>ERZ1034984.71-NODE-71-length-110535-cov-23.115496_pt1 | contig 110535 bp, 84 predicted proteins | sample MGYA00520589_ERZ1034984 | MGnify/ENA primary metagenome ERZ1034984 (study PRJEB33766, sample SAMN09781790) | gut metagenome | biome: gut microbiome | host: Homo sapiens | place: Madagascar | study: EMG produced TPA metagenomics assembly of the PRJNA485056 data... | reverse complement strand
TTTCTCTACTGTGCAGAATCTGCACAGTAGAGAAACGCGGCCCACGATATATAGAGGAGTATCATTCCATTGGTAGAAATGCTGAATCAGCTATAACAAATAATTGTGTGTTTCACTATAATACATGTTAGAAAAGCTTGAATATCATTCTGTAAGTAAGTAAAATTAGCACTGTGCAGATTCTGCACACTCCTCAAATCCAATCGTACATATGTTCGTGTTATACAGTAGACAGGAGCGCAAATGGCCAGCAGGGCAAAAGTGCGCGGCGGGGAAAAGCAGCAGCAATCTCTGTCGTTGGGTAGAGAAACCGTAGAAGAGCTTGAAAAGGAAGCAGAACGCCGCGGACTGAACAAGTCGCAGCTTGCCGACCTGTTGCTGAACGGGCAGCTGACCCAATCCGCCGACAAGCCCACCATCATCTCGATCATGAGCTACAAGGGCGGCGTCGCGAAAACGACCACGAGCACCTGCCTTGCGGTTTGCCTTTCGGAGCTCGGCTACAAGGTTCTGGTTATCGATATGGATGGCCAGGGTAATGTCAGCCAAAGCTTGGGCGTTTACGATCCCCGCTCGGAAGAAGCTTGCATCGCCGACGTCCTGTACCAGGCAACCCCAAGCTCCCCGCGCATGTCGCTGAGCGAGGTCATGCGCACCACCGACTATGAGAACGTCTTTTGCGTCCCTTCGAATTTCCGATTCGCAGACGCAGACACTCGCCTGAAAGCAGAGATAGCTGGCGGCGTGGACACTCGCTTGCTGTACGCCATCGAGGATCTTATCGACGAAACCGCCAAGGGCGGGGATCGTAAGTTCGACTACATCATCATCGACTGCGGTCCTCGTCTGGATATGACTACCACGAACGCAATCGTCGCGCTTGAAGCAGGCAACAACGCATCGCATATCATCATCCCGATTAAAGTGGACGGCTATGCTATCGCAGGTCTTTCGCAGACGATCGATACGATCAACCGCACGGCAAGGGAGCGTCGTCGCCTGCCGCAACATTGGAAGATTTTGCAGACCATGATCGAGCGAAATACGTCTGCATACAAATACGGCTGCCAGATGATGAAGGAAGCTATCCCGAACGCGGAGTACTTCAACACGAAGATCGAGAAGAGTACCGTGGTCCCTGAAGCAAGTTTGGCGATGGAGCCCCTGATCAAGTATGACCCCAACAGCAAACCCGCGATTTCGTATCGACTGTTGGCCCAGGAAATCGAGGAAATGAATGCCTAGGAACAAGCTACAAGCCGCACTGAAGAACAACGGAGGAGCTATCGCCAACGTGACGCCGCGTTACGAAAAGCTGACCGACGAGCAAATGCGCCTTGCGGCATTCGAGGCAAGGGACAACCAAGAGGGCGCTATTACCGATAAGATGGCCAACAGCAATCGTCGAAACACGCTGCTGGCCGAAATGGGCTTCGACTGGTTCGATATCGACAACTTGAAGCCGAATCCGAATAACAGCTACACCATCACTGACGAGGATGTGAACAACCTTGCCGGCCTGATTTGGAACAGCAAGGAAGTCGAGCCGCTGATCTTGCGAGAAACCGAAGACGGAATCCAGATCATCGATGGAGAGCGCCGTTGGCGAGCATGCAAGCTCCTTGCTGAAAAGTATGGCGATGCGTGGCGCATGGTTCCCGGCAGATGCCACAAGCTGGGTGCAGTTTCCGATGAGCAAGCAAACTTCATCATGCATTCGAGCAACATCGGCCAGCGAAACATCAAGCCATCGGAACGCGCACAAGGTTTTAGGGTTCTTGCTGACAAACTGGTAGAGTGGCGCAAAGACGACCCGTCCCTGAAGGGCGTGAATACGAAAACGTACCTGGCAGAACACTTTGGAGTGTCAGAGCGTACAGCACAGGTGTTGTTGAACATTGCGAGGAACCTTTCGAAGGAAGGCAACGACCTCCTGGACGCAGGAAGCATCACGCAATCCCAGGCAGAAGCTTTGTCCAAGCTGACAAGTGTGCAGCAAGAAAGCGTAATCAACGCTGTCCACAAAGAGGAATTGACTGCAGAGGAGATAACAACTCTCATTGAAGCAGCAAAGACCTCTGAACAGGAACAACCAATTGAAGAGCTTGTTGCAGCCACGCAAACCAAAACGCTCGAAAAAGCCGTACGAGAGCCCAAAGCACCAAAGGATGTTAACGGCTACCTGAAAACAGCAAGGAATGCTCTCCGGCATGCTGAAAACGCAGAAGGAGAAGCAGACTTCAAGCTGCTAGGAGAAATCAAAGCCCTGGTGCGTTCGATCGAGAAATCACTGGACTAATCGTTTCGTATAAAGAAAACGAGAAACAGCAAAGGCGAAACCCTCCCAAACGCGAGTGACAAAAACACTTGTAGGGAGGGTTTCTGTCATATGCAAACGAGACAAGCACACAGTCGAATGAGTAACAAGAAGAGAAAGGGAGCTGGGTAACAAGCACTCCTTAAACTCGTATGACAAAAAATTGCATGCATCTAGTACTTTCTTGTTATAACGTGTGGTGTTCACCAAGACTGGTTGGCGTTGGGTTTGCTTATAGGAGCTAATGACCGCAGCTACAGTCCTGACCGAGCACATAACTTGTTTTGCTATCGAGGCATACGTATGTGAACCTTGACGGAACAAGGCTACGATACGAGCGTTTCTCTGCTCGCGTTTCTCTTTGGTTATGCGTTTGGCTTCTTGTCGCAGGACCGATCGCTTTGATTCAAAGAAGTTGATTGCCATTTCTTCTTCAGGCGTCATGCCAAGAAGCTCACGAAGGCGATTTGCGCCGATGAGGTAATAACCTTGCTTTCCGCGCAGGTTGGTGACGGAGTCGACCGATTTGATGATCCCGTCCAGCTCGCTTTGATTGAGCGAGCTGACGAACGCATTGTTGAAGTTGCTCAGTTTTCGTTGGGCAACTTCGTGCGGATACACCTGAACTGCTGTGTTGTAAAACACGAACGACATGAGTTCACGGTTTCCTTCGCAATTGAAATTGCGAAGCTTTTGAAGCTCGGCGATTTTTGCAAGTCGGCTGTTCAGCATCGGCTGGTAATTCAGCACAGACGCAGTCTTCTTGAATGCCCGCTTGAGGTTATTGTTTTGTACCGGTTCCTTCGGATGTGCGCTTACAAAGCTGGAAAGCCCCGACAAGCTGTACAGCGCATCGAAGGAGTAGTCGCACAGTGTGGCGAAACATCCTGCTTTTGCGTTGAAGGTTCCGGGGATGCGGGAAACGCGGGAAACATCGAACGTTGCACGATCTACCGAGATACCCTTGATAGGGGAGATGACGGAATCGAGCAACGAAGCCATGCGCTTCTGCATGTTTTCGAACAGCTTTACCGATTTGACGTTGACCTGGCCATTTGCGCTCACGCGGTACGGAATCGATCGTGCGAGGATGTAGAACAACTGCACACCTCGACCAGAGTCGATCGTCATGGTGGGTTGAGGAAGGATGCCCTCCGCAACAGCCTGTTTCAGCGCACTGAGCGTTTGGGATACGATGGTGCGGGTTTCCTGAAGGCCCTGATCGTGGCAGTCGAGGTCGAAGAACAGCGCGTTCAATTGCCTGACCTGCTCTGATTTGCGGCACGCCGAGGTGAACCCGTTGTGGGTCATGTAGTAGGCAGACTTCGAGTTGAAGCCCATGGCCGGCAGAGATTCGCTTTTTACCGCGGTGTCCTCCCAGGAACCGCTGGCGTCAGACGAGACCACGTAGTAGCTGTTGCGGTCATCGTGCGTGATGAGCGTGCGGAAAATCTCCCACTCGCTTCCTTGCACGTGGGGGACCGCCGCACCTACATGTGGTTGAGGCATACTGCACCCTTCGCGACCTGCGTAAACGCAGTCGCTATCTAGTCGAATGTATTCCGTTTTCGACAATGAAAAAAAGGGTGCAAAAACAAGAACGCCTTGTGAGCGTATGTTCTAAGTGGTAAAATATCACCTGTGAGTGAGTGGTCGATACTTGATCACTTAGGCAACCCCCTAGTTGGCGCTAGGGGGTTCTTTTTTCTGTTGTCGATGCAAGCGGGAGCTATGTTGGCGCATAGGTATCCACGCTTGTTACTTGCACAGTCTATAACAAGAAACACTTGGCTGTCCACATTGTTTTGTTATGAAAACGGGCAAAAGGGCTTGATTCGGCTTCGCGTTGGTGGTTGTTGCAGTGTTGAGAGCGTTGCAAAACTGCCGCAAAACACGCTTCCCGTCTGGTGTTTCTTGTCTGACGGGCTCATCTGCCCGCGAAATTGTTGCAACTTGTTTCCGAATGGAAAAAAATTGTTATAGTTTGATGGCCGAACGCCGGTTGACGGTGCTTGGCGCCCGGGCTTTAGCGTATGATATGCAGTCAAAGATCGCTGAAGTCTGAGAGGAGCCTTGGGATGGAAGAGATGCGATTAGCTGACGAGCGGCTGAGTGTGCTCGAGCATCCCCTTATCGCGCATAAGATGTCGATCATGCGCGATGCATCCACGGCTCCCTCCCAGTTTCGCCAGCTTGTGCATGAAGTTGCCATGCTGGAAGTGTATGAGGCATCGCGTGATTTGGCAACGGAGCCTGTTGAGGTGGATACGCCTTTGCAGCATACGGTTGGGAAGCGGATTGCGGGCGAAAAGCTTGCCGTGGTGCCGATCCTGCGTGCGGGCATGGGAATGCTGGACGGGGCTCTTTCTGCAACACCCTCCGCTGCGGTGGGGGTGCTGGGCATGGAGCGCGATGAGCAGACTCATCAGCCCCGCGAGTATTACGCGAAGATGCCGAAGGGCATTGCCGATAGGACGGTGTTTTTGATCGATCCCATGTTGGCGACGGGCGGCAGTGCGCTTTCCGCTATCCATTATCTGCGAGAGCAGGGCGTTCGCGATATCCGATTCCTGGTGCTGGTGGCTGCTCCTGAAGGGGTTCGCGCCGTTTTGCAGGAAGATCCCGATGTTCGCATTTGGACGTGCGCGTTGGACGACGGGCTGAACGATCGGGCGTATATCCTTCCCGGTTTGGGCGATGCGGGGGACCGCATCTTCGGCACTTTGTAGGGGGCGTTATGGAAAGCATGCAGCGTCCCGTTAGCATCGAGGAGATCGCAACGAAAGCGATGGGTGCATCGCGGCCGGTCATAGGCATCGTGCCGACGTACGACCCGAACGAGGGCATCCTTCGCATGAACAACCACTACGCGCAGGCGATCGTCGCTGCGGGCGGCGCGCCGTTGATCATCCCGTTCACCAGCGACGTCAGCGTGTATGAATCGCTGCTGCCGCGCATCGACGGTTTCGTGTTGTCGGGCGGCCAGGATATCAGCCCCGTGCGCTATGGCGGCGATATCACCTACGGCAAGCTCTCCGAGCTGACGCCCGAGCGCGAGGAAGTGGAGTATCTGCTGCTCAGCTACGCGTATCAGTTCGACTATCCGCTGCTGGGCATCTGCCGCGGTATGCAGATGATCAACGTGTTCTTCGGGGGCACGTTGTATCTGGACCTGGAAGAGCAGTTCGATGGCGTGTGCGCCACCGACGATGTCCCCGTGCCGACAGAGGGCGTGCAAACGCAATCGGGCGGGCGCGTGAACCATTGGCAGACGAAGGAATACGGACATCCAACCCATACGGTTTCGATCATGCGCTCAAGCAAGCTCGGTGAGATTTTGGGCTGCGATTCCGCTGCGGTGAATTCCATGCATCATCAGGGCGTTCGCGCGCTGCCTCCCAATTTGGCGGCTGCTGCCTACGGGCCCGATGGCCTGGTGGAAGGCGTGGAGGCGAAGGATTGTCGCTTCCTTATGGGCGTGCAGTGGCACCCCGAGTACTTTGTGGAGGACGGCGGTCATATGGCGCCGTTGTTCCGCGCCTTGATCGACGAGGCGCGGCAGATGCGCTGTCGCGAGGGGCGTTGCCATGATTGCTTGCGCATCGATCGCGAGGAATGCGATCCGAATGCCGTGTGGCCTGCGGTCAAGTTTGCCGATTATATCTAGTTCGATGGCTGAAGCCGGGGCGTTCGATAATAGTGCAGCAGTAGGTTGTTTGAAGGAGAAATCCCAGGTGGATGGTGAAATGCGAGAGCGTGTGCTGGTTGCGATGAGCGGCGGGGTGGACAGCTCCGTTGCGGCGCTGCTGCTTCGCGATGCGGGCTATGATGCAACGGGCGTTACCATGAAGCTGTTCGACAACGAGGTTGCCGGCGCCGGTGGCGCGTGCGTGGTAGGCGAGAGCACCTGCTGCAGCCAAAGCGATGTGGAGGACGCCCGTCAGGTGGCGTTCGGGCTGGGTCTTGAGCACTTCACGTTCAACTTCACCGGAACGTTCGGCTGCGAGGTGATCGATCGGTTCTGCGATGCGTACCTGCACGGCCGCACGCCGAATCCGTGCATCGATTGCAACAGATATCTGAAGTTCGCCGCTTTGCAGCGCCGCCGTGCGCAGCTGGGTTTCGACTATGTGGCGACCGGCCATTATGCCCGCCGGGTTTTCAACGAGCGAACGGGCCGCTTCGAGCTTCGCCGTGGGCTGGATGAGGCGAAAGACCAGAGCTATGTGCTGTATCACCTGACGCAGGATGATCTGGCGCATATGCTGTTTCCGCTTGGGGAGCTGACAAAACCGCAGGTGAGAGAGCTGGCGGAGAAGCATTCGTTCGGAAACGCCCACAAGGCGGAAAGCCAGGACATCTGCTTCGTGCCCGATGGCGACTATGCGTCGTTCATTGCCCGGTACATGGGGTTCGGGGACGATGCCGTGCGCGATGACGGCAAGGAGCCGACGGTTCCTGCGGCGTTCGAGCCTGGGAACATAGTCGACGTTTGCGGCAAGGTGCTTGGACGGCATAGCGGGCTGGTCCATTACACGATAGGGCAGCGCAAGGGCATCGGCGTTGCCGCGCCCGAGCCGCTGTACGTGGTGGGCAAAGATGCCGCCGAGAACGTGCTGGTGGTAGGCCCGCGAAGCGAGCTGGGAGTGCGCGAGGTGCGCGCCGGGGATGTGAATCTGATCTCGGTGGCGGAGCTTGACAAGCCGTTGCGCGTCACGGCGAAAACCCATTATCGCCAACGAGCGCAGGCGGCGGAGGCGGTTATGGAAGGCGATCAGCTGGTGGTTCGCTTCGATGAACCGGTTGCCCGTCCGGCGGCGGGGCAGTCGCTCGTGCTGTATGACGGCGACGCCGTTGTGGGCGGCGGGACGATAGAGACCAGCGAGTAAATTCTCTAGATGGTGATTTGAGCTGGGGTTTCCAATCGAAAGGCTGCATTGGGAAAGCGGTTGAGCCGCGTTCTGCAGCTTGGATGTCTGACATAAAAGGTACGCCGAAAGGGGCTGGTTTCGGAACTTCTCCGGAATCAGCCCCTTTCGGTATTGCTGGGCGTCTTCGGATGCCTCGGCAAGCTGCGCAGACGGCGAAACCTGGCGCCTTTGGCTGTTCAGGTGATTACCTGGGTGATTTGGCTTTCGATGCGGGCCTGTTCTTCGTGAACGAGGCCGTAGGGGGCGAGTTGCCGTGGGAGCATGGAGCAACGCAGCCTGTTGCGAAGAGAAAGGGGATCGACTGCGCATCGTGCGAGTCGGTCCCCTTTTGCGTGATGCTGTGTGTCGCGTTCGCTACTTCACGATGCGGACGCGGTGGACGCCCTCGATGGCCGTGAGTTTGGCGACAAGCTCGTCGGTTGCGGGGGCGTTGAGGTCGAGCATGGTATAGGCGGCGTTGCCGCGGGCCTTGTTCGTGAGGTTGTCGATGTTGGCGCCCACCTCGCCGAACACGCCGGTGATCTGGCTGAGCATGTCGGGCACGTTGGCATGCAGCACGGCGACGCGACCGCCCTGCGCGGGGGCGGGACCCATGTCGCAGGCGGGGTAGTTCACTGAGTTCTTGATGTTGCCGTTCTCCAGGTAATCCTTCATCTGCAGCGTTGCCATGATGGCGCAGTTGTCCTCGGCCTCGGCGGTGCTGGCACCGAGGTGCGGCAGCACGATGGTGTTTTGCATGGCCATGACCTCGGGCGTTGCGAAGTCGGTGACGTAGGTGGCCACGCGGCCGGCCTCGAGGGCCTCTGCCATGGCGGCGTTGTCGACCAGGGTGTCGCGGCTGAAGTTCATGACTGCGCAGCCGGGTTTGGCGACCTCAAGCTCATGTGCGCCGATCATGCCGCGCGTGGAATCCATGGCGGGCACGTGGATGGTGACGTAGTCGCTGCGATGCAGGACGTCGTCGAGGTTGGTGATGTGCTCGACGGAGGGGGACAGGCGCCAGGCGGCCTCGGCGGAGACGTAGGGGTCGTATCCAAGCACGTTCATGCCCAGGTCGATGGCGGCGTTGGCCACCAGTGCGCCGATGGCGCCCAGGCCGATGACGCCGAGCGTCTTGCCGGAAATCTCTTGGCCGGCGAAGGCCTTCTTCGCCTTCTCTGCGTCCTTGCCGATGGTGGGGGAATCGGCGTGCTCGCGGCACCAGGCGGCGCCGGGCAGGATGCCGCGGCTTGCCAGCAACATGCCGCACAGGACGAGCTCCTTCACGGCGTTCGCGTTGGCGCCGGGGGTGTTGAAGACGACGATGCCGGCTTCGGCGCACTTGTCAAGCGGGATGTTGTTCACGCCCGCGCCGGCGCGGGCGACGGCCAGCAGGCCTTCGGGAAGGTCCATGTCGTGCATGGCGGCGCTGCGCACGAGCACGCCGGAAGCTTGCGCGATGTCGTCGGTGAGCTGGTAGTCGGATCCGAGCAGGTCGGTTCCCTTGGCGGAGATGTTGTTCAGGCAGTTGATGTAGCGCATGAAGCCCCCTTCGGCGTTTGCGGTTGCGGTTTGCGAACTAAATCTAGCTATATGGTGGGTTTGCTTTTGGGCGAAGTCAACGATGCGGCGGCAGCCGGGCGTTTTGGGGCGGGTTTGGCGGCAGATTGCGGGATCGCTTGCGGCTCGGTGAGCGGCGGCTCTTTCGAAGATGACGGGTTGTTTACCGGTGGTTTGCACCTTGGGTGGGCCTGTCGAGGTGTGCCATAATGACCAGTTGGGGAAAGAAAGGGGAAGAGGTTGACATGCTTCGCTATGATTCATTGCGGTCGGCCGATTGCAATCGCGTGCTGATGCAGGGGACGGCTGCTGCGGTCAATACCCCCGATGGCGCCGGCGCTTCGCTTAGGGCGGCCGACGATGCGGCTTTATGCGACACTGCGAAATCCGAGGCGATCAAGCTGGACCTGTATCATCTGGTGTGGATTTTCGCGGTATGCAGCGTGCTAGGGCTGATCGGTGAGACGGTGGTCAGCTATTTCGTTGATGGCCGATGGGAGAACCGCGCCGGGTTTTTGTGGGGGCCTTTCAGCCCGATTTACGGCGTTGGCGGTGTTCTGATGACGTTGGCGCTCGCTCGCTTGTCGGATGCGCGCGGCGGCGTGTTGTTCGGTGTGGCGGCTGTTGTCGGGGCTGCGTTCGAGTGGTTTGCCGGATGGTTCTGGGAGAACGCGTTCGGCATTGTGGCTTGGGATTATTCTTCGCAACCGTTCAATCTGGGTGGGCATACGTGTTTGGGCATCGCGCTTGTATGGGGAGCTGCCGGCGTAGCGTGGGTGAAGCTGGCGTTGCCGGTGATGCAGCGCGCGGCCGATACGGTCCCCAATGCATGGCGTGCGCCGTTGGCCTGGGGATTGCTGGCGTTTTTCCTGGTGGATACGGCGGTGACGTTCGCGGCGTTCGATTGTTGGATGAACCGCTTGGCCGGGGCCGAGCCCGCCGATGCCGTGCAGCGCCTCTTCGCCGCGCATTACGGCAACGATGTGATGGCGAACCGCTTTCAGACGATGTCGATGTACCCGTGCTTGGCGGGTTTCCGCGGGTGACGATGTGCCCTTGACCGGGTGCGAAGCGCTCGGGAAGGGTCTTCGAGGTTGCCTATACGTCAACATGCCCGACGTGCTCGATACGCGTCGGGCACGTTCGTTTTCGGGCGGGTTTGGGCTACCGGTCGTTCATGCCGGCGATGCGCAGCGTGGCGCGGACCCGCTCGAGCACGGCTTCGTGGGGAATGCCTTGGGCGATCCCGATCTGCCTCACAAGGAAGTCCGAGTTGTTTTTCGCGAACGAGAGGAAGAAATCGGGAGGCGCTTCGCCGCTTTCGTGAAGGGCGCCGTAGGCGATGATGCCGATGACGCCGCTGGTGCTGTATTCGATGATCATGCGCGTGCTCGGGGAAAGCTCTTCGCCCTCATCGCACAGGATCGCCTTCCAAGTGCCGAACATGAGACATTTGATCTTGATGGAGAACGAGTCCATGCCGCCTTGCTTGATGAGCAGGGCAATCCTTTCCATGTCCTGCTTGATGAACGCTTCGAAGCCGTTGGCGGTCGATGATCCCGCGATGAGGCTGAGCATGTTCTGCAAGATGGACCCGTTGCCGAGGACCTCGTCCTCGATGGCCCGGTCGATGAGGTCGTCCATGCTTTTGAAATGGTAGTAGAACGTGCCGCGGTTGAGTTCGGCCTGCTCGGCGACCATGCCGACGGTGATGTTGGCGAGTCGATGATGCTCGAGCAGGACCCAGAATGCGTTTGCTAAGCGTATATCGGCGGTGCCGCGTTCGCTTTTCCTCGGTCGTGCCATGGCTACTCCTGGTCCTCGGCGCCGGTGCTTTCGGCGTTTTGCGTGGGCTGGTGCTGTGCCTTCGCGTTCATGATGAGCATTTGTAGGCGGTTCTCGATGTTGGCGAAGCTGACATCGGGGTCGTAGTCGAGCGGCAGGATGTTCGCGTCGGGGTAGCGCGCCTTGAGCTGCTTGACGATGCCCCGCCCGACCACGTGGTTCGGCAGGCAGCCGAACGGCTGCAAGATGACGAACGCGCGGCAGCCGCGCGCGGCGTGGTGCAGGATCTCAGCGGGGATGAGCACACCTTCGCCGGCGTCGAACGTGTGGTGGATGATGGGGTCGGATGCGCGAACAAGCTCGGGCATGCGGCATGCGGGCTCGTAGAGCGGATGAGCCTTCGCGATGCCGTCGCAGGTGTCGTGCGCGATTTCGAACAGCCGATTCGCCACGCGGTTGAACGCTTTGGTGGCGAGGGGCTGCGAGACGCGGAATTCGCGCGCCTGGGCATCTTGGTAGAAGTAGGTTTTGCGGATGACATCGGTCATGCGCGCCTCGATGATCTCCAGGCCGTTCGACTCGAGATAGTCCTCGATGTCGTGGTTGGCCCCGGGATGGAAGTTCAGCAGGTATTCGCCCACGATGAGCACCTGCGGGCGCGGGTTCGAGCGGTCGTAGCGAACGGTTCCCATGATGGCCACGGCCTGCTTGAAGCCGTTGATGGCGCCGCGCACGCCGTGTTCCCGTATGCCCATCATGACGCACTCGATGGCCTGGTCGAATGCCTTGTTGGCGCTGCCGGGCTCAAGTTCGTAGGGGCGCATTTTACGCAGCAGGTCCTCGAGCGCGTCGATCATGGGCAGGCCGAACGCGACGCGGATGGCGCTGCCGAGCGTCATCTTGAAGCCTGGGTGCATGTTGTGAGCGTCCGTGCCGTCATTGGTGATGATGGGGACGTAGCCGTAGCCGGCGTCGTCGAGCGCCTTGCGCAAAAGCGCCGCGTAGTGCGTCAGGCGGCAGTCGCCGATGTATTTGCCGGTGCCGATGGCGACGGTGCGCGGGTCCCATTTTCCGCTGTCGAGCGCGGCGAGGGCTTCGCCGATGGTCATTTGCGCGGGAAAGCAGATGTCGTTATGGACGTAGCGTTTTCCTAGCTCGATGGCTCGTTCCCGACCGATGTCAAGAGAGACCGCCTGTGCTCCTTGGCGGGCGAACGACGCCGACATGAGCAGGGAGAACGCGTGCGAGGTGTTAGGCACGAGGATGGTTTTGATGCGCCGGTCTGCTTTGACGTACTTGACGGGGTAGGGGTCGGGCAGCGGGTGGGCGTCGGCGGGCGCCGAAGGGCGGGCGAATGCGTTTCCCCTGGGGGCGTCGGTCGCGTTTTTGCCGGCGGCGTGCTCGATGGCGGCTTGGCGCGCGCGGCGCTCGTCGACGGTTTCGATGAACGAGCGCACGCGGATGCGCAGCGGTCCGGCGACGTCGGATTCGTCGAGCTTGAGGATAAGCGGCTGCTTGCCCGAGCGTTCCTTCATGAGGCGGCAGATCTCGTCGGAAAGGTAGGCATCGTGGCCGCAGCCGAAGCTGACGAGCTGCACGTACTCGAGCGCGGGGGAGTCGGCGGCGATGACGGCGCTGGCGAGCATGCGCTGGTGGAAGTTGTTCACGATGTCGATGCGGCTTGCCGACAGGTCGACGTCGGCGATGCCGGGGACGGCGTCGGGAGGGAGCACGGAATGCCCCATGTCGGAGAGCATTTTGGGCAGGTCATGGTTGACGAGCGGGTCGTTGTGGTAGGGGCGGCTGGCAAGCACGATGGCGTAGGACCCGGCGCTGCGAGCGGATTCGATGGCGTGCGCGCCGGCCTCGGTCAGCAGCGCTTTGAACGCGCGCTGGGCTTTGTCCGCCTGCCTGATGGCATGTAGGGCCTGATCGGCGGGGATGCCGAACGTGCTTTCCAGGTAATCCATGAGCTGGCGGTCGCGGTCCTCGGTGGAGTACCAATGGAACAGCGGGTCGTCGAAGGGGATGCCCCAGTGTTCGGTGGGGTTGTCGGAGCTTTTCACCACCATGGGGTAGCCCTTCACCACGGCGCACATGGATATGCTGGTGGATGCCGTGCTCTCGCTGGGCACGGTGGTGATGATGGGCATGAAGATGCGGTCGACGCCGGCGCGTGCGAGTTCGTGGATGTGGCCGTGCACCAGCTTCGCGGGGAAGCAGATGGTGTCGGATGCGACCTGGGGCAGCCCTTCTTCGAATATGGCGCGCGTGGACGGACGGGAAAGGCGGATGGCGAACCCGAGCGAGCGCAGCAGCGCGTTCCAAAACGGCATGGTGTCCCAGAACGCCAGAACGCGCGGGATGCCGATGGTGACGCCGCGGTCGGGCGCGACTTGCTCGATGGGCCAGTCTTGGAAGAGGAGCTCCTGGCGCGCTTCGAAGAGGTTTTCGCCTGCTTTCGCCTGCTCGTCGGCGGTTTTGAGCGCCGAACGCGTGGCGGGGTCTTTCGGGTCGCCGACGATCTCGCCACGCGGGCAACGGTTGCCCGTGACGAAGGAGGAGCCGTCCGCGAAGGTGATGACGGTGCGGTTGCAGCGGTTGGCGCAGAACGGGCAGGTGACGTTCGTACGCTGCTGGTAGGAGAACGTGTCGAGCGCATCAAGGCCGATGAAGGTGCTGGGTGTGGGGGCCGGGCTTGGCTCGCCGGCGGGAGCGGGTGTGCGGGACCCGGCTTCGCCTTCTGCGCATTTTGCCTGTTCGCATGCTTGTTTTGCCATATGGTCGCGCGTAAGCAGCGCGACGCCGATGGCTCCCATGAGCCCGGGGTAGGGCGCTCTCGTGACGGGGCGGCCGATGTGCTGCTCGAGGGCGCAGAGCACTGCATCGTTGCGGAACGTGCCGCCTTGCACCACGATATGGCGGCCGAGGCTGTCGAGGTTGGGAACGCGCACGACCTTCGTGAACACGTTCGCGATGATCGAGCGGCACAGGCCCGCCATGATGTCTGCAGGTGTGCGGCCGTTTTTCTGCTCGCTGACAATGCTGGAATTCATGAAAACCGTGCAGCGGCTGCCGAGTACGGCGGGTTGCTGGCTGGTAAACGCCGCGTCGGCGATTTCGGGTGTGGGGATGCCGAGCGTTTGCGCGAAGTTCTCGAGGAACGAGCCGCAGCCGCTCGAGCAGGCCTCGTTCACCACGATGTTGCCGATGATGCCGTCGGAGAGCCAGATGGCCTTCATGTCCTGGCCGCCGATATCTAAGATGAAGCTGGCGTTGGGTACGTAGCGCGTGGCGGCGTGGGCGTGCGCTACGGTTTCCACGGTGTGGTAGTCGGCGTGCAACGCGCGGTTGAACAGCAGTTCGCCGTAGCCGGTGGTGCCGACGCCGGCGATGTCGAGCGTGACGCCGGCGGCAGCGTATCGGTCGCGCAGGCCGATGAGCGCGCGGCGCGCCACCTCGAGCGGGTCGCCTTCGTTGTTGGCGTAGAAGCTGTCGATGAGCTGGCCGTCGTCGGCGACGAGCGCTAGCTTGGTGGTGGTGCTGCCCGAATCGATGCCGAGCCATGCGCGAAGGCCCCCGTTGCTCGCGTGCGCTTTCGCGGCGGCGCTTTCGGGGCCGTGCGGCTCCTCGGGAAGCCGGTTGCGCTGCGCGAAAGCCTCGTGCTCGGCGGCGGTTTCGAAGAAGGGCTTGCCGGGGGCGTGGTCGTCGTCGGTGCTGGTGAAGCCGATGAGCGAGCGCGCGGCTGCGGCGGGATCGATGGTTGCGGGCGCGTCGGCGAACATGCCGGAAAGCGACAGCGCGGCGCCGCGGGCGACCATGGTCTCGGGATGCTCGGGGATGATGGCTTGGTCGTCGGCGAGGCTGAGACGTTCCTTGAAGACGTTGGCGAGCACGGGGTTGAACGTGAGCGGGCCGCCCTCGAAGATGACGGGCGGGCGCACGTCGATGCCTTGCGCCAGGCCGCCGAGCGTTTGCTTGGCGATGGCATGGAAGGCCGACAAGGCCAGGTCGTCGCGAGATGCCCCCTGGTTGAGCAGGGGCTGGATGTCGGTTTTGGCGTACACGCCGCAGCGACCGGAGATGTCGTAGACCGTGCGTCCGCGGCCGGCGGCTTCGTCGAACCGCTCGATGGGCAGGTTGAGCACCGAGGCGATTTCATCGATGAAGGCGCCCGTGCCGCCCGCACAGCTGCCGTTCATACGCATATCAGCGACGTCGAGCGCGCCGGTGGTTTCGTTGGCGCGGAAGAAGATCATCTTGGCGTCCTGGCCGCCGAGCTCGATGGCGCAGCGCGTGCGCGGGTAGAGCGCCTGGATGGCGCAGGCGTTGGCGACGACCTCCTGCACGAACGGCACGCCGAGCTTGTCGGCGATGGGTGCCGCGCCGGAGCCGGTGAGCGCGATGCGTAGCGTTGCCTGCGGGAATAGCTTCGCGAGCGAGTCGAGCGCCGCGCGGACGCTTTCGGCCTGGCGCGCGCCGTGTCGCTCGTACGACGTGTGCAGCAGGTTGCGCGACCGCGCGTCGAGCGCGCAGATCTTCGTTGTTGTCGAGCCGACGTCGATCCCGACATCGACGGCGGATACGTTTCCCATCGTTGTTCCTCAGGTAGTGCAAGGTGGCGCGAGGAGCGCGTCGCGAATGCGTGTCGTTCGATTCCCATGGTAGTTTACCCAACAAGGTGTTGGGAAAAAGCGACAAGATATCGGTTTTGTCACGATTTTCGGGCTTGTTTCCGGGCAGTGAGCCTGTTGGACGGACTGTTTCGCCTGGTCTTCCCGCATTCTCCGTCTGCAATACCTATGAAGGGTTGGGCGGGTGAAACGGGATAGTTGACAAGGGTGCTAGAATTATCAGCTGGTATTTGCTGTAATTCGAAGGGACGTGCTATGTCAGGGCATTCTAAGTGGGCAACCACGAAACATCGCAAGGCTGCGCAGGACGCTAAGCGCTCCGCGTTGTTCTCCAAGCTGTCGCGCAACATCACCGTTGCTGCCAAGGAGGGTGGCGACCCGAACCCCGACAACAACGCGTCGCTGGCCGCCGCAATCGAGAAGGCGAAGGGCTACTCCCTGCCCAAGGACAAGATCAAGACCGCCATCGACAAGGCCTTCGGTTCCGGCAAGGACGCCGCGAACTACGAGACCGTCGTGTACGAGGGCTATGGCCCCTGCGGCGTGGCCATCCTTTGCGAGGCGCTGACCGACAACCGCAACCGCACCGCTGCCGATGTGCGCGCCGCATTCACCCATGCGGGCGGCAACCTGGGAACCTCCGGTTCCGTTTCCTACATGTTCGAGCGCAAGGGCCAGATCATGGTCTCCAAGGAGATCGAGACGGGCGACAAGAAGCATCCCATGGGCCCGAACGGCGCCGCTGCCGATGAGGAAGAGTTCGAGATGGCCGTCATCGAGGCCGGTGGCGATGACTACGAGGACGCCGACGAGGAATGGATCGTCTACACCCAGCCGTCCGACCTTATGGCCGTGAAGAAGGCTCTGGAAGAGCAGGGCGTGCAGGTCAAGGGCGCCGAGATGACCATGGAGGCCACCACGCCCGCAACCGTCACCGCCAACGACGCCAAGAAGGTCATGCGCCTGGTGGACAAGCTGGAAGAGCTTGAGGACCTGCAGAACGTGTACCACACCATGGATATCACCGAGGAGATCGCGGCTGCTCTGGACGAGTAAGCGCGCGGAACATCCTTCGCAATCGAACGGCCTCCCGAAAGGGAGGCCTTTTTGCGCATTGGGGCAAAATGCTGCACCCGTTATTCCTCGGCGGCTAGCTGCAAAAGCCGCGGGCCGACCGTGTATTCGTATACGCGCCCGCTGATCTTCATGTGCAGGTACCCCTGCTGCTCAAGGGCGAGCAGGTCCTCGCGTGCCGTGGAGTACGTGACGTCGTGGCGCGTGCGGTGGGCGGAGATGGTCATGGTGGCTTCGGGGCTTTTCAGGAACAGCAGCAACACGTCCTTTTGGCGTGAGTTGAGCGCGCTCATGGCGTTGATGGCCTTGCGCTGCTTTGCGCGGCCTTCGACGAAGGCGGCCATGCGCTGCTCGAGCGATGAGATCGCCTGATCGTACGCTTCGGTCATGACCTCGTGGAACCACGTCGCGTCGACGCCGCTGTCCCGATAGCGCTGCTCCATGAGCTCGGTGCGGTCCGCGATGTCCATATCGGCGTTCGCAAAGGAGCGCTCGATGACCGATGTGGGGATGAATTCGACCACGGAGCAGTCTTGGTCGTCGTAGTACAGGGTGCGGAGCACCTGGCAAACGCAGGCGTTCAGCATGGGCAGCGGGTGATAATCGACGAAGAAGCGCCTGATCTCGAATCCCACGAAAACGGGGTGGATGAAGTCGGGGGAGGCGGTCCCGTCGGCGAAGCGGCAGATGCGATCGAGGACGTAATCTGGGGAGAACAGCTCCCAGTTCACGATCGCGTCGTCGAGGTGGCTTGACGGGGCGAACGTCGTTTCGACGTTGCACGCAAGCCGCTCGTAAAGGCCCTCGATGAGCGGGCGGTCGATCGGACGGCCTTTGAACTCGTCCAGGTCGATGTAGAGCTGCCGCAGGTTGGCCGCAATTTGCTCTTCGGGGGCAAGGGGAGGGCGGCCGTGGAGGAAGACGCGCTGCAGCTGGTCGCGGCTGAGGTTTATGTTGTCGTCGGCAAGCACGGATTGCAGCTCATCGGCCATAAGGGAGTAGCACAACGGGATGCTCTTGAATTTCTCGAGGCTGATCCCGAGGTCGGACTCGTTCGCCGTGCGCTGCTGGATGGACCTGATCCTGTCCTCCATGGATTTCGGCGTGTAGTACCACATGGACTCTTCCGCGTCCTTGCTGAACCATGCCGGATGGTTCAGCGTGGTGCCGGCTCCCTTCAGCAGGTTGCGCGTGACGGCCCATACGGCATCGGCGTCTGTGCCGGCGGGCATGGGCATGGCGTTGAATTCGCTTCGGGAAACGAAGCGGTCGTTGAGCTGCTTCCAGATGGCGGCGAATTCCGGCGTGGATATAAGCCGCAAGGCGGCTTGGCCGTCGTCTAGAGGTTTGCGCGGCCGGCGGTCTTGAGCTTCCTTCTTTTCCGTTTTCGGCATAGTCCCCCCTATCCCCCCATAAGCGGTGCCCTTATCTTAGCCCAGCGCGTCGGGCTTTCGGCGCCCGGCGTCGGCGACTGTTGAAAATCGATACTTGAGGCCCGCCTGTTTTTGCCTGCTTTTCCAGGCGCTATATTCCGTTCCTGTTGTAGCGGCGCTGGTGAATCGATAGATGACGCCCGGCGCCGACGCACCGTTGGCGTGCGGGGGTTTCGGAGGAAAGGGGGCGCGCATTGTCTGTTGAGAGCATAGTTGATCACGTGTATTGCCAGCCTTTGCACCGCGAATTGCTGCTGGAGATCATGGCGTATTGCGCGCAACGCAGGCGACTGGGCGATATCGAGAAGCGGGTGATGGGCAGCCCGTTTTTCCCGCAGGCGGTTCGCAGCCCGTTTTCACTGATCGCCGAGCTGGAGCAGCACGGGGCGCTTAAGCGCTTCGAGCTTGATGCCGAAGGCCGCGAGGTGACCGACGAGCGCAAAGCGGGCCTGTCCGAGAACGAGATCGACGACCTGGTGGTCGATTACGGGTTCGAGGCGACGCCCGATGGTGCGCGTGCCGCCGCCGAGTACGCTCCGGCAGCCCGCATCGATCGCGTGTGCGACACCGAGAACGTGCGCCGGGCCGTTTCGTCGATGCTGGCTTTCCTCCGTCAACCAAGGTCCGCGGCGCAGCTTGACGCGTTTTGCCGAGATGGCTTGAACGCCGAAGGGTTGGCGGACGAGGATCTGCTCGCTTCGCAGCTGCTGGATGCGCTGGAGAAAGCCGGCGCAGTGGTATGGAGCGGCGGATGGACGCTGACGGATGCGGGGAAACGATGGTTGGAAGGAAAGGAAGCGTAGCAGCATGAGTCAATCGATGACGCGCCGCAGCTTTGTCAAGGCAGCCGCCGCGGCCGGCGCTTTGACGGCGGTTTCCGCTGCGCCCGGTCGGGCTTTCGAGAAGAAAAGCAAGGCTTGGGCATCGGAGCCGACGGAGCGCAAGATGTTCGTGTCCACGTGCCACGGGTGCATTCAGGCATGCCCGTGCCGCGTGTATACCGAAGATGGCGTGGTGACCAAGATCGAGGGTCATCCCATGGCCCCGGTTTCCCAGGGCAGCCTGTGCCTGAAGGGCATGAACCAGATCCACACGTTGTACAGCCCCCGTCGCGTGCTGTACCCCCTGAAGCGCACGGGCGCGCGCGGTGCCGAGAATGCCGCATGGGAGCGCATCAGCTGGGATGAGGCGCTTGAGCTTGCGGGAACGAAGATCGCGGAGGCGATCGAGAAGTACGGTACTTATGCGTTCTTCACGTCCACGGGCGGCGGCGGCAACTTCGCCGGTCCGCAGGCGGCCACGATGAACCTGGCGCTGGGCAGCCCGAACGTGTTCGAGCCCGGCTGTGCGCAGTGCTATCTGCCCCGTTGGACGATGGCGAACCTGATGTACGGCGGAGCCGACCAGTCCATGGCCGACAGCAGCGTGCTCGAGCCGTTCAAGGGCCTTTCGCCTTATGAGCAGGCAAAGGGCGTGAAAAACGACACGGAGATGCTGGTACTGTGGGGTACGCAGCCTACCATCAGCCAGACCGCGCAATCCGGCCGCGGCATGGCCGAGCTTTGTGCGCGCGGCTGCAAGACGGTGGTCATCGATCCGAACATGTCCCCCGATGCCGTCAAGGCGACGGTGTGGCTGCGCGTCCGTCCCGGCACCGACACGGCGCTCGTGCTGTCGTGGTATCGCTACATCATCGAGAACAAGCTCTACGACGAGCAGTTCTCGCAGTTCTTCACGAACCTGCCGTTCGTGATCAACCCGGCGACGAACCTGCCGTACAAGGCCACCGACGTTTTCCCCGACTTCAAGCAGACCACGCCCGAGGACACGCCTGCGTACGTGTGCTACGACCGCAAGACCTCCTCGCTGCAGCCGCTCGAGTTCGGCGCGATCGAGGACCTGGCGGCCAAGATCGACCCCGAGCTGTTCTGGGAAGGCGATGTGAACGGCGTGCAGGCGTTCACCGCCGGCCAGCTGTACAAGAAGACGGCAGAGCCGTTCACGCTGGAGCGCGCCGAGCAGCTGACGTGGGTCCCCGCCAAGCAAAACGAGGAGGCCATCCTCCTGTATGCGCAGGCCAACGTGGCCGGCATCGTGCACGGCGTGGCCTCGGACATGCAGCAGGTGTCCTCGCAGATGCCGCTGGGCTTGCTGGGCCTGGATATGATGATGGGCTACGTGAACAAGCCGGGCTCCACGCTGACGCAAAACGGCGGCGGCGCGTTCGACCCGCCGGCGGGTGCGCCTATCGAGCGCCCCACCATGTACGTGAACAACTTCTTCGGCTGGATGGGCCGCGCCATGGGCATCGGCTACGTCATCGGCATGACCGATGCGCAGAACGAGGCGCGCATCGCCGCGCTGCCGAAGATGCCGGCCGGCGTTCCCGACTTCCCGGGCTCGCAGGGCACGCTGTACATGCTCAACCAGATGCTGCTCGACCGTATCGGCATGAAGAACCACAAGGGCCTGTACTCCTGGGGTTACTCGCACATCCCCTCCATGCTGGAGGCCATCAAGACCGGCAAGCCGTACAAGCCGCGCGTGTGCTTCGACAACTCGGGCAACAAGCTGGCGATGCTCGGCAACTCCGGGTCGTGGTACGAGGCGTACAAGGAGCTCGACTTCATCGTGGCCGCGCACCCCATGCTCACGTCGTTCCATATGGAGTTCGCCGACCTGGTGCTTCCTCTGGGCGAGTGGCTTGAGCATGTGGACATCGGCGGCACGGCCTTGACCTCGCTTTCCCAGACGAACTACACGTTCGGCCACTTCCCCGTGGTGCATCTGGGCGAAACCGTGTCGTGCGCCGTTGCGCCGCAGAAGGTGTGCAACGCCGTATCCGAGCGCCTGAACGCATACATGGCGCAGGGCAACAGCGTGGTGCTGGGCGCAGTGGGCGCGAACGTGGGGCCGTCGGGCAGCGACGTGACCGTCTCCGTGACCACCGAGGATACCGACCGCGAGGCGCAGACCTCCCCGAACGCCTCTTATCTGCACGAGTGCGACTCCTCGCAGTACACCATGAAGTTCCCGCTGTGCACGGGCGTGCAGCTGGGCTTGGAGGAGGAATCCACCGAGCGTCAGGCCATCGCGGATTGGTATCTGCAGCAGACCGGCGAGGAGGGCCCGCTGACGTTCGACGAGCTCTACGACGACTTCCAGAAGTGGAGCGACAAGATGGACGCCGCCGTGGCCGACAACAAGGGCTGGTGCGCCATCGCTCCCGACGAGTACTGGGTGTATAACCAGCACCTTGCCACCGCGACCGACGGCCTGCCGCAGGGCTTCGCCACCGAATCGCGCAAGTGCGAGGTGTACTGCACGGCCATGATCAAGCTGGCGCAAAGCGGCTGGCCGTATTGCTACCCGCGTGCCCAGGAGCCCGTGGACCCGAGCATCGGCGAGGAGATCAAGGCTATCAACCCCGAGTATCGCTTCGTGGGCACGTACTCGCCGATCTGCCAGTACGTCGAGCCGGCTGAGACGGTGAACCCCGACGCCCCGGGCTACGACGAGAACTACCCGCTGGTGCTGACGAGCGGCCGCGTCCCCTACTTCCATCACGGGACCATGCGCCAATCGCCGTATGCGCGCGAGCTGTTCCCCACGTCGGAGGTCCGCATGAACAGCCGCACGGCGCAGAAGTACGGCATCGAGCACATGGACTGGGTCGAGATCACCTCTCGCCGCGGTTCCACCCATGCTCGCGCGTACATCAACGACGGCATGGCCGACAACGTGCTGTGGATGGAGCGCTTCTGGAACCCCGAGTGCTTCGATAAGACGCAGAAGAAGGTGACGGGCGGCTGGCGCGAGTGCAGCGTGAACGTGCTGACGAAGAACACGGCGCCGTTCAACGAGGTGTTCGGATCGTACACCAACCGCGGTTTCACGGTGAACATCAAGAAGTCCACCAAGCCCGAAGGCGTGTGGGTTGAGCCGAAGGAGTTCGCGCCGTTCATGCCCGGCAACGCCAACGCGTACGTGCCCGAGGCGGGCGTCGTGCGCGAGGCTGGGCAGACCGAGCCGATGACGTTCGACGATTGGGATCGTAGCGCCGCGAGTGCGGCGCACTAGCGCGGGAAGTGATGTGAGCGATGAGTAGAAGATGTCTGGTGGTCGACCTCGACCGCTGCTCGGGCTGCGATAGCTGCTGCGTGGCTTGCAAGTTCGAGAACAAAGTGGAGCTTGGGACGTATTGGAACCGCGTGTTCGCGGTCGGCCCGACGGGGGAGTACCCGAACACGGAGATGTACTGGCTGCCCATGCAGTGCCAGCAGTGCGAGAACGCGCCGTGCGCGCAGGTGTGCCCCACGGGCGCGACGTACCGCGACCCGAAAAACGGCGTGGTGCTGATCGACAAGGGCAAGTGCATCGGATGCCGCTACTGCATGTACGCATGCCCGTTCGATGTGCGCTCGTTCAACGAGGAGCAGGGCGTTGTGGAGAAGTGCACGCTGTGCAACCACCTGACGGCGAACAGCGACGGCAACGAGAATCCCGATGACACCATGGACCTGCAGCATGCCGTGCCGCCCTGCGTGCACAACTGCCCGGCCAAGGCGCGTTATTTCGGCGACCTGGACGACCCGAACAGCGCTGCCGCGAAGGCCGTGGCCGCAGCGGGCGGCGAGGGTTCCCCGCGCGTCCATTCGCTGGGCGACCCGGGCAACGCCAAGCCTTCGGCGCTGTATATCCTCTCGCCTGAAACCGCTTCCTGGAAGGAGCTGAGCCGATGAGCATTCAATGGCCTTTGGTCCTGTTGGGCCTGTTCGCCGGAACCGGCGGGTCGCTTTTGGCGTTCGCGGGGCTGGCGGAGTTTTCCGCGGCGAAGGTGAAGACGCGCGCGACGGCCGATATGTGGGGCGTTGCGCTGCTGATCGTCGGCGGCTTGTGCTCGGTGCTTCACCTGGGGCATCCGCTCAACTTCATGGCGGCTATCGCGCACCTGGGCTCGCTGTCGGGCATTTCCGTCGAGCTGATCTTCCTGGGCTTGATGGTGGTGTGCGGCGCCGTGCACTGGATCGCGCTGCGTCGCGAGAAGGCGCAGATGGCGAAGGCGTTCGGCGTGATCGACATCGTGCTGGCCGTGTGCCTGGGCTTCGCCTTGGGCCATGGCTACATGATCGAGGCGCGCGCGAACTGGAACACCTTGCTTATCCCGCTGTCCTTCCTGTTCTCGGGCTTGCTGGCCGGCGGCGCGCTGTATCAGGTGATCGCTTGCGTGCTGGCGGACGATGAGACGGGCAAGGCTCCCCAGGCGACGGCGGTGTGCGCGGTCCTGACGCTCGCGGCTTTCGCCGGCTATGGCGCGCATGTGGGCTTCGGCGTGGCGAACGTGACGGCATGGTGGAGCGCGGCGCTCGTCGTGGGCGCGATCGCGCCGCTGGCCATGGCGCTGGTTTCCCTGAAGCGTCCGTCCAAGGCGCTGCTGATCGCGATGCTGGTGTGCGCGGCGATCGGCGCTGTCGCCATCCGCGTGACCATGTTCGCTGCGGGAAGCGGGTTCATCACGGCGTTCGACGTTGCGGTGCAGATGCGCGCGTTGATGCCCCTGTAACGCCCCCCCTGCGCCCGTGCGCCGCATTCGGTGCACGGGCGCGTTTTCAGAGAGATCGTTCGGCGGGCCGGCCTTCGGCTTCGATGGCTCGGCCCCCGTTGTTTTGCAAGGATGGTTTGGCATGAGCGATTGTGCAGATGAGATGAGCGCGGGTCGCGATGAGGTTCGCGACGCCTTGGTCGATCGCGCGGCGTTCTTCCGCGCGCTGGCGGGCTACTATTTCCGCCCGATGACGCAGGACGACATCGATGGCGTGGACGTGGCGGCGCTGCTCGACGCCGGCGCGCAGGGCGATGACGAGCTTGCCGCCGGCTTCGATGATATGGGCCGGTATCTCCGCAAGCGCAACACCGGCACGCGCGAGCAGCTGGCAACCGATTTTACGAGCGCGTTCGGCGGGGCTGTGACCTGCCACGATAGGGTTGCCGTTCCGTATGCGTCGGTGTTCGCGGACGAGGATGGCAGGTTGAACACGAGCCAGCGAGGCGAAGTGTACAAGGCGTATAAGGAGCATGCGTTCAAGGTGTCGGCGGACGCATCCATGCCCGAGGACCATCTTTCCTTCCTGCTGTCGTTCATGGCCCTGCTGAGCGATGAGGCCGTGGAAGCGCTTGATTCCGGCGATGCCCCGCGTGCCGCATCGCTTATCGAGGAGTCGGGCGATTTTGCGCGGAAGCATATTCTGAGCTGGTACGATTCGTTTGCGGAGCTGGCGAACGAGATAGTGGCGACCCGGTTCTACCGCGGGCTTCTGCGCGCGACGAAAGGGTATCTGCTCCTTGATGCGACGGTGGTCGCAAACATGTTGGAAGCGCTTGGCGCTGAAACGGTTTGCGAGTAGCCGGTAACGATATAGGTTTCTGCGGACGTTCGACCGCAATGGAAAGGCCTCCCTGACGGGAGGTCTTTTTGCGCGCTGGGACCTTGCGTCGGGCGGATGGTTTTGGAAAGAAGCGGGGGTGGGAAAATCGTTGAGGGAATGCGAACATCCGTGTGGTAGTATGTCCACGAACAAATGTTTGAACGGATAAGGCGGGCGGATGACGGAACCTCGAACGATCTTAGGCATAGACCCCGGTTTGGCGAACACGGGCTGGGGCGTGGTGCGTCAAGATGGCCCGCGCATGGAATGCGTGGCGTACGGGTGCGTATCCACGCCCGCAGGCGTAGAGCTTTCGCAGCGCTTGGCGAAGATTCACGAGCAGATCTCGGCCGTGATCAGCCGATTCGATCCCGTGTGCCTGGGGATCGAGACCGTGTGGTTCGGCCAGAACATCACGGCCGCCTTCGCCACGGGCCAAGCGCGAGGCGCGGCGTTGGTGGCGTGCGCCCAGCATGGGCTTTCGGTTGGCGAGTTCACGCCGCGGCAGATCAAGATGGCCGTGGTGGGCACCGGTTCGGCCGATAAGGCGCAGGTGCAGTATATGGTGAAGAAGCTGCTGAACCTGCAGGTGGAGCCGAAGCCCGATCATGCCTCGGACGCGCTTGCGGCCGCTATCTGCTATACCACCCACGAGGGGTTTGGGGGAGTCGGCGGCGCAAACGCGTTAGCGAAGCTGGAGGCGCGCGGCCGCGTGATGGCCGGTGCGGGGACGGGCGGCGCCGCCGGAGCGGCGGCGCGTAAAATCTTGGAGGAAGGTGCGCGATGATCGCATTTCTTAAAGGCGCGTTGGCGGGGAAAACCGCCGCGTGCGCGTATATCGATGTGCAGGGCGTCGGATATGCCGTCGGCATGTCGCAAGGCGCGCTTTCGAAGCTGCCGGCGGTGGGCGAGCCCGTGCAGGTGCACACCTATCTGCAGGTGTCCGATAACGGCATCGCGTTATACGGATTCTTGACGCTTGAGGAGAAAGCGCTGTTCGAGCGCTTGATCGGGGTCAGCGGCGTGGGCCCGAAGGTTGCATTGGCGGCGCTGTCCTCGTTCACGCCCGAGGCTTTGGTGGCAGCGGTGCAAGCGCAGGATGTGGCTGCGGTGCAGAAGATCCCGGGCGTGGGCAAGAAAACGGCATCGCGCATCATCTTGGAGCTGAAAGGTTCGTTCGACCAGGGGCTGGCCAGCTTGTTCGATGCCGCGGGCGCTCCCGCTTCGGCAGCTGCGGCTGCGGCCGAGCGGCTCAAGGGCGCCCGTGAGGCGCTGCTGGCGTTGGGCTTCGCCTCTGCAGAGGCAGATGTTGCGTTAAAGGGTGCGGCGCCTGAAGACGCGGACGAGAACGCGCTGATAAAATACGCCTTGAAACGTTTGGGTAAGTAACAGGGTATATAGATGACGGAGCTTGAGCTTTGGCTGATGGAGTGAAAATAGAGGGCATGGTGTTCGAGGCGGGCTCCGGTTTCGGTGGCGATTCGCCGTCGGTGGCTCCCGCCGGCCCGACTGATCCCTCGCAGCGGGCGGTCACGCCTGATTTGACCGAGGACGACCTTGCGCTCGATCGCAGCTTGCGACCGAAGCGTCTGGGCGATTACCTTGGCCAGACGAAGATCAAGGAATCGCTCGCCATCTTGATTCAAGCTGCGCAGGAGCGCGGCGACGTTGCGGATCATATCCTGTTCTCAGGCCCTCCGGGCCTGGGCAAGACCACGCTTGCCACCGTGGTGGCCAACGAGCTTGGCGCGAACATCAAAACCACCAGCGGTCCCGCCATCGAGCGTACGGGAGACCTTGCCGCGATCCTCACGAACCTTGAAGAGGGCGACGTGCTGTTCATCGACGAGATCCATCGTTTGAACCGCATGGTGGAGGAGGTTCTCTACCCTGCTCTTGAGGATTTCGCGTTGGATATCGTGGTGGGCAAGGGCCCGGCGGCTCGTTCCATCCGCTTGGATCTGCCGCGCTTCACGCTTATCGGCGCAACCACCCGCACGGGCTTGCTGACCGGGCCTTTGCGCGACCGCTTCGGCATCGCGTTCCGCTTGCAGTACTACACGCCCGAGGAGCTGGCTTCCATCGTGCAGCGCTCAGCTTCTATTTTGGACGTGCCTATCTCGTATGACGGCGCGCTTGAGATCGCTCGCCGAAGCCGTGGCACGCCTCGTTTGGCCAACCGTATGCTCAAGCGTGTGCGCGACTGGGCCCAGGTGCGCGGCAACGGCGTCATCGACGAGGACGTGTCCGCGCAGGCGTTGAGCTTCTTCGAGGTGGACCCGCTTGGCTTGGATGCGGTTGATAATCGCATCTTGGAACTGCTTTGCGTGCAGTTCGGTGGGCGACCGGTGGGCTTGACCACGCTGGCATCGGCGTTGGCGGAAGACCCGGACACGCTTGAGGATGTGTACGAACCGTACCTGATGCAGCAGGGCTTGCTTATCCGCACGCCCAAGGGCCGCCAGGCGACCGAGCGGGCCTACGAGCATTTGGGCATTTTCCACGAACCGGCGAATAGCTAGGAGCCATCGATGTTCGAGCAAGATTATCTGATGAAGCTGCTGCTGGCGTTTTACCAGGCTATGTTCAAAAGCCTGCGTCGCGTCACTGACGAGGATGAAGATCCGAAGGAAGTAGCCGATACGCTTGACGAGGTCGTTGGTAACGCCGTTGGGATGGATGGCGCTAGCTTGCTGTCGCTGACCCCGGAATCCGTCGTCGGTGTGCTGCAGGTGTCCGGCGCCGATCCGCGCGTAACGGAGTTTATCGCGCGCAGTTTGCTGCTGTCGTCCGAGTATCTGACGCAGGCGAACCAAAGAGCGCTGGCATCGTTGCGTGTGGAGCAGGCGCGGGCGATCGCCGATGCGTATGGAATCGATTTGCCCGACGATCCTACCGACCTGTCGGACTTGAAGGAAATGGCCGAGCAAGCTAATGCCTGATAAGGGCGATGACGGGAGCGAACATGGCGAAGATCGTAGCGGTTGATACCGATTTCGAGGATAACAATCTGGAAGAGGCCATGGCCAGGGATGCGGGCATCGAGTTCGAGGTCACGCGCGGCCGTACCGCCCAGGCGGTTATCAACGGGTTGCTGGAAACCGGCGCCGATGCAGCGGTGACGTCGTATGCGATGTTTCCGCGCGAGGTGTTCGAGGCGTGCCCGAACCTGAAGGCGGTCAGTCGCACGGGCGTCGGATACGATGAGATCGATGTGGAAGCTGCCACCGAGCATGGCGTCGCCGTTTGCAACGTGCCCGGCTACGGCACGGAAGTGGTATCGGATCACGCCATAACGTTGGCGCTCTCGGTTTTGCGTCGAATCAACGAGCTTGATGCCGACATGCGCCGCGGCGTGTGGGATTATGCGCGCACGCGGCCGCTGGGGCAGTGCCGTGGCCGCGTGTTCGGTGTGGTCGGCATGGGGGAGATCGGTAGAGCGACGGCCAAGAAGGCCGCTGGTTTGGGCTTTGAGGTAGTGTGCTGGTCGCGTAGCTTAAAGCCCGGGCGTCGCACCCCTGAAGGGTATCCCGTGCTGCGCTTGGATGATTTGCTGCAGCAGGCCGATGTGGTCAGCCTGCATACGGCGCTTACCCCCGAGACGCATCATCTTATCAACGCTGAACGTCTTGCGCTTATGAAGTCGGATGCCGTGCTGGTGAATACCGCTCGCGGCGCCGTAGTGGATACGGTGGCGTTGGCCCAGGCGCTTTGCGAGGACAAGCTGTGGGGTGCGGGCTTGGACGTGTTCGAGCAGGAGCAGCCCTTCGACTTCGATCATCCCATCATGAAGGCTCCGCACACCGTGCTTTCAGCCCATGCGGCGTACTGGTCGGAGGAATCCGGTCGCGAGCTGCGCGAGCGCGCGATGCGGGCGGCCATCGACGCCGTGCAGGGTCGGATTCCGATTGACTGTTTGAACCCCTGCGTGTTTGATTCGTCTGCGAAGTAGCGCTTGACGATGACGTAACGTCATCCGCTAAAGTAACTATTTTTTCGGTAGGGTAGATGTCGGTTCGTGGGGTGAAGCAGGACATGGGAGAACAAGGCAGCCAAGACTTGATGACGGTTGGAGAATTGGCTTCGCGCGTCGGCGTGACGGTTCGAACCATCCAGTACTACGATCAACGCGGGCTGCTGCATCCCACATGCAAAGGAGAGCAAAATCTTCGCTTGTATTCCTCGGCTGACGTCGACCGTCTCAATCGCATAATCACGCTGAAATACCTGGGGCTTTCGCTTTCCCAGATTCAGGAGGGCGAAGGGAGCGACCCCGACGATGAGCTGACTGGCGCTTTGGCGGAACGTGAAGCGGAGCTTGAGCGTGAAAGCGCGAGGATTCTTCGGGATATGAATGCGTTGCAGAGTTTGCGCGCGCATCTTGCTGTGGCCGATCATGTGGATTGGAGCGAATCTGCATCCGCCGTTGGGAGCGTGCGGGATCGTGAGGACATGCTGTGGTCTGCCATCACCGGCGAATCGCTTGAGGGTTGCCCGATCCCCGAGTTATCTCGTGAAGAGGTTATCTGTTGGCATCAGCTGATGGGTGATACGATCGAGGCAATGCACGACGGCGTATTGGCAACCGATGAGCGCGCGCGAGCGCTTGCAATTCGTTTTTCCAGCTTAGGGGGTATGCCCCATGCCCTTGCTGGTTTGAAGCGCTTGGCGAACCAACGCAGCTCGGGGCCGAAGCAATACGGTCGTGACTTTTATGCTGGTATTCAACGGCGCACACTGAGTTTTTTGCAAGATGCGCTTGATTGTTCTCGCTCTGATATGCGGGAATAGCTGCGCAGGTACGCTTATCGTTGTATTGACGGCGACGTAACGTCGCTCGGTACCGTTTACCCTGTAGTGATAACTTGATCAGAGGGGGAGACGATGATCGTATCGTGGATGACCACGAATCGATGCAACCTGAAGTGCGCTCATTGCTATCAAGACGCAGATGAGTGCGATAACCGAGAGCTGTCGACCGAAGAAGCGCGTGCGATGATTTCCGACATTGCACGTGCAGGTTTCAAGATCATGATTTTCAGCGGTGGTGAGCCGCTTATGCGTGATGACATTTTCGACTTAGTGGCTCATGCGGCATCATGCGGACTCCGCCCGGTATTCGGCAGCAACGGAACCTTGATCACGCAAGACGTTGCGCGAAAGCTGAAAGCGGCGGGTGCGTGCGCTATGGGCATCAGCATTGACAGCCTTGACGCGGAAAAGCATGACAAGTTTCGAGGAATCAACGGTGCGCATGCAGCAACGCTGGCAGGAATCGAAGCCTGTAAAAGCGTTGGCCTGCCATTTCAGATTCACACCACTGTGGTTGATTGGAACCGTGACGAGGTGTGCGACATCACTCGGTTTGCCAAAGAATTGGGCGCGATGAACCATTCGGTGTTCTTCTTGGTGCCGGTCGGGCGTGGTAAGGACATTTCAGACGAGAGCATCGACGTTGAGCAAAACGAGCAGTTGCTCGCTGATATTTTGCGCGCCGGTCGTGATGCCGGCATCGAGGTCAAGCCTACGTGCGCGCCGCAGTTTATGCGTATTGCCGAGCAGATCGGTGTTGAAACGCGCTATACGCGAGGTTGCTTGGCGGGGCTGACGTACTGTGTGGTCGGAAGCGAAGGCATTGTGCGCGCGTGTGCATATATGACTGAAGATGCCGGTGACGTGCGCAAACAGCCGTTTGATGAGATTTGGCGCACCAGTCCGGTGTTTCAAGAGCTGCGCACGCAGGCATATAAGGGCGCGTGTGGATCGTGCGATTATAAGGGCGTTTGCGGCGGATGCCGCGCTCGCGCTGCGTATTACCACGACGGGGACATTTTGGCGCAGGACGATTATTGCGCATGGGGCATGAAGAGCGCAGCACGGGATGCGTCCGGCGTATCGGTTGCTTAGCGGCACGTATCAATCCAAAAGGAGCAAGCAATGAACAAAGTTGCAAAAGGCGCCGTTGCGCTTTCGTGCGTGTTGGCTATGGGCGCAGGATCGTTTTCTTTAGCGGGGTGTGCGTCGCAAGGAAACCCCGTTGCGTCTGATGCGGGCGAAACGGAGACGTCGGCCACGCAAGGCGCGTATACCTTTACCGATGATTTGGGCCGCGAAGTGACGGTCGCGTCGCATAATCGCGTGGTTGCCGGCATGGGCAGCTTCGCAAACGTGTGGGAGCTGGCCGGCGGTACGCTGGTTGGAGCGTCCGATGACGCTTTCTCCGATTACCACATTGCGTCGGATGCGCAGAAGATCGGCGATTTTTCGTCGCTCAACGCCGAATCGATTATCGCGCTCAACCCCGATTTCGTGATTTTGACAGGGTCGAGCAGCGGCCGCGGTGGCGGCGTTGCGCAAACCGAGCTGGCTGATACGCTTACGGCGGCGAACATTCCCGTGGCGTATTTCAAGGTAACCACGTTCGACGACTATCTGCGCATGCTGCGCACGTGCTGCGATATCACAGGCGACGAGCGGGCGTATGCGGAAAACGGCCAGGGTCCGGCAGATAGGATCGCCGAGATTTGCGCCAAGGCAGAAGGAAAGCAAGCTGGCAGTGCCGTGGTGCTGACCACGTATTCGGGTGGCACGCGCGTGCAGTCGTCCTCGACGCAGACGGGAACCATGCTTGCCGATTTGGGCGCGCAGAACATCGCCGATTCCGATAAGGGCCTGTTGTCCGATTACAGCATAGAGGCGCTGATTCAGGATAACCCGCAAACCATCTTCCTTCTGCCTATGGGTAATTCCGATGAGTCGGCGCAGCAGGCGCTTGCCGAGCAGACGACGCAGAACCCGGCATGGGCGCAGCTTGATGCGGTGAAGAACAATCGTGTGGTGACGCTTGATCCGCAGTTGTTCCAGTTCAAGCCAAATGCTGAGTGGGATCAAGCGTATCAAGTCCTGTTCGACGCGCTGTACGGCGAATAGGTTGATTCGTGCGTAGGAATCGACTCAAAACGGTTGCGATGACGGATTGCGCGCAACGTCGCTTCCACATTATGTTGCTTGTCTTGCTGTTGGCTCTTGCCGGCGTGGCGTTCGCCGGTCTGGCGCTGGGGTCGTCGTCTATTGGCGCGACCGACGTGGTGGCGTATGCTACGGGCAACGCGTCTGACATGGCTGTGAACGTGCTGGCGAACGTGCGCGTGCCGCGTGTCCTTGGGGGCGTGCTTGCCGGTGCTGCGCTTGCCGAGGCGGGTGCGCTTATCCAGGCAACGTTGAATAATCCGCTGGCCAGCTCAAACATCATCGGCGTCAACGCTGGATCCGGCCTGTTCGTTTTGCTGTTCGCATGCGTGGCTCCGCATGCACTGGGCGTGTCGGCAGCCGGTGCGTTTGTGGGCGCGTTTGCCTCGGCGTTGCTGGTGTTCTTCGTATCGTTGTACGCGGGGGCGTCGCGCCTTACCATCGTGCTTGCCGGCATGGCGCTCACATCCATATTTACGGCGGGAATGAACGCGATTCTCATTTTCAATCCGGATGCCTACGTGAACTCATCTGGGTTTTTGGTCGGAAGCCTTTCGGGCGTGATGGCGTCTGAGCTGGTGATTCCCGGGTGCGCGATCTGTGTCGGGCTGCTTGTTGCGGCAGGCCAGGGAACGCGTCTTAACGTCTTGTCGTTGGGGGATGAGGGTGCGCACGCGCTGGGGCTGAACGTGCGGCGAACCCGGCTGACGTTGCTTTTGCTTGCGGCCTTGTTAGCGGGTGCCGCGGTTTGCTTTGCCGGCCTTATCGGATTCGTCGGGCTAGTCGTCCCCCATATCGTTCGCTTCTTTGTCGGCCACGACAACCGTCGCGTATTGCTGCTTTCGCCTGTTGTCGGGGCCATCGTGGTGTGCGCGTGCGACACCGTTGCGCGCACGCTGTTCGCGCCGTTCGAAATCCCTGTGGGAATTTGCATGGCGCTGATAGGCGGCCCATTCTTCATTTATCTGATTCTTCGTTCGCGGAAAGGAGAAGTCGATGGGCGCTCTTGAGTTTGACGACGTCGTTTTCGGATACGGCAGCGGCCTTTTGTTCGACGGCTTTTCCGCGTCGTTTCCGAAAGGGAGTATCAGCTGCATTGTCGGGCCGAACGGCTGCGGGAAATCAACGCTTGCGAAACTTGCCATGGGGTTGGTGAAGCCGACGTCGGGGCGCGTGTGCGTCGCCGGGCGCGACGTGTCGTCGTTGGCTGCTCGCGAGCGAGCGCGTCTTTTGGGCGTGTTGGTGCAGCAGCAAGAGGTGCCCATGATGACGGTACGCGAGCTAGTGGCGTGCGGAAGGTTTCCATGCTGCGGGTCGTTTTCGCGCTTGAGCAGGGCAGATGAGGAACGCATCGACGAGGCGCTTTTGCTTGCCGGCGTGTCTGAGCTGCGCGATCGTTCGCTGCAGAGCTTGTCGGGCGGGCAGCGGCAGCGCGTGCGCATGGCCATGGTGTTAGCGCAAGGCACGCCGATCGTGCTGCTTGACGAGCCAACGTCGTTCATGGACGTGGCGGCGTGTTTCGATATGGTGCGGCTGATCCGCCAGGTTCGGCAGCGTGGCAAGACGGTTATCGCGGTGATTCACGATTTGAACCTGGCTCTTTCGGTTGCCGACCAGGTCTTTGTGATGGAGCGAGGGCGCTTGGCTGCGCAGGGAGAGCCGACGGACGGCTGCGTTCGTGGTGCTATCGAGCAGTCCTTCGGCGTACGCTTGGAGCACGTGCAGACAAGTTACGGCACAGCCTGGGTTCCTTTCGAGTTGCGTGAATGAATCTGCCTCCGTGGCGTTCTAGCTCGCCATCTTTTAACAGGTGGCGAGCTGTACCTGCGAGAAGTGGGCGTTCGCGAGATGTGAGCCGCGACACGCGGAAGTTAGCGGGCGTCCGCATGCGATCAAAGACAGCGGTCTTGCGGGACGAAAGCGTCGATGCCCGCCTTGCGTCTTATAGGCTGCGTTGCTGGTACAGCCCGTTGTCGGCGAAGCCTTGCTTGCGGTAATAGCCGCGTGTGCCGATGGCGCTGATCACGTTTATGGCGGTGTAGCCGTTTTCGCGGGCTATATCGCAGGCTCGCTCGATGAGCATGCGGCCGAGGCCTCGGTGCTGGGCGTTCTCGCCGCCTTGGTGCAGACCGGCAACGCGTCCGTATACGTGCACCTCGCGGATCATAGCTTCGTCGTCATCGATAGGCAGGTCAGCGACGTGTGCGCCGACGTAGTCGGCGTTCGGCATGGATAGGCGCAGAAAGCCTGCGATGCGGTTGTCGGGCGTTGTCCACTGCAGGAACACCTCGTGGGTGTTCGTGGTTTCGTAGGCGATTTCGGAGAGCGAGAGCTCGTCGTTTGCGGCGGCTCCGAAGGCGATTTCGCGGGAGCGGATCTCCTGCACCGGTTCTGATCGCTTCGCAAGCTCCAGGTCGACCAGCTGGCGCAGGTTCACCTTCTTGTTGCCGGTCATGATGTCGTGTGCCGAGATATCGCGGATCATGCGAGAGATGCGCGTGAACGGCGGCGTGACCAGCACGTCTTCGGCTAGCAGGTTGACAAGCTCCTGCTCGGTGTAGGGGCGCCAGCTGCCGTCGCGCCAATGTGCGACTAGCCCCGTGCCGTCCACAAGCGCGCAGGGGTACAGCTTGATCTCGTCGGGCTTGAAGGCGGGATGCTCGACCATGCGCCGATAATCGGTGGCGTCGCTTTCGGGCGTTGCGCCGAGCAGGTTCGTCATGAAGTGCGCGTGCGTTTTGAAGCCGAAGATGCGGGCGAGTTCGAAGGCCTGCTGCATGCGATCGACGCCGATGCCCCGATGGTTCGCGGCAAGGATGTGCTCGTCAAGGCTTTGGATGCCCATTTGCAGCTTCGTGCAACCTAGGCGACGCAGCGTGGCTAGCCGTTTGGGTGTGACGGCGTCGGGGCGGGTTTCCACCACAAGGCCCACGCAGCGGTGTTCTGCGGACTCGTTTTCGCGCTGCAGGGCTTCCAGCTGGGAAAACGTTGCGGTCTGCCATTGCGCGGCAGCGGCCCAGCCGTTATCGGAGGCGCTACCCTGCAAGTTGTCGAGTGCGAAAGGCTCGAAGGCGGCGCCCTGCGTATCGTCGGCAGCAGCGGAGCAAAGGGGGGCATCGATGGATGCGGCATTGCGGTCGGTTGATCGGCTGTGCAATAGAGCGTTGTCTGCACGGGTTCCGCAGGCGTATAGGCTTCGAACCGTTTCGTTGTAGGAGGCATCGCCGGCGGTGACGCGCGCTTGTGCTTCGGCGGCCCAGTCGGCAAGGTCGTCGCGTTCGCAGGCTATGCCGGCACTGTGGTATTGCTCACGTCGCGTTTCGGATTCACGCTCTACCGTGGCTTCGCAGCCCATGTCGTTCAGGGCGCGGAACAGCTCGTGCATGTACCAGATTTGGTATGTCTCCGGGTAGTCGCTCCAGGTGCCGCCCAGGACGATGAGCTCCACCTTGTCGGTGACGTGCCCCATTTGATGCAGCGTGCGTAAACGGGCGGTGACCTGCAGATATGGGTCGAACCAGTTGCGCTCTGCGCGTTGGCAGGCCGGCTCGTCGTGTAGGTAGCTTTTGGGCATGCGCACGTCGTTGGGGCAGTACAGGCATGCGCTTGAGCAGGGCCAGGGCTTCGTGAGCACGGTGACGGTGGCCACGCCGGATGCGGTGCGGCGCGGTTTGACCTGCAGCGTTCGCACCAGCAGGGCTTCTTCGGCGGGCGAAACGTCCCAGGTATGCCACTGTTCGGGGCGATGCCCCTTCGTCTCCTGATAAAACGGCAGCAGCTTCTTCTTCGCCACATAGCGGACGGGGCCGGCCACCTCGCGGTTTCGAGCGCGGATGATGCGGTCGAGCGCGTCGGGGGCAAGCGGGGCGTTGGTGCGACGGATCTCGCCGAGGATGTTCTGCAGTGTCTTTTCCATAGGCGGTATTGTACGGCATAGCGCAAAGTGGCGAAGGGGTGGTGCGCCTGTGTCAAGAAAAGCCGTGCAATTGTGCGCGGGTCGGCAGACGTGGAAGTGGCAAGAAGCGCTTTGGGTTTTGGGGAGCGCTCGACATCGCTGGCCACTGCACAATGTCTACACATACGTGAAGGCCTTGCGGAACATACGCGGCGGTTCCATGCAAATACTCGACGGGTTGGGGCTTAGATGATGCAGAGTGCTTATCGATAGTATGTCAAAACGGTTAATGACCAGGCATTATCCGCTTATCGAGAAATCAGTTCCCAAGTGATGTTGGCTTAGTGCCATTTAAACGGCCACGTTAGAATTAAGGAAAAGAACGAAACGAAGCAACGATGGGAATGCCCGTGGACAAGCCGCTTACATATCTGGACAACGCCGCAACGACGCCTCCTTATCCTGAGGTGCTTACGCGCATGCACGAGGTCATGATGGACGGCTGGGGCAACCCTTCGTCGCCGCATGTGGTAGGGCGTCGCGCCAAGGAGATGCTCGAGGACAGCCGTGCAGCCATCGCCGATGTCCTAGGTGTGGATGCTGACGAGATCTATTTCACGTCCGGCTCGACGGAATCGAACAACCTGGCCATACGCGGGGCGTGCCTGGCTCAGCGTGAGAACCCGGGCAAGATCGTCACCTCCACGCTGGAGCATTCTTCGGTAACCCGAACCGTCCGCGGCATGCGCCGCGATCATGATTGGGATTGCCGTTACGTCGATGCGCCGGATGGCTGCTTCGATATGGAGCAGCTGGCCGAGCAGTTGCAGGACGGTCCTACGTCGCTCGTCTCGGTAATGCGCGTGCAGAACGAAACGGGTTGGATCTTCCCTATTCCTGAAATCGCGCAGCTGCGTGACGAGCTTGCTCCGGGCGTGCCGCTACACTGCGATGCCACGCAGGCGTTTTGCAAGATGCCGGTCAACCCGCGCGAATGGGGCGTGCAGCTGCTCACGGCGGGTGCGCACAAGATCGGCGGGCCGCGCGGTATCGGCATCCTGTACGTGCAGCGCGGGCTTCCCATGCATACCACCGCGTTCGGTGGCAACCAGGAGCGCGGTTTGCGTTCGGGCACGGAGCCGGTGTTCCTTGCCGTGGGCATGGCGGAAGCCGTGCGCATCACGGCGGCGCATATGGAAACGGACACGGAATATGCCGCAAGCCTCCGCGAGCGCGCCATAGAAGGTTTGAAGCGCGAGATCCCCGATGTGGTGGTGCATGCGCCCGAAGGCGGAAGCCCCTACATTCTGAGCGTTAGCGTGCCTGGCCTGCCGAATGCCGTATCGGTGAAATACCTTTCCGGCCGCCGCGTGTGCGTGTCGCGCGCGTCGGCGTGCGAAGAGAACCACGCCACCGTCGCGCCGGGCACGTGGCGTCCGAAGCATCCGCTGGCGTTGCAGGCGGCAGGCATCCCGCTTCGCGAGGGCAAGGAAACGCTGCGTGCGAGCTTCTTCCATCGCAATACTCCTGAAGATGTGGATCGCTTCGTTGCCGTGCTGGCGCAGTGCGCCCGAGAGATGCGCGAGTCGTAGGAATATGGAACTGCGTGGGGACCCTAACGGCGGACAAGTGCGTACAGCTGCAAGCGATGGCGCAGCTTGTGCGGCTGGTACAGCTGAAGACCTTGCGGCGGACGGTGATGCGGCAAGGGGTGCCGAAGAGGCGCTGGCGCTGCGCTTGTGCGCGCTGACTGGGGAATTCTATCGAGCGAACGCGGAGTCGTTCTCGCAGACGCGGCAGTCGCCGTGGCAGGGCTGGGTGCGCTTGCTCGAAGTTATGGACTCGGTGGCTAAGCAAAAGCCGCTGCGTGTGCTCGACCTGGCTTGCGGCAATCTGCGTTTCGAGCGGTATTTGGCGGACGCCTTGCCTTGCAAGATGCTGTCGGGTTATGCGGTGGACAATTGCGATCCGTTGGTGGAAGCCGGGGAACGAAACGAATCCGACGCGTTGTCCCGAATGAGCTTCCAGAGCCTTGATGTTATCCAGCGGCTTTCCGGCGGCAGCCTTCGGGGGTCACTTGAGGCTCCGGATGCGTCGTGCGACTTGGTGGTATCGTTCGGGTTCATGCATCATGTGCCGTTGGAGCGTTGGCGGGCGGGGCTTTTGCGCGCGCTTGTCGCGAAGGTGCGCCCGGGCGGGTTCGTGGCCGTGAGCTTCTGGCGATTCCTGAACAGCGATAAGCTGGCGAGGAAGGCGAAGGAAACCACGAGCCATGCGCGTGCTGAGCTGGGGATTCCCGAGCTGCCGCCGAACGATTATCTGCTGGGTTGGCAGGATACGCAGGGGCTGTACCGCTATTGCCACCATTTCGACGAGCCGGAAATCGAGCGGCTGTTGGCGGCGGTGGCGGATTCTGCGGACCTTGTAAGCCGTTTCGAGGCGGATGGCAAGACGGGCAATTTGAACGAATACGTGGTTTTGCGCGTAAAGTAAAGGGCGGCCGCCATGCGAATCGTTCGCAGGCAACCGCCCTCTTTCGTTTCTGCTACGCAAGCAGTTTCTTGCCCGCACCGGAAACAACAGCCGATCGCGCAACCAGGTACGTCGACACCAGGTAGATAGCGTATACCGCAATCACCAGTGCGATACCAACGGCAAGCGTGCTGGTAACAGCCCCCGTGCCCCAAAGCGACAGCAGATTCTTGTACAGAAGGCTGATCGCGCATGCGGAATGGCATCCTGCAACCAGAAGCGGGGCCACGAAGTAGATGCCGATCTGCGTGCGCAGGCTTCGCAGCACCATGCTTCTGTCGCATCCCAGCTGAGCCAGCAGGCGATAGCGCGGGATGCTGTCCGCCACCTCGGAGAGCTGCTGGACGGAAAGGACCGCCGCGGTGGTCATCAGGAAGATGAATCCAACGTAAAGCGCCAGGTAAACCAACAGAAGTTTAAGCCCCATGCTATCGGCGATAATGCCCTCGCTCGTATCGTAATAGGACACCGGCCACGGGCGGGAGTCGTACGTCCAGCCAGCCTCGGCAAGCTCCTCACTCGGAGGGACAGCTTTGCCGTATTCAGCCATCAGGTCTTTCATGGCCTGCTCTTGCGAATCGCTTGCCAGGTTTACGTTCAGCTCGCTCAAGTACGGCAGATCGCCAGCGGCGAACCTGTCGGCCGCCAATTCGTCGGGAACCACCAGCACGGCGATTAGGCAGCTCATGCTGCTCACTTGGAGCGATTGCGAGACAACCTGCCCGGATGCGGTCAGCTCATGGCCGTCAACGGTGATGGTGCGCCCTTTCTGGCCAAGGGCCTTCGCATAGTCGGCAGATTTATCGACCGTGTTGTCGACCAGGTACTCGTTGGGAGCAAGCTTGATCGGCTTTTCGCCTGCAAGCTGGCGCGCGGCGTTGAACTGCGACAACGGCACGTACTGCACGCCCTCGTCGGCCATGCTTGAATTCTCGTCGGAGCCGATTTGGGCAAGCGTGAAGCCGCAAGCATCGACAAGCTGTTTGTTCGTCAGATCGTTCGCAAGCCACGTGTCCACCTGAGCCGAGCCCGTCACGCGTTCGTCCCAATCGGGGATAAGCGACTTGAAATACGCGGCGGTGGAGCCGTCGTTCGCCTGCCACAGGCTGTGGATCTCGTTGCGCTGAGCCTCGGTTTCCCGAATCGCGGCTGCCTTCTCCTCTTCCCCGCCATACTGGTCGGCCGGTACTGCTTCCATCTCGGAAACGTCGAGCGACATAAGGCTTGCGCGGATGGAAGCGTCGAACTGGGTGTTCTCCTCTAGCTGGTCGGAGAACAGCGATGCCAGGCTGAAGCCCGTGGAGAATACGACGATGCTGAAGAACAGGAGGACGCTCACCACCCACAGCGACACGAACGCGGTGTTCACCTTCGCCGCAATTTGGCGCATGGTGAACATGGCCAGACCCTTGAAGTACACGCCGCGCAAACGCTGGATCAGCAAGATGAAGAACCCCGAGGCCGACCAGAACAGGCCCAGCGTGCCAACGAGCATCAGCACGGTCGCGGTGCGGAAGTGCTCGCCGAAGTACACGAGGCCGTCGAGGTTGAGCTCGGCATACGCCTTCGCCAGAATCAGGCACGATAGCACGAACACGACGAGGCAGACGATGGGGTTGCGCATGGGCATGCGCTCGTTGCGGGAGCCGGCAGACAGCAGCGTGGCAAGCTTGCAACGCGAGATCTGCACGGCGTTGAACAGGGCGACCACGGCGAAGATGAGCGCGAAACACCCCAAAGTCAGCTGTGCGGAGCGGACGCTGAACAGCAGATGGTAGTCGCTGATGGCCACGCCGATGAGCCCCGCCGTGGCGAAGGCGATCGCTTGCGAGATCAAAAAGCCCAGTCCAAGGCCGACCAGCAGCGCGATCACGCCGACGATCAGCGTTTCCATCAGGACTACCGAAGAGACTTGGCGCGGGCTCATGCCCAGCAGCAAGTACGTGCCGAACTCCTTCTTGCGCGCCCGAACAACGAACCGGTTGGCGTACAGGACCAAAAATCCCAAAACAACGGCGACGACGATGCTGAAATAGGTCATGACCTGCGCGAGGATGTCGAAAATGCTCGCGCCGGATGCCAGGAACACGTTCGCGGCGCCTTCCTGGGCCTCGAAGAGCACACGCGAGTCCTCGATGGCGTTGAAGGCGTAGAAGACCGCCACACCCAAAGTAAGCGTGACGAAATACACGGCGTAATCACGCATGCTGCGGCGCACGTTGCGCAAGGCAAGTTTCATCAACATGATGGCCACCGCCTAGTTGCGCGGCGCGCCAGCGTGCGAGGGCGCGAAGCCGACCGCGGGGGAGTCGCCCTGCTTGCCGGAAAGGAACGCCTGGACTTCAAGGATGCGCTGGTAGAAATCGGTTCGGGCGTCATCGCCGCGGCGCAGCTCGTTGAACAGCTTGCCGTCCTTGATGAACAGGATGCGATCGGCGTAGGAGGCGGCCACCGCATCGTGCGTGACCATCATGATGGTGGCGTGCAGCTTCGCGTTCAATACCTCGAGGGTTTCAAGGAGGACGGCGGCGTTGCGCGAATCGAGCGCGCCGGTGGGCTCGTCGGCAAGGACCAGCTTCGGGTCGGCGACGATGGCGCGCGCCGCGGCCACGCGCTGACGCTGGCCGCCCGACATCTGGCGCGGATATTTCTGCAGGACGTCCGTCACGCCCAGCATGTTCGCGGTGCTGTCGACCTTCGCGCGAACGGCGTCGGCCTTCTCGCCTTTGATGGTGAGGGCCAGGGCGATGTTCTCGAAACCGGTCAGGGTGTCCAACAGGTTCGCGTCCTGGAAGATGAAGCCCAGGTCGTCGCGGCGGAACTTGGAGAGCTGGCGGCTGCGCAGCTGCGTGATGTCGAGCCCGTTCAAGATGATGTTCCCGCTGGTCACAGTGTCGATGGTGGAGATGCAGTTCAAAAGCGTGCTTTTGCCCGAGCCCGATGGGCCCATCACGCCGACGAACTCGCCTTCGCAGATGTCGAACGACACGTCGTCGAGCGCGCGCGTGACGGCCTCGCGCGAGCCGTACACCTTCCGAACGTCGCGCACGGAAAGCAGGACGTTGCGGCTGTCGGACGTGCCCGCATTCGCGATGCCCGCCGGAGGGGTTGCGGTAACCATGGTCATGGGGGGATTCCTTTCTCTTTGATTCGGTATATCCCCATGATGCGGCGCTCGCGAAAACGGAGCCATCGAAGGGCCTTACCGCAATCTTACGATGTTGTAAGGTTCGTCGCCGTAGGCGCCGACGGGTAGTGCGCGGGCGGATCGCGGTTTGCAATGGGCGTCGGCTAGGATCCCGCCAGATCCATGCGCGTGCGGTCGAGGGGGAAGGTCAGCGCGACGGTGGTGCCCGTTCCCTCTTCCGAGGAAATGCGCAGGCCGAGGCCCATTCTTTCGCAGGCCACGGCGGCTAGGTGCAGCCCCATGCCCGTTGCCTTGTGATGCGTGCGGCCCCGGCTTCCCGTGAAGCCGCGGTCGAACACGCGTGGCACGTCAGCAGCGGGGATGCCGTCGCCGTCGTCTGCGATCAGCAGCTCGATGCAGCCGTCTTTCGTACCCGCATCCTTCGCCGTGCCTTCGAACCGGATGGTCTTCGCGCCGTACTTCGCCGAGTTCTCCAGGACCTGGCCGATGATGAAGTCGGTCCATTTCGCATCGGCGAGCACTTCGAGCGCCTCGTCGATGGCGAACTCGAGCGAGACCCCTGCGCCGATGAGCGTGCGGGATCGTTGGCGGCACGCTTTGCGCGCGAGGGCCGCAAGGTTGAGCTCCTCGATGGAGAAATCCTCGCTTAAGGTTGCCGAGCGTGCGTAGTAAAGCGCCTGCTCAACGCGCGATTCGACGCGATCAAGGTCGCCGCGGACCTTGCCAATTTCGGGCCCGTGAAGGCTTGCCAACGCTAGCTGCGCCGACGCGATGGGCGTTTTGGTTTCGTGCACCCACAGCTCGATGTAGTCGCGGTACTCCTTTATGTCGCGTGATCGTGCGGCTAGCTCGTCGGAGGCGGCTTTACCCTGCACGGCGAGCGCGCGGTAGGCGATGGAGCCTTCGAGCGTGCGTGGTTCGTCTAGGATCGACGAGAGGTAGCGCGCATTTTCGGGCGAGTCGCAGAACAGGTCCAGCTGCTGGTAGAACTCGCGATCGCGCAAAAACCCCGCGGCAAGCGCGACGCAAGCGAACGCCGCTTCACAAAAGGAAACGAGCGCGATTGCGGAAGCGTTCGAGCCGGTGACGGCCATGATACCTGCAGTAACGGCAACCAGGGCGACCGCTCCGATTGCGAAACCGGCGTGCGAGCGGAGGTAGGCGCTGAAGGAGTAGGCGCGCTCCGGGCGGTCGGCGCGGTCGTCGGCGGCGGGTTGCGCGGGCGCGGGGGTGCGTGGCGGGATGGCGGGCGAGTTGGATGCCTCGTTTGGCGTGCGGTTTTCCCGAATCGAGGCGTTCATCGGACCACGTAGCCCAGGCCGCGGCGGGTGGTGATGAAATCATCGGGGATGCCTGCGGACTGCAGGCTGCGGCGCAGGCGGTTCACGTTCACCGTGAGCGTGTTGTCGTCGACGAACGCGTCGGTTTGCCACAGCTCGTCCATCAGCTCGCTGCGCGAGATGATGGAGCCCGCATTCTCCATGAGGATGCGCAAGATCAGCAGCTCGTTGCGCGACAGCTCGACGGTTTTGCCGCGATACGAGGCCTCGGCTCGCACGGGATCGAGCAAAACGCCGTCGCGTTCCAGCCGCCCGCGCGCCGGGTCGGCGGAACCGCTGCGCGCAAGCGCGCGGTCGATACGGGCGAGCAGCACGGCGGGGCGATAGGGTTTGACCACGTAGTCGTCCGCGCCGACGTTCATGCTCATGACCTCGTCAAACTCGCTATCGGAGGAGGTCAGGACGATGATGGGGACGTTGCTTTCCTGGCGGATGGAGCGGCAGACCTCGTGGCCGTACGCGCCGGGGAGCGAAAGATCGAGCAGGACGCAATCGGGGCATGCGGCCAAAGCCTCGCCCGCGGCGTTCGCGAACGACTCGCAGTAAAGGCATTCGTGCCCCTTAAGTTTGAGCATGCGCACAAGATTCTCCCGCAGGGAGGCATCGTCCTCGACAATGAACAACCGTGCCATCGGTCCCCTTCCATATCGAACGGATGAGCCGATGATAGCGCAACGCCGCGGCTTGCCGGCGTTTCGTCATAAGCCTGACGCTTTGGTCGGACACTTCGGGGACGTAGCACTATCTGTCAGAAACGCGGTCGCCTTATCGGGCGCCGTTTCCCCGTTCGCTTGCGGCATTGGCCGGAACGTGCCCGGGCGTGCCGGCGAGCTAGCCTATGCTTATGCGCATCAGAGGCTTGCGAAAGCAACGACGGCGTGAAAGGAACCCTCATGGGAATGAATATCGTATGTCTGGACCTGGAAGGCGTGCTGGCACCGGAGATCTGGGTCGCGTTCGCGGAGAAGGCAGGCATCCCCGACTTGATGCGCACCACGCGCGATGAGCCCGACTACGACAAGCTCATGCAGTTCCGCTTGGACGTGCTGCGCCGTCACGGCATGGGCCTGCCGCAGATTCAGGAAGTCATCGCCGACATCCAGCCCGTTCCCGGCGCCAAGGAGTTCCTGGACGACCTGCGCGCGCAGACCCAGGTGATCATCATCAGCGACACGTTCGAGCAGTTCGCCCAGCCCATCATGGAGAAGCTCGGCTGGCCGACCATCTTCTGCAACACGCTGGAAGTTGCCGACGACGGTACCATCACGGGCTACCGCATGCGCTGCGATCAGACGAAGCTGACCACGGTCCGCGCGCTGCATTCCTGCGGTTTCGAGACCATCGCCTCGGGCGACAGCTACAACGACCTGGGCATGATCAAGGCGTCGAAGGCGGGCTTCCTGTTCCGCAGCACCGTCACCATCAAGGCCGAGCATCCGGAGATCCCCGCATACGAGACCTTCGAGGACCTGTCTCGCGCCATCAAGGCCGCGCTGTAAGGCGGGTTTGCGCGGATGGGACGCGGGCCCGCGTGAGGCGGAGGCCCCGGGCGCGTAGGGCCATGCGTTTGAGATGCGTGCTTTTCGGGCATTCGATGCTGCGCATCCGAGGCGTTCGGATTGCTCGGGCAGATAACGCTACGCGCTCGAGGCGTTTGGGCTGTTCAGGGCTGGTTCCTGACAGATAATGCTACGTCCCCGAAGTGTCCGGCGGGTGCATCTTGGGGGTTTGAGGGCCGTCGCCTGGAGCGTTCGCCGTTTTCGGCTTGCGCTTCGGCGGCGGCCTTTTCGCTTTGGGGCTTGTGTTTGTTCGGAGGGTTAACAAGACCGAAACCTGAGCCTTCGCCTTATGTCATAGGATACTGCGCAAGTATCAAAACACTAGGAGTACGATGGGGCGGCTTGTGCCATTGCCGTTCCCAGGCAAGCGTTGCAAGCCTGCATAAGCAGGCGAAACGGGGGAGAAATGACGAGATTGTCCATTGCGCCCGCTTCGGCGGACGACGCCCGCATCGGCGGGTTCCTGGACCGGCAGAAACGTCGCGTCGACGCCATGCCGCCGGGCATGTGTCCTCTGGCGCAGCAGCTGACGCTGCTCGAGGAGGGCGCGCTGCAAACGTGCGGCAAATGCGTACCGTGCCGCGACGGCCTGCCCCAGTTGGCGGGCATGCTGCGCCATCTGGTGGATTGCAAGGCAGACGCCGCCGAGGTCGAGCGCATGCGCGCGCTGGCCGAGATGGTGCGCGACACGTCCGATTGCGCCATCGGCTACGAGTCGGCGAACGCCCTGCTGGAGGGTCTGGACGCCTTCGCCGCCGAGGTCGAAAGCCATGTGAGCAAGCACGAATGCCAGCGCAGCGTGGGCCAGTCGGTGCCGTGCGAGACGTTCTGCCCGGCGCACGTGAACGTGCCCGTGTACATCGCGCTGGTGGCGGCGGGCGACAACGCCGGCGCCGTGCAGATGATCCGCAAGGACAACCCGTTCCCCACCGCGTGCGGCCTGGTATGCGAGCACCCGTGCGAGCAGCGGTGCCGCCGCACGCTCATCGACGCGCCGCTCAACATCCGCGGCATCAAGGAGTTCGCCTGCGAGCACGCGCGCGCCGACCAGGTGCCCGTGCCGCAGCGCCTGCCCGAAACCGGCCGCCGCGTGGCGGTCGTGGGCGGCGGCCCGTCCGGTTTGACCTGCGCGTACTTCGCCGCCTTGATGGGCCACGACGTTGACGTGTTCGAAGAGCGCAAGCAGCTGGGTGGCATGATCCGCTACGGCATCCCCGCGTACCGCTTCCCGCGCGAGCGCTTGGACGAGGACATCCGCGGCATCCTGGCCGTGGGCGGCATCACCGTACATACCGAAAGCCCCGTGGACGCCGCGCGCATGGCGCAGCTTTCCGCGGATTACGATGCCGTGTACGTGGCCATCGGCGCGCAAACCGGCAAGGGCCTGCGCATCGACGGCACGGATGCCGAGGGCGTATTTTCCGCCGTTGACCTGCTCGGACGCATCGGCGATGGCGATTACCCCGACTTCACGGGCAAGAAGGTGGCCGTCATCGGCGGCGGCAACGTTGCCATGGACTGCTGCCGCACGGCGGTGCGCGCCGGCGCCGAGGAGGTGTCGGTGGTGTATCGCCGCCGCATCTCGGACATGACGGCGCTGCCGGCCGAGATCGAGTCGGCCATCGCCGAGGGCGTGGAGATGATCGCGCTGCAGGCGCCGGCCGCCATCGAGAAGGATGAGCAGGGCCGCTGCACCGCGCTGCTGACGAATCCGCAGATGATCGGCCCCGTGAAGCGCGGCCGCCCCGCGCCCATCGCGGCCGACAAGCCGCAGATGCGCATTCCGGCCGACATCGTGCTGATCGCCGTGGGCCAGAACATCGTGTCCGCGCCGTTCGAGGAGTTCGGCATGGCGGCCGAATGGGGCGAGTTCAAGGCCGACGAGCAGCTGCACGCGCAGATGGACGCCGAGGCGATTGCCGCCCGCGGCGCCGACGCCTCCGCGGGCACGAACGTGTTCGTGGGCGGCGACTGCCAAACCGGCCCGGCGTCGGCCATCAAGGCCATCGCCGCCGGCAAGGTGGCCGCGCGTAACATCGATCATATGCTGGGCTTCAACCACACGCTCGACTGCGGCGTGGCGGTTCTGCCGGCCCAGCCCAACGACCGCGCGGCGTACGGCCGCGTGGAGGTGCTCGAGCGCCCCGCGCGCGAGCGCAAGAACGATTTCGATGCCGTCGAGGTTCCCATGAGCACGGAGGAGGCCATGCAAGAATGCGGCCGCTGCCTGCGCTGCGACCACTTCGGCGCCGGCGCCTGCGAAGGGGGGCGTATCCAGTATGCTTAACATCACCATCGACGGCCGCGCGCTCGAGGCGCGCGAGGGCCAGACCGTTTTGGAAGTCGCCCGCGAGGCCGGCATCCACATCCCCACGCTGTGCTACCTGGCTGAGCGCAGCGCCATCGGATCGTGCCGCGTGTGCGTGGTCGACGTCGAGGGGCAGGACGCCCCCGTGCCCGCGTGCACCACGCGCGTGGTCGACGGCATGCAGGTGCAGACGGCCACCGAGTGCGTGCTGAAGTATCGCCGCATGGCCGTTGACCTGCTGATCTCCAACCACGGCCTCGATTCGACCGACTACTGCTTCAGCTGCGTGAAGAACGGCGCCTGCGAGCTGCAGGCCGTGGCGCGCGAGGTGGGCGTTTCGCACCCCACCTTCCCCGTTGCGCAAACGCGCAAGCCGGTGTTGGATTCCAACCCGTTTTTGCGCTTCGACCCCAACCTGTGCATCGCTTGCCAGCGCTGCGTGGGCGCGTGCAACAACGCGGCCGGCAACCATGTGCTGCAAACCGGCAAGCGCGGCGTGCGCACCACCATCCGCGCGCCGTTCGGGCCGAACTGGGACGCCACCATCTGCGAGAGCTGCGGCAACTGCGCGCAGGCGTGCCCGACGGGCGCCCTGGTGGAGAAGCGCCGCGGGCTGTACCGCGAATGGGACACCCATACCGTTCGCACCACCTGCCCGCACTGCGGCGTGGGCTGCCAGCTGGACCTGGTGGTGAAGGGCGACCAGATCGTGGACGTGCAGGCGGCCGACGGCCCGTCCAACGACGGCCTGCTGTGCGTGAAGGGCCGTTCCGGAAGCTTCGACTTCGTGAATTCCCCCGACCGCATCACCACGCCGTTGGTGAAAAACCCCGAGACCGGCGAGTTCGAGCCGGCGGATTGGGATACGGCGCTTGACCTGGTGGCGCGTAGGTTCGCCGAGCTCAAGGAGGAGCACGGCGGCGAGAGCATCGCGGCTTTCGCGTGCTCGCGTTCCACCAACGAGGATATCTACCTGTTCCAGAAGATGGCGAGGTGCGCATTCGACAGCCCCAATGTCGATAACTGCGCACGTGTTTGACACGCCCCTACCGTTGCCGGTCTGGCAACTACACTTGGTTCGGGCGCGATGACGAACTCGATTAAAGATGTGTGCGAGGATTCGCAGGTCATCTTGCTGGTGGGCAGCAATCCGGAAGAGGCGCACCCGGTCATGGGCATGCGCCTGCGACAGGCGGTCGAGCGCGGCGCGAAGCTGATCGTGGTGGACCCGCGCGAGATCGGGCTGGCGAAGAAGGCCGATATCCACCTGAAGCTGCGCCCCGGCACGAACGTGGCGTTCGCGAACGGCATGGTGAACGTGCTGATCCAGAAGGGCCTGGTGGATCGCGAGTTCGTGGAAGGCCGCACCGAGGGCTTCGACGAGCTTGCCGCCATGGTGGCCGACTACACCCCCGAGCGCGTGGCCGAGATCTGCGGCATCGATGCACGCGACCTGGAGGCGGCTGCCGAGATGTACGCGACAGCCGAGCGCGCCCCCATCGTCTACTGCCTGGGCGTGGTGGAGCACTCCACGGGCACCGAGGGCGTTATGGCGCTGTCGAACCTGGCGCTGGCCGCGGGCAAGCTGGGCCGTCCCGGCTGCGGCATCAACCCGCTGCGCGGTCAGAACAACGTGCAGGGCGCGTGCGACATGGGCGCGGGACCTGCGGATTTCACGGGCTATCAGAAGGTTGCCAACCCCGAGATGCGCGCGAAGTTCGAGGCCGCATGGGGCATCGAGCTGAACCAGGCGGCGGGCCTGAAGGCCACCGAGTGCTTCCCCGCCATGATCGACGGGCGCATCCGCGGCCTGTTCCTGTTCGGCGAGGACCCGGTGCGCACCGACCCGGATACGGGCCACGTTATCCGCGCGCTGGAGTCGCTGGACTTCTTCGTGTGCGAGGAGCTGTTCATGACGGAGACGGCGAAGTACGCCGACGTCATCCTGCCCGGTCGCAGCTATGCGGAGAAGGAAGGCACGTTCACCAACACCGAGCGTCGCGTGCAGCGCGTGCGCAAGGCGGTGGACGGCCCGGCGGGCGCGCGCTTGGATACCGAGGTGTTCGCCGACATCATGCGCCGCATGGGGTATGACCAGCCCACGCTCACGGGCGCGCAGCTTATGGACGAGGTGGCAAGCCTGACGCCGTCGTATGCGGGCATCAGCCATGCGCGCCTGGACTCCTCCGCCGTGGCGGGGCAGGGCCTGCAATGGCCGTGCACGGGCCCGGACCATCCGGGCACGCGCATCATGCACGAGGGGGCGTTCTCGCGCGGTTTGGGCGGATACTCGCTGGCGCAGTACCGTCCGTCGGCTGAGCAGCCCGATGAGGAGTTCCCGCTCATCATGATGACGGGCCGAGTGCTTGCGCAGTACAACGCGCAGGCCATGACGGGCCGCACCGAGGGGCTCAACCAGATCGACGGCACGTCGTTCATCGAGATCAACGACGTGGACGCCGCCGCCGCGGGCATCGCCGACGGCGACCGCGTGCGCGTGAGCAGCCGCCGCGGCGTCATCGAGAGCCAGGCGCGCGTGTCGGGCAAGACCAACCCCGGGCAGGTGTGGATGCCGTTCCACTTCCAGGACGGCAACGCCAACTGGCTGACCAACGCCGCGCTCGACAACATCTCGGCCACGCCGGAGTACAAGGTGTGCGCCGTGAAGGTGGAGAAGGCGTAAGGGATAGGGCAAGGAGCTTGGTGGCGGAACCGCCGCCAAGCAAGAGGCGGGGCGCGCAGCCCCGCCTTGCGAGCAAAGGGCGCTGGCTGCGATTGCGGCCAGCGCCCTTTTACGTTCGCGGGGGTTGTGCGGGCGTTTGCGGCAGCGAAGCGTGCGTGCGTGGGCGCCCTTCGCTGCCGATCGATTCGAGCTCAGCTTTCGCGTATCACAGCGAGTTCGCGAATGCCGCCCATTCCTCGTCGGTGAACGACAGGATGCGATCTCGGTTTGCCTCGCATTCGGATTGGCGGGCATCGACGTTGGCCGCTTGCCCGTCGTAAAGGTTGCGCAGCATGTACAGGCCGTCATCGGCGATGTCCATGATGTAGAGTCTCACGTCCTGTGCGCTATAGTCGCCAAGCTGCTTGAGCGTTTCCGCTGCAAGATAGATATCCTGTGCCGCTTTTTCGGTTTCTGGGGCGATGTCGCCCGACTTGGCCGCCGTCTCGATGGCGGGGATGTTGTCCACGATCGCTTTGACGTTGGCGAGAACCTGCTCTTTCGCGTTCGCGCCGTTGATGGCCGCAGCGGCGCTTTCGGCTTGGGTATCCAGCTTCGCAAACTGGGATTCCACGTTGCTCCATCCCGTTGCCTGCCCCTCGGCGGCAAGGGCCTCCACTTCCGGAGCTTTGGAGGCGATCTCGCCGTCGGTGTCCGGGGCGGTGCTGCAGCCGGCTAGCAGGCCTCCTGAAATCAGCGCCGCAGCGCATACGGCCAATGCGGTTTTCCTCATGGTGTACAGCCTTTCTCGTCGGTTCGGTTGTCGATTCCTTATCTGCGCATCCGTTTGGCGAAGCTTCTTCGGCGAAGCGGTTCCCTGCCGCCTTGCCGGCGTCGCCGCAACGTTTGCCCGCTTGCCTGTTCCGGCTTGATCCGGTGGGGCAGCGTCCGTTCAACGGTCGTTCAGTGGTCGTACACCTCCTCCACGCCTATGAGCTTGCTGATCCGTTCGTGCATTTGCCGAAGGTTGCCGGGTTCGAATTCCAGGGGCTTCATCTCGTAGCGTTCGTAGGCTCCGCTTACGATGTCGGTAGCGAACACCTCGTCGGAAATGGCGATGGCGCCCGTATGGCACACGTCCTCGCAGCATCGGCATTTCACGCATCTGCTGGGGAAATGGTCTATGCCGAACGTGCCGTCGGGCTCGGTGAACTTATGCAAAGCCTCGGTCGGGCAGAACGTGGCGCAGCGTTGGCAGGAGTCGCACGTCTCAAGGTCGATGATGACGTGCCCCCATAGGCGCGTGCCGATCATGACATCGTCCGGTTCCCCTAGCGCCGCAAGCCCCTCGATGAGCCGCCTGCGTCGACCGGGGATGAAATGCGGCAGCGTGCCATCGGCTTGCACCCTCGTATAGCGCGCCGGTCGGTTTTGCGCAGGGCCGTCGAGCGTTTTGATGACCTGCTCCGCCGCGTACTCCTCGGTCAGGTATCCCGCGCTTTTCGCGGCTTGCGCGCCGGTGCGAAGGAAATCCCGCTTGCTGGAGTCGAACGAATCGTCTTCCATATGGGCGGCGCGCGGGAACTTCCGGCTCAGCTTTACCGTGCATGGCGACCTCCATGCCCCGAGCAGCTCGTTGGCGGTTGCGACGACCGCTTCCGCGGTTTGCGCGCCGCAATGATGGGTGCAGCTCTCGCATTCGTCGGCAACGAGGGATATCCGTTTGCAGCCAAGCGCCGCCAACATGATGATCAGGCTTTCCTCCGCGCGTCCTAAGCATGTGACTGCGACGACCTTCTCTCGATCGAGCGCGCTTGGAGCGCGATCGATGGTTTTCCGGCAGGCTATGGCCACCGTGCCGCCGGTGCGCTCCATGACGTTGGCGCAGCGCATGAACAGCTTCGCGTCGTCGGGCTGATGGGCCTCGAGCGCGCAGGTGGGGCAGACGGTAGCGCAAGTTCCGCAGCCGATGCAGCGCTCCGGGTTGACGACGATCAGGCCGTCATCGAGCGATATGCACCCGGACGTGCATGCTTCGGCGCATCGCATGCATTCGGCGTTCCTGTTGCGAACCACCGCGCATCGCCCCTGGTTCACGGAAATGCGGGAGCTCTGCACCTTTTCGAGCAGACCGAATATGTTCTGACCGCTAGGCATAAGCCGCCTCCTGAGCTTTTCGCGCTGCGATATCCGCTACATCGCCGCCATCGCCTGCGGCGTCGGCGACGCCTTCCTCGTCATCATCCCCTTGCTCGGGCGCATCGCAGAATCTTCCCGTTGCGCTGTCGATGTAGGCCGAGCTTCCATCGGAGAAGAACACGCCCCACACGCGTTCGCGAAGCTCCGGCAGCCAGATGCCGCCTTCTTCGACGGCCTTCTTGCGTTCCGATTCGCGTACGGCTTCCGCTTCCTCGCGCCGCCGAGCGTCGGCCCATTCGTTGCAACGGGCTTGGTAAACGGTTTCCTCGGAGAAGCGCAGCGCCGCGGCGCCTTGGTAGTGGCTCGGCTCATCGTCTTGCTCGCAGCCGCCGGCGTTCTCGGCGTTATCGGCATCCTCGGCAGAGCCTGGCTCTCCGGCGACCGTGGCCTGCTCGTCGTCTTCGACTTTGCCGCGGTCGGCAACGGGATGCTCATCGGCGCACGCGTTGCGGAGAGCATCCCGTTGCGCCGTATCCTCCGCCAGCTCTTCGCGGGCGGAGGATACGGCGCCGTCGATGGCCTCCTGCGCCCGTTCGGCATCGCGTTGCCATTGCTCCTCGCGCTCGGCTTGCAGGCGGGCCGCTTCCTCGGCTTGCGCCTGGGCCTGGGCCTGTTTTTCCAGGAAGCGCTTTTTGCGTTCCTCGTTTTGAGACCGCACGGCACCGTAGTCGATGAACGGTGCATCGATGCGTATCACCTTCCGGTCGCCGAACGCGCCGTCGTTGAGCAAGGCATAGAACGTGTCCAGCGCCTCTTCCACGTTCCCGATTCGGTTCGTGCTTTCGTTGGCCACGCTCAAGATGCAGTTGTCGAAGCGTAGATCGAGCCTGCTGAATCGAAGGGCTTCCTTCACATCTGCGCCCACGTTGCTGGGGACCTCGAGGCGCAGCAGGTCTTTCTGCAGCTCGTGCAGGCATTCGGACAGCTGTGGGCGGACGATCTTCTTCCAGTTGCGGCGGGCGACCTCGTCGTCCCGGTCCCAAAGCGGGCGGTGCAGGATGGAGATGCGCAAGCCGAGCGAGGGCAATGGTTGCGGATAGGCGCAAAGCGCTTCCTCCATTTGCCTCGGCTTCGTTTTCGGCCTCGCCGTCATAGCCTGCGCCAGCTGTTCTGCGGAGGGGATGGGGAAGTATCGGCTCACGTCCTCGGGGAGGATCTTCGGCAGCTTCTTCGAGGAGGCGTCGATGTTGGTTCGCTCGGTGTTGGGCATGCCGAAGCTGCGGCGCATGACGAACGTCTCGCGGTAGATATCGAGCGCTTTCGGGGTTATGAGCCGTCCCTGTCGATTGGGGATGCCGATGGCGCGGCCCTTCTCCTTGGCGTCGGCGATGACGGCGCGGGCGGAGTCTATAGTGCGCGCCGTTTGCAGGAGCGCGTTATCCGCCTTGCCGTTCGAGCCGTCGTCGGTTCCGAGCGCGAGTCCTTCGCCTTCATCGGGCAATCCGAAATTCGCCGCTACCTCGTGGGTGGCCGATGCGCACTTGAAAACGCTCAGCAACGTTGCGGTGTCGAGCAGGTCGTCCTCTTCCGGTTCTGCCGTGGTCACCCTCACGCGGAAAGTTGTGTGGATCATATTCGCCCCCATACGACGTTCGGTCGGTTTCGTTGGCCTGAATCTTATGGTCGGGCCTGGTCTGCAACAAGGTTCGCATCGCGTTATTTGCCGGCGCTCAACGTCGAATCACTCGTTCGCTATCACTCGCTACGAGTGATTTTTCGCGGATACGTTCGCGAACGACTGACCAAAATGGCTGATAGGGAACGATGTGCTCTTCTCGATCGGCTCCTATAGTCGGTTTCGTCATAGCGAGAAGGGCGGCGCTCGGGCAAAGCCCAAGCGACTCGATTACCCCTCCCCCTCGAGCCTTCCTCTTCCCTGGCTGCGCCCCTTTCTCCCTATGACGCGTAAGCCGATCGTGCGAGAGAAGAGGTTTTCATGGCTGCAGCATCTCAGGCGCCGCAGATCCCCGGTTTCGGCGGAGAATCCCCATTTTCACGTATGGGCAAAGATCGCAAGTCCAAGATGCCCATTCTCCCAACCGAGGAAGTCGAGCGCCAATACAAGGCGAAGCTGGACGCGGAGCGTATGAGCGATGAGGAGTTCGCCGAGCTATGGCGCGGATTGCGTGCCGATGCCGTGGCGGCAGAGCGGGTGGCCGCTCAGCCGTACGATCTGGCGCGCGCCCAGGTGAGAGATGTCAAGGAAGCCGAGGGGGTCGAGCCCGTGGAGGTCGATCCGCTCGACCCTGATTTCGAGTATATGACCGAGGACGGGGGGACCATCGACGGCATCGACGCCATAGCTGCGCGCGACATGGAGCGCGCCGCCATGGAGGCCGAGCTTGCCGATCAGGCGCCTGCGGATGAGCTGACGTTCGATGAGAAGGTCGAGCAGTGCATGAAGACCGTTATGCGCAGCAACCGTTACAGGGAGATCCTGCGCAAGACGTTGGTGTTTTGCCGAACGCGCCGCCCGCTTCCCGAAGTGGAGGACGAGATCCAGACGTATCCCGAATACGAGGCCGCCGCTCAAAACCCCTATCGCCTCATCCGGTTCCTCGTGGACAACTACGGCTTGGACATGCTGGACATCGATGAGGAGGGGCAGGTGGTCACGCCGGAGCGCAAGGTCGGCTTGACGGAGGACGAGATCGACGACCTTGTCGTCGAGTTCCAGCTGGAAACCAGCGAGGTCGGCGACGAGGTGGCGCGCCGTCTCGAGCCCGAGAGCCGTATAGCCAACTTGCTGCGCGAGTTCCCTGTGCGCTTGAGCAGCTATCGCGACGTCATGAACTTCTGCCGCGAGCCCAAAACCATCAAGGAGATCAACGCGCTGTTCGAGAACGTCGATTTGAAGGCGCTGGGGACCATGCACTCGGACGACACCATAGCCATCCAGCCGAGCGTGTTCGTCGACAAGCTGGAAAAGGCCGGCGCGATGTACTGGGACGGCAAATGGAAGCTGACCGCGGAAGGACGCGCATTTCTCAAGGGTATGGACAAGTTCATGCTTTAGGGCTTGTTTTGCCTGGTCTCGATAGGTCATGCAGCGCAAAGGAGAAGAGAAAGGGAGACAACCGATGACAACGGCGAAGATGAGGGAAAGGAAAGGGCAATGACGCAACACACGTTGACTCGCCGCACGTTCGTGAAAGCGGCGACGCTCACGACCGCTGCGATGGTCTTGGGATCAACGCTCGAGCCCAAGCTCGAGGAGCGGGAGAAGGCGTTCGCGGACACGCCCGTCGAGCGCAAGATGTTCGAGACCGTGTGCCACGGCTGCATCCAGGTATGCCCGGTGCGCGCATATATGGAAGATGGCGTGGTGGTGAGGCTCGAAGGCCATCCGGATGCGCCTTTGAACAAGGGCGGCATGTGCTTGAAGGGCATGGGGCAGCTGCATACCTGCTACAGCCCTCGGCGCGTGCTTCACCCCCTCAAGCTTGCCGGCGAGCACGGCAGCAACGAGTGGGAGGTCATCAGCTGGGACGAGGCCATCGACCTGGCGGCGCAGCAGGTGGCCCGCGCTCATGAGAAGTACGGCCCCTATTCGCTGTGGGGGGCTTCGGGCGGCGGCGGTTTGTACGCTTCCGAGATCGCCACGGCCAACCAGTTCATCTACGGCGGCGCCGTTCAGGCGTGCACCGGAGCCCTTCAGTGCTATTGCCCGCGCTCCTCGGTGACCGCGTTCACCTTCAGCGGTTGGAACCAGTCGCCCGCCGACCATGCCATGCTCGAGGTGTACAACGAGCTCAATCCCACTATGGAGCTTCTGGTGGTCTGGGGCGCGCAGCCTTCCACCTCGCAGACCGCCGAATCGGGCCGCGGCATCGCGGACGCCCGTTCCGACCGCGGCTTGAAGACCATCGTCATCGACCCCAACATGTCGCCCGATGCGGCGAAGGCCGATGTGTGGCTCCCGGTCCGCCCTGCTTCCGATACGGCCATGCTGTTGGGCTGGATCCGCTACATCATCGAGGGCGAGTATTACAACGAGGACTTCTGCAAATACTGGACCAACCTGCCGTTCCTTATCAATCCCGACACAGGGTTGCCCATCGAGGCCGAGGAGGTTTGGCCCGATTACATCAATCCCTGCATCGACCCCGATGGCGTGTACGACACGCCGGCATACGTATGCTGGGACAAGCTGACCAACAGCCTGCAGCCGTTCGCCTACTCCGCGCCCGAGGACGCCGAAGTGGATCCCGAGCTGTTCGTGAACGATTGCGATGTGACGCTTTCCGACGGCACGAAGCTCAAGTGCAAGTCCGCTTTCCAGATCTACAAGGAAGAGGCCGAGCCTTGGACGCTCGAGCATACCGCCGAGGTCACGTACGTCCCCGCCGAGCTCATCGAGAAGGCCGTGCATATGTACGCCACCACCGAGCATGCCGGCATCACCGTGGGCGTGTTCTCGGACATGATGGAGATCAACGCCGAGGTGCCCTTGGGCACGATGGCGCTCGACCTGATGATGGGCCATGCGAACCAGCCGGGCGGAACGCTGACCAACCGCGGCGCCGAGTCCATCTACTCCGATCGCCCCACCGGCCCGTTCAAGCTGCTGGTTATCTCCTATCAGCTTGAGGCGTGGTGGTACGGCATGAGCTGGCATATCGGCATGACGAAGGCGGGCAACGACGCGCTTTTGAACAAGCAGCTGGCCGCGCTCGAGGATACCATCGTCGACAAATCGACGCTCAACGCCGAGGCTCGACGCGATCAGATGGCCCAGGCGTTGAAGGACCGCTTGGGGTCGACGTATCACAAGGCCGCCATGTATTGGGAGCAGACGGGCCCGGGCATGGTGCGCGAGGCGGTGCAATGCGGCGAGCCGTATCGACCCGCCGTGCTCTACGAGGTGTCCGGCAACAAGCTTGCCATGGTGGCGAACAGCAGCAAGTGGCATGAGGCCATGCTCAACCTGGACTTCGCCATCCAGCAATACGCCAACCTCACCTCCGAGACCGTCGAGCTCATCGACTTGTTCTTCCCCACCAACGAATGGTTGGAGTACAACAACGGCGTGGCGCTGACCGTGCAGCTGAACACCCAATGGCTGCGCCGCTCGCTCATCCATCTTGGGGAGACGGTCCATCCGGAGATGGCGTACTCGCTGGTCGTGAACAAGGTGTGCGACATCCTTGGCGGACGCGACAAGATCTTGAGCCATGATTTCCTCTACGTGTTGGGCATGTTCGATAACTACGACAAGGAAAAGGCCAAGTGGGCAGCTATGTACGGCGCGCCTTCGTGGGAGGAGCTGATCGAGCATCAGGACAAGTACTCGCCCATCGTGACGCCGCCTGAGGAGTATTGGATCTACCACCAGCACGAAATGCCCGTAAGCGACGGCTTGCCCGCCGGCTTCGGGACATCGTCGCGCAAGTGCGAGGTGTATTGCGATTCGCACCTGCGCATGGCCCGCACCGGGTGGCCGTACCTGTATCCCTACGACATGGATCCCTGCGACGACTATCCGCCCATCTGCCGCTACCTGGAGAACCAGGAGAACGCGTTGACCGATACGGAGTACCCGCTGACGTTCACCTCGGGCCGCGTGCATTATTGGCATCACGGGACTATGCGCCATTGCGCGTTCAACCGCGAGCTTCTGCCCGTGCCCGATCTGCGCATCAACCCCGTCGACGCCAAGAAATACGGCATCAAGCACGGCGATTGGGTGAAGATCACCAGCCGACGCGGATCGACCCACGGGCGCGCTTACGTGACCAAGGGCATCGCCGTGGGCTCGGTGTTCCAGGAGCGTTTTTGGAATCCGGAATGCTTCGACGATTCCCAGAAGTCCATCACCGGCGGCTGGGAGGAATGCAACATCAACCTGTTGACGCTGGACACCGCCAGAAGCCGCATGTTCGGCGGGTCGACGTACCGTGGGTTCCAGGTGAAGATCGAGAAGTCGACCAAGCCCGATCGTATCTGGGTGGAGCCCGAGGAGTTCGAGCCGTTCATGCCCGTTGCCGACCGTTATAAGTCGGAGCTTTCGAACGAAGACGAGGTGTTGCCAAATGCGTAGGACGTTGCTTGTCAACCTTGATCGCTGCTCCGGCTGCGATAGCTGCATCGTGTACTGCAAGTACGAGAACGGTTTGCAGCTGGGCGAGTACTACAACCGCGTGGTGGCGGTGGGCCCGTATGGCGATTTCCCGTACGTGTCCATGTACTGGCTGCCCACGTGCTGCCAGCAATGCGAGAACCCGCAATGCGTGAAGGTGTGCCCGACCGGCGCCAGCTATCGCGACCCGGACACCAATGTGGTCCTGGTGAACGGCGATAAATGCATCGGCTGCCAGTACTGCGTGTACGCCTGCCCCTACGGCGTGCGCTCCATGAACAAGGCCACGAGCGTTGCTCAGAAGTGCAATCTGTGCTCGCAGTACACCGCCGATGGCTCGGATGTGCCTGTATGCGTGCACAACTGCCCGACCGGCGCCCGCCTGTTCGGCGATCTGGACGACCCCGAAAGCGATGTGTGCAAAGAGATCGCCCGCTACGACGATGACTGCATCCATCACCTTTCCGACCCCAAGAACACGAAGCCTACCTGCACGTACATCCTTTCTCCCCAATATGCCGAATGGAAGGAGGTCAAGTGATGCTTATCGACATCCAATGGCCGTTGGTCTTGTTCGGGATCCTTTGCGGCATGGGCGGCACGCTCGCCTGCAGCATCGGCGTCGCCGAGCTGATGGGCAAGGCGCGCGAATCGCGTTTCACGGCCTGCATCGTCTCGCTTGCCCTTATGGTGGTCGGCGGCTTTGCGGTGCTCGCCCATCTGTCGATGCCCTTGAACGCGTTTTACGCCGTGGCGCACGTGCTCCGTTCAGCGGCATCTCTGTCGAGCTGATCATGCTGGTCATCGCGTTCGTCGTGGTGCTCGTGTATGCGATCTTGCTCAAGCGCGACGTTTCCGCGAGCGTGTATAAGGTGTTCGCGGTGCTCGCCATCGTCTCGGGCCTGGTGCTTGCGTACGTATGCGGGCATGGCTACGTCATCCAGTCGCGTGCGTATTGGGATACCGAGCTGTTGCCGCTGGCCTATTTGGGCACGGTCCTTCCCGCCGGTGCGTTCCTGCACGTGGCGCTGTCGGCAAAGCTCGGCGTCGCGTTCGAAGAGATCAAGGGCATGAAGCTGTATCTGATCGCCGCCGTGGCGGTGTCCATCGTGACCTCCGCCGCTTACCTGATCTTCTTGGGCGACGCCGCCGGGCGCGACCCGCTCGTCTCCTACGGGATGATCGTGGTGTGCGGCATGGTGGGCGAGCTGGTCTGCCTGGGCGTGTTCGTGAAGGCCTCGAACGCCAACGCCTTGTTCGCCGTCGCCGTCGCCGCCGTCGTGCTTGCGGTGATTGCCGCGTTCGGCGTCAGGATCGAGATGTGGCTTACGAGCGACCCGTATTTCTACGCCTTCTATTGGGAGCTTGAGAACGGCACGCCGATTTTGAAGGACGACTACTAAGAGGCTCGTCGAGAGGCGCCGGCCGATCGTGCGGCGCCTCTCGACCCGATGACCCGTGCCGCACCGAGGTTCGAGGATGCGGCACGGGTCATCGGACGAGCCGCCGTGCAAGCCATGGCGGCTGACGGGGAAACGGATGGGAAGGAGGTCGGTATGGCCATCAAGGAAGAGGTCGTGGACGTCATCGCGGCCAGGGCGGGAATGTACGAGACGCTGGCAAGCCTGTATTTCGATCGCTTGACCGATGAGCAGATCGAGGCCATGGCCGCGCAGGATTTTCAGGAGCTGTTGGACAACGAGAACGAGCTTATCGCGAGCGGCTTCAACGACATCTACCGCTATCTGCGCAAGCGCAACACCGGTACGCGGCAGGAGCTGGCGTGCGATTTCTCCTCCTGTTTTCTGGGGACCCACTCCTACAAGGGCCTGGTTGCCCAGCCTTATGAGTCCCTGTTCCTCGATCCAAGCGGCACGTTGAACGCCAAGCCCCGCACGCTGGTGTACAACTTCTACAAGAAGGAGTGCGTATCGCTGAAAAAGGAGCACAACTACCCGGATGATCATCTGGCTTTCGAGTGCGAGTTCATGGCGATCCTGTGCCGCCGCACGATAGAGGCCGTCAACGCCGATGACATGGACGAGGCCCTGCGATTGCTCGATGTCCAGGAGCGCTTCCTCAACGAGCACATCAACCTGTGGTTCAGGCGTCTTCACGATCTTAGCCTGAAGTTCATCAAAACCCGCTTCTACCGGGGCGTCCTCAACATCACCCAAGGGTTTTTCGATGAGGAGTGCGAGATCATCGGCGATTTGCGCGATGTGATCGCATTCGGATTCAACGATCCTGATGCGATCGAAGGAGAGCAGGAAGGCGATGAGGCGCAGGGGGCCGGAGAGCATCGTGCGGGCGACGCAGCGTGAAGGATAGGTTGCTCGTGAGATAGGAAGGGGAGGCTGAGGATGGACGGGAATGAAGGCTATGCAGGAGGCGGGAAAAGCGCAGGCGCGCCGACGCTGACACGGCGCGGGTTCTTGATCGGCCTAGGCGGCGCTGCGGCGACGTTCGCGGTCGGAGGCGTCGCCGTTGCGGCCCCCGAGTCCGGGGAGCTGCTGCATCCGCCCGGGGCGATGGACCGCCGCTTGTTCAACGCCCTGTGCATTCGGTGCGACAGGTGCAGGAGCGCCTGCGATGCGGGGGTTATCGGCGTTTCGAAGCTTGAGGACGGGATCGCGCAGGCGCGTCTTCCCAAGATGGAGTTTCGGCTGTCGTATTGCGATGAGTGCGATGGGGCGTATCGCTGCATAGAGGCGTGCCCGACCGGTGCGCTCCAGCCGTTCGATCCCGCCAAGGACAAGATAGGGCTTGCCGTCATCGATCGCTCGAAATGCCAGGTTTTCGGCATGTCCGCGACATGCGGCAAGGCGTGCATGGCCGCATGCCCGGCGAACGCCATCGCGGAAACGCCCGATGGGCGCATCGCGGTGGACGAGGACGCGTGCTGGGGATGCGGGGCGTGCGAGTTCGTGTGCCCGACCAATGCGTATCGCAGCTACGACGGCAACGCAAGCCGCGGCATCAACATCCAAGAATGGCAAGGGGGTCGGCTATGAAGGGGCGCGAGGAGGCTGCAAAGCCGGGAACGGCGGCGTCGCGCGGCCCGCGCGCGAAGGCGCGCGCCGTGGTGAAGCTGATAGTGTTCGCCGCTATCGTCGCAGGTCTGTGCGTGCATACGGGTTTCGGCACCTACTCAAGCGCCGGCATCGGCTTCGTTGCGAGCGTATGCCCGCTCGGCGCCCTCGAGGGCCTGTTCGGCGCTTGGGCGTTCGTGCCGCGCCTTTTGATCGGATTGGCCGCCATGCTGCTTGCCATCCTGGTGTTCGGACGGGCGTTTTGCAGCTGGGTGTGCCCGGTGCCGCCCGTGGCGGCGTTCTTCAAGACGAAGCGCCGCAGGCAGCGTGAGGCGCAGGGGCGAGAGGAAGCCGGCCGCATCGCGCTTGCGCGTTATCGCAGGGCCTCGTGCTCACGCGCCGAAGGCGGGCAGCCTGGGGGCTGTCCGGGTGAGGAGTCGGATGAGGGGGAGCAATCGCCCGACGTGGCCAAGGCGCGTGTCGATTCGCGTCATATCGTGTTGTGCGGAGCCCTTGGCAGCGCGGCCGTGTTCGGGTTCCCGGTGTTCTGTCTTATCTGCCCCATCGGCCTGACGTGCGCGACCCTTGTGCTTCTCGTGCGCCTGCTGGGGATCGGGGAGCTTTCCTGGGGGCTGGCGGTGTTCCCGATCGTGCTCGTCCTCGAGGTGACCGTGCTGAAGGATTATTGCGCCAAGATCTGCCCGGTTGCCGCGTTGATGTCGCTGGTTGCCAGGGCGAACCGCACGTTTCGACCGAAAGCGGACGTCCGGGCGTGTTTGCGCGACGGCGAGCACGGTTCCTGCCATGCGTGCGCGAGCGCATGCCCCGAGCATATCGACCCGCGGGCCGGTCTAGGCGATGCGGCATTGAACGAGTGCACGCGATGCGGCCGCTGCGCCGATGCCTGCCCCGAGAAGGCGATATCGTTCCCGTTGCTTCCCAAGGAGTAGCCGGGGTGCCGGCGATGATCGTATTGAGCGAAGCCGCGAGGAGAGCGGCTTCGCTCATTTGAGCCGCGCGAGAGGGCCGGCGGGGCGCCTGCGCCGTGGACGATGCGCCGAGATGCGCGCGACCCGGGTTCCGCTGCGCTCTCGGATGGCCGCCGAGACGGGGTTTCCGCTGCGGCATGCGGGGCTGGATTGACTATAATGTACTGAGTTATTCCTAGGGGAGGAGGATGGCTCGTGGATGATGGCGCCATAATGGGGGAGCTTCGCCTGGGGAAGGTGGCGCTGTGCGCGCACGAGGTGTTCGGCGTTTTGGGATGCTCGTTGTTCTGCCTTTTCGCTTGGTTGTGCTTCGGGTATGGGTTTTGCGATTCCGCTGATGGCGGAGCGGGCTACTTGGGGATCGCCGTTCCCGTGAGCTTTGCGGTGCTGTTCGTCGCGTGCTTGGTCTCGTTTTTCGGTTTCCGATTGTTGGAGGCTTTAAAGCTCTCCCAGGCTTTCACGCTTTTCGCCGGCCTCGTATGCTCCATCACGGCGGTGTTTCTCCCCGCGTTCTCCCCGATCGCCGTGTCCGATGGCGTGCGCTCGGTTCTTACGGTCGTGAACACCTGCGCGTTGTCGTGGTGCCTGTTCATATGCGTCCACACCGTTTCCGTGACGAAAAGCACCCTGAAGCTTTGCGTGATATCCCATTTGATCATACCCACGATGTTCGTGTTGAACGGCATGTTCTTCGTCTTTAGCCGCTCCTGGTCGCTGATGTTGTTCGCCATCGTGCCCGTGATGGGTTCTGTGATGCTTGTGCTTGCGGCGCGCACGGCCCCCGATTTGAGCTTCGAGGGTCCTCGTGATTTTTGGTTTATGCCGCTGCGGCGCGCCCGGTCTTGCAGCGCGTGCGGCAGGATGGACGTTTCCGCGCTCGTCGGGCCTCGGTACGCGAGCGTGCGGAAGCTGCTGCTCATGGCGCTTGTGAGCCTTTTTTTGACAAGCTTCTACATTGCGTTCGTTCGCTATGCCGTGTTGCAGGGCTCGTCGGGCATCGACAGCCACAGCGTGGGGGCATCGGGCGGGTTGGGCTTGATGGCCATTGCGGCCATGGTGGCGCTTTCGGTCGTCCTGACCACCGGCCGGCACGGCAGCATGCACGTGTATTATCTGGTCAGCTGTCTGGGCATGTGCTTCGCAGCGCTGGTGGTTCTGCTGATAAACGAGAGCAACCAGCCCGTGGTCCGCGTGATAGAGAACGCGTCGTATATCTTGTATACCGCTTCCATGGCATTCGCCCTGACAAGTTGGGTTGCAACGATCGATATCTATGCGGGCAACCTGTTTTCTCTGGTGGGCGCCGTCGTTTCAGCGGGTACGGTGGCGGGATGGCTGTGCCAAGGCGCCTTGTTCGCATGGGTGGGCGAGGAATATATCATGCGCATCTCGTTTTTCGCCGCTACGTTCGTGATATTCGCTTACGTGTTGTTCGGCTTTACCGCGCAGAGGTATCGCCAATTCGTAGCCTTGGGCGAGGCGTTCCAAAATGCGGAGCGATTTGCGGCCGCGCAAGACGAGCTTTCGCATGTGCCCGTCGTGTGGCACGACTGTCGCGATCTGCTTGCGCGGGCGGCCCTTATCGAAGAATCGCAAACCGAGCAGGTTCCGATGCCGGCGGGGGCGGGGCCGTCGAGCAATGGGTCGTCGGATGGGGGCCTGAAGGTTGCTTGCGCTCCGGGTGGCGTGCGTTCGGACGACGATGGGCGCTCTCAGACGCCGGTTGCGGGGGAGAAGCGCGTTTCGGACGCGCAATCTGGCGAATCGCGGGCTGTTGATGCATATGTCGAACGCGCGGGGGGCGGCTGCGGCGCGGCAGGCGGATCGCGAGAAGGCCGGCGCGCGCCTGAGGCGGCCGATGCGGCGGAGGGTGTCGAGGTTCAGCGCTTCGAAAGGCACGCCCCGCGTAACGGCATCTCGTTCAGGGAGGCGGCGGCAGAGTCCGCGCAGATCGCGGGCCTCTCAAAGCGCGAGTTCGATGTCCTGCTCATGCTGCTCAAGGGGTATTCCGATCAGCGCATTGCCGAGGAGCTGGTGCTCTCCTATCATACGGTGCGTTCCCATGTGCGGCATATCTACACGAAGATGGACGTGCACAATCGCGAGGAGATATCCGACTACGTCAACGCCGTGCAAAGCAGGCACGCGCCAGGCAGATAGCCCCATCTTGCCAAGTTGTCGGGGAGGTTTGCGGGCTTTTGCCGGGATGCCGCCTCGCGTTTCCGTAAGATGTTGCGCAAGCGGTGCGCCCGATGCCGTCCTCTCGCACCGGGCGGTAACAAGCTGCCCGCTTGCCGCGCGCGGCAGCCACGATGGGAAAATGGGAAAGACAGGGCGATCGGTGAATGCGACGCGGCGCCGTTCGGGCAGCGGGCCGTTCAGGGGAAGGGGCGCACATGAAGAAGGTTTTGGTTATCGCGACGGGCGGGACCATCGCGTCGGCCGAGGAGGGCAGCGGGCTTGCGCCGGCGTTGACCGGCGAGCAGCTGGTGGCGTTCGTTCCCGAGGTTGCGCAGGTGTGCCATGTCGAGGTGTCGCAGGTCATGAACGTGGACAGCACGAACATGCGCCCGCAAGGGTGGTTGGCCATCGTGGCCGAGGTGCGCCGTCGCTACGACGATTTCGACGGCTTCGTGGTGCTGCACGGCACCGACACGCTGGCGTACACGGCGGCGGGGCTTGCGTACCTGGTGCAGGAAAGCTCGAAGCCCGTGGTGCTGACCGGATCGCAGCTGCCCATGGGCGACCCCGGCACCGACGGCAAGCGCAACCTGCTCGATGCCGTGCGCGTGGCCTGCGATGATGCCGCCGCGGGCGTGATGGTGGCGTTCGGCGGCAAGGTGATTTCGGGAACCGCGGCGCGCAAGGTGCGCACCCGCAGCTTCGAGGCGTTCGACAGCCTGAACGTCCCCGAGCTGGGGTTTGTGCGCGATGGGCGCGTGGAGTGGTCAGATGACGTTTGCAGTCGGATGGGCACGGTGCCGATTGCGGCGGCAGGCAACTCTGACGACGTAAACAAGGGGTGCGCATGCGCACCCGCCGAATCGCAGCTTGCCGGTTCGGCGGGCGCGGCTTCGGGCGTGCGCTTCTACGACGCGCTCAACCCTCGCGTTGCGGTGCTCAAGATCACGCCGGGCATGGATGCGCTGGTCATCGATGCGCTGCGCCCCGCGTGCGACGCGCTGGTGGTGGAGGCCTTCGGGCTGGGCGGCATCCCGGAGTACGATGGCATCACCGAAACGCTGCTTGCGTGGGTGGACGCCGGAAAAACGCTGGTCATGACCACGCAGTGCCCGTACGAAGGCGCCGACCTTGGCGTGTACGAGGTGGGCCGCGCGTTCTGCGACCGCCCGGGCGTGCTCATGGGCGGCAGCGCCACCACCGAGGCCCTGCTGGCGAAGACCATGTGGGCGCTAGCGCAAGCGGCCGACCCCGACGGCGCCGTAGACCGCACGAAGCTGGCGGAGCTGTTCGCCAGCTGCTAAAGGCGGCGATAATCGCGGCGTCGCAGAACGGCCCGTTGGCCTGCATGGGGCAGACCAACGGGCCGTTGTCGATTTCAGGGCGTTTTACGGGGCTCGTCGGTGGTGGCCGCCCCCGTGCATTCGCGTTATTTGCCGAAAAGTGCAGTTTTGGATGATTCCTATCTTCAAAAAAGTGCGGTTTAAGGTAATTCCTATTTGCGGAAAAGTGCATGATTCGGCTGAATCTATTTTATGATTCGTGCGATAATAGGCGTATCTTATTTTCCGATTCATGCGGTGGAGGTTGTCCGTGTTGCGGCGAAAAGTTACGAAACAGCTGGTCAACTGGAAAAATCATTCGAAAAAGGCCTTGCTCGTCACCGGCGCGCGCCAAATAGGGAAAAGCTATGCGATCCGCGAATTCGGAAAAGCGGAATACGCGTGCTACTTCGAGGTGAACCTTCTGCTCGACAAGACCGCAAGGGAAGCGCTGATCGGTGCCGAAAACGCAACGGATTTCATCAACCGCGTCGCTTTGCTGTCCGATCGTCCGCTTGTCGAGGGCAACACGCTTGTTTTCATCGATGAGATCCAGGAGTATCCGGAAATCGTCACGCTCATGAAGGCGCTTACGGAAGATGGGCGCTATTCGTTCGTGTTCTCGGGCTCCATGCTCGGCACCGAGTTCAAGGGAATCTCGTCGTTTCCGGTGGGTTACATCGAGCAGCTGGTCATGCGCCCCATGGACTTCGAGGAGTTTTGCTGGGCCGTGGGCGTTGAGCAGCGATTTCTGGATCAAATCAGACAGTGTTTGCGCGAACGAAAGCCGGTGGAAGGGTATCTTCACGACATCATGATGCGAAACTATCGCGCATATATCGTGGCCGGCGGCATGCCCGAGGTGGTGCAGAAGTACGTGGATTCGGTCTACTCGCTTGCGGAAACGCGCGCGATGCAGACGTTGCTGGTGCGGCAATACGCGCAAGACATCGGCAAATATGCGGGTAATCGCGCTTTCGAGGTCCGCGCGATCTTCGATCAGATTCCCGTGCAACTTGAAGGGGCGACGCATCGGTTCAAGCTGTCGTCGCTGCGCGATGCGGCGCGTATGGAGTCGTTTCACCATGATTTCCTGTGGCTGGTGAACGCTGGGGTCGGTTTGCAGGTGCTGCAAACCACCGAGGCGCGATGCCCGTTGAAGCGCACGGAGCAGGTGTCGAAGTTCAAATTGTACGAATCGGACACGGGCATGCTCGTATCGCGCTATCCGCAAAGCACGGCGCGGGCGATTTATCTTGACATGAAGGACCCGAACCTTGGCGGCGTGTACGAGAACGTGGTGGCGCAGGAGCTGACGGCTCTGGGTGTTCCTTTGTGGTATTACCAGTCCGAGCAGGCTGGTGAGGTGGACTTTCTTATAGAAGGGAAAAGCGGGAAGGTAGTGCCCGTCGAGGTGAAATCGGGTAAGAAGGTCCGGGCGCATGCGGCGCTGAACCACCTTCTGGACATTCGGGATTATAAGATCCCGGAAGCAGTGGTGCTGTCTCGCAACAACCTTTCACAGGAAGGGCGGGTCACGTACGCTCCGCTTTATATGACGTTTTGCCTGGACGAGTTGACGGAGGAAAGCGCGGGAGATTTCTCGTTTGCTCCGGCATTGCCGTAGAGGGAACAGTCGAACAAGTTGGGGAAACGGTGTGCCGGCGATAGTCGCGGCGTCGCAGAACGGCCCGTTGGCCTGCGTGGGGCAGGTCGACGGGCCGTTGTCGATTTCGGGGCGTTTTGCGGGGCGGGCGCCTTATCCCAGCAGGTTGGGCAGCAGGTAGAGCAGGGCTACCAGCGCGCAGCCGATGGCGGCTGCGGCGATCCAGATGTGGAACTCGCGGTCCATCTTGGCGCGCTCGGCGGGCGTGGGCTCGCTGGTGTCCTGCACGGCGTTCACGTCGATGGCGCGCGTGCCGTACACCTTCGCGCACACCGCGTAGATGACCAGGCCGACCACGCAGTAGATCACGCCGGTTACCAGGGCATCCGTGTCAAGCTGCGTCATCATGACCAGGTAGATGACGATGCTGATCACCGCGCCGGGCACCATGCCGCGCACCTTGAACGGGCGCTTCAGGTCGGGCAGCTTGCGGCGCAGGCCCAGGCAGGCCACCATGCCGATGACGTAGTAGAACAGGTCGGCGAACAGCGACAGCGACGCGATGTAGTCCAGCGTGCTCGTTGCCACCAGCGCCACCGTGAGCACGCCGAGCGTGATGACGGCCACGTAGGGCGTGCGGTACTTCGGGTGCAGCTTGGCGAACACGGCGGGCAGGCTGCCGTCGCGGGCCATGGTGAACAGGTAGCGTGGCGGCACCGCGATGGAGGCGTTCAAGGTGGAGAAGTCGCCGCCGAACGCCACGCCCAGTGCCAGCAGCGCAAGCGGCAGGCCCAGGATGCCGGCGCTCATCATGGCCTCGGCGTAGGGCGCGGACGATTCGGCCACGGCGGCAAGCCCGTCGGCGGGCACGATGCCCACGAGGAACCACTGGAACAGGGCGTTCACCACGAAGATGATGAACGGCGAGAGCATCATGGCGCGGGGGATGTTGATTTGCGGGTGGCGGATCTCCTCGCCCATGGCGCAGCACGTCTCGAACCCGGCGAAACACCACCAGATCATGGCCACGGCGGCGATGAACCCGCCGGCGCCCAGGTCGCCCATGAAGTCGGGCGCGGTCACGAAGTTCGGCAGCTGTACGTTGGGGATCATGGTGAGGAACCAGATGGCGGCCACGCCCCAGAAGAAGAACATGAAGCCGTTCTGCAGCTTGCCCGTCAGCTCCACGCCGCGGACGTTGGCGATGATGAACGCGACCAGCGCGATGATGGCGATGACCACGTCGTCGACGGGCAGCTCTACGCCGAACGCCAGGAAGATGGTCTTGAAGTAGTAGCTGAACGCCAGCGCCTCGCCGCCGGTGACGGCGATGAGCGACATGATGAAGTTCCATCCGGCCAGAAAGCCCGCGGGGCGGCCCAGGCCCAGCGACGCGTACTGGTACGTGCCGCCGGCGAAGGGCAGCGCCGCGCCCATCTCGCCGTACATGAGCGCCGGGTAGATGCTGATGAGCGCCGCAAGCGCCGTTGCCAGGACCACGAACGACCCCATCTCGCCGACGACGTTGCCGCCGGTGGTGAACAGGCCGACGCCGATGACGGTGCCGGCGGTGATGGTGATGGCCTCGCGCAGGCCGAGCGTGCGCTTAAGGCCGACGGCGGGCTCCTTCTGCGCGCCGCCTTCGTTCGGTTGGTTGCCCATGGGCGTTCCTTTCAGCGTGCCGACCGTGCTGGCAGGCCGGCGCGCTGTCGCATGCCCGATGCCTATCGGGCATGCGACAGCGCCATGCGGATACGATGAAATCACTTTAGCACTCTACCGCAGTAAAGCAATAGGGATTTTGGGTGGTGAAAGATCGGGAGCGAAGGGCTCTTCGTGCTGTATCCTATTTTTATTCGCAAATAATCATTAACAAGAATATACGCGCATTGAAATATAGCCATCCTGCTATAGAATATGAATGATATAGGTTATAGCTACGCGTGAATAAACGTGGATGAGAAGAATTAAGGGGACGCTTCGCACGATGGCTTGGCTAAAGGATAAGGGGCTTGGATGCTTGGCGGCGGTGCTGCTGAGCCTTTCGCTGGCTGCGGGGCTGATGCCCGCACCTGATGCATTCGGCGCCGATGCGGGGTCGGGCTCTTCCGGCGGGTCGGTCACCGCTCCGACGTCGCCTTCCCAGCCTGCGCAACAGCCCTACATCGCCGATGTTTCCATCTGGTCGCATGAGTTGGGCGCCACGGTCGGCGTCGCATCCAGCCCCAGCTCGGCCATCGCCCAGCGCATCTCCACGAAGGGCGGCACGCTGTGGTTCGACAACGTGGCCTGGTGGAACGACGGCACGAGCGTGGCGAACCAAAGTTACGTCAGCTGGTCGGTGTCCGATCCCTCCATCGCCACCATCTCGCCCGGCGGCATCCTGACCGCGGTGGGCGACGGCATTGTGGCCGTGACGGCCACTGCCACGGCGAACACGCAGGGCGGCTCGCCGCTTGCCTGCACGATCTACGTTGAGGTGACCGGGCAAACCGATGCGCGCTACGTGTCCGGCATCCGCATCGCGGGCCCCGATGGGGAGGCGCTGTCGGGCCCCTACGTCCTTGAGCAGGGTCTGTCCACGGCTACGGCCCAGTTCTACGCCCTGGTCGACGTGGTGGACCCGGCAACGGGCGCCACCCAAACGTACTCGACGAAAAATGGCTCCATCGCCTCGCAAACCGGCGATATCGCCGATGTCGCATGGTACGTAGGCGACACCATCGCCGCCATCGACCGGACCACGGGCCTGTTCCGCCCGTCGCGCTACGGCATAGCGTCGATTTACTGCGCCAGCGCCGCAGGCCATGGCGGCGCCACGGTGACGGGCGGCGCCACGGTCAACACGAAGGACCCCACCGGCGGGGAGGTGCGGGACGATTACCACCCGCAAAGCTCCATCAAGGTCAAGGCGTACTACGAGGAGGACCCGCCCGCCGACTTGCACGACGACTCCGACGAGCATTTCGTCATCAACAAGGAGTACTCGCTTGAGCAGCTTGAGGGCATGGGCTCGGTGACCGCCACCTATACCGCGCTCAGCGATAGCGCCTACTACACTATGACCGGGCGCGGCGTGGCCCTGTCGACGCTGCTCGAGGACGCGGGCGTGAACATCGCGGGCATGTCGCAGCTGAACTTCGGGACGGCGGACAACATCGACCGGCCCGTCAGCTCGGCGTTCATCTTCGATACGAACCGCTACTACTTCCCTAACATCGACATCGGAAGTTATGCGGGCGCCGTGCAGGTGTACCCGATCATCGCGTTCGAGAGCAACGAGATCAAAAACGCCGGCACCGACCCGAACTACGACATGACCGAGGCGACGCGCTTCCGCCTGCTGTTCGGCTCCTCGCCCGGTAGCGGCAACTCGCAGTACCAGATCAAGTGGATCAACACGCTGTACGTGGTGCTGGCGGGCGGTCCCCCGGTGCAGCCCGGAAACGGCGAAAACCCCGGCGGCGGTTCGAACGAGGAAGGCGACCAGCCGGGCGGCGGCGGTATCTCCAACGGCACGACCACCGGCGACGGCACCGGCTCGGGAGACGAGGGCAACGGCACAGGCTCGGGCATGGCCAAGGGCAACCAGGGAGGCACGGACGTGCAGGGCGGCTCCGATGCGGCCGACAACGCCGCCGAGGGCGCGCAATCGGGTTCGGCCGGGCAGGCTGACACGGGCGCGCAGGCCTCCGCAGGCGACTCCGGCTCGGGCGCTCCGGCGTACTCGGTGTACCAGATTCCCAACTCGAATGCTTCGGAGGTGGAGCGCGCGGTGGAGCATGACAACCCCTTCAAGAAATACGCCGGCCCCTTGGGCGCGGCGGCCGTGGTGGCTGGCGCCGGGCAGGCGGCTCTTTGGTATCGACGACAGGCAAGGCCGACGTCGCTGATATAGCAGCACGATTTTGAATCGGAAAGGGAAGGAAAGGAGTGCAGCATATGCACGAAACGCGGCAGCATGCACAGCCGCCATCGCGCGGCTCGACGGCTGTGCATGCGAAGAAAGGGAGGAGGTTCTCGCGAAAGGCGATAGCGGCCGTGCTGGCTGCGGCCGTTGCCCTTGTCGCCGTTCCGGCGATCGCCATCGCGAACTCCTTCACCGTCGACTATTCGTGGTACAAAAACGCCACGGGGTCGACGTACGTCATTAAGACGCCCGGTCAGTGGAACGCGTTCGCCAACCTGGTGAACGGGTCCGCCGACGAGAGCCAGGCGGGCGCGACCGCCGACTCGTTCAAGGGCAAGACCGTCGAACTGGGCGGCGACCTGAACTTCTTCAGCCAGGATGCGTTGCCCGTGGGCGGCCAGGGCGGCCGCACGTTCGACGGCGCGTTCGACGGCAAGAACCATGAGATCATCAACGTGAAGATCGATGCGCAGGGTGCAACCTCAAACGTCGGCCTCATCGGTGCGGCGGGCGAGGGCTCGAGCATCTCGAACGTGAAAATCAACAAAACGGTCAGTCTGACCATCGCCGCCACCGATAATACGAAGGCCATCGAGAACGTCGGCGTGCTGGTGGGCTCCTCGAAGGGCTCCATCTCCAACGTGTCCAACGCGGGCACGTTGACGGTTTCGCACACCATGGACCAGACGCGCGACATCGTCTTCCCCATCAAGAACGTGGGCGGCGTGGCCGGCATCTGCACGGGCGACGTGACCGGCGTCTCGAATTCGGGCGCGGTTTCCGTGTCCGAGCCGGGCGTGCCGTACAAGGCCGACTCCGCCGACGCCGACTGGGAGGACCAGTCCATCCTGGCCATCAACATCGGCGGCATCGTGGGCAGCGCGGGCGACGTGGATTCCACCGTCGACAAGGCCGCGGGCACGGCGCACGGCACGATCTCGAACTGCAGCAACACGGGTTCGGTGAAGGTCGACACGCCCAAGACCAACGGCCTCGACCGCTTCGGTAACACGGTGTACTCGCAGTCCTCCAACGTGGGCGGCATCGCGGGCTACAGCCGCGGGTCCATCGACGGTTGCACGAATTCCGGCTACCTGGATGCTCCGCACGCCGCGGGCATGGGCGGCATCGTGGGCGGCCTGCGCGCGAAGACCACTACCACGTCGTACTCGGGCAACTTCACGCAGGAGGGCTCCGACGACGGTATGGCGGCGGGCGCGGGCGCGCTTGCGGTAACGAACTGCACGAACTCCGGCAGCGTGTACGGCTACTCGTTCCCGGCCGGCATCGTGGGCCGCGCGGGCACGTACACCCAGATCTCGGGCTGCATCAACGATTCCGCGGCCACCATTTTGGGCAGCCGCGCCACCAAGCCGTTCCCGGCCGGCATCGTGGGCAGCAGCTACGGCACGGTCTCGTATTGCGGCAACCTGGGCACCATCGTGGCAGGCACCTGGACCGGCGAGGGCGGCACCATCACGCAGTCCGGCGGCTATTTCGCCTCCGGCATCGCGGGCAACCTGTCGAGCTTCACGAAGAGCGTGGACGGCGAGCAGCAGAACGCCTCGGGCACGCCCGAGCTGTACGGCTGCTACAACGCCGGCGCGGTGAAGGCCATGGACAACATGCGCCAGCGCGCGCTGGTGGGCGACAACGGCGGCTATGTGCACGATAACGTGGCGGTTGCGGGCCTGGTGTACAACGATCGCCTGGTGTACGGCATGTACGCCGACGATACCGAGACGTCTGGCGGCACCGTGTACAACAACGTGCTGCTCTCCGCGGACGACTTCAAGGCGAACAACGCCTACGACCCCGCAAAGCAGGATAACGTCTCGCGTTACAACCCCAACACCACCAACGCCATCGCCGTGCTGAACGTCAGCGCTGACAAGGACGGCTGGGGCACGTACTGGACGAAGTCCAACGGTAAGGTCAACGGTGGCAACCCGGCGCTGAACTCCCAGGTCGATTGGCCTGCGACCGACCTTTCGGCCGCAACGGTGGAATTCGCCGCGAACGCCCAGTACACCGGCTTGGCCGCAACGCCGAAGGCGACGGTCACGCTCAACGGCAAGCAGCTGCAGCAGGATACCGACTTCCGCGTCGTTCCGCAGAAGGACGCCGTCGAGGTTACGGCTGCCGACAGCAAGCCCTACACCGCCACGGTACAGGGCATCGGCGCGTACTCCGGCGAGGCCGGCTCGTTCGCGTACGGCATCGACAAGGGCGACCTGGCGAACTGCACGGTCACCTTCGATACGAAGGTGTTCAACTGGACGGCGCAGGAACCGGCGGCTTCCGGTGTGCACGTGAAGAACGCCGCTGGCAAGGAGATCGACTCCAGCGAGTTTACGTTCGCCTTTGATCAAAGCGATAAGAACCTGTCGAACGTCGACGCGTCCAGCAACGCCACGACCGAGGACACGGGCAAGAAGGGCGCCGTCAACGCGAAGAAGTACGCCATGGTGGTGACCGCCTCGGCCGATTCCGAGCACTTCACCGGCCAGGCCAGCGGCACGTTCTCCATCAAGACGGCCAAGATCGCGTGGGACAAGGACGCCGAGAAGCTTAAGCAGAACGCTTATCCGACGTCGGTGTCCTATGATGGCAGCATCATCAGCTTCCCCAAGGAAAGCGATACCGCGAACGACATCGCGTGGGATTCCATGACGCTGCGCGCCGATCTTTCCCCCGAGCATCAAAACGATGACCTGCTGACGGTGTCGTACACGGGCAAGAACATCAAGCCTACGGTCAACGACGTGGTGTACAAGGGCAAGTCCCTGACGCCCGGCATCGACTATAGGGTGGTCTACGGCGCCTCGCTGAACGAGGGCCAGGTCGTGGAGGCCGGCAAGGAGAACCTGGGCAAGGCCGGCGGCGAGGACTTCGGCTACGTGACCGCCCGCTACATCTCCGGCGGCAACTTCAGCAACTACGACAACATGAAGTTCAAAATCGTCGACCAGGGTGCCAAGCTTGACATCGCCGATGCCCAGGTCAAGGGCACGGACGACATCGTGTTCGAGCAGGGCGGCGTGTACAAGCCTATCACCGTGTGGTATGGCGGCTCGCAGCTGACGGAAGGTTCCGACTACACCATTTCCTATACGGGTAACGATAAACTTGGCACGGCCTCGTTCAAGATTGTGGGCACGGGCGCCTATACCGGTGAGAAGTCCGGCACGTTCAACCTGGTCGAGGGCACGCCGTACGAGCTGCAGTACGCGTTCAACGCCGACGGCACCGCCACGGTGACCGGCGTCGAGTACAACGGCGCGCTGGATGCGCTCAACCTGACCATCCCCGAGACGGTCGAGCATGACGGCAAGGCCTATACGGTGACCGCTATCGGCGATAAGGCGTTCGGCGGCCTGGCAAGCGATTTCTCCGGCTCGAAGGCAAACGAGTCGAAGGCGAAGGTCGCCAGCGTGAGCGTCCCCGCAACGGTGAAGTCGCTGGGCGCGTACGCATTCGGCGCCTCCACCACCGGCGATGCGTCCATGACGCAGCTGAAGTCCGTCACGTTCGCCGAGGGCTCGCAGCTTGAGACGATCGGCAACTTCGCCTTCGCCAAGACGGGCATCTCCGAGGTCGTCATCCCTGCGGGTGTTGAAACCGTGGGCGAGAACGCGTTCTCGGGCAATAACGGCACGCTGAAGACGGTTACCTTCCTGAGCGAATCCGGCAACATGCCTACGTTCGCCACGAGCGTGCTTACCAAGAGCTCGTTCTATGGTGTGTACGGTGTAACGGCGAAGGCCTATGACGGCACCGCCGCCGCAACGTTCGCACAGGGCATGGTGAGCACCAACAAATGGAAGTACGAGTCGATGGGCTCGGTTCCCGAGAAATCGCAGTTCACGGTAAGCTTCAACGCGCTCGGCGGCACGCCGGTGCCCGAGGCGCAAGCCGTGGCCAAGGGCGCCGCTGTTGTGAAACCCGCAACCGACCCGGCCAAGGCCAACAGCACGTTCGTCGGCTGGTTCGAAAGCTCCGACGGCGGCAAGACGCTGGCCGATTCCGCGTACGATTTCGCCACGCCGGTGACCGCCGACAAGGTGCTGTACGCGAAGTGGAACGAGGCCGCCAAGGGCGCCCTTGTCGTCGAGGTGCAAGACGCCGACGGCAAGGTGATCGAGACGAAGAGCGTTTCGGCGTCCGAGCTTCAGGCTATGGCCACCACGGACGGCGATCCGGCGCTCGGCCAGTACTTCAAGGGCGGCAAGTGGAACGTCTACCGCTCCGCGAACTATGTGACCTACGACGACCTGTTCGCCAATCTGGGCCTTTCCGTAAGCGATTACGATGAGGTGACGGCATGGCAGGGCGATACGGCCGGCAAGTTCACCGGCACGCTGGCCCAGATGAAGGCCGGCAAGTGGTACGCGAACGCCGAGGCGAGCAGCGACGGCAAGACCGTCACGCTGGGCGAGGCCGGCCAGACGCTGCCGGCGGGCCTGGCGCTGAGCTACACCTCCGGCACGGGCGCCACCCCGGCGGCCGCGCTGGCGGCAGCGGAGGCCGACGACGCCAAGCTGGACACGGGGAAGGCCCCGATGCAGATCATGGGCGCCTGGGACGGCGCCACGGGCGGCAACCGCTTCTGGAGCAACGTCGACAAGATCGTGGTGAAGAAGGCTCCCGTCGCCCTGAACGTCGTGGTGAAGGATTCCGCCGGCACGGTGGAGCAGACCCTCGAGGTGACCAAGGCGCAGCTTGAGGAGTGGGCAATCATCGACGGCGATCCGGCGCTCGGCCAGTACTTCAAGGGCGGCAAGTGGAACGTCTACCGCTCCACCAACTACGTGACGTATAACGATCTGTTCGCCAACCTGGAGCTTTCCGTGGGCGCGTATGACGTTGTGAAGGCGTGCGCCGCCGACGGTAGCGGCAAGTGGTCGGGCACCTTGGGCACCATGAACAGCGGCGCCTGGTATCCCGACGCCGAATCCAAGGGCTCCACGGTGAACCTGGGCGCTGCCGGCCAGAAGCTGCCGGCGGGTCTGGCGCTGAGCTACACCACTGGAGCGGGCGACACCCCGGCGGCCGCGCTGGCGGCTGCGGAGTCCTCCGACGCCAAGCTGGACACGGGGAAGGCCCCGCTGCAGATCATGGGCGTGTGCGACAACACCGTGGGCGGCAACCGCTTCTGGAGCAACGTTGCCACCGTCGAGGTGACGCGCAACGCCGCGACCGCGCTGACGGTCGAGACGCAGGATGCGGAAGGCAACGTTATCGCATCGAAGGATGCAAGCTATGCCGACCTGCTGAAATGGAAGTCGGACGGCGAGGCGCGCGGTCAGTACTACAAGGGCGGCAAGTGGAACGTCTATCGCTCCACGGACTACGTCACGTTCGATGACTTGATCGCCAACCTGGGTCTTGACGTCTCGGGCGGCGACAAGCTCTTCTTCGACAAGGCCAGTCCGAAGGCTTGGAGCGGAACGCTCGACGCCGCCAACGCCGGCAAGTGGTATCCCGACGCCGAGAGCGACACCGTGCTCGGCGAAGCCGACGGCACGTTGCCCGCGGGCGTCATGTTGGCCTATGCGAAGGACAGCGGCGACACGGTCTCCGAGGCGCTCGAGGGCGCCCAGGAGATGGGCTCCGGCTCCGGCATCGTCAGTATCATGGGCGCCTGGGACGGCGCCACGGGCGGCAACCGCTTCTGGTCGGGGCTCACGAAGCTGGTGTTCCAGCAGCAGGTCTCGATCGCGAAGGTCGAGGGCGGCGAAGGAATGTTCGGCTATAAGCGGGGCGATATCGCGGCCACCGTCGACGCGAAGCTCATGAGCGGCCTGACTGACGTGTCCTACCAGTGGTACAGCGTCGACGCCACGGCGCGTGCTCGCGTTGCCGGCACGCCCATCGAGGGCGCGACGTCGACGACCTACGAGCTGCCCGCCGGCATGCCTGCAGGCACCTATACGGTGTACTGCGTGGTTTCCGCGAAGGATGCGAAGGGCGAAGCCGTTTCCGCGACCACCGATCCGGTGGACCTGGTGGTGGCGAAGGCCCCCAACTCCATCGCGTGGAGCGGTGAGGGCTTCGATGCCTCCTCCAACTCCGTGACGGTAACGGCCCAGGCTAAGCCGGCAACGGCGCTGGATGGCGAAACCTCCGCAGCGGTGCAGTACGCGATCTCGTCCTCTGCGGGCGCCGACGCCTCGACCCTTGCATGGCAGGATTCCGCAAGCTTCACCGGCCTGGATGCCGATACCGCCTACTACGTGTACGCGAAGGTGTCCGGCCTACCTGATTATGAGGATGCCGTTTCCAAGCCGCTGAATGTGCGCACGAAGATTGCGTGCGAGCTTGCCAGCCCGGTGCTCGACCCGGTGACGTATGACCCGACGGCCACGCTTGCGGGCGTCAAGCTTCCTTCCGGTTGGAAGTGGGCCGATGTCTCAACGGTCCCGACGGTGAAGTGCGGCGCCTACGCTGCCGTGTTCACGCCCACCGACGAGCAGCTGGCCTCTACCGACTACTCTGCGGTCGATGGTTGGGATTCCGCCACCAAGACGGTCAAGCGCCTGGTGGCGCTGACGGTGAACAAGGCCACGCCCGTTATCACGGCGGCTCCTTCCGCAACCGATCTGGTGTTCGGCCAGACGCTTGGGGAAAGCACGCTTGCGGGCGGCACGGCAAGCGTCGCCGGCACGTTCGCCTGGGACGACCCGCAGCGCATGCCGCAGGTCGCCGAGTCCGGCATCGCCTGCATGACGGTGCGCTTCGCTCCGGCCGACGCGGACAACTACAACGCCGCAAGCGTCAAGGTTGCCGTGAAGGTCGCCTCGAAGAACCTGGCGAAGGACGTGGTCACCATCACCGCTCCGGGTCAGATCTACACCGGCGCGGCGCTCGAGCCCGCTCTGACCGTCGTGTACAACGGCGTGACGTTGGCCGTCGGCGTCGACTATGACGTGGCGTACGCGAACAACGTCGAGGTGGGAACGGCAAGCTATACGGTTACCTTCAAGGGCAACTACGCCGGCACGGCCTCTGGCACGTTCGCCATCGCGAAGGCGCCTGCGGCGTCCGTTCCGAGCGATCAGGTGACTGGTCCCACCGGCTCCACCGGCCCGACCGGCCCCACCGGCACGGCTACCGCTCCGCAAACGGGCGCTGCTCCTGCCGCGGCCAACGCGACCGCGCTCGCTCCCACGGGCGACGACGTGCTCGGCGGCGTCGTCGCCGCAGTGTGCGCGATCGTCGCCGCCGCGATCGGCGTGGCATTCGCCCGCCGTCGCATGAGCCGCTAGGCTCGCTGCCAGCGCGGGGCTCCGGATGACCGGTTTCCCCGCGCTGGCGAACGGGCGGCCCGAATCTACGGGCCGCCCCTGCTGAAACGAAGGCCCCGCGGCGCGATGCCGCGGGGTCGCACGAGAAAGGAACGGCACATGTTGCAGATGGAATCAAGGACGCACGGCTTCGTCTCGCTCGCGCGCGGGAAGGTGTGCGCCGCGGCCCTTGCTGCGTCTTTGATCGCGTCCGCAGGCATGATGGGATGCAGTGGCGCCGCGTCGCAGGAACAAGCTGCCCAGGACGCCGTCACGTCGGTCACCTCCGGGCTTGCCACGGAAAGCGGCACGGCGTCGGAGCTGCTTTCCGGTGTGCTCTTCTACCCGCAGGACTACGGCGTGGGCGAGGATGCGTTCTGCGAATGGTACTTCGACGGCGCCGACGTCGAAGTCGCGGGGGTGGATGTGCAGGGCGATTCGGCCACGGTGCACGTGGCGTTCAACGCCAAGCGCATGGCCGAGGTGCTGCCCATCCTCGAGCAGGCGCGCGATCAGGCGCTGGCGGATGGCGCGGACGCCATGCGCGACGGCTATGCGAACGAGCGCTTCGCTGCCGCCGTGGAAAATGCCCAGGTGGGCACCGATCGCTTGGAGGTCGCCGTCCCGGTGACGCGCGGCTCGGACGGTGCATGGGCCATCGACGACCGCGCCACGTTGGCCGCGGCGCTGCTCGACGGCTACGACCCGCGACAGATCTCCATCGACTAGCTTTCAACCGACGTATCCGCAACGAAATAGGGGGAATTCACGTTGCAAACGAATCAGCGATCAGGATTGGGCGGCATCACGCGCCGCTCGTTCATCAAGTTCGGCGGCGCGGCGGCGCTCACGCTAGCGTTGCCCGGCGCGTTGTCCACGTTGACGGGGTGCCGCTCCGAGGCCGGCGACGCCTTCTTCCGCGGCGAGCGCAAGGTGGTAGACCATGCGGGCCGCGAGGTGGTCATCCCGACCACTGACAAGCTTGAGCGCCTCTACTTCACCTCGGGCCTGGCCGAGATCTACGTGTTCAGCCTGGCGCCCGAGCTGCAGGGCGGCTGCGCGTACCAGTTCACCGATGAGGAGCTGGCGTATCTGCCCGAGGGCATGGACAAGCTCAAGTACATGGGCTCGCTCGCCGGCGGCGGCGAGATCGACCTGGAGATGCTCATGGCCGAGGACATCCAGCTGGTGTTCGACGTCAGTGCCGTGGCCATCTCCTCGTCCGACATCTCCACCTGCAACAACCTGCAGGAGCAGACGGGCATTCCCGTGGTTATGGTGGACGGTTCGTTCACGAACGTCATGAACGCGTACCGCTTCATCGGGGACATCATGGGCCAGACCGAACGCGCCGAGAAGATCGCCGCGTACTGCGAGGGCATCCACAACGACGTGCGCGCCGCGGTGGGCGATATCCCCGACGAGCAGAAGGTGTCGCTGTACTACGCCGAGGGCCCGTTCGGCCTGGCATCCGAACCCAACGAGTCGCTGCACGCGCGCACGTTCGCCGAGGCGGGCGCGCGCAACGTGGCGGCGGTCCCCGTGTCAACCAGCGGCTACGGCATGTCGTCGGTGTCGCTGGAGTCGGTCATCCAATGGGACCCTGAGGTCATCATCGCGTGGGACGACGTCATCCGCGGCGGTGCGGATGAAATCATCCGCACCAGCTCCGACTGGGCCGTCATCCGCGCCGTGCGCGACGGGCGCGTATACACCATGCCCAACGCGCCGTTCGCCTGGTGCGACCGTCCGCCGGGAGTCAACCGCTTCCTGGGCCTGCAGTGGGTGGCGAACATGCTCTACCCCGATCGCTACGACGTGGACATGGTTGAGGAAGTGAAGCGGTTCTACAGCCTGCTGTACTGGTGCGACATCACCGATGACCAGGCGAAGGACCTGCTAGGCAACAGCTATCCGCCGTATGGCAAGCGTTAGATAAAAGGAGAGACCCGTGGACCTGTACAACGACACTTACCTTCCCGACATCCTGCACGACATCGCGCAGGGCCTGCTCACGCCCGTCATGGTGCTCATCGTGGCGCTTATCGCCGTGACGCTGTTCTTCCTGGGCGCGGTCATCGTGGAGTTCTTCACCGAGCGTCGCCACTTCAAGCAGAACATGCCGCGCATCGTGAATCAGATCAACGACGCCGAATACGGCGATGTGGCGCAGGTGGTCTCCGATGGCCAGCTTTTGCGTTACCAGAAGGCCGCGCTCATCACGGCGGCGCGCAACATGGGCCTGCCCGAGGAGCCGCTGTTCGCGCTGGCGCAGAACCAGATCAGCCGCGCCGAGCGCCTGTGCAAGCGCCGTCTGGCCTGGACCGACACCATCTCCAAGATCGCGCCGCTTCTGGGCCTTATGGGCACGTTGATCCCGCTGGGCCCGGGCATCGTGGCGCTGGGCCAGAACAACGTCACACTGCTGTCGCAGTCGCTGACGGTGGCGTTCGACGCAACGGTGTGCGGCCTGACCTGCGCCGTCGTCTCCCTTATCGTGTCGAAGGTGCGCAGCGGCTGGTACGGCGAGTACCTGGGCGCCTTGGAGTCGCTAATGACATGCGTGCTCGATAAGGCCGCCGAGGCGCGCAAGGCGGGCGTGAAGCTGCCGGCGAACTACGACGGCGACCCGATGGAGGAGTTCAAGCAGATGGATCGTGCGGCGAAGGCGCGGTCTACGACGGCTGAGGCTGCCGGCGCCGATGCCACGGCCGACGGCGAGCCGGCGGCGAAGGGCGGCGAGTAGTATGCATCGCGATTTTCGCCGCAGCTCGTTCCGCCGCAGCAGCGCGGACATGGGCGAGGATGTGAACCCCTCGGCCTACATCGTGAACATGGTCGACTGCATGCTTGTTTTGGCCTGCGGCTTCTTGGTTATGCTCATGCTGCATTGGAACATCGCCACCACGACGGTGGACGAGGTTGACGAATCGAGTATGGAAGAGGTCGATCCCGAGCAGATGCCCGAGGACGTGACGTCGGGCGGCTCGTACTACATCGACGCGGGCAAGGTGTACCAGGACCCGAACACCGGCAAGCTGTACCTGGTGCAGGAAAACGGCGCGGCCGAAGGCTCCGAGGGAGCTTCCGGCGAATCGGGCTCGGGCGCATCGGCATCCGCTTCCGCGTCCGCGGGGTCGTCGGCTGCCGCCGGTTCGGCGCAGGCGGCCAGCGGCGCCGCGGCGGGAGGGTCCTCGGCGTCTTCCGGCGAGGCGGTCAAGAACGCCCGCGCGAACGGGGCCGACTAGTGGTCGCGCAAGCGCCCGAGGCGCAGGCGGGCGCGAAGGGGTGCGCAGCGGCGGACTGTTCGGCAGCGCAGCCGGAAGCGTACGATAATACCGCGAACGCAACGCTTGCTGCGGCGGACGCGGCCGCCCGCGAGGAGCGCCTCGTCGGCGAGCTGCTCGGCAGCATCGACGCCCGTGCCGACGCCGACGACGCCGCGGTGCGCGAGGCCGCCGACAAGACGTTCGGCTCGAAGGTTTCGCTCAAGGTCAAGCTGCTCATTCTTCTGGCGGTGGTGGCGGCGTTCTTCTTCTCGTTCATGATGGGCAAGTACGCCATGACGCCCGTGGAGGTGTGCCAGACGTTCTGGGCGCACTTCTTCGATCCGGCGAACGTGGACCCGAAGATGGACCGCGTGCTGTTCCGCATCCGCCTGCCGCGCGTGGGCGTGGTCATGCTGGTGGGCGCGGCGCTCGCCGTGGCCGGCGCCAGCTATCAGGGCATGTTCAAAAACCCGCTGACCTCGCCCGACCTTCTGGGCGCCTCGGCGGGCGCCAGCTTGGGCGCGTGCCTGGCGCTTTTGTGGGGTCTGGCGGGCGAATACGTGCAACTGTTCGCGTTCCTGGGAGGCATGTTGGCCGTGGGCATGGCCGTGTGGCTCAACCGGCAGGTGGATTATGACCCGACGTTAGGCCTGGTGCTTGCGGGCATCCTTGTGTCCACGCTGTTCCAGTCCGGCATGTCCATGGTGAAGTTCTTGGCCGATGCCGACGACAAGCTGCCCACCATCACGTTCTGGCTCATGGGCAGCTTCTCCAACGTGAATGCGGGCGATTTCCTGGTGAGCCTGCTGCCCATGCTCATCGGGTTCATCATCCTGATGTCTCAATCATGGAAGCTCAACGTGCTGTCCTTCGGCGATGAGGAGGCGCGCGCCATGGGCGTGAAAACCCGCAGCACGCGCCTGCTGGTCATCTTCGCATCCACGCTCATCACGAGCGCGTCGGTGGCGGTGGCGGGCATCGTGGGCTGGATCGGCCTGGTCATCCCGCACCTTGCGCGCGCCATCGTGGGTCCGAACTACAAGGTGCTGCTGCCGTGCTCGATGGTGGTGGGCGCGGTGTACCTGCTGCTGGTGGACAACATCGCGCGCCTGGCCATGACGGTGGAGGTGCCCATCGGCATCCTGACCGCCATCCTCGGTGTGCCGTTCTTCGTGGTCATCTTCAAACATAATATGAAGGGGTGGCGCTGATGGCGGTGCTGGAGGTTAGCGACCTGCGGTGCGGATACGGCAAGAAGAACCCGGTCGAGATCGTCCACGGGGTGTCGTTTTCCGTCGACCGCGGCGAGTTCGTGTGCATCATCGGCGCGAACGGCTGCGGCAAGACCACCACGCTCAAGGCCATGATGGGGCTTTTGCCCCATGCGGGCGGGGAAGTGCTGGTGGAGGGAAAGCCGCTTTTGCGCATGCCCGAGCACGAGCGGGCGCGGCACTTCGCCTACATCCCGCAGGCGCACACGCCGCCCTTCCCGTTCTCGGTGGCCGACGTGGTGCTCATGGGGCGCACGCCCTACATCAACAAGCTGGCGCAGACCACCGCGCGCGATAGGCAAATCGCCTACCAGGCGCTCGAGCTTCTTGGAATCGTGGGGTTGGCCGAGAAGGCCTACACGAACCTGTCGGGCGGCCAGCAGCAGCTGGTCCTGATCGCCCGCGCGCTCACGCAGCAGGCCGACGTGCTGGTCATGGATGAACCCACGGCGGCGCTCGACTTCGGCAACCAACAGCTGGTGCTGTCGCGGATGAGCATGCTCTCGCGCATGGGCAAGGCCGTGGTCATGGTCACGCACGACCCCGACCATGCGCTGTTCTGCGCCGACCGCGTTATCGTGATGGACGTGGGGCGGGTGCTGACGCAGGGCACCCCGGCCGAATGCATCACCACAGAGATGCTCGCGCGCATCTACGGCACCGATGCGCGCGTGGTGGATGTGGAGCTGGAGGGCGGCCTGCGCGAACGCGTCTGCGTGCCGGTGCTGGCGCGGTAGGCGCGGTTGGCCGGCGGGGTTAAGCGTGCGAAAGGCGCGAACGTGGGCGAGTTTGCCCCGTTCGCGCCTTTTTTTGCTCTCCGTCTCCGCCGCTTGCTCCGGCGTTTGCCGTTGTCGCGGCCCGCGCGGCTATTTCGCCAGCTTGGCCACCGCCTGCTCCAGGCGATCGCAGGCTTGCTCGATCAGGGTTTTCGGGCTTGCCAGGTTCATGCGCACGAACCCGCTGCCCTTGGGGCCGAACATGGTGCCCAGGTCAAGCCACAGCTTCGCGTCCTGCTCCACCAGGCGTTTGATGCCGGCGTCGTCCAGGCCCAGGCCCCTGCAATCCAGCCACGGTAGGTACGTGCTCTCAAGCGGCACCAGGCTTACGCCCGGCATGCGATCGACGGCCGCCTGCAGCACCGCGTAGTTCCCGTCGAGCACCCTCTTGAGCTCGTCGAGCCATTCCTCTCCGCGTTCGTAGCATGCCTGGGTGGCCGTGATGCCGAGCACGCTCGGCTCGTCGTAGCCCGTGCGGTTGCGGGCGCGTTTGAACGCCGCGCGCAGGTCGGGGTCGGGGATGAAGATGTTGGACAGCTGCAATCCGGCCAGATTGAACGTTTTGCTGGGCGCCGTGCACACCACGGCGTGTCGCGCGTAGGAATCGCCGAGCGAGGCGTACGGCACGTGCTTGAAGCCGGGGCGTGCGAAGTCGGCATGGATCTCGTCGGCCACGATCGTGACGCCGTGGCGCAGGCAGATGTCGCCGATGCGGCGCAGCTCGTCGGCGGTCCAGGCGCGGCCGACGGGGTTGTGCGGGTTGCACAGGATGAACAGCTTCGCGCCCGTCTTCTCCAGCTGGTGTTCGAAGCCCTTGTAGTCCATGGTGTAGCGCCCGTCCTGGTAAAGCAGCGGGCTTGTGGCCATTTTGCGGCCGTTGTCCTGGATCATCAGGCGGAAGGGGTAGTACACGGGCGGTTGGATGATCACGTGGTCGCCCGGCTGCGTGAATGCGTTGACGGCTACCGCCAGGGCGAACACCACGCCCGGCGTCATGACGAGCCACTCGCGCTCGGGGCGCCAGCCGTGACGGCGCTCGAACCAGCTTTGCACCGCTTCGCAATACCCGTCCGTGGCCATGGTGTAGCCGAACACGCCGTGCTGCACGCGCTCGGTGAGCGCCTCGATGGCGGCAGGCGCCGTTTTGAAGTCCATGTCGGCCACCCAAAGCGGCAGGTCGTCGGGGGCGTGGCCGCGGCGGCTCCACGCGTCCCATTTCAGACACCCGGTGCCGCGGCGGTCGATGATGGTCTCGAAATCGTACTTCGTCATTTCCTTCTCCGTTCCGCTTTCCGCCCCGCTTTACGCGAGCGCCTGGTCAAGGTCGGCCAGCAGGTCCTCCACGTCCTCGATGCCCACCGACAGGCGCAGCAGGCGGTCGTCGATGCCCAGCTTGTCCAGCATGGGTGCAGGGATGGCTCCATGGGTTTGCACGAGCGGGTAGGTAATCAGGCTTTCCGTGCCGCCCAGGCTTTCGGCGAACAGGATGAGCCTTGTGCGCTCGAGCGCATCGATCGCGCGCCGATGCGTGTCGGTCTTGAACGATATCATGGCGCCGAAGCCTGTGGCCTGGCGCTTCGACAGCGCGTAGTCGGGATGGTCGGGGTCGCCTACGTAGAACACGTCCGTGACGTGCGGGTTCGCCTTCAGCGCCTCGCAGATGCGCTTGGCGTTGGCCTCCTGCTGGCGAAGGCGCACGCCCAGCGTCTTGAGGCTGCGCAGCATCAGCCAGCTGTCAAAGGGGCTGAGTTGGTTGCCCTCGCTCATGGTAGCGTTGAACAGCGGCTCGAGGAGGCTGTTGTCGCGCAGCACCAGAAAGCCCGACAGCACGTCGTTGTGGCCGCACAGGTATTTCGTCCCGCTGTACACCACCACGTCAGCGCCCAGTTCGAACGGCTTCTGGAAATACATGGTGAGGAAGGTGTTGTCCACAGCCAGCACCGCGCCGCGGTTGTGCGCCAGGTCGGCCAGGGCCTGGATGTCGGCAACCTTCATGGTGGGGTTGGTGGGCGTTTCCAGGAACACCAGGCGGGTGTTGGGCGTGAACGCCGCCTCGGCGGTATCGAGATCGGCCAGGTCGACGTAGTCGAATTCCAGCCCGTATTGCGCGTAGATGTTGCTGAACAGGCGATAGGTGCCGCCGTACAGATCATCGCTCACCAGCACGCGGTCGCCTGAGCGCAGCAGCTTCAGCAGCGTGGTGATGGCCGCCATGCCGCTTGAGAACGCCATGCACTTCTTCCCGCCCTCCAGAAGCGCGATGGTGTTCTCGAGCTCCAGGCGCGTGGGGTTGCCGCAACGCGAATAACAGTAGCCGGTCGATTCGCCCCAGGCGGGGTGCGCGAACGTGGCCGACTGGTACAGCGGGTAGCTGATGGACCCGGTGCGCGCGTCAACGCCCTCGTATCCGCGCACGGCGATGGAGTCCGCATGCCAATCAGCGTGTTTTGCCTGGTCGATGCCGAGCAGACCGTCGATCTCCTGCGCCATGGCCTCGAAGCTGGAATCGTTCATGAAGCGGCGTCCCTTTCTTCGCTTGTCTGATGGCGGTAAGCCATACTATATTTCTAGGGTTTATTTCCAGGTGGATAGTTTACCGGAGAATGCGGTGCAGTGCGCGTGAAACCAGATAGCCTGGATATCCGAATTTCCGAACGATGGTTATCGGGGAAAGGCGGCGGGTGAGGCGCGCGAGCTGGGGCCCGGACGGCGAAACGCGATTCGTTCACGTTGCGGCTTCTTCTTCATCGGCCCTGCTGTGTGGCGGGTTTGTGTCTTATCTCCCGGGTTCGCCTGCGGAAAATTCCAAACCCAAAGCGAAGTAGTATGATTTGGCGCCGTAGAACGATAGGTGTTACGAAACAGGTTCCTTGCCGATGCCCGAAGCGATCCTTCGGCCATCGGCAAGGAGCCCGCAACCAAGAACGATGAATCCGCTCGTCGGCTGCACGCTAACCGCATTGTTGTTAGCCGTGCATGCCCTCGTGCGGATTTTTTTGTTCCCGGTTGCAGGGAGAAGCAGAAGGGAAAACCATGTCGCAAGCAGACGAAACCGCGTCGGGCGGGCAGGCGGGCGAAGGCGTCGATCGCGCCGCGCAGCTCATGCACCGCATGGACGCCACGCAACCAACGGCTACGTTCAAGAAGGTGATGGCGCTGACCTCGGCCGGCGTGTTCGTGGACGCCATGGACGTTTACCTGGCAGGCGGCGTGAAGAGCACGCTGGCCGAAACCGGGTTCGCCACCAACGAGCAGACCGCCGCGTTTCTGTCGGCAGGCTTTCTGGGCCTGTTCATCGGCTCGCTGATCGCCGGTCTTATCGGCGACAAGCTCGGGCGTCGCAAGGCGTTCCAGTTCAACCTGCTGCTGTTCGGCTTCGCCACCATCTTGGGCGCGCTTTCCCCGAATATGACGTTCATGATAGCCATGCGCTTCTTCGTGGGCTTGGGCTTGGGCTCGGAGCTGGTGACCAGCTTCAGCATGATCAACGAGTTCGCGCCCGTCGCGCGCCGCGGCCGCTGGTGCGCCATCGGCTCGACCATCGCCAACTGCGGCTCGCCCATCGGCATGTTCCTGTGCCTGTTCTTCATCACCATTTGGAGCCCGCTTGGGCAGGAGTCGTGGCGTCTGGTGTTCGCGGTCATCGGCGTGGCGGCCATCATCGTGTGCATCGCGCGCCAGGCGATGCCGGAAAGCCCGCGCTGGCTCATCCAGCACGGCCGCTTTGACGAAGCGGAGGGCATCATCTCCCGCATCGAGCGCGAGATGGAAGAAGCCGGCGTTTCGCCCGCTGAGCAGGTGGTATTCGAGAAGAGCGCCATGGACTCCGATGCGCATCTGGCGCGCAACCTGTTCTTGGGCATCGTGGTGGTCATCGGCACGTCGCTGACGCAGTACACCTACACCACGTTCGGCCCGTCCATCCTGAAGAACATCGGCCTGGCCACGCAGACCTCGCTGTTGTCCACCACCATCACCATGCTCGCGGCGCCGCTCGGGGCGCTCATCGGTGCGCTGCTCATCGAGAAGCTCGGTCGTCGTGCCGAGGTTTCCGGGGCGTTCATCTGGGTGGCGGTGTTCGCGTTCGCCTATGCCATGGCGCTCAATGCCGGCTCGACGGCGCTCATCACCGTGCTGGGCTTTTTGATGACCATCGGCTTCTACGTGCTGAACGCGTCGGTGATCAGCGTGTACGTGGGCGAGCTGTTCTCCACCAGGTACCGCTTCCGCGGCGCGGGCATCTCGCAGGGCGCCGGCAAGGCCGTCAACGTGGTCATGCCGTTCGCCGTCACGTGGATTTTGGCGAACCTGCAGCCCAACGTCATCTACTTCGGCATCGTGGCCATCGCGCTGGTGGCGGCCGCCGTCACGTTGGCGATCGGCCCCGAGACGAAGTCGCGCCGCTTGGGATAGCGGATCGGCGAGTGGGCATCGCTTGATGCTATTCCAATTCGACTCGTAGTCTTTTGCGATAGGTGCGTGGCGTCGTGCCGTAGGCACGCTTGAATGCGTCAGTGAACGCTCCCTGGTTGCGGTAGCCCGCGCTTTTGGCGATTTCGCTGATTTTGCGGCTTTCATCAAGGAGAAGGCGTCGTCCGTGCTCCAGGCGCCGTGCGCGGATGTAGCTTTGCGGGGTGTCCCCCTGCACATTGCGAAACGCCGATATCATCTTCCCCTCGCTTACATGGGCGATGTCGCACAACGTTTTCGTGCTGAGATCGGATGACAAGTTGTCGTCGATGTAGGAGCAGAGGCACTCGACGCAGTCCCTGTCGCTTATGTTCGCGGCATCGGCTGACGCGACCCTTTCGGGAATGCTGCTTGCCAGCAGCGCGAAGCATTCAATCACCTTGGCGTGATAATACGAATCGGCGACCGATGCGGCGGGGTAGGTGATGTCGAGCCCTCGAAGCGCCGAGGGCAAGCCGGGCACGCCCTCCGACGTGGTGAGCCGTCCGATGGCGCGGTGCAGTTTCTTCTCATCGCAGTGCAAGGCATCCGCATAGCGGTGTATCGCTTCAGGGGCTATGGTGATCGACGCCGATGACAGCCGCTTGTCGGGCTCGAACGAGCTTATGTAGGGGCCGCCATCCCAGTCATGTCCCATGAGCATGCAGTTGGATGCGGCGCACTCGGGCGAGCAATACATGGGCATCGCATGTTCATAGAGGCCGAATCCCAGATAGGGAACAGTTTCCATAGCCGATTCCACGGCGCGTCTGTACGTGATGTCCATCGACACGACGATGGTGTCACCGTCCATGAGATAGAACCAGTAGGAGCCCCTGCCGTATTGGGGGTCGACGAACCATGTCTCGCCGATGCTTCGCACCAGGTCGGCCCGTCCGAATCCGCGCGCGAGCGCTTCCTTCGCGCATACGGTGTGCAGCTGCGAAAGCTGTGTGACGAACATGTCGTAAAGCGGGTTTCCCTGTCCTGCGGCGTAGCTTCCGTTTGATTTTTCGGCAGAACTTGAATTCTTTTCGGCGTAGTTTTCCATCTTCCCGTTCCGTCTTTCGCATTGCCTTATTGAACGGTATTTTACCGTAAAGAGTTACATATAGCTAACTAGCAGGAAGAAGGACGGTAATCGCATGGCTCTTTCGATGGGCGCGCCTTTGCCCTTGAACGCGGTAGTGCGGACGCAGCCTTCGACGTCTGCCAACGCCGCACCGCGCCATCTTGACCCGCGTACGTCGCTTGCGGTTCTGGCGGCGATCAACGTGCAGATGGCGCTTGCGCAAAGCCTGTTCGCCGAGATGGGCGTTTTGGCGCTTACCGTTGTCGTGATGGCGTATTGCCGTCGCTTCTCCGCAATCGTGCGCTGGCTTGCCTTCTATGCGCTGTTCGCCGTGACGGCGCAGCTGTTCGTGGCGAGCGGGAACACCCTGCTTTCGCCCTTTGCGGCGTCGCTTCTCATGTACCGCCATGTTTTGCCCGCCTTCATGTTCGCTTTCAACATGATCGCAACCACGCGTCTCGGCGAGCTCGCTTGTGCGCTGCAGGCGATACATGTTCCTGTGAACGTGTCGGTGGCTGTGTGCGTGGCATTTCGTTTCCTTCCCACCATGGGACGCGAATTCTCCGCTGTCGCCGATGCTATGAAGACGCGCGGTATCGCGCTCACGCCGAGGTCGGTCGTGCGCCATCCTGCGAAGACCGCCGAACATTTCCTTGTGCCCGTGATCGCGCGTTTGGGCCAGATCGCCGACGAACTGGGGAATGCGGTCGTCGTTCGCGGCGTGGGGGCGAGTGCGCACCGCACCTCGTATTACCACTTAAGGGTGCGCGCTGTCGATGTTGCGTGTCTCATCGCTGCGATGGTGCTCCTTGCGCTTTCCGTTTGCTTTAGAGCGGGGGTGCTCTGATGATGGAAAATGCCGCCGCGGCGAAGGCTTCGCCCTATGCTATCGAGCTCGATGGATGCACGTTTTGCTACAAAGGCGCATCCCGTCCATCGCTTCGTGACGTTTCGCTGAAGATCCCTCGCGGTCAATGCGTTGTTGTGACCGGGCAGTCAGGATGTGGCAAGACAACGCTTACGCGCCTCGTTAATGCGCTTATTCCTCTTATGTACGAAGGGGACCTTCAAGGTGAGGTGCTTGTTGCGGGAAAACCCGTTTCCGCATGGACGATGGGCGAGCTTTCCGCGCATGTCGGGTCGGTGTTCCAGAACCCGCGTAGCCAGTTCGTCAATCTCGATGTGACCTCGGAAATCGCCTTCGGATGCGAGAACTTCGGAATCGATCGCGAGGAAATGGTCGAACGTGTGGCGCAGGCAGCGGCAACGCTCGGTATTGGGGGCCTGCTCGGGCGCGGTACCGAGGCACTTTCCGGCGGGCAGAAGCAGTCGGTTATCCTGGCGTCGGCCTATGCGGTGCATCCTGACATCTTCGTGCTTGATGAGCCGACCGCGTCGCTCGATGTGCATGCGATGCGGAATCTTGCGCGCACGGTTTCGCTTCTGAAGAGTCAGGGGAAGACCGTGCTTATCTCCGAGCATCGCCTGTGGTGGCTTGATGGTATTGCAGACCGCTATGTGGTTATAAGCGATGGTTCGGTTATAGGAGACTGGGCGGCGGCAGAGTTCCTTGCTCTGCCGTTTGAATCGAGAACCGATATGGGGCTGCGCGCCGCCTCTCTTGCTGAAATCGACTCTGTTGTGGCGGTGTCGCCCTTGGGCGACGCGGTTGCATCGACTGTCTCCAGATCACCTTCTTACGGAAAAACCATCGTACGTATGAGCGGCGTAGTTGCTGGCTACCGCGGTGCGCCTGCGGTCTTGAACGGTCTCGATTTCTGCCTCCTTCCGGGTAGTGTCGTTGGTATTGTGGGACGCAACGGAGCTGGGAAAACGACGTTTGCCCGGTGCATGGCCGGCCTTCTCAAGGAAAAGGCGGGGGTGATCGAGGTCGACGACGTGCCGCTTCGCGCAAGGAAACGGGCGGGGCGCGTGTACCTGGTTATGCAAGAACCGGGATACCAGTTGTTCAGCAGCACCGTCGACGATGAGCTTGCAAGCGCGTGCTCTTCGGATGGCGCGGAAGACAGCCTAGGTAATAAGGACCGGATTGCAGCAATAAAGGCTGCGCTTGCTCTCGAAGGTCTTGCCGACAGGCACCCGCTCTCCCTTTCAGGCGGGGAGCGCCAACGGCTTTCCATCGCTGCCGGCTTGCTTTCGAGTGCCCGCGCGATGATTCTCGACGAGCCTACGAGTGGCTTGGATTATCGCAACATGCGTCGAATAGATGCCCAGATCGCGCGCATGCGCGATGCGGGAATCGCTGTCTGCGTCGTCTCGCACGACTATGAATTCCTCTGCTCGGCATGCGATGAGATAGCCCTGGTCGAAGACGGGCGCATCGCCGAGCGCTTCCCCTTAAACAAGGCAACACTTCCGAAGTTGAAGCTCAATTTCGGGTTTGCGGAAATACAGTAACAAGAGAAAGGTTTCACAATGACAAGCAAAGCAACAATCGGTTCTGCCGCCAAGGAGCGTAATGGCTTGAGCCCGAAAGACTTCGTCTTTATCGCCGTGTTCGGCATCCTTTTGTTTCTGGTGTTCATGGTCTTCTCGATCATCTTCAGCGCGAATGCCAACCTGTGCTGGTTTACTCACACGGTAGGCGCGTTGTTCGCCGGTACCGTGTTCATGTACCTGGCCTATCGCGTCCCGAAGCGTGGCGCGATCGCCATCATGGGCATCATCGTTGGTGCGGTCGGACTTCTGATGGGCATGTTCTGGAGCGGTCCTGTCGGCATTGTCGTGGGCGGTATTGTGGCAGACCTTATCGCAGGCGATCCGCAGAAGCGCACCAAGACCAAGCTTATCTGTGCCTTTGCCGCGTTCACGTTCTGCTTCTGGCTGGGGCAGATCTCTCTCATCCTTATGATGGGCGAGGCTTATGCCGAGATGTGCGTTCAAGCCGGCATGACCCTCGAGTACGGCCAAACGCTTGTTAACTCGATTCTAAGCCCAATGGGCGTCGTTACCGGCGCTGCTACCATCGCTGGCGGCCTCGTCGGCGGCTTCATCGGTACCAAGGTGTTCTCGAAGCACTTTGCCAAGCTTGGCATGTAGATTAACGGCCGGGAGGTAACTATGGAAATGACCCGGGAAGACGGTACTCTAACGACAGAGGTAGGAAAGGACATGGGGAAGGAAGGTCCCGCCAAGAAGAAAAATGCGATTCTCGAGCTGTTGGGGTTTGCTGGCAAGCGGCGGGTTTTGGCGTATGTAGGATGCTGTCTTTCGATCCTAAACGCCGTGCTCACCGTGATGCCGCTTGTCTGCGTATGGTTCGTGGTCCGCGACTTGATCTCGGTGTACCCGAACTGGGCAGAAGCGTCATCTGCCGCAATGTGGGCTGTGCTTGCCGTGGTTTTCGCCGTGTTGGGCATCATCGTGTATTTTGGTGCGCTCATGGCTTCGCATCTTGCGGCCTTCCGTATTGCGGCAAATATGCGCAAAGCGATGGTTCGCCACGTGGCGCGGATCCCAATGGGATATTTCAGCGTGCACTCGTCAGGGGAGATGCGCCGCGTGATCGACGGGTGTGCAGGCCAGACAGAAGACCTTATCGCCCATAAGCTGCCCGATTTCGTCGGCTCTTTCGCCACCCCGGTGATCTTCTTTGTCGTGGCGTTCCTGTTCGACTGGAGGATGGGGCTTCTGTGCCTTGTCCCCATCGCCGTTTCCTTTGCCGCGATGTGGTGGATGATGGGCCGCGAGGACGCGAAGGGCGGCCGCCATTTCATGGAACTTTACCAGGCGGCTCTCATGCGCATGAGCGCTGCAGCAACCGAATACGTTCGTGGCATACCCGTGGTAAAGGTATTCCAGCAGACGGTGCTTTCGTTCAAGGCGTTCCACGAGGCGATCATCGACTATCGCGATATGGCGACGAACTATACCGAGTATTGCCGACGACCCCAAGTCGTGCAGCTGGTTGCGATCAACTCGACCTTTGCGGTGCTCGTACCTGCAGGCATTGCGCTTGCCGCCGTCGCGCCTGATTTCCCGGCGTTTCTGATTGACTTCCTGTTCTATGCGTTCTTCTCGGCGATGACGACGACGATGATGTCGAAGGTCATGTATTCGTCGGAGGCGGTCATGATCGCCGAAGACGCGCTGCGGCGGATGAGCACGATCATGGAAGTTGCTCCTATCGTCGGGGTGGACTCTGCCAAGGCCCTCCATCCGAAGGAGGCGAGCATCGAGCTTTCGGGTGTCAGCTTCACGTACCCCGGTTCCAGGGAACCGGCGCTTCGCAACGTATCGATTTCTGTTCCCGCTGGGGCGACGGTGGCTCTTGTCGGGCCGTCGGGCGGAGGCAAGTCGACGCTCGCATCGCTCGTCCCGCGCTTTTGGGACGCAGATGAGGGTTCCGTTTTGGTGGGCGGGGCGGATGTGCGACGCATTCCTGCCGAGGAATTGATGGGTGCCGTTTCTTTCGTGTTCCAAGACGATCGACTGTTCAAGCGAAGCTTGGCTGATAACGTGCGTGCCGGCCGCCCCAATGCGAGCGATGCCGAGGTGCTCGCGGCTCTTCATGCGGCCCAGTGCGATGACATCATTGCCAAGTTCACCGATGGCGTGAACACCGTGGTAGGAAAAGCTGGCGTGTACCTTTCCGGGGGAGAGCGTCAGCGCATCGCGCTTGCGCGTGCCATTCTGAAGGGAGCCCCAATCGTGGTTCTCGACGAGGCGACGGCGTTTGCCGACCCCGAAAACGAGGCACTGATCCAGGCCGCTCTTGCAACGCTTTGCAAAGACAAGACGGTGCTTATGATCGCGCACCGTCTGTCAACCGTCGTGAATGCGGATCGTATCTTCGTCATCGACCATGGTTCTGTCGTGGAGCAGGGCGCCCATGAGGAGCTTGTCGCGCAAGGCGGACTGTATGCGCGCATGTGGCGAGATTACCGAACGAGCGCGACGTGGAGGATTGAAGGGGGTGACAGCCATGTGGCGTAGGATTCAAGATGCTTTTGCCTTGACCGATCAAGGCATGAAGGATTTTATACGCGGTGCTGGGTTCTGTGCGTTGGCGAACCTAATGCTGATGCTGCCCATCGTGGTGCTGTACTTCGTCGCAAGCGATTTCATCAGGTACTTGGACAACCCTTCAGTTGGCCTACCGGGCATGGCGCTCTACGTAGCGGGCATTGTGGCGGCACTTGTTGTGATGTTCGTCACGCAGATGTGGGAATATCTCGCGACGTACACGGTGGTGTACCAAGAAAGCGCCCGCAAGCGCATCTCCATCGCCGAGCGTTTGCGCCTGCTTCCGCTCTCGTTTTTCGGGAAGCGCGATTTGGCCGACTTGACAAGCGTTATCATGAAAGATTGCTCCGATCAGGAGCGCCTGTTCTCGCACACTATGCCGCAGATTTTCGGCATGGGCGCTTCGACGCTGGTATTCGCCGCTATGATGTTCGCGTTCGACTGGAGGCTGGCGGCATCTGCTCTCTGGCCCATTCCCGTGGCGCTTGCGGCGTTGCTTCTGACTGCACGCATCCAGAAGTCGCATACCGCGAAGAAGAACGCGGCATCCCTTTCGTTTGCCGATGGTCTGCAGGAATACCTTGAATGCCATCGTGAGATACGTTCGCTCAATAAGGTGGGCGTATTCCAGGGCGAGCTTGATTGCCGCATCGATCGTTTCGAGAGAGAGAAGATCGATGCCGAGCTGGCTATGGGTGTGGCGGTATGCTCTGCCCAAGGCTTTCTGCGTCTGGGAGTTGCATCCGTCATCGTGGTGGGGACGATGCTGCTCGTGACCGGGCAAGTCGACTTTCTCGTGTTCTTTGTATACCTGTTGGCGGTGACGAGGGTATACGATCCCATCAACGTTGTTTTGCAGGCTGTAGCCGAGCTGATGGACATGAGTTTAAGCCTGGAGCGCATGCGCGCCATCGAGAACGAACCGGTCCAGACGGGCAGCACCTCGTTCGAGCCTCAGGGCCATGACGTGGTCTTCGAGGACGTGGGCTTCGCATACGCCGACGGCGAGGACGTCTTGAGCAGCGTATCGTTCAAGGCGCGGGAAGGGCAGGTGACAGCGCTTGTGGGCGCGTCCGGTTCGGGCAAGAGCACGGCTGTCAAGCTCGCTTCGCGTTTTTGGGACGTAAGCTCTGGCGCGATCTTCGTGGGCGGCGTTGACGTCTCTTCTGTCGATTCGGAAACGCTGCTTTCTGCATTCTCCGAGGTGTTCCAGGACGTGGTGCTCTTTGACGACACTGTGCGTGAGAACATTCGCCTCGGGAAGAAGGATGCTACAAACGAGGAGGTTCTCGCTGCGGCGAGGGCGGCGCGCTGCGACGAGTTCGTGGAGCGTTTGCCCAACGGCTACGACACGATGATCGGGGAAAACGGCAGCAGGCTTTCCGGTGGTGAACGCCAGCGTATCTCGATTGCGCGTGCCCTGCTGAAAGACGCTCCGATCGTGCTGCTCGATGAAGCAACGGCCTCACTTGACGTGGAAAACGAGACATACGTGCAAGCTGCTCTTTCTGAACTGCTTCAAGGCAAGACGGTCCTCGTTATCGCACATCGCATGCGTACGGTTGACAATGCCGACAAAATTGTGGTGCTCGAAGGCGGTTGCGTGGTGGAGCAGGGAAGCCCGGCAGAGCTGCGTGAGAAGCCCGATGGTAGATACCGCCGCATGTTGGAGCTGCAGCGCGAAAGCGAGGCGTGGGTGCTCTAACGCAAAGGCGATGCCAGGCGGGGCAGACGAGTATGCACCGAAGCCCCGCCTGGCATATCTGCGAACCAGTGGTACAGAGGAAGTTTTGCTAGCGATATGTTTTGCCTCTCGAAACCATGGGAGCCGACCGTATTTATATACCCGTTTTTTACCAGGGTTGAGGGCCGGCGTTGTTCTGCGCGATGCTGCCAGGTTGCCCGTTTCTGCGAGGTTTGCCCTTGTGCCCGATCAGGCTTGGATCTGCGTTTTGCGGCAGCAGACGGGCGCGTTTGGGCGTAGGTGAACCGAATGTGCGACGCATGGCGCATGGTGCCTGGTCGTGGCGTTTGCGGGGGGCTTGCACGCCGGGTTTGTGCCGGCGGTTTCCCGCGTGTGCGCGGCTCAGTGGGCGCCCCCGGCGGCTCTCGCCGTTTCGAGCACGAGGTTGCGGGCCGCGTCGTCGGGGCCGATGACGGTCGCCTTGCCCCAGCGCGGCTCGAAGCGTCTGCGCGCCTCGTCGAGCAGCGTCTCACGCACCACGGCTATGGCATGGGGAAACTGCGGCGTGGGGCCGGCATCGAGGATGGCCAGCGCGTTGGTCAGGCCGCATCCGCGCAGAAGCTCGAGGCGGCCCAGCTCGTCCACCATGAGCACCGCGTGCGGGGCGAGCCGGGTTTCGTTGGCGGCCTGTTTCGCCAGCGTGGCGAAGTGGGCGTTGACTTGCGCGATCGCGGTGTCGGAGATGGCCCAGCCCAGCTTCGCCGCCTTCGCCTGCGTCCCTTCCGCGAACGCCTTGCCCTTGGCGGCCAGGTCGCGGCGCCGTGCGAACTCGATGCGTTCGCCCTGCGGCAGCAGCACGTTGTCGATGCCCAGCTTCTCGAAGCGTCCGGCCCCGTCGAAGCCGTGCTTGCCGCCGGGCTGGCCTTCGGGCCGCGGCACCCATTGCCCGGGTGCCACCACGCCTGCCACGCACGTGCCTGCTGCTTGCAGGCTGGCGCACAGGCTCTCCAGCCATCTGGTTTTCCCGATCTGCACGTCGCCGGTGAGTAGAAACAGCACGCTGACCCCTTCTTTCGTTCTTGTGATGCGTTACATTATAGGCAAGCGGCAATAATACTGATAAAAGAATAGCCGTAAACTGGCATTTCGATGTCATTAAGGAAGGGGCGTTATGATGGAGCGGCAGGAACAGGTGGGTTTGCGGGAGTCGGCGACGATCGCGTTTCCGGGCACGGAAGCGCCGGGGACCGCGTGGGATTTGTACAACCAAATGATCGCGGGTATTCCCGAGGGCGTGCTGGTGCGCGATTACTGCTTAGGGCTGAACTGGTCCTATGTCGAGGCGGATTGCGGCATGGGCGTGGCGTTCACCGTGCGCGGAGGCGGGAAGCGCACGTATAAGATGGATTTGCGCGGCATGGAGCTGCGTCAGGTGGCCGAGCTGTCGAAGTCCTGGTGCTTCCAAGAGGCCTCGTTGGGCATTGCGGCGCTGAACGCGTGGTATTCGCGCCGCGAGTTGCTCGCCCCGCTGGGCTGCGAGTTCGCCGATCCCGCCGAGCATCACGGCGAGGACGAGCGCGGCGGCAATGGGCAGAAGGACGCGTTTTGCGCGTACAAGCCGCAAATCGCCGCAAAAGGCGATGCGAACGTCGTGGTTGTGGGGCATTTCCCGCATGTGGCGGATATCACCGAGTATGCGAATCTCACCGTTTTGGAGCGGAACTGCCGCGACGGCCTTGACACGCCCGACCCGGGGTGCGAGTACGTGATGCCGCAGGCGGACTACGCGTTCATCACCGGCGTGACGCTGATCAACAAGACGGCGCCGCGCCTGCTCGATTTGGCGCGGCGCGCCACCACGGTGATGGTGGGCCCGAGCGTGGTCATGACGCCGGCGCTTTTTGAGCGCGGGGTGCATGAGCTGGCCGGCTCGGTCGTGAACGATCCGGAGCGCGCACGGTTCGCGGTGGCGAACGGCGGCGGCCAGCTGTTCGGCCAGGCGCTGGTCATGGCTAGCCTGAAGGCGGAATAGCGGGTCGGCATTATCCCCGATAAACGCTGTGAAATTCGAAAAAGCGAACGTATGTATTGACAGTACAGACGTTCGCTTTTATACTAGCTGAAACGAGCCAGTGCGAACGCTCGGCGGTCTGCCGTGCCCAAGCTGGCGAAGGGTCCCGCCTTCGCCCATACCACGTTCGCAAGATCCTCTTTGTCACGGGAAGGCGGCGTGCGCCGTCTGGGAAGGGGACAGGTATGCCTGAGCTGAGTCGTTTTTACGGAATCGTAATCACCATGTATTCTGAAACGGATGGCAGCCACTCGTTACCTCATATCCATGTAAGGTATGGGAACATGAGGGCGGTGTATTCTCTGCAGGGAGATTTATTGCGGGGTAAAATGCCTTCGAAGCAGCACAAGCTTATTCTGGCCTGGATGGCGTTGCATGAGCAGGAATTGCAAGAAAACTGGTATCTGGTGTCAAGTAAGTGCGCTTGTTATCGGATACCTCCCCTCAAGTAGGAGGATGATATGTTCTCGATGGAATGGGATATCGATTGTCGGGTGCTGTCCGTTAAGGCTACTGATAGTTTTTCGGTTGTCGCACAGTGGTCGGACGGGTCTTCTCGGGAATATGATGTAAAACCTTTTTTGAAAGACTGTGGCCCTTACTTTGCGCGCCTCAATGACCCGGATTACTTCAAGAAGGTTCGCGTGAGCGAATTCGGCGATACGGTTGAGTGGCCCGAAGGGCAGGATATAGCTCCCGAGTCGTTATACGAGGATTCGCTGGTACTGGGCGTTGCGGACTAGGCGCATCTTTGACGCTGCGCTGAATCGTCTTTCAATCGCGAGATAGTCGAAGCGGGCATTATCGCTGGAACCCGCTGGAAAAGAAAGGGCTGCGTTGCTTTGCGGCTTTGCCGAAAGGTTGCGTATGCCAGAACTCGAAGGAACTGCCCTATGGCTGATATTCATACGTTCGAAGGCGAGGACATCGTTGAGACGCTGGCCGCGCAAGCCGAAGGCCACGAGCCCGGCGAGCTGGGCGCGCTTGCCTACCATCTATACGACACAAACCCGGAGCTTACCGAGGAGGAGGCGTTCGAGGCGTTCACCAACTGGGTTGCCGACCGCGGTATTGAGCTGTGGCCTCACCAGGAGGAGGCGCTCATGTCGCTCATGGTGGGCGACCACGTCATCTTGGGCACTCCCACAGGCAGCGGCAAAAGCCTGGTCGCGCTGGGCATGCACTTCATGGCCATGTGCTTTGGCGAGACATCGTATTACACGGCGCCTATCAAAGCGCTGGTCAGCGAAAAGTTCTTCAATCTGGTGGAGCTGCTCGGCCGCGACAACGTGGGCATGATCACGGGCGATGTCCATATCAACACCGAGGCGCCTGTCATCTGCTGCACCGAGGAGATCTTGGCGAATCAGGCGCTGCGCGAAGGGCCGGATGCCCTTGTCCACAGCGTTGCCATGGACGAGTTCCATTTCTTCAGCGATACCGACCGCGGCTGGGCATGGCAGGTGCCGCTGCTCACGCTGCCAAAAACGCAGTTCTTGCTCATGAGCGCCACGTTGGGCGACGTCACGCAGATCGCCGATCTGCTGCGTCGCCAAACCACGCGCGATGTCTCGAACGTCACCGACGCTCCGCGTCCGGTGCCGCTGTCCTACGAATACGCGCTCACCCCGCTCGAGGGAACGGTCGAGCTTGCGCTGCGCAAGGACGAGGGCCCGCTGTACGTCGTGCATTTCTCGCAGGATGCGGCGCTTACCAGCGCGCAGAACCTGGCAAGCTACGGCGTGGCAACCAAGGAGCAGCGCGAAGCGGTCAAGGAGGCCATGAAGGGCGCGCAGTTCTCCACGGCGTTCGGCAAAACGCTGAAGCGTCTGCTGGGTTGCGGCGTGGGCGTGCACCATGCCGGCATGCTGCCGCGCTATCGTCTGCTGGTGGAAAAGCTGGCGCAGCAGGGCCTGCTGCCCGTCATCTGCGGTACCGACACGCTTGGCGTCGGCATCAACGTGCCCATCCACACCGTGGTGCTCACGCAGCTCACCAAGTTCGACGGCCGCAAGATGCGTCGCTTGCGCAGCCGCGAGTTCCATCAGATCGCCGGTCGCGCGGGCCGCTCGGGCTTCGACACTGAGGGCGTGGTCATAGCCGAGGCACCCGAGCACGAGATCGAGAACCACAAGGCCGAGGTGAAGGCCGCCGGCGACCCGAAGAAGCTCAAGAAGATCAAGAAGAAGCGCCCGCCCGAGAACTTCGTGAACTGGAACGAGGACACGTTCAACAAGCTCATCGAATCGGTTCCCGAGCAGCTGACGCCGCGTATGCGCATCACGCATTCCATGGTGTTGGCCGAAGTCGAGCAGGGCGGCAACGCCCGCGCCCGCGTCGATCAGCTTATCGAGGATTCGCTGCAGCCGGCGGAGGAGAAGGTCAAGCTACACGTGCGTGCCGCCGAGGTGCTGCAAACGCTCATCGATGCCGACGTGGTGGTGCACGAGGTGGACGAGAACGGCGAGGACGTGTACTCGGTCACCATGGACCTGCCGGAGGACTTCGCGCTCGATCAGCCGTTGTCGCCTTTTTTGCTGGCGGCGCTGGAGCTGCTCGATCCTGAAAGCCCCGAGTATGCGTTCGACCTGGTGTCCATGGTCGAGGCAACCTTGGAGGACCCGCGGCAGGTGCTGCGCGCGCAGGAGCGCAAGGCGCGCGATGCCGCCATGGCGGAGATGAAAATGGACGGCGTGGACTACGATGAACGTCTGGAGCGCATCGCCGACGTCACGTACCCCAAGCCGCTGGAGGACATGCTGGATGCGGCGTTCTCGAAGTACTGCGATGCGGTGCCGTGGGCGCGCGATTATTATCTGCGCCCGAAGTCGGTGCTGCGCGACATGTTGGAAAGCGCGGCGGACTTCAAGGGGTACATCCAGAAGCTCGGCATCATGCGCTACGAGGGCATCTTGCTGCGCTACCTGTCCGAGGCGTTCCGCGGCCTTGACCGCACCGTTCCCGAGGATAAGCGCACTGAGCAGCTGAAGGACATCATCGCTTGGCTGGGCTTGATCGTACGCAGCGTCGATAGCAGCTTGGTGGACGAATGGGAGAACGCCGGAGCGGTGCTGGACGCCGCCCCGCCCGACGCCGTCGGCGCCGAAGCGGTCGTGCGCGACCGACGTGGGCTCACTGTGCTCGTGCGCAACGCCCTGTTCAGCCGTGTCCGTATGGCTGCTCATCGCGATACGGCGGGGCTTGGCGAGGCCGATGGCGATTGGGGCTTCGGCGAACGCGCCTGGATGCAGGCTTTGGACGAGTACTACGAGGCGCATGAGGAGATCCTGCTGGACGCCGATGCGCGCTCAAAAGCCTATCTCATGTTCGGCGAGGCGGACGAGGAAAAGCTGCACGTGTGGCACGTACGCCAGATCTTCCATGACGAGGCGGGCGATAACGACTTCGTCATTGTTGCCGATGTGGACCTGGATGCCACGCAGGAAGGCGACGGCGTGGTGTTCGCGAACTATCGCGTGGGCTTTGCCGACGAGCTGCTCGACGAGTTCTAGTCGGTTCGCCGGCTGTGCGCTTGCCGTCGCCACTGTCGCTGTGCGTGCGGGGGAGCGGCGGGTTTCGAGCGCTCGTCGGCGGTGATTTGCCGCTGCCAGACCCGCGAAGCGCCGGTAGCAACGAATTGGCACCGTTTGCGTGGCAAATCGATGCGGCTTCCTAGAGGCGTGCTAGGCTTATGGCGCGGGACCCCAATCCGGTCTCGCGTCATAAGCAAGTTAAACATACGCGCGGATCGGAGGTCGGATATGACTATCAAGAACGTTGTCGTCGCCGGTGGTGGAGTGCTGGGAAGCCAGATTGCGTATCAGGCGGCATACAAGGGCTTTAACGTTACGGTGTGGTTGCGCAGCGAAGGGTCCGTCGAGCGCGCGAAGCCGAAGTTCGAGCAGCTGCGTCAAACCTATCTGGCAACGCTTGAGGCGATGAAGAGCGACTCTGCGGCGTATTGCCGTGGTTTGGCCGACACGCCCGAGCTTTCCGTTGACGAAATCGAGCAGCTCAAGCAGCGCGCGCAGCAGGCGTTCGAGAGCATCGTGTTCACCACCAGCTATGAGGCTGCGGCAAAGGATGCCGACCTGGTGATCGAGGCTATTGCGGAGGATCCCAAGCAAAAGGATGCGTTCTATGCGGAGCTGGCAAAGTATCTGCCGGAAAGCACCATCCTCGTCACCAACTCCTCCACGCTGCTGCCTAGCCAGATCGCGGCATCCACGGGTCGCCCCGAGAAGTTCTTGGCGCTGCATTTCGCCAATCGCATCTGGCGCAACAACACTGCCGAGGTCATGGGGCATCCCGGAACCGATCAGGCTGCTTACGACGAGGTGGTTAGCTTCGCCGCTGATCTGGGCATGGTTCCGTTGCAGCTGCACAAGGAGCAGCCCGGCTATATTCTGAACAGCATGCTCGTGCCGTTCCTGAACGCTGCTGAGGCGCTGTATGCAACCGGTGTCGCCGATCCGGAGACCATCGACAAAACGTGGATGCTGGGCACGGGAGCGCCTTTGGGCCCGTTCCGTATCCTGGATATCGTGGGCCTTACCACGGCGTACAACATCGTGGTGCTCGACCCGCGCACGAAAGACCCTGATTCCGTTCCCGCGAAGATCGCGGCAGCGCTCAAGGAGCGCATCGACGCAGGCAAAACGGGCGTTGACGCGGGCGAAGGGTTCTATCGCTACAACTAGGCTTCTGGGACTTGCGCGAGGTCGTCTTCAGCTACAGCTAAGCTTGTGAGGCTGCTTCTTTATGAGGTTGCTTCCTGCGACAACTAGGTTTGTGAAGGTCGTTTCTTTGCGGGCTCGCCTCCTGCTACGGATAGGCTTGCGAAGCTGTTCGCCGTATAGACGGGCGTTGCAATCGGCATTCATGGGGGACTCGAGAAAAACCGGCGAACTTTTCTCGAGTCCCTTATATGGGACACTAAAAACATCGAGACGGCGTACCATGCGAAGCATCAGCTAAGAAACGCGCAGGTAAGGAGCCTGAAATGTTCGCCAAAAAGCATACGTCCATGTTCGGAGCATTTGCAATCGATTCGAAGGCATCCCGCGGCCGCCATGCGCGCGTGGAGGGGCGTGCGCAGTCCGCTCGCTGCGCATTCGAGAGTTCAGCCGGGTGGGCTCAGGCCATTGCGGGTCAGCGCGTCTCGCAGCCTCTCTCTTTCGACGAGGGCGAGTTTCTGATCGATGGGTACGGCGCGTACGAGCCCTATGATCAGGCAACCGAGCGGTACGCTGTTGAAGATTCGCTGCAGGGCAGGGGCTTGAACGAGGCTGCTGACGATGCGTCATCGTGTAAGGGGGCATCCTCTGCGCAGCTGGAGGGCATGTTCCAGGAGTTTTTCCGCATGGGCGCTGCCGTTGCCATCGGCGAGCTGTACGACGAGGGCATGCTGGGCGACAAGAACGCTGTGGCGTATGATGTGCGCGATTATTTGGAAAGCTTCGGCATCGCCAGCTTCGACGAGGTTTGCAAACTGGGCATAACCGGTCCGTACCTTGAGGACTTCAAGCGGATTTTCGCCGCAAACGCCAGTTTCCCGCCAGCAGCATAGGGTTGCCTGTGTGACCATCACTCACTCACTCACTCACTCGCCTATCATATGCAGATGCGCAATGTGCGCGAAGGAAGCTGCGTGAGGGGTTTGAATGGCGAAGGAAGTCAGCAAAGAGCGTTTGTTGGCGCTGTTGAAGATTATGTTCGAGAACACCGACGACGAGCGGGGGCTGACGCTCGAGCAGATTCTCGAGGAGCTGGAGGCAGCGGGCGTATCCGCGGAGCGCAAGGCCCTGTATCGCGATTTCGAGGCGCTGAACAAAGCAGGCATCGAGATTCAGCGGCAACACGTCAAGCCCGTGCGCTACTTCCTTGCCAAGCGCCCGTTCACCAAATCAGAGCTGCTGCTGCTTATCGACGCGGTGCAGGGAAGCCGCTTCATCACGGCGCGGCAATCGACCTCGCTCGTTCGCTCCATCAAAAGCCTGGGTTCGAAGCACCAGGTGAAAGGCCTGGAGAAGCACGTTCATGTCGGCGGACGCGTGAAAAGCCAAAACGATAGCGTATTCCGCAACGTTGACATCATCCAAGAGGCCATCGCCGCCAAGCGCATGCTGTCGTTCAAATACACCAGTTACGATTGTTCGGCTCAGGTGCAGCTGCGCCACGGTGGCCAGCCGTACACCCAAACGCCGGTGCAGCTGATGTACTCCGACGGCTTCTACTACCTGGTCTGCTACAGCGAGAAGTACGACGACTTCGCCAACTATCGCGTCGATCGCATGTGCGACATTCACGTGACGCAGCAACGCGCAACGCGAAACGCCCGCATCGCCACATTCGACGCGGACGAGTACGACCGGCGCGTGTTCGGCATGTTCTCGGGCAGCTCGGTGCGCGCGGTTTTGCGCGTGAGGGAAAGCGCCATGAACGCCGTGATCGATCGCTTCGGGAAGGACGCGCGCGTGAGCGACATGGGCGACGGCACCGCCCGCGTAAGCGTGGCGGCTATGGCCACGCCGGTGTTCTTCGGCTGGATATCCCAGTTCGCCGGCCAGATCACGGTTGAGTCGCCGTCAAGCTTGCGGCAAGGGTATGTCGACTACCTGCGTGATCTCCTGCAGGACTACGAATAGCGGCATCGCGTTCGCCCCGTTCCCTCCTGCGCGCAGCAGCGCCGAACCGTCCTTGCTGATTCTCTGCTATGGTGGAACGGTATACCTTGAAGGGAACCACATGGACCTACGCAATCTTGACCCCTCATACGACGAAGCGCGCGACAGCCAGCAACGCGGCGGCTTGTCGTTGGATATCGGCGCGCGGTTTTACAACGACGGGCTTGCCTCCGATGACAAGCGGTGCTTCGAGGCGGCGCGACAGTTCTACGAGAAGAGCCTGAGCTTCGGCAATCCGCAAGCCGCGGTGAACCTTGGTTACATCTACGAATACGGACGTTTGGGTGAAGAGGATGCCGAACAGGCATTGGAGCTGTTCGAGCAGGCAGCGTTTTGTGGACATCCGGAAGCGTTGTATAAGCTGGGCGACATGCTGTATTGGCTCAATATCGACGTTGCGGATGAATCGGCTGCAGATATCCAGGCGTTTGCGCTGTACGGCAAGGCGCATCGGCTTGCGCAGGGCCGCAATGAGCCCGATTGGCTGGGAAGCTCGGCCTTCAGGCTCGGGGGTTGTTTCGAATACGGGCGTGGCTGTGCGCGGGATTATGCGCTGGCGCAGGCGTATTACGTGCAGGCGGCGGCGAACTTCGAGGCGGCTCTTGACGATGGGTTCGACTATTATCGCGGCAACCTGGGGAAATGCCGCCGCGCATTGCAGCGTTTGGGCGAGCGTTCCGACTCGTACGCGCAATGGAAGCCGCTGCCTTCGGGTGCGAAGTTCGATGTCGATGGCATCTTGCGCATCGATGGCGACTCGCTGGTCCCGGCGGGGTGTTACCGAGCCCGTTCGGGTGAGCAGCTTATCGTAGGCCGGCACGATGTAGATGAGGGCATGCGCGTGGACCGGCGTTTCGAGGTTTTGCGTTGCGCGCGCATGGTGGAGTTCAACCTGGCCATGCGCGGCTCTGTGGAGAATCGCAGCACCGTGCGAATCACGTTCGATGAGCTGGGCGCAGCGCTCGAGCAGGAGCTGGGCGTGATGGGGCAGCGCGAGTTTTTGCAGCTGGGCCCCGAGGACGCCGCCGCATTGCGCGGGCAGCTGCTCGGCTTCGAGCTGGCCTCATGGGAGGAGGCCTATCAGCCGTATGCCGCTCAGGATGATAGCTTGGAGTGGAGCGTCGAGGTGCTCAGCGATGCGCAGGGCTTTTCCAGCAAAGGTTCCGGTGCTTGGCCGTATTATCTGCCGTTTTTGTTCGAGGAGCTGCAGCGTTTCGGCGTGGCGAACATGTGGGTTCGTGGGCATTAACGCCGGAAGCGTCCGATTTCGGCGCACGGCGGCGCCTGCTGCGCCCGGTGGCGCTACAATGACCAGGTTGCATATTCTAGGAAAGGACCGCCATGTCGTCGTTCGATTTCGAAGGCCACATCACCGACATCGTCGATTATCCGAAGCCGGGCGTGGTGTTCAAGGACATCACCACGTTGCTGAAGGACCCGGACGGTTTCGAGGCCACCATCGATGCCATCGCCGAGCACTTTAAGGATGCAGGGGTGACTAAGGTTGTCGGCGCCGAGGCCCGAGGCTTTATGATCGGCGCGCCGGTTGCGTATCGCCTGCATGCCGGCTTCGTGCCCGCACGCAAGCCGGGCAAGCTGCCGCGCGAGGTTCGCAGCGAAAGCTACGATTTGGAGTACGGAAGCGACGAGCTGCAGATCCACGCCGACGCCATCGAGCCCGATGACGTGGTACTGATCGTTGACGACCTGGTTGCCACGGGCGGCACCGCCGAGGCGCAGGCCAAGCTTATCAAGCAGTTCGGCGCCTCGCTGGCGGGCATGGGCTTCCTCATGGAGCTGGCGTTCTTGAATCCGCGCCAGGCAATCGCTAAGGTTACCGATGCCGACGTCTTCTCTCTTGTGCAGGTGCACTAAAAGGTATCGCTGCTCTAACAACGTAAGAGGCCGGGATGCGCAGTTGCTCTGCGCATCCCGGCCTCTGTTTGTTTTCGACGCCTTCATCCTTGAGCTTCGAGCCGCTTTGGCGACGTAACCCTGACCGTCATTCCGTCAAAGCACGCTGGCGGTCCGTGCGCTTTGCGCGGACCGCTTCGGGGACGTAGCGCTAAGCGCCCGATTCTGTCGGAGCGCTAGCGGTCCATGTCCTCCAGTCGGCCATGGCGCTCGTAGCGCGTGATGCGCTCGGGGCGGTTGTCGTCGTCGACGAACACCACGCGCGGCGGGTTCGCATCGGCTTCCTCGGGGGTCATCAGGGCGTAGCACATGATGATCACCTTGTCGCCCACCGAGACGCAGCGGGCGGCGGCGCCGTTGAGGCAGATCATACCGCTGCCGCGCTGACCTGCGATGACGTAAGTCTCGAAGCGCTGGCCGTTGTTCACGTCGACAATCTGCACCTGCTCGTACTCGCGGATGCCCGCGGCATCCATCAGGTCCTCGTCGACGGTGATGCTGCCCACGTAGTCAAGCTCGGCCTGGACGACGGTGGCGCGGTGGATCTTGCCCTTCAGCATGGTAGAGAACACGGTTGTTGGTCCTTTCGTAGGTTTTGAAAATCGAAGTTATTCGCCGAAGATGAAGTTGTCGATGAGGCGCGTCTTGCCGATGTAGACGGCCATGGCCACCAGAACCGGGCCGTCGACGGTCTCAACGGGCTTGATGCCGTCCCACGACACCATCTCGACGTAGTCGATGCGCGCCAGGGGCTCGGCCCTGATAAGCTGTTTCATGGCATCCAGCACCGTGGCGGCGGAGCGCTCGCCGGCCTCCATCAGGCGCTGGCCCTCGGCCACGGCGCGCGAGAGAACGAGTGCGGCGGTGCGCTCTTCGGCGGACAGGTAGGTGTTGCGCGAGCTCTTCGCCAGACCGTCCTCCTCGCGCACGATGGGGCAGCCTACAACCTGCACGTTCATGTTCAGGTCGCGCACCATGCGGCGGATGACGGCCAGCTGCTGGGCGTCCTTCTGGCCGAAGTAGGCGTGGTCGGCCTGGGAGATGTTCATCAGCTTGTTAACCACGGTGCATACGCCGCGGAAGTGCGTCGGGCGCGTCTTGCCGCACAGCTCGGCGGTGATGCCCTCGACGTTGACGTAGGTGCACGCATCGGGGAAGTACAGGTCGGCGGGCTCGGGATGGAACACCAGCGTGGCGCCGGCGCCCTCGATCAGGCGCTTGTCGGCCTCGAAATCGCGCGGGTAGGTTTCCAGGTCCTCGCCCGGGGCGAACTGGATGGGGTTGACGAACACGCTGACCATGACGCGGTCGTTCTCGGCGACGGCGCGCTTGATCAGGCTCTCGTGGCCCTCGTGCAGGTAGCCCATGGTGGGCACGAGGCCAACGGTCAGGCCCTGCGCCTTCCATTCGCTGATAACCTGTTTAGCCTGTTCAGGGGTAGTGGCAACGGTAAGCATCTTAGTAGGTTTCCTTTCGGGTTCGGTAAATCGTGAGACGGCGGGAGTCGAGGTGCCGTGGACGCAGCACATCTGGGCGCTTCGACGCGCGGCCTGTCGTGTTAGGGCCCTGAACGACTCGCGGCGCATCCGGCCGCGTCGGCGTTCGTCGCGCCGCGGGATGCAGGGTGTCTGCGAATCGTTTGGGAAGGCGGGCGCGGCGGGGCATCTCGGCCGCGCCGCGCCCGCCGGTTATGGCTAGTACAGCTTCTCGAGCACTTCGTCGTCGATCTTGAACGTGTGCTCGGCGGAGGGGAAGGAACCCTCGCGCACCTCGCTGATGTAGCTGGCGAAGCCGTCGCGCATGGCCTCGCCCACGTTTGCGAAGCGCTTGACGAACTTCGGGCAGAAGTCGCTGAACATGCCAAGCATGTCCTGGTAGACGAGGATCTGGCCGTCGCAGCCGGCGCCGGCGCCGATGCCGATGGTGGGGACGCCCACTTCCTTGGTGACCAGGGCGGCAAGCTTGGCGGGCACGGCCTCGAGCACGATGGCGAACGCGCCGGCGGCCTCGAGCGCCTTCGCGTCGGAAATCAGCTTGCGGGCAGCTGCCTCGCTTTTGCCCTGCACCTTGAAGCCGCCGAACGCGTTGATGGACTGCGGCGTCAGGCCCAGGTGCCCCATGACGGGGATGCCGGCGGCCACCATGGCGGCAACCTGCGGGCACACCTCTTCGCCGCCTTCCAGCTTCACGCAGTTCGCGCGGCCTTCCTTGAGCAGGCGGCCGGCGTTGCGAACGGCGTCGGGCACGCTGACCTCGTAGGACAGAAACGGCATGTCGCAGACGATCAGCGCGTTCTTGGCGCCGCGGGCGACGGCGGCGCTGTGGTGGATCATGTCCTCAACGGTCACGGACAGGGTGTCCTCGTAACCGAGCACCACGTTGCCCAGCGAGTCGCCGATGAGGATGCCGTCGATGCCGGCCTCGTCCTCGAGCTTGGCGGTGGAATAGTCATAGGCCGTGAGCATGGCGAGCTTGCGGCCCTCGGCCTTGGCCTGGGCGAACGTTGCCACGGTGTTCTTCATGGGTCTTTCTCCTTCGCTTTACCTGCGGGTTTGTGCTGATTCCAGCAGATTCCTCATCGGGGCGTGATCGCGCTCGGGGTGGCGCCGCGCAGCAAGTTCGCAAACGGAAAGCGACAGCGTGGCGTAGGTTTCGCGCGCCTGCCCGTCCAATGCGGCCAGATGCTTGCGCACCGTTTCAAGGTCGTTGCGCTCGATGGGGCCGGACAGGGCGTTTTGCGGGCCTTTTTGCGCGATGGCGGCGCAATTGCCGGTGAACAGGGGGCCGGCTGCCTGTAGGGCTTGCTCGGGCGTGAACCCGCAGCCCTCCAGGATGCCAAGCCCCTCGGAGGCAAGGCCGCACACCAGATTGCTCAGGAACACCGCCGCGGCGTGGTAGCGCACCTTCGCGTCGGCCGCGATGGTGCAGTGCGGATTGCCCGCCGCATCCAGCAGCGCGCCCGCCGCATCGACCGCGGCCTGGTCGCCTTCAAGCGTGAAGAACATGCCGGCAAGGCGATCGGGCGCATCGGCGCTGGTCGGGACGTCGGGCACGGCGCATAGCGGATGAACGCTCGCGCAGGCAGCCCCGGCTTTTCGGCATGCGTCGAGCTCTTCGGAGGTCAGCGCGCCGCTTGCGTGGCACACCAGTTTTCCGGAAAGGCCGCCTGCCGGCGTGCTCGCCGCGGCGTCGGCCAGCTGGCCTGCCGCTTCGGCGATGGCGCCATCGGGCACGGTTATGAAGATGAGGTCCGTGGAATCAAGAAGCGCTTGCAGCGAGGAAAAGGAAACGGAATGCGTGCACTGCGATGCCCAAAGCGCCGCCTTTTGCGTGCGGCTTGCATAGCCTGAGACCTTCGAACCGTGTTCGAACAGATGCGCTCCCAGGGCGAACCCGATTTTGCCGGCTCCCACGAACCCCACGCGCAAGCGCGCGTCACGTTCTGCGGGGCACGAACCAACCGATGCGGTCACGTCAGTGCCTTTCGTTTCTTTGCTGCGAGGCTGGATGCCTGGACTTGTTCCGGGTCACCCGCGCTCCTTTACGAGGGGGCAGTATACGCCGTGGTGAAGCGCCGATGCAAGCGTCGTGGGCATTCGATTCCGAATCCAAATGAAAGGCACGCAAACGCATGAAGTTGGACTATAGTTCGGGTTGTATTCAACCGAGAATAGCTTGCCGAAGGCAAGCTCTCGGCGTAGGCAGGTGACGCGCGCTGCGTCTCGTCGTCATCCGGGCGGTCGGGTGCCGGGTGGCGGGTTGCGTGCGCGCAATGTGCCGGCTTCGCGCTGAGCATCAGGGAAAGAGGCGGCCATGAGGGACCATTCGCAACATATACAGCTGTCGCGCGAGGAGGCGGTTGCGGCGACGTTGGCGGCGTTGGACGCGCTGCCGGAGGGTTTCGGCTGGCGCGGCGTGCAGGCGCAGGCAAAAGGCGCCGATGCCGGGAAATTCCATGCGCGTGAGGTTGCGCGCAAGCTGGTGGAGCGCGTTTCCCTGGCGGAATCGGTAGGGCGCGTGCTGGCGTATGACGTATGCGCCGTGAACGACATGCCCAGCGCGCTCACCTGCGCCATGGATTCCATCGCGCTGCACTGGTCCGATTTTGCCGACCTGGCAGATGGCGAAGTGCCCGACACCAGCGCGTGGGTGCGCGGCCGGGACTGGGAGTTCGCCAACACCGGTGTTGCCATGCCGGAAGGGTTCGACACGGCCATCGTCATCGAGCATGCGCAGGTTTCCGCAGATGAGCAGCATGTGGCCATCGACGCGGCGCCGTCGAAGCCCGGCGCGGGCACGCGTCCGGTGGGCAGCACCATGCGTCGCGGCGACGTGCTGGGCCGCGCCGGCAAGCTGATCACGCCCGACCTGGCGGCTCGCATGGGTTCGGGCAACAACGGGTCGGTGCCGGTGGTGCGCCGCCCGCGCGTGGCGTTCATCCCCACGGGCAACGAGCTGGTGGCCCCCGGCGTGCCCTTCGACCCCGAGCGTGCCGCATCCTTCGCCGCCCGTGGGCGCAACTTCGAGACGAACAGCGTGCTCGTGAAGGCGAAATGCGAGCAGTGGGGCGGGTGCTTCATTCCGTTCGATATCGTCCCCGATCGCCGCGACGCCATCGAGGAGGCCATCGCGCAAGCCGTCGAGCAGGCCGACATCGTGGTGCTCAACGCCGGGTCCTCGAAGGGAAGCGACGACTGGTCTTGCGAGGTCATGGAGCAGATGGGGCAGATGATCTGCCATCAGACGAACCACGGCCCGGGGCACCATTCCAGCTTTGCAATCGTCGACGGCACGCCCATTGTGGGCATCTCGGGCCCCAGCGCCGGTGCGTCGTTCACGCTGAACTTCTACCTGCGTCCGCTCATGCGCGCGTTCTCGGGCCTGGATCCCGAGGTGCCGCGCACGCCCATGGTGCTGGCTGAGGCGTTCCCGGCGGGTGGGCACGGTCCGAAGGGGCATGGCGGCCCGGTCCGCGGCGAGGACAGGCCCGCGGAGCATCCGGCGCACAAGCCCGGCGAGCCCGAGTTCTTCGGCATCAAGCTGCTGCGCGCCGAGCATGCCGAGGACGGCACGCTGCGCGCTTGGCCCGTGCCCGGGCGCCCCGGCAGCCCGGAGAGCTTCGAGGCCAACGCCTATTACATGTTGCCCAACGGTCCGAGCATCGAGGCCCCCAAGCCCGGCGATGTGATCTGGGCAGAGTGG
>ERZ1034984.70-NODE-70-length-110901-cov-31.342457_pt1 | contig 110901 bp, 113 predicted proteins | sample MGYA00520589_ERZ1034984 | MGnify/ENA primary metagenome ERZ1034984 (study PRJEB33766, sample SAMN09781790) | gut metagenome | biome: gut microbiome | host: Homo sapiens | place: Madagascar | study: EMG produced TPA metagenomics assembly of the PRJNA485056 data... | reverse complement strand
GGGGGGGGTCCCGCATAGTTAGGAGTAACTAGCAGAGCCCAAAAGAGTATTTATATCTTTTACTAGAGAGTTCTCACTTTACTCAATCATTTTCATTATTTACCTTATCTGGTACATTTAAGTAACTTATTGAAAGGAAAGTTATACTAATGACTGATATACAATTTGTGTTTTATTTCATAGGAATAATTGCTTCTATAGCAATTGTAGGTATTACTTGTTTGTATTTTCTTCTTAAAGGCATGAATTATGCAATTAATCACTCTGTAGATATGAAGGATTCTCATAGGAAAGAAAATAAATTAGAGAAAGAATATAATTCATATTATAAGACTCCTCATATGAGACTTACATTACAAGATGGAGCATATCTTGGTTGGTGCAATTGTGAGAATCAAGTAGATTTTGAAAATCATTATAGAGGAGCCAAATTTCAATATCCGACAGTAGTCTACATAAATGATACCGGTAAGAGATTTCTATATATGCCTGATACAGATACCTATTATGAATTTGTAAACTTTGGCGAATTTGATAGATGGAAGGACTTCAAATGATTAGTGCTATAAGAATACTAGCTTGCATTCTATTAGGAATATTTTTAAGATTACAATTTGATAGATGGAGGAGAAGAAAATGAAAAGTTATCTTAATAGGAAGCTCATTGTGATTGAGGGTGTTGATGGCACTGGTAAGCATACCCAGGCTGTCAATGTTCAAAAACGAATTAGCGGAAATTCTATTCTCGTATCTTTCCCTAGATATGGAGAGAACTCTGCTAATATGGTTGATAAGTACCTGTCTGGTACATGGAGTGAGACTCGTAAAGAATTGTCTCCTATTATCACTTCTGATTTCTTTTCTATTGATAGATCTATCTCTTATGCTAATGATGCATGGGGAGAGATCTATGATAATGGAGGAATCGTAATTGCTGATCGTTATACTCAGTCTAATGTGATTCATCAGGGATGTAAAATTATTTTTGGGAATTCTAAGCCTACTGATAAATACATTGATCCTGTTTTAGAAGATCAGTGCAAGGAATATATCAAGTGGCTTTACAATCATGAATATAATGATTTCAAAATTCCTGTTCCTAATATGGTTTTCTTCCTATACATGGATAAAGAATCTAATAAAAGAATCATTGAGCAGAGAATGAAGGATGATCCTTCTCATGCTGATATTCATGAGAAGAATGCTGAATACATGGAATATTGCAGAAGAATGGTAAACATTCTGAAAAATGATAGGACTTATATCGAAGACCTTAATGCTAAATATAATATCAGATATATCTTTATTAATGAGTCTAATGAGGATGGTTCCCTTAGATCTATTGATGAGATCACTGATGAAATTATGGAGCATATCATCAAAGGAGAATGATAAATAGATGATGACAAAGAAAGAACTATGCTTAGCAATCATCCAACAGTTTGAACTTCAGAATCCAACAGTGGATGTACATGATAAGAATTATGATCAGAATTTTATTTTTAGAGATGCTAAACTAGCTATGTGCTGGGGCTATATGAATAAAATCGATCCTAATAATTATCCTATCAATCAGGACTATCTAAAGAGCTATGCTAATTCTAAATCTAGAAATGTAACTCTATTTGGATACATGGATCCTGATAATAAATTTCATGAACTTACTTTTAAGGAATTGCTTGATATGCTTCCTGAAGAGTAATTAATATGAGGGAGATTTTTATCTCCCTCATATCTCTTTTTCAAACATTGTAATAAAAAATATTTTAAATTTGAAAGGAGAATTATATTATGGAATTCAATATTCCTTCTATGCCTTTTATCGTACTTGCTGTCTATCTCATCATTTGGGTAATGAAACAGTTCACTTTCAAGACTGATGAACAGCGGAAGAGCATTCCTCCTGTGTCTGCTGTTATTGGTGGTCTTATTGGTATTGGTCTCTTCTACAAAGTTCCCACTGCTATCAATGCAGAGAATATTGTAGAAGCTTGCACTATTGGTATGGGCTCCGGCCTGGCTGCAGTTGGATGCAATCAGGTCTTCAAGCAGTTCAAGAAGTTTACAGGTGAAATTGAAACCTCCGATGAGGACAATGATAGAGCCGATAATGAAGACAACTAATTCCTAAACTACTCAGTAGAGAGGCAATTAAGCCTCTCTACTGTACTTTTGCTACCCTGAACATAGAAGTAAGATTCTTAAAAGGAGGGCTAACCGTTATGGCTGGACGACTTCCGAAAGTTACAGAATATATTAAAAATATGGGAAAGTCAGTAGGATATGCTGCAATTGAAACAATTACAGAGCCTACTGAAAACATGAAAGACTTCATTGATACTAACGATGAACTCTTTAAAACTATTTATGCAGCTACTAGAAATTATCGCCAAACTCTTAAAGCTGTTGATAGATCTATTAAAAGATCTAAAGTCTATGAAGCTGCTACTCTTGGTCTTAAAGCACTTCAAGAAGACATAACCACTGGTAAGTTCTATAATAAAGAGCGCGAAAACCAGTTTGGTATGGAAGGAGTCATGGGCGATGACTTCTCCGATTTCTCAGAATTTGAAAGCGATGACTTTGGTAATGACTGGGGTTCTGAAGACAATGATGAAGATACCTCTGAATCCACTAAGGCTACTATTGCATCTACTAGAACTATTAGTGGAATGATTAGTGCTTCTTCTGAAGCGGAAACCAAAGCCATTGTTGGTTCTGCTAAAGCAATTGCAGATGTCAATATGGCATCTACTAAACTTTTGTCTATGCAGAATGAAAAGATTTATTCATCTATGGTTAATGGATTTGCTGGAGTTGGTAATGGAGTTGCACTAATTAATTCTATTCTCTCTGGTCCTCTTACCAATTACATGAATGAATCTGTCAAATTCTATGGAGATATCTCTAATAAGGTAAGTGAGACAAATGCTTATCTGAAAGAGCTTACTGAGATGCAGCGTAATCTCTACAAAGTTCAGCAGGAAGAGTATAAGTCCACTAAGTATGATGAGATTGTTAGTGCTAGTGGTGCTCCAGATCTTGTCGCTTATGCTAAGAATATCTATAAGAACTTGTTGAATCTGGATCCTACTGGTGGTATGCTTAGTGGATCTGATGGAAACATGTTGAAAGTCTTCGTTGGATCTCCTCTTAAGGCCATTCCTATGATGGTAGCTAAGATGCTTATTCCTTCGATTGTACAAACTACACTTAAATCCTTTGATGAAAATATGTCTGGATTGTTCTCTGCCTTTGCAGCTAGAATGAATAGCTGGGCTGAAGAAGAGACTATTGATGGCATCAACTTCAAAGGCATAATTGGTAATTTACTTGGCATCAAGATGGATAAGAAGTCTTCTGTTGATACTTCAAAGTACCAACGAGGGCCAATTCCATTTGATGGAGAGACTAAGAAAGCAATTGTGGATGTTATCCCACAATACTTAGCTCGAATTGAATCTGCTGTTTCTGGTCGTCCAGCTCAATACTATGACGGGGCTTCAGGAAAGTATAAGACGATGCGAGAGATACATCGTGAATATAAACAGAACCAAGAAGCTGCTTGGGCACAATCAATATCCTCTATTGAAGATTCTTTCAATAAGTGGGCTGATATGTTTGCTAAAACTGCAGCTGAACGAGAAGAACTCAATAAGAGATTCAAGAAGCTTGGTAAACAAGTTTACAATGATGGTGGTGACTTCACTCCTTATATGGGCTATGGTCCACGAGGAGATAGAAGGAATGAAACCAATCCTTATAATATGGCTTTTGGGTATGATGAATGGACTTCTTTCGTCAATTACTTAAGAGATCATGATAAGAAGGGTGTATACAATATAGCCGCTAATACTTTCAATGCTGCTCAGAATCGTACCAGATATATGAAGAGCATTGAAGGTTCTTTCGCTAATCCTGCAAGCCTACTCTTTAATGGTGGAATGCTCGAATTCGACGATCATGGAAAATTAAAGCGATTCGATCCTAATAAGGGTGGACCTGGAGAATACTATAAGAAGAGTAACAAGTTTAAATCTGCTACAGATTATCTTAAGGATATCTTAGCTGAAGTTCGCTATATTAGAACTTATGGCCTCAGAGGAGGCAAAAATAATAATAGCAATTATCGTCCTAAGGGTGATTTCGATAGATTCTACAAAGAGAATGGCTTTGCAGAAGATACTACAATTGAAGATCCCTGGGTTGATCCTAATAGAAGAAGTACTTTCCAGCAAAGGAAAGCTCCTAAGGAGAAAACTGCTGCTGAAAAGCTCGGTATAACTAAAGAAAATGTCATTAGAGAGTTTGACTCTGCTAAGACTGTAACTGATAAATGGCAGTCAATGAAGAAGGGAGTAGATAAACTACTTCGTTCTCCTGCACTTTGGATTACAGATATCATTCAGAAGGCCGACCAACGTATTTATGATGCGATGTTTGGTACTGAAGATGGAGAAACCTTCTCCGATAAAGCTGGTAGACCTTATAGAAGTTTCTTAGACTATATGGTCACTAGAACTTCTGATATTTTCGATGAGTTCGAAAATAGAATGAGGAAGATGTTTAATGACCTATATGGCAAATTTAAAGAGACAAAGGTAGGAAAATGGGTAGATGAAAAAGGTAAAGCCTTTGCTCGTAGTGTCGGTGGGCGTTTAAAGTCTAAATTTGGTTGGGCTAAGAATAGAGCCATGCAAGGTCTTGATGATACTTATGGAACTCTATTCGAGTCTTTAAGAGCAGGAAGAATCCTTTCTGCTGAAGATGCAAAGCAGTATAGAAATACCAGAAGGTCTAATGCTGCTAATTATCAATATTTAACTGATCTGCTTACTGGTCAGGATACATCTTATAACGATAATACTGCTATTACAGATCTTGATGAGATGACAGAACTGTTGCAAGGACTTAATAATCCTGAAGTTCAGAATCTTGCTCGTGGTGGTATTGTCAGTAAATATGGTCTCGCAATGGTTTCTCCTGGTGAGATTATTATTCCCAATAGAGGAAGAAAAACTCAGCAGAATAACTTAATGAGAGAGAATAGAGAAAAGGGTAAAATTTTAAGTGCTCTTAGAGGTAGTAAAATTGGTAACTATGCTCAAGGCACTGTAAATAACAACTCTAAGACCAATAATTCTAATCTCTGGAAAGCTATTAGAAAAGTCATGGGAGAAGTTAGTGGTGATGGAGCAGATATTGCTGCTGATGCACTGATTGGCTCTGGCGTTTCTCTTGTTACTGGACTCTTTGGTGGTCCTCTCCTTGGTGCTGCTGCTGGTGCAGGTATCGGAATTGTAAAGAATTCTGAGACTGCTAAGAAATATCTGTTTGGCGAAATAGATGAAAATGGCAACCGTAAGGGTGGATTGATTCCTAAGAGTGTTATTGAATTCTTCAATAAGAATTCTAAGGGAATGATCGACTTTGGTATCGGCGGTGCCATTGCTGGTTTATTTACTCCTCTTGGCTTAGTTGGTGGTGCTCTTGCTGGAGCAACTCTTGGCTGGGCTAAGAATACTGATGCTTTCAAGGAATTCATGTTCGGTAGTGTTGAAAAGGGCACTAATGGACTGATGACTAAAGAAACTCAGGAAAAGATTAAGAAAGCTCTTCCTGCTATGGGTATCGGTGCTGCTGCTAGTATTTTCTTCGGGCCTTTTGGCTTAGTTGGAAATGCTATGCTTGGCGCTGCTGGCGGATACGTAGCTTCTACTGATAAATTTAAAGAAGCCATCTTTGGCAAAGAAGATAAAGATGGTAAGAAGCATGGTGGTCTTCTTGGTGCTCTTAAGGATGGATTTATTAATCCCCTTCTGAATACTGGTAAGAAGATTGCTTTTGATCTTAAAGACTATGCTAAGAAGTATATTATTGATCCTACTAAGACTTTCTTAAAGGGATCTGGGCAGTTTATAAGAAATATCTTCATCTCTGTTGGTGATAGAATTGCTGATGGAGTAAATGGAGTATTTGAGAAACATCTCGGCATTCCTTTAGGGGAATGGTTTAGAGAGAAAGTATTTAAGAGAGCATCTTCCTTGATTGGTGGCGTTGCTAAAGCACTCACTTATCCTGCAAGATTTGCTGTCTCTTTGCCTTTCAGAGCTCTGGGTGGAATTGGTAACAACCTGATTTCTAGACAGATTGCTCGTGGTACTATGGATACTATGACTGCTAAGCAACGTTTGGAGTTTAGAAAGAAGCATAAGATTCGTAGTGGAACTAAAATTGATCAAACTAAACAACTTGATGAAATGCTTGCTGGATCTTCTTTGGAGGAACTGCAAAGCATGACTGATAATATGGATACCTTTATTAAGAATAGAGGTTCCAAGAATATTGCTTTCAATAATATGATTGATCAAGCAGGTGGTGCTGTAAGCGATCTGTTTGATGCAAATGGTGTTTGGGCTAAGAGAGGACATGCTCCTCTTGTTAATGCCATGAATGATAAGAAGCATATCATGCAGGCTTTACGCCGTGGTGATATTAAAGCTGTAAGAAAGATTCTCGAGAAGGATGGCTTAGGACCTAATGAAATTGAAGAATTCCTTCAGAGTATAAATGCTGATCAATTTGCTGGTGCAAGACAGGCTATGATTGATGAATCTGGTCTGGATGCTAATGCTATTGCTTCACTTGAAAGAGTCACCGGATATGGTAAACTCCATAAAGGTGGAAACAGATGGGTTAAACAGATGAGACGACTTATGGGCACAGAACTCAAGTCTCGTCAAGCTGAAGAAGCTGGTAAAACTCCTGAGCAAAAAGCTCTGGAACAGCAACAAGACTCTTCTACAAAAATCATTGATCTGCTTACTAAGATTAATGAGAATATTGCTAATGTAGGAAGAACTAAAATTACTGACTCTGGTAAGGTTATTAGACTCGATGAGAATAATAAACCTGAGGATGGTAAAGAAGCTCAAGATGCTCTACAAGAGCAAGAAGAAAGAGATGAAACTCAAGAAGAAATTGCTGAGAATATGGGCACTGTTGGTGGGTTCTTCTCTCATTTGATTGGTCTCAAGAAGGGCGATCAAAAGAAGAAGGATAAGCCTAGCCTTATTTCTAGACTTCTTGGAAGAAATAAAGAAGGTGGAGTTGGAGGTACCCTCCTTGACTCTGCTTTTGGTGGTAAATTAAGGATTGCAAAAATGATTGGCCTTGGTGCTCTTGGCTTCTCTGGGCTCGGCTGGGCAAGCCAGTTCTTAAAAGAGAAGGTAGGCCCTTGGTTTACTCAGACTTTGCTTCCTCAAATTCAGCAATCCAAATTCTATCAGGGATTAAAAGAGAAATTTGATGGCTTTGTTGGAAGCATCAAAGATGGCTCTTTGTTTGAAAGTCTTGCAAATAAGTTCGTTCAGGGAACTGTATTTGCAATGAAGAATATTACTATTCCTCTTGCAGCAGCAGTCGTTAAGACGCTGCCCAAGATTGGAGCTGGTATTGTAAGTGGTATTTTGAGTGGTCTGTGGGATGCTATTAAAGGTATCTTTAAACAGAAGACTCAAACTACCGATACTGATATATCTAAGGATTTCAATAGTACACTTAAGAATTTGCCTGTTGGCTCTGAAGAGTCTAACTTTGCTAAGTCTTTTAGTGGTAAAACTATTACTTCTTCTGCTAATTATAGTTTCGACAATATTGCTGCTATCAATAACAAGACATTTACTTCTAATGCTCTTGGTACTGGTAGCACTCATAAGATTACAAATGTCCAGAAGTATGATGCTGCTGGAACTTATACAAATGATAATGGCTCTACTTCTGTTGTTGATGAGAATGGCGAAGTTACTGTATATGATCAGAATGGCACAATGATCGGTGCTTATGATCAGAATAGTGGCAATATCACTACTACTCATGCTGCAGTTGAGAAGGAGAGTGGTGCATCCAATCTTATTAAGAATGGCCTTGTAAGAGGATTTGCAACTGGTAAGGAGTCTAAAATCTTTGGAGCTCTTAGTAGAGCAGGATCTGCTCTTACTGGGGTTGGTAAAAAGATTCTTAGTAGTCCTGTAGGAAAACTTCCTGGCATTAAAGGAACTGGCAAGATTGCCAAAGTTCTTGGTGGTGCTGGAACTACTGTTGGAAATATTGTAAATGGTGCTAATAAGATTGGTACTAAGCTTTACGATGCTTCTCATGCACTCTATTCCAATAATGGAATGGTAGCAGATAAAATGAGAAGATTCGGAAGCAATTTGACTAATGCAGGTCTATTTAGATCTGGAGCTGCCAATGCTTCCTGGATTGAAAAAGGATTCGGTGGGCTTGAAAAGAAGTTTGGTATTTTCTTTGAAAAGCTTGCTGGAAGTCCTGTAATGAAGGCTATAGTAAATGGTCTAGGTAAAGTTGGTAAGTATGCTACCAAAGCAAATACTTCCCTTATAAAACTCTTCCCAAAGCTTGGCGAGAAGATCGGAACTCTTGCAGCTTCTGGCAATCTGCTTGCTAAGGGAGGAAGTAAAGTTCTTAATGCTGTAGGTGGTCTTACACCTTTAGCCATTGGATTCTGGCTCTACTCTTTTGAAGAGGGAATGTCTAGATGTGAAACTATTCTTGGAGTTGCCAAAGATAGTAAGTTTGAGATTACTCCTGGAGTAAGAGTATTGACAGGCTTGGTTAAGGCAATTAATGATAACCTGCTATTCGGGTTAATACCGATCGATAAAGTCATGGGTATTATTATCGATAACATCGGTGATGTTATTGGTATTGATAAGGAAGAGCTTGAAGAAGCTCAGAAAGAAACTGCTGAACTGCTTACTAAGTCCAGTATTGAGAATGGTAAAGAAGTTACTCTTGGTATGATGAATAACCAGGGTAATATCTTTAGTAGAGTATATAGATGGGCAACTGGCCAGTCTAATAAATATCGTGTTGATATGAAAGATAATTCCACTGATACTTCTTCTACGGGTAGTTCTACTGGCGGTAAAACACTCCATACTGCTGGTAGAGGTCGTGGACGTGGAGGCTCTCAGGGTGGTATCTTCGCTGGAATGAGATATGGTAATTCTACCATAGGTCAGTCTGGTTGTGCTCCTGTAGCTGCTTCTATGCTTATGAATGGAAATGTTCCTGAAGCTGCTAGATTTGCTCAGGCTACTGGGCATGTAGCATCTGATGGATCTACAGATATCGGGTTCTTTAATGACTACTTCTCTGCTAAGGGAATTAGTAATAGAACTACTACTAGCAAGAGTGATGTATCTTCTGCCCTTAAGCACGGTCAGCAGGCTGTTCTGCTTGGCCAAGATCCTAATGGCGGAGATAACTCTGCTTATTCTAAGAACTCTCACTTCATTACAGCTAGAGGGATGGATAGAAATGGCAATGTAATTGTCGATGATCCTGAACTCGGTAGAAGAAGAATGAGTTCTAGCAAAGTATTCAGTAATATGAAGGCATCTGTTATCACAGGTCGTGGACGCTATAGCAAATATAGAGGTCGTGGATTGTCTGATGATGCTGCTTCTCCGAATGCTGCTGCAGTTGTTAATGCTGCTAAATCTCAGGTAGGTACAACTGCTAATAAGAATAACAATTGCAAGTACAATCAGGAATATAGAGATGTCACTGGCGGTGGAAACCTGAATGATCCTTGGTGTTGCAAGTTCGTTTGGTGGTCCTTTAGACATGCTGGTGCTTCTGCACTGTTCTATGGTGGTAAGCCTTGTGCAAGCTCTACCACTTTGATGAACTTCTATAAGAAGAAAGGTCGTATGGTCAGTACGAATAATGCTCAAGCTGGCGATATCATCTTTATGAACTTTAAGCATGATGATAAGAATATTGCATATCATGTAGGTCTTGTTACTGGTCCTATGACTAATGGTAAGATTCCTACTGTTGAAGGCAATACCAATCAACCTGGAAGAACCGGTGATCAAACAAACGGTCATGGTGTCTGGGAGAAGAATAGAAGTACTTCCGATATTGTCGGAATTGCTAGACCTGAATATGCTGGTGCTACACTTGATCCTAGCTTTGCTGGATCTTATAGTGAATTTGATACCAGTGGAAATGATACTACAACTACTGGTCTCTTCGGAGCATTGAAAGATCTTGGTGCTTCCATTATGAAGGGAATCTATGGTGAATCTGCTTACAATGCTATTGCTGGAACTTCTGATGATAGTTCTTCTACTACCAGTACTTCCATCATGAGTAATGCAGATAATAATGGTAATCTAAGTGGTAATAGCAATGCTGAAAAGATTTGGACTTATCTGAGATCTCTTGGATATTCCAAGGAAGGCACTGCTGCTATTATGGGATCTCTGGTGAAAGAATCTGGCTTGCTGCCTAATAATCTCCAGAATTCCTACAATACTAAATTTGGTCTTACTGATGATCAGTATACAGCCAAAGTCAATAATGGGTCTTATTCCAAAGATAAATTCGTCAACGATAGTGGTGGTTATGGCCTTGCTCAGTGGACTTATAGTTCTCGTAAGCAGAAGCTCTATGATCAAACTATCGGTGCTGGTAAGCCTATTAATGATCTTAAATCTCAGCTTGACTTGCTTGATAGCGAAGTTCAAACTGGTGGTTTAACGAATTCCATTAAGAACGCTAACAATATCTCTGCTGCAAATGATGTGTGGATTTCTCAATTTGAGAGGCCTGCAGGTTATAAGAATAAGGGTAGTGCTCTTTATACTGGTAGACTTAGTGCTGCAAATAACTATTTCAATCAGTTCAAGGGTACTGGTAGATCTACGGATAGCTTTGTAAACAAGTATCCTACTGCTTCTAAGACTACGACAACTGCTGTATCTGGGAACATGAGTTCTACAGATATGCTCAAGTTGATCGTACAAGCCTTACTGACCATTGCACAGAATACTCAGTCTATTGATAGCATCTATGAAATTCTTTCTAAGAATGGAATTGATGTCTCTTCCGCTACTAGTGGTACAACTACTGAAGAGGAAGCTAAGAAGTCTATTAATAGATTGATGAGCTCTAAGACTGATGCTGATACTGTCACTAATATTCTTCAGACAAAGAATACTGGATGGCTTGTTGAAGCTATGTCTAAGATTGCTAGAGAGTAAAACTACGTTGAGAGGGTCAATTATGGCCCTCTCAACAATATATTAAAATTCAATATATAAAAATCCTCAAAGGAGGTAACTATAATGGCTGCTGGTGATAGATGGGAAGTCACAGCTAACTCCGGTCTTAAAGTTAGAAAAGGCCCTGGAACTAACTATGCTTCCATCAAAGTACTTACAAAAGGTACTCGCATTACTGAGTCAGAAGGTTCAACTTCTGATTGGATTAAATTTGGTATGGGATATTGCTCTAAGCAATATCTGAAATTATATGCTCCTGCACCTACTTATGTAACTGCAAAGCCTAGCGCTCCTACTGTTTCTAAGGATACAGTAGTAAACTCTGGCTCTGATTATAATGATGATGTAAGTTCTGGTTATCAGCCTGATACTATTTACAGTGGTGCTATCGGATCTGATGGTACTGCTGAAGAATCTGATTATACAAGAATCTCTACAGTAACTGGTGTATTTGGATTGCCTTATCAATTCCTTCCTAATACTGATGCTCGTATTAGTAATTGGAATGCTTCTTCCGGTGTAGGCAAAGAATATGCAGATAAAATTGTAGGAAAGATTCCTCTTCTCTTTATTGCTCCTGGTAGGCCTGACTTTATGACTAGATACTCAAATTCTGAAAAGAAGAGTATAGCTGGTCAGCTTATTAGCGAAATTGGTCTAGGGAGAAATCAGCAAAGTAATCTTGAGGATTTGCTTTCTACTAATGGCAGATATTATACATTTAGATACGATATCAATTCATATTATAGCTACGTAAATCCAATGTGTAGAATTGCCGCTAGATATCTAGAGATTCAGAACTTCAAACTAGATGGAACAAACTTGGATCGTGTAGACTGGAGATCTTATGTTTGTGATAGAGGAAGTCTCATTGGTAATGCTCAAGACTATACAAATATTCCGTTCTATCTTGATACTGAAACAAGCGTAAGTGAAAGTTTTGATAGCCAGACTACTGAGTCTAGCTTGGCTTCTACAGTTAATGGTATCTCTGATCTTGGTAGAGAACTTAACTTTTTAACTGGCTATAGTGGTTCTCTTATGAATTCTGACTGGTTGGCTGAACATGTTGATGTTGCTACCAATATTGAGAATGTCAATAATATGATTAATGATGTTCTTGGTAAAGGTAACTTCTTGTCCAACTTGACAAAGCATCTTAGTACAGTTGCTTCAGGTGGTCGTTTGATCTTCCCTAAGATTTGGTCTGATTCTTCTATGAGTAAGACATATAATGTAAAGGTTAAACTTGTATCTCCTGATGCAAATAAGCTTTCTATTTTCTTGAATGTACTTGTACCTCTTTTCCATTTGATTGGACTGGTTGCTCCTCAAAGTATCGTATCTAACCCTAATGGATATACCTCTCCTTTCATTGTAAGAGCTATGTATAAGAGTTTCTTCAATGTAGATATGGGAATTATTACAAGTATGAGTATAGATAAGGGTGGTAACTGTGGATGGACTGTTGATGGCCTTCCTACTTCTATTGAAGTTGATATGACTATCAAGGATCTTTATGATATGGCATTCACTATTACTCCTACTTCTGATACCAATTGGTTTAAATATGATACACTTGATAACACTGCTCAGTTGGATTACATTGCCAATCTTTGCGGTATCAATATGTATAAACCTGAAATTGGCCGTCAGCTTTCTATGTGGATTGTCAATAATGGTATCAATAGAGTTCTCGATGTTCCTAGAAATATCTGGAGTTCTTTGAATACTAAGATTTCCGGTTCTGTACAAAGCTTTTTTAGAACTTGACAATACCTGGAACATTTTAATAAAGAGGATGCAGGCTCGTCCTGCATCCTTCTTCTTTTTGAGGTGTAAACTATGAAAAGAAAAACAAGAAAAGTTAAAGCAGAGGAATATGAGAAGAAGTATTCTCATATTCCTATTGATTATAAAGAGAGACTTAATTGGCTTTACGATACTCTCAAAATTAATGAAAAGCAAGCATACGATATTCTATTACAGAGAGATATGATGATTAACTCTCTTAGATATTACGATGCTTTAATTATGCTATTTGAAGTGCCAGAAGGATCTCCTAGACCTAGATTTAGATTAGTCAATAGGGCTAATCTATCTAATATGGCTATGGCTAATCCTAGCTTTGTCCATGTCTATTCATTAACTGGCCATGAAGATAACGTTTTCATGAAAAGACTAATGGAAAGAGAAGACTTTAATGCTTTAGATAGTATGATTTGTACTCCATGTAGTATAGACATTTGTGCATATTTCAAGACTCCTTCTTATTTCAATAAAAATGAAACTATTCTAGCAGAGATTGGATTAGAGAGACCAATATCCAAACCTGACTGGGATAACTTAGGTAAGAAGTATTCAGATATGTTTAACGCCAATGTATGGCTGGATGATACTCTAGTTATAGATGGCTCTATACATAGATATTATTCCGTATTACCTAGGATTGAAATAAGACTTAGATATCTCAATATGGTATATAATAATCACCAGTATAGAAGCATTATTAATCGCTCTGATTATAAAGAAGAGTACGATGTGCAATATTTCAAAAAGTGAATTATATACTATTATTGTAGACTACATAAAGGAGGTAAGCAATATGCTTACAAAGCGTCAGTATGCGCTGTCTGTGTGCCGTAAATGGGCACATGAAAATAATCGAGATTGTGCTAATCTCGAAAGCATGGTTGGAGATATCTATGCTTCAACCAGTCTTGGTATCGCTCTGGAGATCCTTGATGTGATTTCTCCGAGCAAACACATAAATGAATACAACTACCTGGCCAATCGTGGCGGCCAGGTAGCTATGTATGTAGATGAAGCCACGGCTGAGGCATATATCCTGACTGCTAGGGAGATGTACGATCTTCTCCCTGACAGTTTGGGATAAGGATAAAGAGGGAGCTAAATGCTCCCTCTTTTATTTTTGCCTATGAGACGGAGAAATCGTAATACTTACAAGAATCAATTGTATATTATTATAGTAATAAGAGAGATGGAAATAATCCATCTCTCTTATTGTTTGTCTTAATAAGTTTTTTCTTATTAGCAAACGTCCACCCTATTATATTTATCACACCAATTAATTACAGGCATATCTTTAAAAAGTGTATACCGAGGAGTCGTCCAAACTCCTCGGTATGTGAAAGGAAGTGACTTATTGCTTTTTAAAACAATATGCCAAAAGAAAAACAGAATTACTATATTGTTTTATAGTAAAATCTTTAAATGGAGGATAATGACTATGATTATTAAAATTAATGAAAATAAAACCGGATACGAGGTAAAGAATATTAACTTTATTGATATTGATGAAACTTATATCCCTGAAAATATGAAAGTGACTGCTCACTTCATTGTTAAGAATGCTACAAATGTCTATGAAACTGCATGCATTAAGCTTCCTACATCTGATACTAAAGGAAGTTATGGAAAGATGAAGAACAAGCTTGATGATATCGAGCATGTTAATATCTGGGTTCCTTATCAGATCTGGGATAATTTCGATAATAAGCATTCTTATGGTTGGATTTGGGTTGAACTCAAGAAGCCTATCGATGGTATTAAAATGATTCCTTTTATGATTCATAAGGGAGGACCTGGACTTAGCATTAATCCTGACTTTCATAAGTATTTCCTGAGAGGATTTACTCAGCCTGAAAGACATCATATTATTGGCTATCTCTATAAATACGGTTCTACTCTGCTGATGGATGCAAACTCTTTCTATAAGAAACATGGAAGAGAAATTGAAGATAATGATACGGCTCAAGATGTAAGACAGATGTGGGCATTCTATTTCAAAGATTCTGATGTACCTAAGAGAATTGATATGGGCCCGAGAAAAGATCTCAAAGGCTCTGCTACATTTCAGTATATCATTGATGATTATGATAGATGGATGAAGTATAATAAGAATAAATAAATATATTAGCGGAGAGAGGGTTTATAGCCCTCTCTCCGTTATTTATTGACCCTTCAACATCAGATTAAATAAAGGAGGTATCTCAAATGAACCTTTTTGAAGCAAATATCGATTCGAAGACTGAAAACATCCTCCAGAATAATAAGTTAAAACTTCGAACTACTGATAATATTGATGATTTTAACGGAGATAGTTTTTATGGTGACTTATCAAGACTTCCTGCAAATGGAGCTGAGTTTGTAAAGAAACTCACTGATGAATATAGAAAGCTTGATGGATACCATAATAAAATTATCTATATTGTAGTATCTGAAAATAATCATGTGAGAGCAGACGGATTCCTTCAGTATGTGAAGAATTCCTTCCGTACAATGAAGAGGGTTTTTGAAGGAGCCATTTTTATTTTTATTAATAATGGTACTAAAAAGAACTTTGCTCTCTCTGTTGATGCGTATGATCCTTCTCAGTACAATACCCTGAAGGGATTATATGATCAGCTTATCACTCCTGTTACTCCTAAATATGCAGTTGGTTCTGCTATTAAGAAGACACCTGAAAAACAGGTAGTCGATAAGAAGGCTGTTCAGAAGAAGAAAGCTGAGCAGAATAAAGAAAAGCTTGTAAAGGCTGTGGCTTCTGCTACTGAAGATATTAAGGCAGCTTCTGATGATGGCAATCTTGCAACTGATGAAATCATTGATAAGATTGATACCGATCAGGATATTGTTGCTATCCTTGCTCAGGTAGAAGAAGATGAGAAACCGAGAATTAATAAAGCAAGAGCTGCTCGTATGACGGCAGTTAATAAGAAATTCCTTGATTCTACTGTAGGTAAAACTACAGTTAAAAGCTTGCTTTATGATACAAAATCTACCATTGAGCCTGTAAAGAATCTCAAGGTTGCAAGTGTTAATAAAGAGGAATGGGATGAACTTAAATTCCCTAACTTTGAAAAGACTTATGATATCAATCATGATATCTATGCTATGCTTGAGTCTTTGAGCAATGAGAGCAAGACTTATCCTGTAGCCATTAGAAAAGTCACAGTTGAAGACACTTCGACATCTATGGACTATATTCTCACTTATAAAGCTGAGTGTGAAGATAGTTTTGGTAAGAGATTCACTCTTAAGTTTGATATCCCTAAGTTCATCAATAATCGTTTTATGATGCTTAGAGGTAATGAGAAGTCTATGAGTGGTCAGTTAATGCTTCTGCCTTGCTTGAAGACAGATGCAGATACTGTGCAGCTTGTCTCCAACTACAATAAGATTTTTATCAGACGCTATGGTATGGCTAATAAATCATATCCTGGATCTGATAAATTGATTAAGACCTGTAATAAGTACAAAGGCAAGAAGATTAAAATCTCTTTTGGCGATAATAGTCTTATTTGCTCTAAGTATGATTTGCCTATTGACTATATCGATCTGGCATCTACTTTCAATACTATTGAGACATCTGAAAGAATTTACTATTTCGATCAGGATGTTTACTTTAAGAAGTATAATGCTGATCTTGCAATTGGTACTCCTTATGCTGTAGATAAGAAGACTTCTGAGGTCATCTACTACAAAGAAGATGCAGACTATATGCTCAGTGTTGTTATTGGACTTGAGCTTTCTGCAGATGATGAATTTGCTGCTATCTATACAACTACTAAGCCTGCTGAAAGACTGAACTATTCTCAGGCTAGTGTTCTGGCCAATAAGATTCCTCTGATTGTCATTCTTGGTTATCATGAGGGATTGACAAATATTCTTAAGAGAGCAAATATTGGTTTTAAATTCGGTAAAGGTGAGAGACCTGAAAATAACGTAGAATCTAGCATTAGATTCCAGGATGGTAATCTCGTTTTTACTGCAACCTATGAAAGCTCTATGCTTTTAAATGGTCTCTCTGAATGTGATACAGAGAACTATACTTTTGCTGAGATGGATAGAAGATCTACTTACCTTGAATTCTTAGATGAATTTGGCGGTAGAATTTTGTCCGATGGTCTTGAGAACTTCAAGGATCTCTTTATGGATCCTATCACTGAGGAAGTTTGTAAGGACTGCAGAATTCCTAGTGATTATATTGACCTTCTCATTTATGCAAATAATTTGCTTGCAGATAATAAATACAATCGCCATACTGATATTTCTGGTAATAGATATCGTACGAATGAGATTGTTGCTGCATATTTTTATATTGCTCTTGGTAAATCCTATGAGCAGTATGCAAATAGCATTAGAAGAGGAACTAAGAATCCTATGACTATGAAGCAAACTGCTGTCATTGATATGATTCTTACTTCTAATATCTCTTCTGATTTGTCTACTCTGAATCCTCTTCTGGAGTTGACTACAGCATCTACTGCAACATTTAAGGGTCCTTCTGGTATGAACTCCGATAGAGCTTATTCTTTGGATAAACGTACCTATGATGACTCGATGATTAATAAATTAGCATTGTCTACAGGCTTCTCTGCCAACGTTGGTATTGACCGTCTGACTACTATTGATATGGATATCGATGGTACTCGTGGTTATATCAAGGATTCTGGCGAAGATGATATGTCTGTTACTAAGACATTTGCTATGACTGAGGCCATTACACCATTCGGAGTGACGAGAGATGACCCCTTCCGCAGTGCTATGACATATGTGCAGACTTCTAAGCATGCTATGAGAACTGAACAGTCTTGTCCTCTTCTCATTACTAATGGTGCTGATGAAGCTATGCCTTATCTAAACTCTGATACTTATGCTATAAAGGCACAAGAAGATGGAGTTGTTGATGAACTTACAGCGGATCATATGATCATTAAATATAAAACTCCTGTATTGGATCCTCAGGAGTCTATTACTGGGCAGGCTGCTACTCAGTATAGAATGATTAACCTCAAAGAAACTGTCAAGAAAAACTCTGATGGTGGTTTCTTTGTAACTGTTAAGCTTGATACAGATCTTAAGAAAGGATCTCATTTCAAGAAAGGCGATATTATTGCATATGATAAGTACTCCTTTGGTAGAGCTAATGAAGATGATAACTTAGCTTATAACCTGGGTGTACTTACTAAAGTTGCAATTATGAACAATGATGAAGGCTTTGAAGACTCTACTTCTATTTCCGAGTATCTGTCTGAAGCTCTTGCATCTAGTGTTGTTACTATGAGAGATACTCCTGCATTGCCTAAGGCTACAAATATCTATAATATGGTAAAGGTAGGTCAGCCTATTCAGGAAGGTGATCCTCTCATTATATATCAGAATGCTTTTGATGAAGAAGATGCAAATGCTCTTTTGAGAAGCATTACTGATGAAGATATGGTATCTGATCTTGGTCGTATTAGAATTAAGTCTAAGTATACTGGTGTAGTCCAGGATATTAAGATTTATCGTACTTGTGAGATCAGTGAAATGTCTGATACTATGGCTAAGATTGTCAGAGCATATGAAGCCAATATCAAAGCTACCAAGGCTATGTATAAGAAGTACAATATCCCTGGTGCTAATATGCTTGACCCTGATTATATTATGCCTCAGACTGGTAAGCTTAAAAATTGTCCTGATGGAATTATCATCGAATTCTATATCAAGTACAATGATAAGCTCGGTGTGGGCGACAAAATCGTCGCACAAAGTGCCAATAAGGGTACGATTAAAGATATCTTCCCTCAGGCACTTGCTCCTTTCACCAAGAATCATCCTGAAGAAAAAATCAATGCACTCTTTGCTGCTAGAAGTTTTAATGCTAGAATGGTTACATCAGTATTTACTTCTGGTGCAATTAATAAGTGCCTGATCGAGCTTGATAGACAGGTTAAGGAAATCATGGGACTTCCTTATATCACAGTCGAACAGGCTAACGAGCATAAGTAAGGAATTTTAGTTATATAATATAGTAGTGTAGAGATAAACTCTCTACACTACTATTAATTTACAAAGGGAGAGAATATATGAAATATTTTAAACCGGGGCTTTCCGTTGAAGAGCTTAAAAGAGAATACAAATCCCTTGCAAAGAAATACCATCCTGATGTGAGCGATGATCCTAATGCTGATGAAATCTTTAAAGCAATAAATGAAGAGTATAAGGCTTACTGTTCATTGCTTTCAAAGAAATCTGATAAAAAGAACGGTAATAACTATTGCAGTTTTTATTATGATATTATCGCATACTGGGCAAATTCTAAAATGGCAGAAGATATATTTAAAGACATAGAAGACTGGTATGATTTCATCAATAATCGTAATCGTAATACAAGAAATCATAAAGAAAATACATTTGTAGCATTTTTTACAAAGCATAGCGATAATACATATAAGTGCAAGCAATATGTATATGGATCAAAGTATTGTGAATATGGCCTTGATACAGAAGGATCTGAAGAGAATTATGAGGGATTCCAATGTGTCTATAATGATAGTATAGTGCCGATTGTTAAAATATCTAAGACCAAGAAATACTCAGTTCCATCAGATGAGGCTATGGCTGAATATTTCATTGATGAAGTATCCCATAATCATATAGAGTGGTATGGCAAAGAATCATGGATAGAATATATCAAAAGAAGATACTCTCTTAATCATTACTATTCTCCTGATAGAGAGAATTATGAGTGCTATGGAGATACACAAACAGATGTTTCTGTATCCTTTGATTTCTATTGTACGATGTATGATGTGAATTCAGGGCTGGAGGAGAAAGTAGTTAAATCTAGTATTGATGCAAAATCTGCTAAATACTTTAAAGTAAAAGAAACAATTAACTGGTTTGATTTCCCATTAAAATACTATTATGGCTATACTCTTGATGAATTCATTAAGACTTATAGCATCGAAAGCTTTCCTACTCATGCTACAGAATTTGTATATATTGATGATTTGCTCAATCTTTTTAATAAGTATGGGTTAGATTTGGCTTTTTCTGGAGTTGAATGCATTCTAAAAGGAAAGCGTGTTCCATATCACAATAATGTGATATTCTGTGCATTTAACCTTTTAAATCTTGTTGATTATGGAGAAGATGTAGTTGAAAGTGGTATAGATATCAAGAGGATTCAGGAGGTAATGGATAAAATAAATAATGATTCTAGAGAAAAACTCAAAGGCCTTATTAAGAAAGGCAAAGTTTCATCTGGAATCTAAAGAAATAGAGAGGGAGATAATTCTCCCTCTCTTATTTTTTTTTTTAGACGCGCAGGCTCTCAATCAGATTCTGCATATAGGCTTCATCAACCTTATACAGATTCATGGTATTGACAGTCTCAATGAAGGTATACATAACCTGCATACGATCAACGATTTTGGGTACATTGAGCTTGCCATTCTCAGTAAACTCCTCAGAGAGTTCCTGATTCTTCATGCAGCTCTCACACATGGCTTCCACCATGCTCTCAAAGACACCCTTCTTACGATTACGAATCTTAGCAATCTTTCTACGAGAAAGAACCTGATAAGATTCCTTAACCTCTTCAGTGGCATCGGGAACACTATCAATCTTGTCCTTGGTAACCTGAAGACAATTCATGATAGCATCATGATCCTGCTTATTCTTCTCGATGAACTCGTTCATGCTATCAGTAACACGCTCACGGATAGCATCAGCGATCTCGGAAGTATCCATCTTATCCAACTGATCGAAGAACTCATCACGAGTACCAGTATCAATACGATAAGCAGAAGGATCATCAATACCAGCATCCTCAACCATCTTCTTGATCTTGGAGCGGGTAGAAGTGATCAGGTTATACATCTCAGACAGAGTGACATTCTTAGTTCTCATACTGGACAGAATGCTATTAGCATCTTCCTTAATGAAGTCACCAACCATAGCACGCATGATACCAGTTACATTAGCCTGCTCTTTCAGAACCGGATCGATTGCCTTGGAGAAGACATAATAGATAGATTCACCAAGCAGAGCAGCAGTTACAGACTCCATGAAAGAGTTGAACTTAGTGCGATTGGCATTGCGATTATTGATGCGCTGGACAATGCATTCATTCTCCTTAAAAGCTCTAGCCTCATCAGCCTTCTGCTGTCTAGCAGCTTCCTGCTGAGCTTCCATGCTTTTATTAAAAGAGTCGATAGCACTTTCGATAACCAGTTTGTTAGAAACCGGCTTAAAAGGCATAGCCATCTTAAATTCCTCCTTAATAGACATTTATTGGTATGTTTAAACCAACTCAATTGTGATGTCCGGAGTACCATCCGGCAATGTATTGATATTAACGAATTCAGGAACCATAATACCATCAGGAACATCCATAGCATAAATGTGCTGATAGCTGGCATCCTTACCATTAATAGATACAAACTCAAAGAAGACAATAGAGTCTTTATATTTATTAGTGATATAAGTAATCAGATTAGGAATATGGAAGGACTGAATCTGATTAATATCTTCAACGTAGTTCTTGATATCCTTTTTGATATCCTCGACAATATTTGAGTCGAAGTTGGGTTTAAGCTTAAGCTTGAAGAAGAGACTGATATTGGTCCTATCAAGAAGCTCAAGAGCATTATCCCAAGTGAAGAACTTAGCAGGACCATAAGTATTGAAGAACTTAAAGTCCATTTCAAAAGCATCTTCAAGTACCTGCTTAGCATCTTCAATATATGCTTTACGAGTTACAAGCTCACTAAAGAACTGCTCAGCAGTAGACTCAGAATCAAAGTAATCATACTTGACTACAGGAATACCAGTAATGTGATAATGAGTTTCAGTAGGAGTAGGTTTGGGCTCCTCATAAGTAAGCTCATCAATCTTTACTGTAATATACCGAGTCTTTTCTTTATCGAAGAAGAGCTTCAGAGTTTTGTCCTCTTTATTCTCTTCAAAGTCTACAATCATTTCATCCATAGGAATATCAATGGCACCACCAATTCTATTCCTATCGGTATCGAACAGTCTAATCTCGCCATTAGACATATATCCGAGAACAACTCCAAGATTATCGAAAGTAACTTCCTTTACAGGCTCATCTTCAGTAGAATCGCCGGTAGTTTTGCCTTCGATTTCGTCCTGGGTTACAGTAATTGTAGAAGAAACAATTCCGCTATAGTCATAGAAGAAGTCCAATCCACCCATTACATCATAGGCATTGGAAAGGCTCTTTCCAGCTACTTCAGGAATAATAGTGCTCAAATCAGGAGAACCAAGACCAAGAGATGCTCCGTCTTTACCTGCCTGATTAGAAACTACAAACAATCTAGCACTCATATTAGCCTTGAGATGGGCATAGCTATCAGTATCAGTACCGATATCTTTCAGCCCAGTATCAATTCTAATACGGTTCTCATTGTCAATGTAATCATTTGTAGTAAACTTAAATGCATAGCTAATAGTGGTATTACCATCATCAGCTCCATTAAGAGCAATTTTAGTCATTTCAGCCTTAGACCATCTATGGGGGTTTCCATCTCCATCATAGATGACCATATAGACATTGACATTGCATACAACTGCTCCAGTATCTTTATCAGTATAGATAGGACAATCAGCATCTTCATCCTGATTACTGATATTCTGAAGCAAATCGATACTAAGAGTATAAGTATTGTGATCCTCCAAACAGTTTCTATCCCACTTAAACTTAGTGGCAATATACTGATAGAGGCATTTATCATTAATGAACTGGAAGTCCAAAAGCTTTGTAGCATGCATAGTAGTAAGGAAATACATGCCATAAAGCGGAGTTCTATTTACAATGAAGTCATAAGGAAGATAATAGGCAAATGTACCATCGTAATTGTCTTCATCTTCCAAAGGATTCTTTTCTCCAGGTTTAAGAAGTTTAGCTTCTTCATCTCCAGGAGTAAGAAGAATAATCTGGCCCTGCTTAAGAATAAGTTTACCAGAACCTTCTTCTTCCATAAGGTCACTAGGAGAAAGTTTAAGATTGACTGTATTGGTCGGAATGATATTGATATCATTCTTAGCAATCATGAAGGAGTAGTAGAGTCTTTCCAGACAGTTATCTCTCTTCTTATAGAAGTACAGCTTACTGTAATCATTATTGATTGCATTGAAGTAGTTATTCAAGTCCTTAGTATTAGTGATAGAATCACGTCTAAGAGCCTCTTTAGGAATAATCTGCTTCAGTTCTTCAATGGTTTTCTTATCAGATCCATAAGCTGCTCCAGTACCAACAGGCATAACCTGGCAGCTGATATTGGAGTAATTACATTTAGGATCAGTAGATTCAAAGATGAAGGTAGGATAAGGGTTACCATCATCAGAGTTATCAGGATTTGCTACCCAAGTAAAGTTACCTTTAGAACCCTGGGTAGTCTGGATATTAATACCAATCTTAGCATTAACTCCAGGAATACGAGAATTTCTATCGAACTTAATTCTGATTGTATTAGAATCAAGATAAGTATACCAGAAATACAACTGACCGCCTGTATCTACATTAAGGCCATCATATACCGGCACCATTGTATATTTCTCATCACCCTCTTCAACAATGAGAGTGAAAGCAGCAAGCTGCCCTTCAAAAGTGAAGGTAATAGTCTTAGCTGCTACATCATTATCAGAGAGTACACGAGTATACTGAGTAGCTTTCTCTACCTGTCTAATAGTGCACCGAGTCATAATAAAAGTATTATTATTCACGGTCATCTTTACAGGAGGAGTCAGGTAAGGATTGGTAATATTGCTTACAGGGTTACCCAATCCAAATTCTTCAGGATCGTACTGAGCAGTATAAGCAAAACGCTTCTCAGGACCCTGAGTTGTAACTTCAACCTTCTTAATTACGATATTATAATCAGGATGGAATTCATAGTCTTTGTCACCAAAGTAGATCTTATTATTCTTATCGAATACAAAGGTCCAAGGCAACTCATCACCATTTGCAGTTTTAGCGTTAGCCCAGTTTACAATATCATCCTCTAAGAAGCAGAGGAGGACATCCATCTGAGCAGGAACTGCATTGATATCGCTAATGCCAAGGCCCAATGCATGGGCAATGACATTCTTTTCAAATTTAGCTTTAGTAGCAATAGATTCATTGGAGAACTCAGAAGCCATAACAATGGTATTCTGCATTGTATTAGACATTACTTCTCCAAAGTATCCAAAAATACCAAGCATAAGTGTATCTTCATTAGCTTCAGATACATATCCTTTTTTCAACTCATTGATATAATCATGAATTCCATAAATATCTGAAGATAGAGTCTTATCATCGACAGCCATTTAATACACTCCTTTCTTGTTTAAGATTTCCATCTGAGCTGGTATTTCATCATCTTATTCTTCATTCCTTTTCTATCAGCATTAGGAGTGACATAGATGTATGGCATACGAGCCCATGTGCCATTAATAATATTTCTCTTAGAATCAAAGAGAGGAAGATCACTAGTTCTGTATTTACTAGAGGAATTAATTCCAATCTTGTTAAATTCAGACAGAGTGACTGCATCCATATCTCTGAAGAATTGTGCTTTAAATGGAACTGTTAATCGCTGAGGACCTCCATCCATACTAGAAAAAGCGTCTCTAGGAGCTCCAGTAGGAAATACTCCAGTATACTTTCCCCAATAAATGAGGCTCATACCATCATCAGCAGTTACAAATTTATATACAGAAAACTGGTCATGAAGAACTTTATCAATCGTATAATTAACCCAATGGATGTCATCAGAACGCTTAGGATCGAGTTCAATCATTCCCATATTTTTCAATCTACAATACTCATCATAAGTTTTGAAGAGCATAAATACTTCGAGGAATTTATTATCCTCAAATTCAAGAGAGAAACTCAAGTCTTGGTCTGATGTATAAGAGCTTCCTCTATAAGTAATTTTGGTGCCATAAACATTGGCACCGGTTTCTAAATCATTCTCAGACTCAAGACTTGGAATATCAAGCTGAGAACGCACTGTATTGGATAAGATATTCATGAATGGACATGGATATTTTGATTTAGCAGAACTCTGAAGCTGCTCAAAGATATGAGGATACCTATCATAGGTATCTGTAAAGAATGTGTAACTAGAAAGAGATTCTGCAACTTTTCCAGTGCTCTGGTTTAAAAGATGAAGATCTGGTTTGGTAAAGAATAAATACTCATGGGTAACTCCCATAGTATTATATGGATCCAAATAAGGAATTCTAGCAAATCTAGATCTCCAGGCTTCTTCATTATAGCTTGCTGTACTATCAAATAGTCCACGAGAAGCCATAATTTTAGCAATCTCAGTATCAGCCAGTGTACCATCACTTTTAGTGAAAGTTCTAGCCAATGTAGGATTATTACTTAGAGTAGGAGAATAAATAATATCATTGCTATTTGCCATGTGTTTATCACCTCTCTTAAAGGTTCCAATTAACTTACTCTAATGTTGACAGGAGCAAATATGATCGTCTTTAGGGTAAATAAGAGTATAATTAGATACTATTAAAGTGAAAGATCAAAGGGTTGGATAATTCTAATGAATAATTTTTGAAATTTCACTAAAGGATAATCAAAACTAATAAGACTGCACATTATAGTTAATACCTCTCAGTGAGAGGTCAAATTGAGACTTATAATTAAAGTCGTAAAGGAGTTTTGTATTATGCCTTACCGGTTTTCTGATAATTATGAAACTGAAGAAGATATTAAGCGCGAATATCGCGATCCTTATAGACATCCTAGATTTAGTCCTGTAGACGTTGGCGAAGAAAGGAGATTACACGCAGCTCGTATGAGGCGAAAAGAACTTGAAGAAATGGAACTGCGTGATCAGATGCAAGCCAGAGTCATAAATCTAAATGTAGATTTGAGAAATAAGTATCAGATTAAGCAAGCGATTAATATTCTCACTACTGCTCTTGAAGCAGCTGAAAATGAAGTCTATAAAATTCCTATTGCAACTTACGATGAAGGTCGTATTAAAGACTAAATTTTAATAAAAACAGGATTATCCAACCCTGTCTTTATTTTTTGTCAGGTAAGGCATTTCTGAACATATGATTAAGAAAACTCGATCTCTAAGGAGGTTAAGACAATGAAGAAATTTGATCAAATTCACGAAACCGTGTTGAAAGATGCAATCGATATCTTCACTGGTATTCGTGATATTGTCTCTGATGATGATGGGCTCGAAAAGCTCATTGCAAAACACACTGGTAGAAAGAGCAACTACATCCGCTCTATTGCAAATAAGAGTAATGATCTTATTTGCGTTTTCCCTGTAATGTCTAGCCGGAATATTGCTATTGGTAATCAGGCCATGGTAAGCAAGGCTATTGAGAAGAATCTGGTTGCTATGCTCCAGATGCTCTTTTCTGCATTTCAAGTAGCTGATGCTGATGACGCATTTGAATACATTAAGACTTTCCATACCAATATCAACAAGTCTGCTAAGAGCTTTGATATTGATGATGTCATTACTGTCTCTAATCTTATTGATGGAATGACTGAATCTGCTTTCAAAGTCGGTGCTAAAGTTGATATGGGTATTGTAGAAGCTGTTAAGCAGGATCTCAAGCGCATGAATTTTGTGCTTGAGTCTAACATTTCTACTCGTCCTATCTCTGAGAGCTTTACTTGCAATATCGATCCTTCTGGAAAGTATGTTGTTGAGGTGAAGCCTTATAGAGAAGATTCCACCACAAATTTCTATGGTGGAACTGGTGATGATAATAGAGATCACGTAGAAGATGCAGATAAGCGTGATAAATTCCATGCAGACTGGAGAAAGAGTGTTGTAGATACTTCTAAGGCTCTTTCTCAGATGGATAAGGATCAAGTTGATTTCTTTAAGAATCAAGTTCTTCCTACTGAGTACAAGAAGGCTAATGAGCTTCAGCCTACACTGATGGTGGTAAACTTCAAAATCAAGAGTGGTGATAGATATATCCCCATTGATAGCATTGTAATCGGTGTTAAGGCTAAGCTGTATCCTATTGGTTCTGAAGACATTATTACACACTTGGTCTCCAAGACTAAAGATGCTAACTGGATTCAGAAATTCATTAAGGCTAGCACTAAGGAGATTTCTTTCTTCAAGGATTTCCTGTTTGCTATTGATAAAGCCAAAGTTGATGCTCTTTCTATGTCTCGTAAGGGTTCTTCCAACATGATGTGGAAGGTTCTTGAAAGACGTGCTAATAAGAGCAAGTTCAATAAACTGATGGCTAGATCTAATGACTCCACTGCTATTACTACGATTATGGTCTCTCAGAATGAGGTCGACTATATGAAGAAGGAATATCAGGTAGACATTAGTGATATTCGTACTGCCAGAACTCTGCTGGATCAGTACAATTTGATTGGTCTCTGCATTGTGGATGAATCTTTGGAAATTGCAAAGTTCCTCTATGATACTGGAGATGATATGTGGGAAACTATCTCTTTCTCTAACCTTGAGAGAGAAAGCAATGATAATACCTACAAGAAGGTCGTCAACCTCATGACGAAAGTAATGTAAGAAAGGAGAGACGACAAGATGATTGTTACCAAAGAAGAGTATTCTTATCGGAATATTTATATTCCTGAAGAAGAAATTTGCGAAAACACTGAAGTTTGCAGGTATGAATCTAAGAATTGGATGTTTACAGAAGGTAAGATTTCTGATTTCATTCATGCTCTGAAACTGAAAAAGCAGGAGAAATATAAAGCTACTGCGAATGCAAACTATGGCCGTATTGTTTCCATATATAGAAAAGATCTTGAAAATATTCTTAAATATGGAGAAGATGTCAATAAGCTATTCTATGATTTTTGCCTTAATGTTTATAATGGGAAACCCTTTGAAACAGAGGTAAAGTCATATTGCGACAAGAGGAATAATCTCTCTAAAATCGCTTTTAGTGATAAAGAAACTATGGCATTATCAAACTCTTTAAATACAAAAGAATTTGCTAATGCATGTAAAAAATCTCCTGATATTATGAAAGATCTTGAAGCTCTTTCTAAAGACTGTAATTACCCTGGCAAATATATCAAGAGAAAGAATAAGATAGCCGATGCTGTCAGAAAAACTTATGCTCTTCTTGAAAAAATAGAAGATGAAGAAAAATGCAGCGAGGAAGCCTGTAAATGGATTACTGATGAATATAATCTTTTTGTAGATGATTTTGAGTATATCCAGATTAGGTCTCTAACTCCTTATGCTGTATATAATAAGATCAATAATATTAAAGTCGAATCTTCTATTACAGATGAAAAGACTTTTGATCCTTCTAAGTATTTCTCTTTCCAGGATGAGGATAAAGTCAATCCTAGCCTGTTTGATGATGAGAAAGTATTCTATAGAGACCCTGTCTATAACAAGGCTATCACTGAATACTTTAACATGACTGATCGTAAGACTACCAAGGTTCTGACTCATCTTAATGAAGCTGGTCAGAATACAGTTCTTATGAATCTCACTTCTAAGCTGTATGATAAAATCGTCTCTAAGTGTGATGATATCGATTACGGCGAAATCCCTGCTACTAAGGGTGATATTACCAAGCTCTCTAAGTATAATGATATGAAAGAGACCATCTCTATCATGCATGATATTCTTAAAGAGTATAACCAGGATACTGGCCCCGTTGATGAACTTTCCGTTGCACTTTCTAATGTGGAAGCTCGGAAGGATCTCTTCGAAAGGGCTTATAGATATAATTCTGAGCTGCCTATTGCCATGTATTGCAATGTAGTATTGGGTATCATTACTGGTATCTCGTACATGATTGCAACCTCTATCGAGTTCATCAAAGATCCTGGAACTGAAAGTTTCAGACTTGCACTCGATAAGATGTCTTATGCTAAGACAAAAGATCATATGATCTACTCTACCCTGAAGTCCTTCAATAAAACTTGTGCTAACAAGGATTTTGATAGGGCCATGGAAGCAGTGCTTAAAGCTAGCACTAAAAATTTCACTGGTGGTGTAGTACTCGGGGGCATTGCCATTGGAATTCTCGGCGTAATTCTTGTTCTTATCCCCGTTCTGAGAGAGCTGATATTCTTGTTCTATTATACTAGAATGAGAATTTCTGACTTCTTTGATATTCAAGCTGATCTTCTTCAGGCAAATGCTTATGCCTTGGAGTCTAATACGACTCTTAACAAGACTGAGCAGAAGAAGGTTATGGCAAAACAGCTCAAGACTGTTGAGCATTTCCGCAAGATCTCTAATGCTTTTGCAATTGAGATTAAGAAAGCAGAAGTTGCTTCTGTTAAGGAAAAGAGACAGGATGATGAGACCAAGATGCTCATTGATGATATCGATGGATTGGACTCTAGTTCTGGATCTGCACTGTTCTAATTCAATTCAAATCTATATGCTTAGATTTGGGACAAATAAACATCATAATAAAAATCTATTGCCTAAATAGATATACCTATATAAGGAGGAAATTTTAATATGGCTATTATTTCTGCTAATCGTTTCAGCAAGATGAATGGTAACTTCATCATCGCTGCTAACGAGAGCTATGGCGTTGAAGATATGGGTCGCATCCTCGTTGAGAACGAGAGAAACGATCAGGCTATCTTTACTGCTGCCCTGATGAGTGACATGCACGAGATCAAGTGCCGTACCGAGGGCACTCTGCTGGAATCTGAGCTGCAGTCTCTGTCTGAGTCTTCTGTCAAGGAGTTCTTCAACAGCATCATCGAGAAGCTGAAGAAGTTCTGGGCTAAGATCAAGGGCTTCTTTAAGCGTGCTTATGCCATGATCACTGCTTATGTGGTCCGCAATGGCAAGGCTTTCATCACTGCTAACCGCAAGGAGCTGGATAAGCTGGCTAATGATGCTCCTATCAAGGGCGAGTTCTATGTTCCTGCTGGTGGCAATGCTGAAAAGCTTCCCTATTCTGCTAACTATGAGAAGATCACTAAGGATATGATTGATCCTGAAGGCGAGTACAATGAGGGCTCTTCTGAGATCAATAAGCGTATGCTGATTGTTGCTGTTAATGGATTTGACGGTGAGGGCAACGTTTACAAGTATCTGAAGGAAAAGAACTTCTCCAAGAAGTCCAACGGTTCTCTGGCTGACTGGGGCGGTAAGAGCAAGGTCATGGCCATCATTGAGAATGGTATGACTCCTGTTAAGAACCTCAGACATGAAGAGCGTGAGGCTGAGAAGGCTATCAAGAGTGCTATTAAGGCGCTTGAGAGCCAGGCTAAGTCTGACAAGGATAACACTGAGAAGTCCAACGAAGAGCGTGAGGCTGCTGGCAAGAAGCTGAACTACTATAGAGCTGCTACTTCTGGCATGACTTCTGCTATGTCCACTTGCGTTTCTGCTACTATCAAGATGCAGAAGTTCATGCTGGCTCAGGCTCGTATTGCTCTGGCTAAGGCTATTGCCAAGAACAATGTCACCGAGTCCACTCTGCTTGAATCTGAGATTCGCCAGATCATTGAGGATGCTTCCGAGATGGAGGATAGCACTCCTGCTCCCGGTGAGGATCCCGAGGTTGATGCTGCTGCTGAGAAGGTTGTCGATGCTGTCGAGGAACTGATCGATTCTGCTGCAGAAAACGCTGCTGATGAGGGTGGCGACGCGGAGTAATTTATTTACTCCTTTCACCCTAAATTACAAAAACCAAACCAAAATTCTATAAGGAGGATAATTACTCTATGGGTATTTTTGTAGATGCTCTCCGTGAGGAGACTGAGTTCCTGGACAACACCGGCTTTGACGGTGGTGCTGTTGCCAATCCTGACGACAAGTACGAAGTCGAGCTGAATGATGTTGCCAAGGCTGTTGAAGACATCAATCAGAATTATGCTGATCAGAGCTCTCAGGAGGAGCTGGATGGCCAGGATCTGGAAGAGGATCCCGTCTCCGAGTGCATGATCGCTATCTATGAGTCTGAGCATAACTGGAACCTGATCATGAATGCTCTGGCTATGCGTGAGGTCAACGAGGCTGCTATCGGCCGTGAGATGGTCCTGGAGTCTGTTGACATTAAGGGCTTCTTTGCTAAGGTTAAGGAGTTCTTTGTTACCATGTGGAAGAAGATCACTGCAGTTGTCAAGAACTGGATTGATAATGCCACTGCTGCTCTGAGAACCAACAAGTCTTTCATCGCTAAGTATGAGAGCAAGCTTGGTGAAGGTAAGGCTGCTTATGAGGCTGATCCCAATAAGAAGGCCTTCAAGGGTTATAACTTCAATATTCTCGAAAAGACTGCTTTCATGGGTCTGTTTGACACCGTTAAGGATGAGACCAATAATGAGGTAAAGGCTGCTAATGCTATCATTACTTCTCTGAATGCTGGTAATAAGGATTATTCTGGCATCGTTGAGAAATCCGATAATGATGCCGTAAGAGGCAAATTCTGTGGAAAGAGCCATCCTCCTGTAAGTGCTGATGGCTACAGAAAGGCACTTAAGGAAGCTTATTTCGGCTCTGAAGAGAAGAAGACCCTGTCCGGCGATGCTGTCAGTGACAAAACTATTGCCGCTGTTCTCAAGGGCGACATGAAGATGAAGGACATCAAGAAGGCTTATAGCGATATGAAGTCTTCTATCAATACTTCTCTGAAGACTCTGAATAACCTGGAGAAGGCTGTTCAGAATAGCTACAAGAAGGGCGAGGCTTCTGCCGAGACTTCTGCTGCTATTACTGCTATCTCCAAGAACTATGGCATTGTCAAGGAGCAGAAGAGCATTGCTCATATGGCTCTGACTACCTATATGAAGGCTGCTCATGCTCAGGCTGCTCAGGCTCGTCGTATTGCTAACGCTTACATCTTCGCTCTGAATAAGAAGACTCGTAAGGGCAAGATCGATGCTGCTAATGGCAAGCCCACCCATGAATCTGCTGGTTTCTTCAGCTCTCTGGATCTGATCTAATCTAAACTCATTTATCCCCGAGGAGTTCTCTCCTCGGGGATTTCTTATGCTTTTAACTTATAAGTAATTACTTAATATGGAGGTATGACATGAAAGCCTTTTCCTCTTCTATTCTAAGTGCTAAACAGACTCCTATTACAGAGTCTGTAACTGGTACTTTTGATTCTTTTGAAACCTCTAAATCTACTCTTGTTAAATTTTTGGAATTTAATGAAGCAGCAGCTGAAGCTGATATCAAGAGTACTAGAGATTACTATCTCAATGTGCTTAATGTAATAAGATCTGGTTCTGGTAATTATGATCCAGCTCTTAATGCTTGCTTTACTCAGTATGAAGCAGTTAAGAATGCAGCTATGAGTTGTATGGATCCTGGAGATTGCTGTGAACCTGAAGCTAGGCCTACATCTGATGCTATTACTATTCTGGAGAGACTTAAGAAGACTAATCCTTCTAATACTTTGACACAGGTTTATGCTAGCACTACTATGGCTAGCATAGAGGGCGGTAGTGGTAGCTTCGTCTTTGAGAAGTATTGCAAAGATGTAATTGCTGGAAAAGACATGAAGGGTACTAATCTTCCTGAGGCTGTAGTAAATTATATTGGCAAATGTGCAGGTCTTGATGGTGCTGAAAGCATCGAAGAGCTGATGGATAAAATAACTGATAGCTATTCTATTCAGGAAAGAGAAATTCCCATCTCCAATTACTCTTTCTATGACTCTTTCTCTAATCAGCATATTTGGATTTATCCTACTGGTCTGGCCAAGGTAGCTGATATAGCTATTTCTTATCTGAAGGTCAATGCTGATAAGTTTGAAGATCCTAATGATGTAAGAGAGATTGTAAAGAATATCTGTGATGCAATTTCTACTTATGCTATCATTATTCTGAAAGCTTCTCAGATTGCTGAAGATATTAATGATAAAGTCCGTAGTGAAGATATCAAGCATATCATGGAGTTTGCTTCTTCTCATGGAATGCTCTCTGAGTCCATGTCTATGTTTGGTGATGAAATCGATAGCAAGTCTGTCTTTGATGATCTTGAGCCTGGTGATTTCAATCCTACTGAGTTCATGAATCTTGAACTGGTATCTGAGCATGCTATGAAGATGGATTCTATGGAAACCTATAAGTGGGCTATGTCAATGGAAGCCAAATATCTGGCTGAACAGAACTATCAGGGCCTTGTTGATCTTAATGAGGCAGTTGGTCAGAAAATTAAAGCAGGTCTTCAGAAGGCTCTTGAAGCCCTTAAGAAGATCGCTGCTAAGTTTGTCGAAGCTATTCTCTTTAACTTCGGTACTGAGAAGGCTTGGCTGACTAAATATAAGAATATTATTTTGAATAATACTCTTAAGGGTGATACACAGATTACTGTCTATTGTAATCTGAGAAATGCCGTAAATCAGATTCAGAACGTTGTTCCTCCGATGCCGAATTACAATGAGCTCTCTGGAAACAGCAATGCTTTTGAATCTGAAGATGCATTCTTTAAGCAGTACTTCTCTAAGTTCTTCCCTGGTATGGATCAAGATCCTCATGTGCCTAAGGATGGAACTCTTGCTGATAAATGCAAAATCTATCTTGGAGCTAAATTCCAAGATAGTAATGGTGATCAAGGTACATTTGCAGATTTCAATGGCTCTAAATGGCCTACTGTAGCTGCTATGTATCAGTGGCTGCTCGATACTGAAAAGTTGGCAAAGAATACTCAGGCTCAGATTAAGAATATCGAACGGACTGTTAATAACTACACTAAGTCTGCTGATAAACTTGGTGCTCCTGAGAATCAGCAGCAAAATAATACTGCTCAGAACAACGCCCAGCAGCAGAATAATGGTGCTCAGAATAATAGCCAGAATCAGGCTAAGCAGGAATCTTATTATAGCTATATTTATAATAAGTACCTGACTGAGATGGATATTAAGAGTGCTCCTGCAACTGATGGTGCAGCTGGCCAGGAAAATACTAATAATCCTAATCCTAAGGAAGCTTATAAGACTACTCAGGGTGATACCGATGAGCAGGTTAAGAATTCCAAGGATGCTGGTAGTGTAATTACTGGCCGTATGAATATCTATATGAATGTCTGCAAGCAGGTTCTTACTGCTAAGATGACTGCTATCAATTATGCTCATAAAGAGATGCTTGATCTCATGAGAGCCATTGTTAAGGGTCGTCTTGGTGACTCTGCAGATATTGAACTTAAGCCCCAGAATGGAGATAATAATAGTAATCAGCAGCAGAATGCTCAGAATAACCAGAATAAAAAATAATCAATTAACTGTAGGTAGGCTGTTTAGCCTACCTACAGTTTTATTTATAAACTTTCTCAAAGAAAAGCATTAAGCTTAAAACAAGTTTATCACTTGAAGTCTCTTCAGAAGATTTGAAATAGAGTTCACGTTTTCTCTGAAGAATATAGTTACCAGTATATTCAGGGCAATCTTTATACACTTCTCCAGCATTGATAATATACTCTTTATTAGGAGTAAAGATAGAAGTATCAAGATCATTCTTATTGATAGCCATATAGAGCATGCTGGCTTTCTGGTTATTCTCAATTAAACCAGTATTATCATTCGGTGCTCTTACATTCACGGTCTTAGAAACAAAGTTGTTATTAGATCCAGGAGTATATACATCGATAGAACTACTAGTTCCATTTGTTTGAGTATATTTAACCTTGGAGTATGACTTGCTCTTTTCTCTATAGTCAGCAACTTCTACATTGCCACCACCTACATTAAGTGCATAATAACCGTTTTTAGCATCAATAGTCATACCCTGCACTCGAGAAGCCATATCATAGTCATTTCGTAAAGTTAGCATTACTGAATTGACCTTACTTCCTTTACTTGGGACTGCCTTTCCACTTGATGAAAGTAGATAACTCATATCATAGTCCATATAATATCTATATGGAGTATTATAAAATACTCTCAAATTATTCAGATATTTAATGGACTTAGCGACAGAGTTAACTGGAGGAAGAAAAACATTCTTCAATGGAGAGTTATTCTGTAATGGCTCCAATACAATTGGTCTATTTCCTAAAGCATAATAAATTGCACTAGTCATGCTATTACAATTTAGAATGCCGTTTACAACTTTCTTATTGTTGTTTATGAGATTCTGACTAAGCAAGCCAACAGTAATCTCTTTATAGATATCTTCACGGCCTTCATTTGCATTTTCATAATCTCGGCTATCTGTCTTATTGACATCATCAGCGATCATATATACGAATGTATCATTGATGTAGTCTACCCATAACTCAGAACTATCAGAACTATCCTGAGACTTCTGAATATTAAGAATAAATACACCAGTCTCTTTGTTTTTTACTATCAGATCGATTACCTTTGTACTCAGATTCATGATAGCATACATAAGAGGCATATTATTCTCTGTATAGTCATGGTCAATAACAATAGACCTGAAGTTGCTATATTCAATAGGATACTTGTCCTGTCCTAAAACATAATATCCACTAGCATGGTATTTATATAAAAAACTTTGGTCAGCAGTATTTTCAAATTCATTAATAGCCATAAATACCACCTCTCTAAAAAAAAAAATAAAGGTAGTGGAAGAACCACTACCTTTATGTTGACCTTGGCTTAGAATACATTCAGATCGAGAGGATATCGTCTGAAGTATTTATTGTTGATCTCTTTGACTGCCTGAGCATCATAGAGATCAACTAAGCCTTTAGTAAGATTTGCATAGCTAGGACTCATAGCAAAGATATTCTCCTGATGAATAAGATCAAGAGCACAGTATCTATCATATACAGAAACATCCTGAAACATTGGGCAGTAATCAGGATTAAGTGCAAATGATTGATTGTACCCATTCAGAATAGCTCCTTGAGCTAAAGATTCATGAATAAGTTTATCAGCCCTAGGCCATGTAATAATTCCTCTGATATTTCTATCTTTACATCCAGCAAAAGCCATATAAAGACTATACAACTCAGGACTAATACCTTCTCCAATAGAAGTCTTGATATTAAGAATTTTCTTAAAGAAGTCAAAATAGGAGATGGTATAAGTCAGCTCTCCATTCATAGTTTTCTTGACTCTCAATACATGGGTATTGGGGCAAGTAGTTACGAGCTGAAAGTCATAAGAGTCTTTTGTAAAGATAATTCTAGCACACTTTCTACCTTTAGCAGAAAGAGTTCTAATAAGAGATCTGATAATTACTGCAGGCTCAGTACTATCATCTCTGATGAAATATACATTCGGAATATAGGGAATTAATACATTGAGAAGATTTAGATTCTCCTCAATAATTCCCATCAAAGGAGCTCTAGCCTGTCTTTCCATTTCATTATGAGCATTATATTCATTCAGAATAGATGCCGCAGACATTGGTCTGTTGTTACCATATACTACAAAGATCTTAGTAGGTATGTCAAATCTACTTGAAAAGAACTCAGTAATATGAGCACAATAATTGATTACTGATGCTGCAATAGACATCCGATCATCAATCATATACTCATCTCTCTTAAACAGTGCTGAAAGAAAGTTATTGAGATCGATATAGCAATCTACAGGCTTTCCATTATCAAGAGCTCTTCTATAGAAGAGCTTGAGCAATTCAAGCCTTCCTTTTTCATACTGAAAATAATTCTTCAGTAGAAGGTTGTAGACAGTTTTATTCGTCTGCATTAGCCATTAACTCCTTCGGATCAAAGAAGGATGTTTCAGAATCTTCACTTGCAGGTCTAACTGCAATAAGATCAGAATTCTCTCCCATCTCATCTAAGACATCTTTTACATTATAAAGGAAGTCATCTCTATCCTTAATGGAATCAAGAACTTCCCTAGTTTCTCCATAGTTATGCTTAAGAAGTGCTTTTACCAACTCATGAGGACCTTGCTCCGTCATAAAGGAAACTCCTTTACCGGCAACTTCAGATCCATCAGCATTAGTAAACCACTTGCGAATATCAAGTCTATATGGACTATTCTCATTCCATCTGATTCTTCTAAGAGCAAGGAAAGAACTTCCAACTCCTTCATCAAAGACTTCATCAACAGAATGATCAATTTCAAGATTGAATTCCATGTTTCTAGCCATAAAAATCACTCTCCATCATAGAGCTTGAGTGACCCATCTGCATTATAGATAGGACACATCCAACCATAATGTGAATTCGAGTAATACCCGAAATACATTACTTTTGTGTTTCTGTCATAGTAGATATTAGCACTGTCATGTATTATAGGGGTATTCTCATAACGGCCTTCAATCTTTACTAAATCTAGATACTCACTTGCTTCTGTAGAATAACTCTCATTTTTACTATTATAACTGCGAGCTGCAATAAATCCAACTGTAACAGCTATAATGCCAGCAGTAATAATAGATAGTGCTAATATATTAAAGTACTTCTTTTCCTTCTCGCTCATTTTTATTCTCCTTTTCTTTGTCAGTTTCTTCAAGTAATCTGCATTCACCGGCTAAAAGGTTAATCCAATATTTCTTTCTTTCACCATTTGGAAATATGATGGTTAATTCATCACCATTGATATCACATCCAGTATTTCTAAAAATATCAATTATATCAAGCATATTAATTGTTGCATTTTTATTAATCATATTTCCTCCATTTCTTAAAAAAGAAAGGTGCGGGTTATTCCGCACCTTTCTTATTTCGTTACTTAGCGAACGTACTGATGGAACTCAGTCCGCTGAATGGGACCACCCAGCTGACGACGCAGATCCTCGAGCTTGTTCACATCCAGCTTCGTAATCTGAACCAGATACTCACCGGAAGCATTGGCAACGATCTGAACAGCCTTGGCCTGATACTGGAAGACACCCTCCTCAGTACGATTGCCATAAGCCTTATTCAGAATAGCATCAAGAGACAGGCCGGTAACACAGGCAACAATCTCCTGATTATAGGAAGCAGTGAAACCGAGAGTATAGGTCATCTCAGTAGTCATAGCTGCCCAGAAGTTAGCATTGACCTTATTGGCAGGGAAGAACCGGAATTCATCCAGAGCCTCATAGGTCTCAGGCGTAACCTCATACATACGGCCAGCACCAGAACCAGACATCTTCATCAGACTCTCGAACTTGGAGTGGCCCTTGTTGATACGACGGATGACGTTGGTCATCGGTGCATCATTCTTGCGCTCTGCCAGATAAATCGTCACATACAGCTCATTCAGAGGAATGTTCGGATTCGTCAGGCTACCAGCATTCAGAGAGATCTTGCAGCCGACATAGTCACGGAACACGGGTCCGAAAACTCCATCAACGATCTGCTCGAGCTCAATGGTGTTGATAAACTTGCATTCAGTGTTGGGGGAGAACTTCAGATGCTCTTCCACATTAATGCGGATGGGCTCCTTCTTCTCTTCTGCCTTCTTGGTCTCATCGACCTGAGTATTAGCGCTATTACTCATAATCATTTTGCTCCTTTACAAAGATTTATTTGAGTGTTTCAGATACAGTAAACTTTGATTTATTGTATCCTTATCTCACCTTAATAATATATATCTATTATTAAGTTTAACTGGGATTAATTTACTTGAAGATAAAAGCCATAAGGCACTGCTTGCCTTCACCAGCAATACATGTAGCAATACGGCACTGATCCCCAAGAGCATTGATATCAAGTTCTCTGCTATAAGGCAGATACTCAACAGCCTTAGCATTAGTTCTATAGAGTTTGTTGAACTCATTAACCATCTCAGGGCTGAGTTCATCATCACAAAGATCAATATAGAACGGCCAAGTTCTAAGCTTATTAGCAATCTTGAACTCACCAATGAAATGCTTATCTTCAAGGAGTTCAAAGAGGTTATTGGAACAACCTCTCATCTGAGTTCCCTCATACTTATCATGAAGCTTATGAATGGTAGCATTATATCTGTTAAGACTACCAATATACTTCATCATAGATCTGAGATCATCATCAATATAGAAAGCAGATGCCTTGAAGTCCTTGACCTTTTCAGAATACATGAAACTCATAAGGTCAATATTCTTAGGACAAGTAGCCCTGCTAATAGAAGTTCCAATAGGAATAGCAGCTCCATCAGTTCTATAGTTATAGATGTCAACTACATCTTGTCTGCAGATAGCAAACGGAGTTCTATCATTTCCTACATGGAGAGTTACAAGAACATCAAATCCATTAGGATCAGCATCGGTCTTATAGAAGATATTCGATACTGTAATAAATCCATCAGGATTCAACTTGATGAAATTCTCTTCGAGATTCTTTACAGTCATACTGCAATGGACTTTCTCAACATCATAGAGAACGTACAAGTTTGTATCATCAGAAATAGGAGTCCACTTCTGATAGAAGTCCATTCCTGCAACATGAACATGACGCCAGAAGATATCGCCATATTCATTCTTACCGTCAATATCCCAATCATAGGAGAGATCCATATTCTCGACTTGGCTCTGATTAAGGCACTCGATATTTCCACCACAGATGAAGCTCAGTTCATTAACTGACTCTTTCTTAAGACGGATTACCAGAGGCAAATCAGAATCATCTGGATATACATAGAATCGTGTACCGACTAAATACTTACCCATTATCTATACACCTTCTTATCAATATTAGAACGAGATGCAGTTGCATCAATCTGTCCCTGGTATCTACCATCATACTGAATGGATCTCTCACCATAAGGAGTCAGATAAGACACCTGGCAGATTTCAATATTAGGATAGATACGAACAGGCTTAACAACTGTGATCTCAAGAGTCCAGGTACCATCAAATCCAATATCACCAAAGCCAGCGGTGATATGGATGCAGATACCAAGACGGCCAACAGAGGAACGACCATTAAGAAGAGGAATGAATTTATCAGTTCCGCACTTCTCATTAGTTCTTCCAATGTATAATGTATTAGGATATAAAACCAAACCGGACTCAGGAATCTGAAGTTTCTTGGTATTATTCTTTTTCTTGAAGTCAAGGATCTCATCAGAATAAACCAAGAGCTCAGGATTAAGAGTCAGGTTATAACTATTGGGGTTAATTCTGCTCTTATCAAAAGGAGTGATTGTGATGTCTCCTTCATCAATAGCTTGCAGAATTCTATCGCCGGTAAGCATACCAGCATGCCAAACCTTAGAACGAGTAGAAGAGTTCTCATGGTCAAAAGATTCAGATTTACAATCATCATAGCCAGGATTCTTCGTACTAGTAAAATCTCTGTCAAATTCAAAGCTCATATTCATTATCTCCCTTATTAAGTTTGATTAAGGTTACTATTTGGTTCGAGCTATAATATTATACGATTTTAGAGAGGGAGAAATCTCCCTCTCTAAATCAACTTTCTTTAAAGCTATAGACAGGCTTGATAATGTCTACAACTTCTACTGTCGGCTCGATAGCTTTAATGATCTCATCAATAGGCTTATAAGCCATAGGAGATTCATCAATTGTATCTCTACTAATACAAGTACTATAGATACCATCCATAGATTTCTTGTATTGACTGAGAGTGAATCTCTCTTTAGCATCCTTTCTAGAATACAGTCTTCCTGCACCATGAGGAGCACTGTAATTCCAATCAGGATTTCCTTTACCTTTACAAATAAGGATGCCATCTCTCATATTAATAGGGATAACAAGTTTCTCTCCAGGATGAGCACATACAGCTCCTTTGCGAAGAATTCCGTCATGCCAAAAATAGTTATGCACACTGTCGATGCACATACCATTGTGCTCGAATCCCATTTTTCTAATAATGAGATTTGCTATGCATATTCTGTTAGTTGAACCAAGGTTTTTCATTATAATTACATCATTGATATATTTTCCAACATCTGATCCTGACAGATATGCAAGTTCGTAAGGAACATCTCCATTATCTTTGCAGCTATTCCATGCAATCTCTTTATATACCTCTGCAACTTTATTTCCAACCCATCCTGTTCCTGTATGGATGGAAATATAATAATCTCCTTCAGAGTCTCTATCTATTTCAATGAAATGATTACCTCCTCCAATAGTACCGAATGATTCAATGAATCTTTCTCTACTGATATGATCCTTACAGTGTAAATCCGTAATAAACCGGCTAAGAGTGTATCTATCAACTTCTTCAATGGACAAGTAAGAAGGCTGATTGATTTTTCTAATAACTTTATCAAGCTTATTGAAATCAATATTCTTAGATTTCTTTGGCAATTTTATTTTTATTACAGTTACACCACATCCAATATCGCTTCCAACAAAATTAGGGCAAATCTTATCTTTGATAGTCATAGTCATTCCGACTACACATCCCTTGCCTGCATGAACATCAGGCATAATTCTGATTTTGCTTCCTTCGCAAAACTTCTTATTAACTAATGCTTTGATAAGTCCTTCAGATGAGGGCTCTAAGTTGTCAGTAAATACCTTAGCAGTATTATACTCACCTTTAATTTCAATCATATTAATTCTCCTTTATAAATTTTATTTGCTAGGTTATTACAAGAATAATATATCATTCTAAGAAAAAATAAACAGGGTGGATTAACCACCCTGTTTTTTCTCATACTCATTCACTCTTTTATAAAGTGATGATGCATGAATATTTTTCCATTCATAATGCTCTTCAATATAGAAATTATATGAAGCATTAATATCATTATGATCAATATACATACTATCTAGATATTCTTCAAAAGATATAAACTCTTTTCCAATATAGCCAAGATCTTGAATATGCATATCAACTCTGACTATCTCATCTCTATAAGCAAATTCTTTTCCTATAAGATTTGGAATATCGTCAAATAGCAAACTATAGTCATAATAGAAATACATTACTTCATCATTAATAACTGCAGATCCACATTCGTCCATCACTTTAGACTTATTCTTTGAGAGATTAATTATTCTCATATTAGAATGAATCCTTAGATTATCAAATGATTCTCTTATGGTTCCACTATAAGAAGAAATCTTAAAAGATGGGTTAAAGATAATAAAATATCTTTTACAATCGTCAATCGCAGACTGCATATCAGAAAACACTTTTTCATTATCAGTGAAAAAGAAAGATCCTGGCTGAGGATTGACTTTATCAATATATTTGATCATTTCATTCTCCTTTCATATCTTTTAATTCTATTAATAAGTCTACTTGTAGAGATATTAAAGAATTTCCCATCTTCTTTAGCTACATAACCAAGTAGAACATTCTCTCCAGTTTTATAAGGAGAATCTATATACTCCTTAACAGAAGAGAATTCTTGAGAAGGAAGAGCAATAGTTCTAATTCCTTCATGAGTTTTGATTGTTTTTCCAATCAAATTAGGAAGAGTTCTATCTTCATCAAATGTCAAATCATAGTCATATCTGCAATGAATGTCTTTGCCATTTACTTTGATATCGAACTCTTCATAGATCATTGTAGTATCATCACTATAAATAGACAAATGCACTTTTCTAACTTTTGCTAAAACTGAAAAGTCATCATAGGTGCTTCTGATGTGCCATTTATAATCATTAATCTCGCCACTAGAATAAGGACTAATGATATAGAAATATCTACCAGAGTTATAGATAGCATGAGGAATATCTGTGAATAGATATTTCCTATCGCTCATAAAGAATGACCCATACTCAAGAGATATATTCTCCAGATATTTAATCATGAAATGCCTCCAATTGCAATATAATACTTCTTCGTAGCTTTATCAAGATCATTAAATTCATCGAGCTTCTTCTTGAAGTTACCGGGAGCTTTAGGATCATTAGGATGCTTATATAAATACTCCAACTCATTAAAAGCATAGGCAACAACAGCTTTCGCTGCATCAAGATGCCGAGATTTATCAGTAGATTTAAGACTACGTCCATATACAACATCTTCAATTCTAATAGCAGGAGCATCCGATGAGGTATCAATAGGGAAAGAAGATGTCATAGAAGTATCGCGAGTGTTATTATTATCGGAAATCTTGATTCTGATTCCTCCATGCTTAAACTTTTTACCATCAGGCTCAATGTCTCCCAAAACCTGATAGGTATGCTTTCCATCGATATTAATTTTCGCTGCCTCAAATAAATATTCAACAGCAAGCTCGCTCATTTCATTAAGCTTATAAGTTTCCATAATACATAATTCCTTTCTTTTCAATTAATTAAGTATTGGGTGAGAATTATCTTCTCACCCAATATTATAATATACAATTGATCTCTATTTACAAAGCAGTCATGATAGTTTTAGCCAACTGAGCAGACCATCTGACTGTATTCTTATCAATCTTCAGGACAGCATCATTGAAAGGACTTTCATTATAATACTCCTGGAAATTGAATTCGGGATCATACTTAAGAGCTTTGCTCATATAGTAATTGAAATCATTCAGAATCTTAGCACGAGCTTTAGCTTCTTTAGAGCTATTAATAGCCATAGAAGGAAGGCTCTTAAATTTATCAGAGTGGAGCTTCTCTTCAATTACAGTATTCATAGCCCAAAGCCTACAGAGCTCATACTTAATTCCATTTACATTCTTAGCCTCTTCATACTTCTTAAGAAGTTTATGAGACTTAGCATACTCTGCTTCATAGTCCCTCTTCTTAATATTCTTAATGAAGAGATTTCCATCTTGATCAAACTTCACAGGAAGATCCTTAGCCTCATTGAAATATGTTTCAGCATAAATACAAGGCTTTAGCATAGTCTCATAGATCTTCATAGCATCAGGAGAGAGATTCGCTTTATCAAGTTTCTCATCAAACTCTCTAAGCATTCCTACAGAATGACAAGAGTCAATCATAGTAAGAGTTGTATAGATAGGATCGAGATATTTGACAGAGAAACTTTCCTTAATAGGCTCAGCCTTAGAAGAAATTCTCTTAATAATAGACTTGATTCTAGAACCTTTGAATTTACCAACAAGTCCATCATAGAGAATATAGATCTTCTTATTCTCTTTAGCATACTTCTCAAAATCTCCAGGAGCTACATATGCAGAACTCTTCTTAGAGATATCCACATCAATGAGCTTCAGCATTCTATCAACAAACTGAGAGCATACCATACTTCTCTTCATATTCAGAGGAATTCTAAATATATATCCGAGAAGAAGATTGATATAAGAATATGTAGTCTTACCTACATTCTCAATGAAATCTTCGATATTATCCTTCAACTTATCAAAATCTGCTTTCTTTAAGAATACAGCATATACAGCTACATGCTTATCCTTAGGCTTTGTTTCAATATTCTCAGTAATGAAACCGCCAACAGCGCCTTTCTTAGATCCTTCAATACCAAAAGAATACATTTTCTTCAATGTAGGATCAAAGGAAATTGCAGCATGAGAGAAAGTACTATGAGTGAATCCCTTAATAGCAGCAGAGAAAGCACTCTTACCTTCATGAAGAGTAATGAATACAGGATAGAGAATATTATCTTCAGAAACAGCAGCTGCTTCCTGATAATCATTCTCCTCTTTCATACCAGTAAGATCTACAAATTCAGTAGAACCCTGATTCATAATACTCTTTACTCTCTTAGTAGCAATTACAGCATTTCTAGGAGTATAATCTACATCAGGCCAACCAAGACCAGTAAGAGCTTTATCGATGATATCTTTGGTTTTATCATCTTCAGCTTTCTTCTTGGCTAGCATAAGCTTCTCAATAGAATGCTTCCATTCAAGAGAATTATAATTATATCCCATACCAGAGCAAGCATTGCAATAATCATTGAACCAGTTACTCATATTCTCAGAGATAATGCCTGCACTAATAGCATCTCCAATAGGATCTGCTTCAGCATCGGGAAGATTATCGATAATCTCATCAGGAGTATAGAAAGGAAGATCCTCAAAAGGAATTACATCATAATTTACATTCTGATGAGTTCCAATATACTCATTGACTGACTTATCGATAATATTATGAGTGAGAATTCTATCATAATTCTCAGTTTTGGTAATAGATAAATTAAGAAGATCCTGAGCTCTATCTGAAGTAGTCACAGACTCATTGGTAGCAAAAGTTTCATGAGAGAGAATCTGATCTCCAAGATAGCTCTCATTTACTAAACTTTCTACTTCGATTGGATCTATATCCTCTTTGGAAGAATAATGAGCTTTAAGAAGCTTATAATGCTCCTCGTTATCGATTCCAAAAATCTCAATAGATTTCCAATCAGATTCTCTACGAATTTTATGAGGATAAGAATTGTAATTATCCCACATTTTTTCAAGCTCACTGAGATTTGCGCAAGGCGTGATAATAGGATAACCAGTATCATCCATATATCGTTTAGCATCATCGCGATCATAGTCTGTATAATTAGGGATCACATGCTCATCTTCAACCTGCTCTTTGATAATCTTCTGAGGGATATCTCCATCATTGTCAAAATCCCCAAAAGACTCTCTCAATTCTCCATAGCGAGCATTAACATCGATGTCGTAGATAAGTCTAGAAATCTCATCAGATCTCTTTTTCTTATCTTTAGGAAGATTAAGATAATTAGCATACATCTGCTTCATATCTTCATATGTTTCAGGACTTCCAATAATAGCGAGTCCTTCATCTTGAATCTTGTCCATATAATCGTCAAAGGGATCTCTCGCTTCGATCTTATGGATTTCAGGATGCTTTTCAATGTAGTTTCCTACGTTAAAATCATCAGTGAAAAAGCTCATTCCATTTCCTCCGTTCCAGCGTTAGATACATACAAGTCTTCCATAGTATCAATTACATTCTGAGGAATATCCTCAGGAGTAGGATAGGTATCAGAAGACAAGTAGTAATTTTTAGGAGTATGAATAAAGCAGCCACCATCAGCTGTCTTAGAAAGAATTACATGAGGTTTAATAGCAGTAGGGGTATCATAAACCTTAACTGCTCCAGAGAGAATCTCATTCTCTCTAACAACTCCTCTACGAATCATTTCCATTCCTAAATCTTCAGAAATGAAATCACGAAGTTTAAGATTCTCGCAAAGCATCAATTCATCGTATACTTTAATGCTATGGCCAGTAAGAGTATGAAGTGCTTCAGAGATAGTTTTGCAAGATTTCATCTTTTCAAACTTCTCACAAGCATCAACTTCATTATAAACAAGGATCTGAGAAGGCTGATATAGCTCTTCAAACTTCTCAAGTCCAACTGTTTTGAAAGTATCATCATCGCCTCTGATAAGAACTTCATTATTCTTATCATTACCAATGGCAATATCAAATGCATTCTTTACAGTATAAGGAATAATGAAAGTAGAATATCTTCCCATAGAAGGAATAGCATTTACTTCTTCCTTAATAGGGTGCCTATCTATTGTCATATAGTCCATATTATCATCATCTTGATAAGTCTTAAAACCATATTGATCATAGATATACTTAGCAACCTTATTGTTTTTATTTACAGACAGATATTTGCAGTTCATCGACTTGACAGCAAAATTAAGAATCTGCTTAGAAAGATCATGACCCTTAAACTTGGGAAGAACTTCCAGAGATACGATCCATTTAGTACCATCATCAAGATACTCACAGGATCCTACATGACATACAAGTTCATCCTGATTATCAAACCACATGTATCCATCGCATTTATACTCGCTAGTATCCCTGCAACGTACATGCTTAAGAACAGGATATTCTTTCTTGTACTTTTCAATTACAGAATCAGTAATTCTAATCTTTTTAAGAGAAGAAAGCTTGATTCTCTCTTTAGGCTTGAAATCATCATCAAGCTCAGACTTCTCTTCATGAATGAGCTCGAGTTTTGTAGACTCATTGATGAAATAGCTTACATGGGTAGCAGTCTTCTGATCAAGATTTTCATATTTAATCTCAGCAAGAGCTTCCAGAAGCTGAGCAAAATTATTGTTGGTCAGTCTAAGATAGTTAAATTTACCAAGATTGGTAATCATGACTTCCTTAGCAAGCTGTTTGCCTCTATATACAGGCATCTCTCTCTTATTGGGGTTATTACCACCATCTTTAACCTCAATAATCAGATTGGCAGGAATATAGTAGATATCAGTAATCCAGCTATGAGTTTCTCCATTGAACTCATAATCCAGAACAGGTCCAGGCATTTGAATATCCTTAGAGTCGATATTCAAAACTTTATCCATGAATTCAATAGTAGCTTTCTCATATTTACCAGTATAGGTAAACATAGTTCCATCAGAATATTTATACTTTCCAGAGATATGTCTATTACTAAGCATCTTCTCTTGTTGCATTGGATCGTTCAGAAGCGTAGGCTTATTATAGACTCTCATATGCCTTTCAAGAGCGATCCTTCTTACTTCTTCTCTGCACTTAGGATTATCGCAAAGGTTATTGTAGCGAGAAATCTTCTCATTCCAAGTATAAACATTCTTTTTACAGATCATGCATGTGCCATGATCTGTCTTATTAATTGCTTCATATACAACTCTAGTAGCTGTATAGTTTTCAGGGACAAGAGCAGAATGCTCTTTCTCAACATGCTCGATCAATTCCATTCTGGGATACTTCTCATCACAGAAAGGACAATGATATTTTATAGAGGTTTTATACACTTTCTTCGGCATAATGTTTCAATACCTCCTATGATTTATTACTCCTATGTTGACGAGTATGTTTTTATGACCTTAGTAGGGTTAATATTAAACACTGGAACTAAATAGTAAATTTTGATTTGATTGGTGGTGAGCACTATAAACACTCACGAGTATTTGTTTTCAGTCAATGAATTCAATGAACCAAAAGTCTATAAAGATAGTAAAGCCATCTCTCAGGTACTTACTCATCTTTTACTTTTAGAACCTGGTACTTTTCAGTCTCACCCTGATATGGGAGTGGGACTTGTATCAAAGTATCGTTATACAATGGAAGATAAAATCACTGATTTGAAAAATGATTTCAAACTTCAAATTGAGAAATATCTTCCTCAATATCAAGGTGTACAAGTGGAAGTATTCCTTCAGAATCATATCTGCTATATCAATGTCACTATTGACAATACGATTTATGCATTCTATTATGATTATGAGACGGATAACTTCCAGTCTACATTTAAAGCATTAGCTGATCTGTAAAGGAGGATATACATAATGGCTAATCATTTTCGCATGGATGATCCGATGGAAACCAATTTCACTAATCCTACCTATAGTGTAGATCTTACTGCAAAGAAAGAAGAACCCAAGCAAGAAGTTCCTCATGAAGAGGAAAAGGTTGCTACTCTGGCTGATCTGATGGATGAAACTCCTAAGAAGCCTAAGGGTAAACCTGTTATGGATTCTAACCCTCTGAAGAATGCTCAGGAGTTTGATCCGACCGTCCTGATTCCTAAGAAGGAAAAGGTTGATGAAGGCGCCAATGAAGTGTTTAATGCACTTGATCTGGCGGTCGAGCGTACCAAGAAGGAAATCACAAATTTCCATAATGATCTTGAAGCTAAGATGTATGAGGAATACGTCGAAAAGGAAAATGATACTGAGCTTGGTACAATGGAAACTGAGCAGCCTGCTCCTATTACCAATTCTGAGCCTGAAGAAGAGGAAGATGATCTGATTCATGAAGAGACTGCTTCCGCTGAGCCTGAGAAGGTTATCAACGTTCCTAAGTTCGAGCCTGATAAGAATCCTCCTAAGGAAGAAGAGAAGAAAGAGACTAAGAAGGTCTCTGTATCTAAGACTGCTGACTCTGAATTTGAATATGAAGAGTCTGAGTTGGATAAAGATCTGAAGGCTATGACCGAAGATTCTCAGGCTCCTGAAGAGGGTGATACTGAGAGTGATGCAGATGTCACTCGTAAGTATATTGATAGTGCTAAGACTGTCATTAAGCCTAAGCATACTATCGATCTGAGCAAGTTCTCTATTAGTAATGAGCCTGTTAAGGCTAGTACTATCATTGTCAATACAGCTCACGCTGATGCAGATATCGCTGACTGGATTATGTATGATGCTGGCCGTTCTATCGCTGTTAAGGGACTTACTGGTGCTGAACTGCTTAAGCTCAATACCAATAACAATGCCCGTAATAGACTGAATATGATGAAGGATACTTACAAGATCATCTACGATCATGTAGTTGATGAAAAGAAGCCTGATTTCTATACTTGGATGAAGCAGGTTAAGTATTCCGATATCGATCATATCTATTTTGCTCTCTATATGGCTACCTTCCATGGCTCTAACTTCATTTCCTATCAGTGCCCTGACTGCAAGAAGGTCTTCACTAAGGAGATTCCCTTCCAGGATTGTGTCAAGTATGCTGATGATGAAGTTAAGGCTAAGGTTAAGGAGATGCAGGAACTGCCTACCGATAACGGTGTGATTCCTTACAATGTCGATCTGGTTCAGGTAAATGACAAGTTTGTCTTCGGTATGAAGATTCCTTCTGCCTATAACCTGGCTATTGAGACTTCCAGCATGCCTCGGAATATTCTCGATAAGTATTCTGATCTTATCGACACTATTACCTATATCGATGCTGTCTATACCATTGATTATACCAATATGCAGCTCATCCCTGTGGCTATCCCTGTTGTTAAGGATGACCCTGTGAAGAGTGCTGCTAAGAAGATTAAGACTCTGTATGATATTCTCAAGAGTCTGACTTCTGATGAGTTCTTCTCTGTTCGTGGCTATATTGCTAAGACTGAAACTGAGGGAGCTAAGGTCACTTATCAGATCCCCACTACCAAGTGCCCTGATTGTGATACTGAAATCCCTGGTGAAACTGTTACTGCGGAAGGCCTCCTTTTTACACGGCATCAGTTGGGAGCCTTCGCGAATATGTAAACTTCATTCAAGTAATTGTATCAGAGATGCGTGGGAGAGTTAATTTAATGGATCTTTTCAATGCTCCATTTAATCTCGTCCACGAACTCTATTACTATACATTTACTGTGAGGGAAGCTAGAGAAGAAGACAGGAAGAAAGAGGAACAAGAGAAAAAGAAAAAAGAGGAAGAAGAGAAGGCAAGGCAACAGTCTCGCAAGAAACTTCCCACTTCCTTTGATCGTCCTCTTTCTCCTGCTGCTCTGGCTAAAGCTTCTAAAGCAATGAAAGCCCAAGCTGATGATGAAAAGAAAAGCGAAGGTAATATATTTAAGAATTCCGAGCCATCACTTCCTTCAAATATTGACACTGGTGAACTAGCTGATTTATTGGAGGAGGGTTTGTAATGAATAAAACCGATGATTTTGTAAAGTCGATTTCCTCCGATGATATTCCTAGTATCATAACTCATTGTTTTGATGAGCTTATGGTCTTATATCATATGGTGGGAAATCGACAAGATATTGAGATTTGCGCTGATGGTAAAATGCCCATTTCATTCATGATTCTTATGGAATCAGAGGATGATGCCATTAAGCTTATTGATGCTATGAACGGTCTTGATTTCTCTGTATATGGAACTCCATATATTGTTGAGATGTCTCGTTCTGCTGCATCTATTCATACGTCAATTAGAGCCGCCTGCTAAGGGCGGCTCTTTTTTGTCTTATAAAGATTTTCAAATAGATACTATATTAGTATGAAGTATAAGACTTCTGAATAAATAATTTTATAAAGGAGAAATTAAAATGACTGATGATTTTAGAGAATATTTACTGAAAAAAGTTATGGATGTGGAATATTTAGTACGAGAATCTGGCCATAATGAAAAACGTATTACAGGAATTGCAACTGAAATTCGTACTTGTAAATATGATAGACACTTAATTTTAAGCTGTTTATCATTTAAATCCGCTGATAAAGAAATAATTGATATTGAAGCACTTAAAGCTAAACTTGCTTCTGATGAAAAAGTGATGGCTCATGTATTTGCAACTTTTATTCCGTGCTATAGTCTAGATGAACTATTTGATCTGGGCTGGATGGGATGCAAAGATTTCAAGTTTAATAAATTCTTAAAAGGATACACGTTCAAACTTTATGACTTATAAGATAAAGGAGAAATCAAAATGAATGATGAGACTAAAGAATATTTGTTAAAAACAGCTATGGGTGCAAAGTATTTAGTACGAGAAATTGGATATGATAAAAAATACATTGCAGGAACTGCAACTGAATTTAATACTTGTAAAGATGATAGATATTTAATGTTAAGCTGTCTATTGCTTAAATCCGGTGATGAAAAAATCACCGATATTGAAACGCTTAAAGCTAAACTTGCTTCTAATGAAAAACTGATGACGCATGTATTTGCAACTTTTATTCCGTGCTATAGTGTAAATGATGTATTGGATCTGGGTTGGAAGGGATGCAAGGATTTCAAGTTTGATAAACTCGTTAAAGGATATACATTCAGACTTTGTGACTTATAAGATAAAGGAGAAATTAAAATGAATGATATTACTAGAGAGTATTTACTAAGAAAGGCTATGGGCGTAAAATATTTAGTACGAGAATCTGGCAATGGTAAAAAATGTGTTACAGGAATTGCAACTGAATTCCATACTTGCAAAGATGGTAGATATTTAATTTTAAGCTGTCTATCATTTAGATCTGCTGATGAAGCAATCGCTGATATTGAAGCGCTTAAAGCTAAACTTGCTTCTGATGAAAAAGTGATGGCTCATGTATTTGCATCCTATATTCCGTGCTCTACCGATGGAGAAGTAATAATGGATCTGGATTGGCTGAGATGCAAGGATTTCAAGTTTGATAAATTCTTAAAAGGATACACACTCAAACTGTATGACTTATAAAATAAAGGGCGGAGTTAATCCGCCCTTTTCTTTTTTGTCCTTGCCACATAGAATTAAGAGGTGATTATATGCCAATTATTAATAAACAAGTCGAAACTGCGGAACGACATCTTCGAGTAGATCTTATTGATCCTGATAAACTGGTAAAAGTGAACGATCTTAAAGAGATCACTAATCCAGTTGCTTTCGTTCGCAGAGGTGTTCCGACAAGTGATGGATTATGGTCAAATGAAATTTTTGGTATTACTCAATATCAGCGAGCTAATACATTTGCATATATTGATCTTCATGAAGAATTCATTAATCCTCTCATCTACAAGCTCTGGTGTAAAGTTGATCCTGATGTGAAACTTTGTGTCCATGGCGTTAAGAATTATATCATTAATGCTAATGGAGAACTCCAAGAGAATGAGGATGGAGAGAATGGCATTCAGTTCTTAAAGAAGCATATTAAAGAATATAGATTCAGAAGAACTGAGTCCAATAAACGTGATATGAATATCGACTTCATTCAGAAGTATATTGGACAGCCTGAATTCTTCATTAGTAAGATGATTGTCATCCCTGCATACTATAGAGATATCAATACTGATCAGGGCAAAGTTACTGTGGATCAGATTAATGCTCTCTATAGATCTCTTATCATTTCTGTCAAGGCACTCAGAGAATCTTCTAGTTATGGATTGAATCTTTCCTCTGCTAATAGAGGTAGAATTCAGGAAACTCTTGTTCAGATCTATGACTGGTTTGGTTCTGGTACTCAAGTTGGTACTGATGAAGTTTCTGGACAGATTCCTGGTAAATTCGGTGTTCTGCGTAGATCTGTTATGTCTAAGACTACAGACTATGCTTCTCGTCTAGTTATTACTGCACCTCAGCTTAAAGTTGAGACAGTAGATGATGTAGATGCAGATATTGATTATTGTGTAGTGCCTTTGGCATCTACACTTGCAAACTTCTTCCCATTCATTATTTTTAATGCAAGAAGAATTCTGGAGAATGAATTTAGTTCTAACTCTGTAATTCCTACTGTTGGTAAGAAGTCTGGTGAAATCAGATATCTACATCCCAAAGATTATCAGAGTGAATTCTCTGATGAGAGAATCAGAAAAGAAATTGAAAGATTCTTAACTGGTTTCTCTAATAGATTTATTCCTATTGAAGTTCCTACTGTAGAAGGGATCACTACAAGGCTTAAGTTTAAGGGTTACAATGTAACCATGGAAGAGCTTAAGCAGAGACCTGATACTCCTTTCTTGAAGAGAGATATGACCTGGTGTGATATCTTCTATATGGCTGCAATCGAATCTGTTAAAGATCGTTGTGTGCTTATTACGAGATATCCTATTGACTCTTATTTCAATCAGTTCCCCTCTAGAGTTAAGGTAAGTAGCACAGTAGAAACCGAGCCTATGGTGCTTAATGATACATTCTATCCTAAGTATCCGAAGATTCGCCAAGAAGACATTGGTAAAGATACCTCCAATAAGTTTGTGGATTCTCTTAATGTGAGTAACCTCATGCTTAATGGCATCGGTGGTAAACCATCAATAATTGCTTCCGATGTAAAACAAAACCTCTCTAATTGTCTGGAAACCCCTATAGAGCTCTATGAGCTACAACGTGATCTGCAAAGATGTGCGTGAATGCTTAAAAATCATAGAGATTGGGCAATCAGCAGCTAAGATTCTATTTTGAAAGAAGGTGATATAGAATAAAGTTCATCGACTATCGAAAAGCACTATGAAGTGAACTGAGTAGAGTAGGAGAAAATCCGAAACGGGAGGCACTCGATAAGAGTGAAGATATAGTCAGGCTATATATGAAAGTATATGGAAATATTGTACGGACTATAAACGTCGCTAATTGTAGTCCTTAAACTCCTTGAATTGCTGGAATGCTAAGTCTATAAAATAGATATGCTAATCAGCAGCTAAGACTTTATAAAGAAAGAAGGTGATAATAAAGTAAAGTTCAGAGACTATCGAAAAGCATCTAGAAATAGATGAACTGAGTAGAGTAGGCCGATAAGCTTATGATCGGTCGAAGTGGGGAGATCAGATTCATTCTGATATGATATAGTCCAATTACTCTGGAAACAGAGGGAACAGAGTTGCGTCTGTAGAATTTTATTAAGGATGGCGATCAGGTAACCGTTAAAGGTGTTTATAGTGATGAGGCTAATGCTGAATTGATTAAGATCATCAATTCTAGAAGAAACCTCTTAGGACTGGATGGCAAGGGGGTTAGAACTTCTGAAAAGGAAGCATCTCTTGCTATGTATTGTCTTACTAGAACACTTGATGAGGATAAGAAGAAGACTTCTTCTCCTGTGTTTTAAATGTATTGCTAGCTGGAATATGGTTCCAGCTAGCTTTTAAATATCCATTTATCATCATATTAAAGGAGAGTGATAACTATGGAAGAAAAGAAATTATCATTTGAAGAAATTAAAGAATTCTATACAGAACGAAAATTGGATCCATTGCATACGAATTCATCTTATCATTGCTTAGATGGATCTAAGTTAACAACCGATGTTGGGTATTTTGAAAGTTGTATGGAGAATGGATTCCTTAGAGATCTTGAGCTATTTATGACTGGGAAAAATACAGGTGGAGGCAATGGCGGTGTTGGTCCATTATATGGAGATGGAGTCCTGACATGTAAATATGTCGGCAACTGCTATGGAGGAGAAGGAACTGTAGCATTAGTTGGTAACGGATATTGTGGAAATGGTGGCACAGGAGTTGTCAATAAATAATAGAATAATAAGTAAGCCGTTTGGCTTACTTATTATTTTTTGTCGAAACAGTTTAATAATTGAATTATTCAAAAGGAGTTGACTATAAATGGCTTTTTATACTATGCTGAATATTATTTTAAGCTCAGTCTCTGTCAGAGCTAAGAGATCTGGTTGGGATAAATCATATATTAAGCGTGAATATAATAGTCATACCAATAAAGTAGAAGTAGTTTTGTATATGAAATATGCATTTAGCGATCCCTATGTAAAGACTCTATACATCCCTATGAATGAAGACCTTGTTGCTGAAGACTGGGAGGTAGAAATAATTGAATAAAGAAGAAATTTGTGTATCTGATATTTCTGCTTTTATCAAAGCCAAGAGAAAAGAACTTGGAATTGGGCAAGTACAATTATCTAAAGCTACTAAAATCAGCCAGCAATGCATCAGCTTCTATGAAAATGGCAAGGTTAATCCTAAACCTAAGACCATTATAAAGATGCTTGCTGCATTAGGATATAGAGTTACAGGTCATGGTAATGGACCTGGGATGTTAATCATCGAAGAAATTCCGGAGGAAAGAAGAGATGAACTACTTAGACGCTATCAGAATTCTTAGAGATGATACTGATAAGAAAGCTGCTAGAGAAAGCTGGATTGATACATATATCAAGTATAAAGATGAACAGAAGTTTTCTCTTTGTAAAACTTCTAAGGCGAATGACTCCATAATGCATACTGTTATGGATTACATTCCTTCTCACAGTGATGTAACACATGATGATTGGAAAATTATTCCTTGATCAAATCAGGGGTGGGTACTGTGCCCAGCCAGCACAGTACCCATGATTTGTAAAGGAGTAAAAGAAAATGAGCAAAGAAAACAATCCGCTGAAGACTTCGGATTTATTTATATGTTTCTATATCTCTTTGAAATATCAGAAATATATAATTGTATAATATAATTATGAAGCTAGAGCCACAACTAGCTAATTTATATGACATAAGGGGAATGACACAAATGAGGTACCATGTTTATCAAGCACTGCAGTGTAAAAATATTGAGGATAAGGAGGCTGTCCTTGATATAATTGAAGGCATCTTAACAATCTTGGATGAGAAAGATGTCCTTCTAAAAAAGGCAAAAGGAGCTGTAAATGATTTTACAGCAGCAGATAATGCAGTCTACTATGACCGTAAGTATCTGTACATACCTGAGAGAATTCTTAAAGAAATTTTAGGGGATATATGCTACATGGATATCCCTGATCAAGTTTCTCTGCTGAAAGCAGCTAGGTATGATTATAAGAGAATCATACCTGAGGCTTTCTATACGGAAGTCTTTGTTAGCAACCCGATTGGAGGACAAACAGTTGACTGCTTGACCTTGAACTATAAGGTTATCCGTACAATAGGTATGGATATGGATTATATAGAAAACTGAATAAAGAGGGAGCATTTAGCTCCCTCTTTTATTTTTCCTAAGAACCGTAATATCTACAGCATTCAATTATATATTATAATGATGCAGTAGTATATAAATTACCTTGTATACTAAAGTTAATGAGGTGAGATCCTACTCTCACCTCATTAATGGTGCCCTCCCGATTACATTTACATTTCCCAGCGCACATGAAAGGAGGACTTGAACTGATGATTGTCCATAAGGACAACATTAGAAAGGCCGCTGAGCTGCTCTCTACCCAGAACCGCACTCAGCCGCTGAAAGAAGAAATGGGTCTTAGAGCCGACATTCTTATGAATGCATCTAAAGCTCATCTCTTTACTCTTCTGTTTGGACATCAGTACGAATATGTATTGATGGAAGGCCAGAAGATTAATATGGTGTTGGCTAAGTATTAATTCAGTACTTAGTTGATATCAGAAGAATAATGGGATGGTAATATCCCATTATTTTTTGTAACTTTTTACCATGAAATTGTAAGTTTTAACATATCCTCAACAATGAAATAACAATGTTAAATTCAATGTAAGGTGGTAATTTCTAGTGGATATGACATTTCAGCAATATATCGACAATCCACTGGGAAAGAAGAGCGCTGTCTTTTCCCAGCGTGATATGTATAAAGAATTATACACAAAGAAATATGGAGCTGTTCTCTTAAGAGAGAATGGTTCTTTTACCACAAAGATGTATTATGATAAGAAGAATGATATCTACTATATACATATGAGAGTTCCTTCTGAAGTAGTAGAGAAATTCTACTACGATGTAGTAATTAAGTTCTATCCTATAGATGGAGCTAATGCTACAGAGAATGATCTCCATAATTATGGTGTAAAGTTCTTCTCGAATGATCCAGCTTTTGTGTTCACCTATGAATATGTATTCTCCAAAAATGATTTGTTCATAAATGAATTAAAGCCTAGAGCCTCAAAGACTGCTTTGAAGTCTAGACCTACTGAAAGAAACCCTTATGAAATTCCTGGATACGTGAAGAGTCTATATTTCTGTTTCTTACATATGAAATCCAGAAGTCTTTTTAATAAGACATATTGGAAGCAATATGCTGAACCTTTCAGGCTGAGAACTCTTATTGATGCTATTGAGCCTTCCGATAAGAAGGTTGCTGATAGACAGAGACTTGGTATTGAGGTTGCAAAGAAGAAGGCTATAGAAAGAAAGAAAGAGCTTAATAAGCAGACTGCTAATACTCAGCAGAGAAATACTACTGTTAAGCGAACTTCTGGAGTCCATGTAATAACCCCTAAGACTCCTATTAAGCCTATCTCTGGTTCTTCTAGGAAGAATAGTCTTGTCCGTAAAATAAATAAAAAGTAAATTATATATTATTTTTATAGAAACGTCTAGGGGGTAAAGATTATGAGTAATTCCACAGCAAAAGAAGGCATTAACCCTATCGTAGAAATTGATCCTCAGGAATTTGTTCATGCAGATGAATGGATACCAGCACCTGAGGATATGATTTTCAAAACAACTAAAGGAATCATTGTTGCAAATGTCTCTGAATATTTTGGGGCTGAGCAGAATATGAACCTTGATGCTTTTGTACTCAGTACAAAGCGTTCTTATAACTCTCCTGCAATGAGAGAACACATCGTTCAGTATCTGAATTATTTCGAAAAGTTCTATGATACTGATAGACTTCTGTTCTCAACGTATTGCAAGATCAAATATATGATCGATTATGAGCCGACTTACAATAAAGACATGTTCTTCTTCGATATCATGAAGTATATTGTAAGAGGCCCTCTGGAATATCTTACTACACAGATGACTAGCGAGAATTATACTCTCAATCTAAATTATAAATCTCGTACCAGTTCTTCTTTGCAGTATAATAACACACATGCAATGCTGCTTATGAAAATCTCGGTTCAAATGAATCAGATTATTCCTTTGCTTTGTCATTTCATGTATGCTAGAAAGATCCAGAATACTAACGATTTTCTATTTGAAATATATGATAAACTTATTGATAATCCTGATATTGACATCTATGGCAAACTATATGAAACTGCATATTCCAATGTAGTTCGCCATGTCAAGCAGAATCAGATTATCTGGAATAAACAGGACATTCGGGGCATAGACCCGGTGACGCATTCCATTCAATGTGTGCAGAATATTCTTATTAATATCATATGCAAGTATGACTTTTCTAAGAATCTTGTGCATTATAATTATTCCAGTATCCTGCGTAATACCGGCTACCAAATTACCAATATCGAATATGAATATGCATTTGTCTCTCTGTCTAGTAGTAAGAGAGATGAGGATTAACTAGAGATAGTTCAAGTCCCACCTATTGGAAACAATGGGATAGTGTAAACCACTTGAATTGCTGGGAAGTCTTGAAGAGCTCTTGTTCCACAACGGGGCAATTTGTTGCGTACGTGAAGGTGGCGAAAGTCAGAAAGAATACAAGAGATGTGTGATGTGAATATATCGAATATCGTTTAGGACTAGACTGGTGCAAGGCCAGTATTTGATATCAATTTGGGGAAACCCTGTAGCACAATTATAGAGATAATCAGCAGCTAAGCAGATGTGCTGTGCACAATCGTGGAGGAAATATGTTGGATATCTGTAAGGACATTGGTTGGTGCAAGACCAACATCCAATACCAGACTGATTTAAAACGAACAAAATTCATTCCTACAAACCATATGTGACATAATTTATCTTTTGGAAGTTATTAAGAAAAGAAGGCACGAGCACAGCCTGAAAGTTCAACGACTAACGAAATCCTGGTTATTCGAACCACTGGCAAGAATAACTAGAAGAGAGTAGAGTAAGCTTCACCGCAATGATGGAGCTGAAGTGGGTGGGGCCGTAGTGGGTAAAGCCACCGGCTAAGATATAGTCTAGCCCTCATAGAGATATGAGGTAGAAGCGATGAATTCAGAATTCGATAAATTTGAGAGCTATACAACTAAAGCAGACTCTTCTCTGATGATGCAGACAGAGATCTCTGCTAGAGAAGCTATGACAATTATCCGTCAGAAGTATGGTCCTTTTGAAGAAGATGAAATCAAATTCTTTAAGAGAAGACTTGCTGATGGAGGCCAGGTTAAGATTAATAGTCTTCAGAAGATGCTTGTCTTCAACCTGTTCTATAAGTATTTCCAAGATACTCAGGTTGTAAATTGCATTAATTTGGATGACTATATTACTCTTATTCTTTCAGCTAGAAGAATCCTTGAAGAGAATGGTATGTACCTTCTTGGTTCTATCGTATCTTCTAAGGTTATTAGACTGGCTACTAGAAAGAGTGTTAATAAGAAGGAAATGACTAAGCTTGAGAATAGTGAGCTCTATGAGGCTATTCGTAACAAGTATAAGAATGATAAGATTGAAAAACAGATTTTGTCTATCATTGCTGCAATGCTCAGCTCTGATTTCGAGTATATCGATTATCAAGATCCTGATATTGATGGCAAGCCTATTACAGTCACTTCCGAAATTGCTTCTGAAGAAGTGCTTATGTATGTCAGTATGATTTAAGTCATTCTGTTATACATAAGTAAGAGAGTGGGGAGAAATCCCCACTCTCTCTTTTTTGTAATTCTAATTGTATTGAATTAGATATTATATATGTGGCATCAAGATGGCTAGACCTTGATGCTAGACCTCACAAATCTGAGGTGGTGCCTATGATTTACTAAATTTGTGGTATTGAGGAGTGTGATACAATGGATAATAAATCTTAGGCGGTGATAGAATCTCCATATATGATCTAGAGGGTATATATAGATTAGAAAATAAAGATGGCTCTAGATACAAATTGAATATTAAAGGAGAATGTATATGCGCAACGTAGTTGAAGAGTTCCGGAATTCATGCCTCGTTGAAAGAGGTTATGGAGGATCCCATAGAAGGAGTGATCGTTATGCTCCTCATAAAGCATACCAAATTGGGGCAAGGATGATTCCATTCTTCAAAGATCTTATTTATAGATCTTTGGGTAACGAAGAATTAGATCCTGATGGGATCTATCAGGAGGAGATTAAGAAGATCTCCTCAACATCGGCAAGATATTTCAAGCATGGAATTATTGCCAAATACAACGATTACATCGGCTTATTCTTTGCCGATGTTCCTGGCCTCGATACATGTGGGCTGAGGCTCACATATACCGAAGAAGAGTTCAATAGAACTCTTGAATTCATCAGCCGTAATAAGGGTACGGCTTTGATAAATGCCTTTATGGCATTCGGATTGGATTATCTGCTGAAAATGCAGAATATTAATCTGATCAAAGAACTCCCTACCTATGGGGTAGTGTATACATTCTCTGTCACAGAGAGGTATATTCTCATGGGTGACCATTGTGCTAGAATTATCTATCACGATGGTAACAGCATTGATATGGCTGCATATAATGCTGCTCAGTCTGCACTATTTGACCGTGATGTACCTCTCGAAGAATTGGAAGCAATTCTTCCTGATGGCCCTGAAGCAAAGCTGTTTGCTCGTAAGTATATCGATTTTGAGATCTCTCAGATTGAATATCTCGAGCGGCATATTGCTGCAGAAGCCTAATCCATAAATTAATAACGTGCCAATTAAATTTGGCGAGAAAAGTAATGAAATGGATAGGCAATACGGGGTATTGCAGATCTACTAGACGTTGAGTCAAAATTTAAATAGATATCTATGGAACAGATTTGGATGAGTATTGTGCTGATTGGCCCCGATGTGTCTATCTATGGAAAAGTGAGGCTATGAAGCTCATTTAGCTGTAATGGATCAGTAACGCCCTAGCCAGTTTTGGCAATGTGATGGATGAGTGTGATCAGGAAAGACGCAGATCTACAGAGAGATGGAAGGGATGAGTGTGGCGTTAAATAGATATGGAAATGCTTACAAATTACGTGTGATGATGCGTGATTCATAGGATGGGCAAGTCCTGAACTGGTATCTAGATGCAATTAAATGGATAAGAAAAGAAGAGTTAAAATGTGTCTTGCAATGGACCAGCTCTTCTGGACTAATCGTTGCGGGGGAATAGCCAAACCAAGTCTGTACTAAGCACCGCGAGGGAACAGCAATACCATGTGAGGCGGCGGAATAGCTAATCTCTACCAAACTGAGGCACACTAAGCACAGCAAGGGAAGAGCAATACTATGAGAAGCGGCGGAATTGCTTAGAATTGCGGTGATACGAGATGTTGAGTGACGGATAAGTAAGGTATTTCATCGCCATAAGAAAGTGTAGCTTAGATACGGATGAGCACTACTAGGAGAGGCGGCGGAACGGAATAGCCCTTTTGGACTATACTGAGTAGCGCCGAGTGACGGATAAGCGTTGCATTCCATAGCAATAAGAAAGTGTAGCTTAGATACTGATGAGCACGAATAGGTTTAGTTATACTCTGAGCTGTGATGTGATGGAAAGGAGACGCACAGACCAAAATAGCATGCTTTGTGGTCTAATGCTAAGGAATGGCATATCCCGACAATGAAGCGTTTTCAAAAAAGAAAGGGAGTTTAACTACTCCCTTTCTTTTTAGTATTTTATATCGCCTAAAACAGATATTTAATCTATTATAAGGGAGATTTACTATGAAAAATAAAGACATCATCTTTTTACAGGTCATAATACCTTTGGCTCTTTTAATATTTTGGCCTGCTAAATTTTATCCTATATCGGTTACTATTGCATTTCTATTAAATCATACTATGGCTCTTTATACTCTTGAAAATTCCACTAATGATAGAATGAAATCCATATCTGTTGGAATAGATGCATTGTTTACTATCATCACTCAGATCATCTATATCGTTAGTGGATATCATTATTTCAAAGAATTCAGTATCTTGGCTATACTAATTCATGTCATATTTATGATGATGAATGCTATCATATTTAATTTTGTTTTTGGATCTTATATGAATAGGAGAAAGTAAAATGAAATTTAAACCAAACGATATCTGCATCGTAGACATTAATAACGATTTGAATCTGAAGGAGTATCAGGTTTGCAAAGTACGAATTGTTAAGAGAGTTGGATGGGGGAGATATATGGTGACTCCTATATCTCCTATTGTTTATCCTGTTACTAAAACTTCTTTTGTAGCTAAATCTTTTGTAATTAATAAGAAATGGCTTACAAAATCTTCTCTTGAAGAGAATGTAGTCATTAGAACTCCATTGGATTGCCCTGTTATTACTAAAGATGATTTGGCTGCTATTAAAATAGCCATTCAAGTAATGGAGAAGTATACAGTAAATCCTTATACAGATACTCTCAGAGAATTATCTGCGAAACTAAACTACTATAGTCAATTCTCTAAGAAAACGGAGTTATGAGATATGGATGAAAAGATTTTATTCGATCCAATTATAGATCTATCTCCAGAAGGAAAAGCTGAAAGATTTATTTCTAATAGGCTTACAAGAATGGAATTATCTGAGTTAAGACGAAGAGCCAGATTAACTCAGAAAGAGCTATCTGATTTGACTGGTTTGTCTACTCAATGTATCTCAGATATTGAATCAGAAAAAGGCGGTAATCCCACTCTGAAGTCTATCATGAGATATTTAGAACCTTTAGGTTATGAACTTTATTTCAGACCTAAGACTGTTTAAGATTATATATTATAATCTTGAATAAGGAGGTTATAAAGTATGGAAACTAATGAAGCTTTTGAAGCTTTGAAAACATTTCTAATTCAAAACTATGGAGCAAAAGTTGCTTCCGGTGGAAGAGAGATCATAAAGAGATGCCACATTTGTGGTGACTCTAGAGATCCTTCTTCTCGTCATATGTATATCGGTTTAAGAGATGGAGTTATTCTCTACAACTGTTTTAAGTGTAATGCTTCTGGTGTAGTGGATAGTAAATTCTTTAGGGATCTTGGCTGCTATGATGTAGATATGATCAATATTTGCAACAAAAACAATGCCAAAGGATCCTCGTTAATAAATCAGAATAAAAGCTCTTTTTATAGAAAGAGGATTCCCAATTTAACGATAACTGAGGACTCTAGGACGATGAAAAAACTTGAATACATTAATAATCGTCTTGGAGTTAGACTCAAACTCAGTGATTTAGCAGAATTTAAAATTGTGCCAAATCTCTATGATTATCTGAATCATAATGATATGCCTAGGCTTACAAGATATAAGGATGTATGCGATCAACTTGATCTATATTTCCTTGGATTCTTATCGGCAGATAATGCATATCTAATTATGAGAAGATTAGTAGATAAGACTGAGGTTCTCCAAGGACTTCAAGGAAGATATGTGAATTATAATATCTATGACTTGAAGGATAATAGTTATAGGTATTATATTCTTCCTGGATTTGTAGATCCTAGTCAGCATATCAGAATCAATATAGCAGAAGGGCCATTTGATATTCTTGGAGTAAGATTTAATACAGATGCCCATGACTATAATAATTCTATTTATGCAGCGATTGGTGGAAAGTCTTATATCAATTTGGTAAAGTTTTTCATCACAGAATACGGCTTCATGAATTTTGAACTTCATATCTATGCAGATAATGACGTAGATAATTATGAAATTGAGAAGATCAGTACCGTATTAAATCCTTATCGAACTCCAATCTATCTTCACAGAAATACATTTCCTGGGGAGAAAGATTATGGTGTTACAAGCGACCATATTATAGATTCCGTTATGCAAATTTTGTAAAGGAGAATGAAAGAAATGGATTATGAATTTATGGCTACTCAAGATCGTGAACTGGCTGATATTTGGCTGAAAGAAAATTTCCGCCAGAATGATACGATCGAACTGATTGCATCAGAGAACTTTGTCTCTGATGCTGTACTGGAAGCAATGGGAACTATCTTCACCAATAAGTATGCTGAAGGCTATCCTGGCCATAGATATTATGGTGGATGTCAGTATATTGATGAGGTTGAGCAGCTTGCTATTGATAGAGCTAAGAAGCTTTTCAATGCAGAGCATGCAAACGTTCAGCCTCATTGCGGAGCTAATGCTAACCTTGCTGCTATGATGGCACTGATGGAACCCGGAGATACCTATATGTCTATGGAGCTCTCTGAAGGTGGTCATCTTTCTCATGGTGCTCCTGTGAATATCTCTGGTAAGATTTTTAAGCCTGTTCATTATTCTCTGAATTCCAAGACTCAGAGAATTGATTATGATCAGCTTAGAGATACTGCTAAGAAGATTCATCCTAAGATGATTCTTGCCGGTGCTTCTGCTTATCCTCGTATCATTGATTTCGAGGTCATTAGAGATATCTGTGATGAAGTGGGAGCATATATGATGGTCGATATGGCTCATATTGCAGGACTTGTTGCAGCCAACGTTCATCCCAGCCCTGTTCCTTATGCGGATGTAGTCACTTCTACTACTCATAAAACTCTTCGTGGCCCTCGTGGTGGTCTGATTCTCTGCAAAGAAGAGTTTGCTAAGAAGATCGATTCTGCTGTATTCCCTGGTACTCAGGGTGGCCCTCTTGAACATGTCATTGCTGGTAAGGCCGTTTGCTTCAAGGAAGCTATGACTGCTGAATTCAAGGAATATGCAGTCAAGGTTGTTAACAATGCTAATGCTATGGCTAATGCTTTGCTGATGCATGGATTCGATCTTGTTACTGGTGGTACCGATAATCATCTGATTCTTGTCGATCTTACCAATAAGAATATTACTGGTAAGGAGCTTCAGAATCGTCTTGATGAGATTGGTATTACTTTGAATAAGAATACCATTCCTGGTGAGATTCGTAGTCCTTTTGTAACTTCTGGAGTACGTATCGGTACTGCAGCTGTTACTACAAGAGGATTTACCAACGATGATATGGAGATGATTGCTAGTATTATCGACCTTGCTTGTATGCCTGATTGGGAGGATGATATCAAGAAAGAACTTCGTAGAGCAGTCAGAATGATCACTCGTAGAACAACAAGGGAGGATTAAATATGAATAAAGTTGAATTCAACTTCAATGAACTTGAACTTGGAACGGTTCTTGGGATTAATAATCCTGCTTCTACACCTATCACTATGGATTATGTCTATTTTGGCAGTTCAGATGATGATATGGCTGATGTAATTAAAACTATCTGTGATTGCATCTTCAAGTTTGCTCCTTTCGGAGTTGCATATATGATTAGGCATACTGATATCGTTTTTGCAACTCTCTATCATATGGGCATTCCTGGAAATGATAAGTCATATCAGCTCATTAAAGCTATTATTTGCATTGTAGCTAATGAGTGGAATGATGTTAATCTTTATAGACTAGCAGAAATTAAGTCGAATCCTCTCGATATCTTCAATACCATTGACTATGCAGATGGTATTAGAGTATATTCTAGCTCTGTCAATAAAGACAATAAGAAAATGTTCATGCTTAAGTGCTCTAATGTTGATGAGTACTACTATATCAAGGCAATGAATGAGTATACTTGCAGCACTGGATGGGATGTATCATTTAAGATGTATAAAATGTATCTTATTGATACTGATGATCCCCATAATGAGAGAGAACCTATTCTTGAAGGAACATACAATTCTGCGAAAAGTGAATTCTCATGCTTCGGTATGAAGTTCCATAGTGTCTTCAAAGAAGAAGGTGAATATGTAGTAGCAGATCTTGATAAATATGGACTTCCTTTCTCTGCTCAGTCTATTGCTGTACTTATGGCAAAGATCTATAAGTTCAAAACTTCCATGCAAAAATACGATGAGTCCTATTGTGATGAATGGACTATCGATATGTATATGGATGGAAATATCAATATGAATATGAAAGGTTATCTTGATAAAGAGGAGGAAACTGAAGAATGAATATAACTGTTGAGCTGAATGATGAGCAGATGTCTGCTCTTATCACAGAAGGCATTCAAAATCTTGATGCTGAAACAAAGCAGGAGTTGGTTGTTTCTGCTATTAAGAAGTATCTGAGTGAACCAGGTGTGATGAATAAACTTATCTTCTCTCAGACTGGCTACAACTATAATACTCCATCTCAGTTCTTTAGAGAGCTTGTAGCTAAAAATATTGAAGATTCGAAGATTAAAGAATTGCAGGATCAGATGATCGATTATGCTGCAAAAAATAAATCCGATATTCTTTGTAAAGTTCTTGCAGATACTATCGCACGGAGTGTGATGACAGAGGGCTTTAAAGATATGCTGGGTGCTCGTCTTGGGCGGATCGAGAAAGCTCTATTTCCCAATGAATAAATTAAGAAGGGGTACATTGTACCCCTTCTTTTATTTTTTACTAGAATTCTTTTTTCTAGTCTTGGTCTGCTTCTTAGTAGGAACTTCCTTAACAGGTTCCTGCTCTTCAACTTCAGCAGAAGGCTCTTCAGGTTCATCAGCATCGCTATGATCCTCATCATCGATATCAGAAAGCATATCGACATTATCGATGGAACCAGTAGGCTGCTCATCATCATCAGCAGCAGGAGTTTCCTGAGCGTCTTCACTCTGAGCAACAGCCTTGTATTTATCAGCCTTAGAATAAGTGCCGATGTGAGGCTCTTCTTTAGGATCCTTTTCAACAGGCTTTTCAACAACTGCTTCAGCAGCCTTCTTAGCCTGGAGATCAGCCTCAAAATCATATCTGAAGTTCTTAGTCGTCAGCTGAACAGTAGAGCCATCAGAAAGAACCTGATGGATGGTAGCACGACGGCATAAGCACTTCAGAATATCGCTATAGGTCATCTTGATTCCAGTACGTACTCCATAGATAGGAGGTATAGTGGTCTTTACAGGAATCGGAGCATTTACATTTACGATCTTAAAATAATCCATTGTGATTAAAATTCCTCACTTTCTGCAGAATTGTCATCCTCATCAGGATCTACGTCGCTCTGTTCAAAAGAGTCAACAAAATCAAACTGATCATCGGCGACAGCTTCGGAGAAGATATTGCGATTAAGATCTTCATGGAAGATCTTCTCAACGTCATTCATAGGAATACCTCCTTTTATGATTACTGTATTGTTCCCTATATCAAGATTTTGCCATAATGGAAGTCTTGATATAATACTTAATGATATAGATATAGATAGGAATAAGATAGAAGATTTCTTTACTATCACAGAATTCCATATCATGAATCTTATTGATAATGGAGTCTGTAATATATCCTTCATCGTCATTCATATAAGAGATAAGGATATTATAAACAGATTTCTTATCACCATCATCATATTTCTTATTGAACTGAATATGCTGAATTACATCTTGATCCAGAATAGAAATTCTGGTCTTGAAAGGCATATTGTCGATATACTTAATCTGATAATAATCCTCAAGTCTAGAAGTGAAAAGAGAATTGATATCAGTAATCAAATCAGCAGTACAGATAATACCGTTCCCGATCTTAGCAGCATCTTTTTCTTCAATATAATGGAAAAGAGACTTTGCATACTCAAATGGGAATGTAGCTTCCAGATTAGTCTGATGGGCTACATAGAAATAGTCTTCACCAGACATAAGATCGTGCCTTCTCATGAATTCGATCATGAAAGGATCATAAAAATTCCAAGAATCATCATATCTATAGATATATGTCTGAACTTTGGGTTTGAAGAAAATACCATTATACCAATTGGCAAGATCGAATGTAAGTTGCTCAAGCTTCTCAGTCAATTCATAGTCAGTAGAAGAGATTACAGAGGTAAACTCAGTACCAACGTTATTAACTAAGAACTTATAAGTCTTATCGACTTGCTCTTCAATCTGAGATGTGGAATTGGTATACTCAAGATGATAGCTAATCTTATAGATATTAGCTCCAGTATCGAGAGTATCAGGAGTTACATCATCAACTTTAAAAAGAAGATCTTCCTTCACATAAGAGATGGAGAAGAAGTCTCCAGGAAGAGGTTCAATAGTATTGGGGAGTACATAAGCATCTCCATTAATAGGAGCAGCTTCAGTACCATTCTCTCCAACATCATACTCTACAGAGATTCTATCAATTCCATAAAGGAAAAAGTCTTCAATCTTGTTGAAGACTAATGCAGACTGAGATGAGATATGAGCATACTGGAGCTGAGATGCAGGATCAAGTGTAGACTTGGTCTTATTCTGCTTATAGTAATTAACTTTAGTAGGCTTCTTATCTGAAAATTTATAGTATGGATTATCCAGCTTAGAGGCATTAGCCTTAACCAAGCTATCCACTACATTGGTGTATTGCTTGTTGGTAAAACTACCCATAGTGAATAACCTCCTAAATTAACAATTTACTTATAAGTTCGCAATTAGCCTAAGATACAAAAAAGAAAGGGCTGTAAGGAGCCCTTTCTTATTTTTAGTCGATCTTGAAAGATCCATCAAGAATTTCTGATATAATCATGTATCCAGTTGCACATAGCCTGATACTGAACATGATGAACAGAATTTCTGAGTGCTTCAATAGCTTCAAGTTGTTCGAAACTAAAGCCTTCGAGATCGTTATAAATAATTGCATCAAAAGCATCAAGTAATATTTTTGCTTGATCTTCAGGTATCACCACAGCATTGAAATCTTTAAATGCATCGAATCTTTCAATACCGATCTCTTTTGCTTCATCCCCAGTAATAAAATCCTCAGACATTGCTATGATGTTTCCATCAAAAGAAACTGTGTATTTAGGGGATTTCTTCTCAAGCATTTCTTTTAATTTTTCACAAGTCTTAGAATTCATAGTTTATTACTCCTTTTATTTTAGTCGATCTTGAATGACCCGTCAGGATTTCCAGGGGCAGTTTCAATACAATTATTGCCCCATTCAATCATTGCTTGATACTGGATATGACATATAGCATCACGGAAAACTTCTAAAGCATTTGAGAGAGTATTGAGCTCTTCCGGTTTCTTATATGGAGGTACAATGTCAATGCTATCAAGAAAATCAGAAATAGCCTCAGCATATGAAGATGGAACAAGAACATCACTCAGATTCTGATAAGCATCAAATCTTCCAATACCGAGCTCTTTGATCTCTTTATCAGACAGAGGTTGCTCACATACAGCCATAATTCTGCCATCAGAAGTGATAGAATAAGCAGGGCTTTTCTTGCTAAATAATTCAGCCAGCTTTTTAATAGTTTCGATTTTCATATTTTTAATCTCCTTTTTAAATATTTGAGAAGTTTATTACTTCTCTAATTCAAAGTAATGATATATAATTAACTTGTATTTTTTAAATAAAGAACCATTAAGTAAAATTTGTATGGTTTCTGACCTGCAGATAATAATAAAATTCCGAAAGGAGATTAAACACATGGCTAAGCGTGAAGACATCAATGCTATCCTGGCTAAGTGGTCCAAGGGTGAGATCACTACTGAAGAGGCTAACAAGCAGCTGAAGGAAATCGATGCTGGCATCTCCCTGAACCCCAACAAGAAGGGCAATGCTCTGGTTGATTCCGGTGTCGGTTCCATGGATGTTGCCAACGTTGTTGATGGCAAGCTGGAGGGCGGTTCTGCTCCTCAGTGCGACATCTACTACAATGGCAAGGTCTGGCACAACATTGGCGATGATCCTACTCTGCTGCCTGGCGGTTTCCCTCGCGTTGAGGCTCCCGCTGCTAAGCGTGAGCTGGACATGAGCCGTAAGCCTGAGTTCGCCGGTACCATCCAGAAGCAGTCCATCCCTGGTGGCACTTATGAGGTTAAGTACGACGAGGACGGCTATGCCAAGTCTGCTACCAAGATTAAGTAAGTAATTAATCTTGCTCGGTACAGACCAAAGTACAATGAAAATAGAGGGCGCAGTTGCGCCCTCTATGTACTTTTATTTACTGGATAGAGATCTTATGAATCTCTTTACCATCAGGATCGAGGAAACTAATAATGTTCTTAGTTTTATTGTACTTGACTGTACAATCGAGGATAGTATCTTCCTTAGGCTTTTCTTGAAACTTGTCATTGGGAATCTTAATCACATCGCCAGGATTAAGAGTTTTATTGCCCCAATTATTGTATGCCTTCAATTTAGTATAGAGAGCGCCATTGCCAAGTTCATTGGCAGCGATCTTCCACCAAGAATCACCAGACTTAACTGTATAAGTATAATAATTGCTGATGACATTGAAATACTTATTATGAGCCTCATCTGTCAGATAAACAGCCATTGCACTATCAACAGCTCTATCCTCAGTAGGCACGTTGGCAACCTCACCACCAATAAGCAGACGAGCAGAGCCGCCACCATCCATATTAATTGCATACTTGATCTTGATGTCCAGCATCATCTTTACCATAGCATCAAAAGCAAGACCAGGCTTACCAATGCTGAAGAAGTAAAGATTATAGTCGTTATATGCAGCAATAGATCTAGTGGCTCTATAGTTGATCTCTGTAGCGAAAGTCCAAGGAGCACAGGATTTTCCATTATCAATCAGCACAGGATAACCACTTAAGAAGTCTGCAAACTTCCCACTCATAGAGTCAAGAGAGCCATACATAAACTTCTTATGGTCTTTATCAATACCGAAGCCCCAACGATACTTCTGATTGGAACTGTAAACAGTACCATCATCGATCATATTGAAGCAGGTATCTCCGGTAGACATAGAGAAGAAACCAGCATTAATAAGAACGTCAGGTTTTCTCTCCTGTCTCTTATAGAAATCTCCAAGCCTTTCTTTAGGCTGTTTGCAGATACATAGGTCAAGCTTATCAACTTCAGACCAAGGAATTTCTGCAACAGTCACATAGCTATACATAGGATGAGTATATTTTCTCATATGTATACCTCCTTTATAGATTTATTTACATGTCCATCTATGAAATTTGGATTATATAATATATTTATAGTAAGCCTGCCACAAAATATTAAAACTAACAAAGGAGAATAGCAATGAGAGAAATTTCTGATGAGTTTATTAAAGTCTTACTATTAACAATTGGACTAGGATTCTTAATGGTATCCTTAGTAGGATTAGCAGTGGCATTTTTAGGGATATATGATAAGATCAACGATATACGATCAAAGAAGATAAAGAAGAATATAGTAAAATCTCTTCAGTACTTCTGTGATCAAATGAATATACCAGTCTCTGCATCTGGAGAATATAACCGTCCTAATGGTAATGAGGCTATTGGATACATAAACTATCTTTCAGATCAAGATACTGGTAAGATTGCTGGAGCAGCGATATTTTTGAGGGATGATATTGATCTTGCAAAAGAATGTATGTGGTGCACATTCGCTCATGAAGTTGGGCATTACATATCTCAGGATGTATATAATGATAAATCTGAGAGTGGAGCAGATATGGAAGCATATAGATTTATCAATTATATTCTTTCTACAAAAGAAAAATTGATAATGAAATCTTGCATGGATATATATTTCAGAGGTAAAGAAGATCATCCAAAAAGAAATATCTCTTATCCTACACACATCAAGGAAAAAGCATTTATCGAACAAATGATGAAGGAAGTGAAGGAGTATTATGAAGGAATTAGAAGTAGTAATTAAAGAAAATATGATCCCTACTGACGAATGGCGCTTGGGATCAGCTGAATTCGGCAATAAGACCATGGAGGAATATGTACAAGATTTTCTCCATAATCGGCCAAACCCATTCAATCAACTGATTACTGTTTATGCAATCAGAGTGTCAAAGAACAAGGCAAAGAAAGTTATTTGCATTCCTGATGTTATGCATAATAATGTAACCATGCTTGATGCAAAAATGGAGCATCTTAAGGATGGTACCATTATGAAGTTGCAATTCTCTGGTTATTGCAGAGGATGCAAGGTGAACTTCTTTGTAGAAGAATAAATAAGAGAGGGAGAATTATCTCCCTCTCTTTATTTTTTTATTGTTTACCAGTAGAGCCAAATCCTCCACGGTCAGGACCATCAAGATGATCAACTGCAGTAAATTCTAATTCAGGCTGGTGCTTGAAAAGCCTAAACTGGCAGATACGATCACCTTTGCAAATCTTTGTAGGTCTAGTTGCAAAGACAGGCATCATCCATTGATCATTATCCCCAGAATAGGATTCATCAATAATCCCAATTCCATTAGTCTGAAGAATTCCATAATTCTTAAACGTACTGGAACGAGGAACAATATGTGCTTCATATCCAATAGGAATTTCCATAGCAATTCCAAGAGGAATGAGCATAAAATCTCCAGTAGCAAGTTCTACATCGGCAGCAGATCTGAGATCAATCCAATCAGATTTGCCATCGACATATTCAAGTTTCGCGTCAAGAGGAGAAAAGTACTTAACCTTAAGATCTAGACTCATAAATATCTCCTCCATTGTATGCTTTGATAGCACCTACTCCATTGTCTACTTTGTCAGCAGATACTTTGTAATCTCCAAGAATCAGCTTTCCATTTTCATCATACTTCTTATCACTCTTTACAGTTCTAAGATCCTTGAAGGAAACCTGTTCTTTCTTAACCTCTCTGTCCATATTATCCATACGAGCCAGATTGGTATTATTGTTTCTATTCTTAAAGAAGATACGGATATTATTGGTATAATCAGTAACTTCCACAGGAGTATCTGCAGGAGTATCTTCATACATTTCATGGATAGGCTCAGAACCATCAACATCATCTTCAGGACGAATCTGATACTGCTCTTCAGCCAACTTGTCCAAGAACTGATAGATGGTCAGCTTTGGAATGCAGCCCTGCTGCTCAAGATTACGACCATTGGCAGACTCGATATAGAGCTGCTTGAAAACATCAGGCTCGATCTTATCCTTAATAGGTACGTAATAGTTCCAATAGAAGAATCTCATACGGTTGAGCTCTTTATCGGACTGCAGAGGCCACTGATACTGATTCTGGATATAGAACCAATAGCAATTAAACATTGTCATCATGATCTCTCTCATGATATAATTGCTATTGATATATCTTCTCTTCAGATGGTCGATCTGCCACATCATATTAGCTAACCAACCGGTTTCGCCGCTACCACCACCATACATGCCGTTATTGAATCTAGTAATTGAAGTATTCTTATGTCTCCACATATAGAGACCAGAATAATCACCAAGGAACCAAATACGACTAGTGCAACCGCCTACAAGTCTGTTAAAACCAGTATCCTCATTAGAATGGGAAATATTCATTCTAATTGAATACTTGTCCAAGAATGCTTTAGAGTATGCATGAGCAAACACCCATACAAGTTCACAGTTATGAACATGGAGCCAACCTTGCTCATTCTGTTCAAGGAACTGAGCAATAACAACATCCTGATCTTTCTCAATCATACAACGAAGCATTTGAGAAATAGCATCAGGACGGCAGAAACAGTCATCTGCATCAATAGCAGTAACCATCTGGCCTACTGCATGGTCAAAACCAACCTGACGAGCTCCACCAGGGCCAAGGCCCTTCTCAAGTCTGATAAGTTTAATCTTCATGAACTGGGAGAACATTTCACAGATCTCATCATAAGTACCTTCAGTAGAATGATCATCAACGATAATAGTTTCGATCTCATCGATGTCTTCCTGCATAGCGATACTCATAAGAGTCTGAGAAATTGTATCAAATGCATTGAATGCGGGGATGATTACGGATACACGGGTGATAGTCCAATCCTGAGTATGGTTTGCTACAGGATTAGGTCTATACTGATAGGGAGGGAGGTTATTGAGCTTATAGTTCTTAAGCTCTTTCTGATCAATATTCAGATGCTCAGACATATTTTTATTCCTCTACTTTCTCATAAGTCTTTTGGAAGACATCAGGCTTACAGGGATAGAACTCTCCATTTACTCCCTGAATAATCCAATCTCCATCGGATACAAAATGATCTCCTTCTAAGGTCTTAATAATTCCACTACACTTTGAGTGACCATCATAAGTCCATAGCTTGATCAGTTGGTTATTCTTGTCAATTGCCTCCTGGATAAAATCAGGAAGGCCTTCATTATAATTGTCTAAGGTAAACTGCCATGCATTGATGACTACAGGTTTCTTTCTGTATCGGTTATCCAAGAAAATTCACCCCTTATAATAGTATTTTATTATTTGGTTTAGGGTTTTATAAGCTACAACCAAGGCACATCATAGTAATTGTAACATAAAGGCGGAGAAAATATATGGAAAATAATTTATATTTGCAGATGGTTAATGAGGCTTATTACGGTAAGACCCCAGATATTCTTAAGATAGAAGAAAAGATTGGCGAAATTAGAAAGAAGTATAAGTCAAGTCAGCATAAAGTAAATTCTTCAAAAGAAGTAAAAGAATTAGAAGAGATGCTTTGTAAAGAATTTGGATTTGCTGACCTTCAGTTTACAATCCAAATGGTTCCTCTTCACAATGCTATGACAATTCCTATATCTATTGCTGATATTAATCAGAAAAGAGCAACACTCATATCTACTTCTGATAATGGCATTAAATATAAACCTGAAGCAAAAGCATATATTGTTGTAGCTGTGACAAGGGGACTATTTTTCTCATTTGAATATACAGATGGAGAAATCACTGCTTTGATCATGCATGAAATTGGTCATAATTTCCAGTCTGTAATATCAAATCCTATTACTCGCACAGTAAGATCTATTAATAATATAATTAGATGGTGCTTGGTGCCTTTTCTTATATTAGCGGTAGGTCCTTTGAGAGATAAATGGATGTATTTAATTAATCAACTTAGAACTAAAAGTCCTGAAGTTGTAAATGCTTTTGATGGATGCAGTATATTTGCAGTTACTATTGCTAGCTTAGGCATTGGAATTAAACAAATATTTGGCAATGCATTAATGATGCTTAATCCACTTGCTGGATTTGCCAAACTCCCTATTACTATCCTTAAAAGCTTGAAGAATAATACAAATCTTTTGCTTCCTCTTTCTTATAGAGATGAGGTAATTGCAGATGAATTTTCTACAGCATATGGTTATGGGCCTGAACTAGTTTCTGCACTTACTAAAATTAAAAGAAATAGTGGTGGAGCTATCACTACTCAGGTTTACAGAGATTCTATATTAGGACCTTATTTTGATCTCTGCATGATTCCTGAAAAGCTAATCAGTAATATATTTGATGCTCATCCTAACACTGTAGCAAGAATGAGAGATCAATACGATATGCTTGAAAAAGAACTGCTCAATGGCGATCTTAAGCCTTCTATGAAAGCTCAGATTAAAAAAGATATGAAAGAAATTAAAGCATTGCTTGATGCTTTCACTGATTTTGAAGAGGCTGGATTCTTTTTCTCTAATACCATCGATAAGGTATTTCTCAAATTCTTTAAGGGAGATATAAGAAATATTTTTGCAGCTGGTGTTACTGATGATTTTGATAAGATTGACAAGCAATACAGAGATGTATAAAATAAAGAAGGGACTCACAGGAGTCCCTTCTTATTAATTTGGTATGGAGACATATTTGATGTAGTATCAGATGTATAGGAATCTATAATAGAACTTGCTTTACATGCTTCCTGAATTTTTGCTTTAAGAATATTAAGCTTTTCAGTAAGAGTACTCTTCACTTCTTCAAAACTTCCACTCTCAATAGCAAAATATTCTTTGATCTTATACTCGATATCAAGTAAACTGTTTACATCAGTCAGATCAAGAATATTATCAGAGATAACAAGTGCACAAGACTCAGGTCTATTCATCACTCTATGCAATGGAGTAATGTAACAAATTGGAATAGATTTAGATGTAGTATGAAGATTGCAAGATACTTTCACTTTTGTATTATTCTTCTTATAGAATTCAATAGATTTAAATGTCTGCTTGATATACTCATCAAAGCAGTCTTTGCATAAATAGTATATTTCCTCTCCATGCAGAAATCCATATACTTGATCATCATCTTTAAAAGTTTTGCCGCACTTATCGCAGATATACGAAATATTTATAGTAGTTCTCATTTCCATAAGTACTCCTTTCAAGAGTATATTTTACTAGTCTGTACCAGCTATAATAAAAGATTATCCAGAGAGGAAATTCCTCTCTGGATAAATTAATGATTACTCATCAAGCGGAGCCAGCTCGTGCTCATAGAACCACTCGGTCTGCAGAGTGGGATAGCAACGGCACTCATACTGCTCACGGCCACAGCGCAGAACGCTAACCTGAGTATCAGGCATAGCAACCAGCTTAAGTCGATCACCAACATTGTACTTAAACGTCTGCACAGGCTGCTGATTATCATACTGAGGACGATCATTAAAACCACGGTTATCATAACCGCGATCATCATAACGATCATATCCACCACGATTGTTGTATCCATTATTGCGATCATATCCACGGTTATCTCTGTAACCGCCACGACGATCATTATCACGCCAATAACCCATAATTCAAGTCTCCTTCATAAATGTATTTTTAGTTTCTCGTTCACAGGTTCATATTCAAAAGCTTATTACGAATATCATCACGATACTCTGGCTTTACAAGATAATTGACATAATTCTCAATCAGATTGACTTTAGAATCATGTCTACCACCGATCTTAAACTTGTTAATACCGAGTGGCAAATATGTGTTGCGAATATCATCAATACTTACATAATGATTACGCTTCACGGGCATATCATAGTAGAAGTACTGCTCGCAACCATAAGGACATCTGAATTCCTCAGAAGGCTGAAGTAATTGAAGTTTTCCAATGCTTGCATAATGCTCCGACCGTTTGGGGCAATTTTCTATACAAGCTTCAGAAACAAGAACTTCAATATTCTCAGGATGTTCAAGTTCAGTCAATGCTGTAGTATTATTCATACCATAGTAAAGAACTGTAAGTCTATCAGAAGACATCTTATTTACTTCTTCAATAGATCTAGCTCCAATTGTAGTAGACCAAATAAGATAGAATTCGGGATAGTTCTTAGCGATGTAATCAGCCAGGATAGACTGATTGATATTCACACCATTCTGGACTCCTTCAACAACTTTACCAGTGGCTTGCAGAATAGTGTTACACTGATAGTCGAAGAGGTGTCTTCCAGTAATCTGTGAATTGGTAAACGTATGTCTTACCGAAATGCCTAGTTTATTGAATGCAGCAACAGTGTTCACAATGTTTTCGATGTTAGTCCATCCACAAGCTGCCCGACCAGAATTCCAAATGCATCCAGGAAATGATCCATAAATGGAATCAATACAAACGTCGTCGTAGAACTTCTTTCCTTCTTTATCGTCGTTCATCAATCCGATAAGTGACATATCTAATTGATAACCGTAGAAAAAATCAGGAATCGAAAAAAGGATCTTTTGCGACTTATCCAAACAACTCACCACCTTTAATCAATTAAATAATGGTTAAAATACTAATAAATTACTATAAATATGCAAAATGACCGTTTTTTTTTTTTGAATATGACATCTAATTAAATACTTTTTAAGAAAGGAATTAAAAATATATGGCTAGTATTTTTGATAATGTTCAGCTCGAGAATTGCTTTGTTCTTGAAGGCGAACAGGCTGATGCATATAAAGCAAATAAGGCAGCAGAAAAAGAAAAGGCTGCTAGAGCTAGTAGAATGAGAGATGACGTTAGGCAATACGCTGGGTCTAAAAATGGTGAATCAAAGTCAGATGAAGATAAACAGCGTGAAAGAGTTGCTAAGAAATCTGCCAAAACAATGATGAAGAATACAGGTAGAGAAATGTATAGAGACTATGTTGCTGCTAAAGATGCCGCAAATCGTCATATGCGTCGCCATCCTGAGAAGAAGGTTTCTGAAGCACTTAATATGCTGGCTTCTATTGAGTATCCTTATAATGGCTAATCTTTATGAGAGAGGATTTATTATCCTCTCTCATTTCTTTTTATTCAAATTCAACTAATCAGTAAAAGATTTAATACTCTTTTGGGCCTTGTATGAGTAAATATTTACTTTACGGGACCCCCCCCCTGCAGTCAGATTTATGTTGTAGAGGAGGGTGTCTTAATCATACAAGGCGCCTAAGCGCTTAAAGAGATTATACACCTTCCTCTAATTGAGGAAGGTGGTGTTCTTTTTATGGGTGAATCATTAATTATTAGAAAAGGTGGAGGCTTACCTGGTGGATTAAAGGTAAAAAAAGCAATAAAAACTGAATTAATAACAGGCGTTACAGATTGGGAAGTTCCAGAAGGTATAATAAATAACCAGATATCTGTACTTTTATTTGGCGGAGGCGGTGGTGGAAATAATAATGGTGGAGGTGCTGGTGGTGGTGGAAATATGAATAAAGGAATTTTTACAGTAACCGCAGGGCAGAAGATACACATAGCTATCGGAAATGGAGGAGCTCCTTCTAGCCAAGGGCAAGCTGGCGGAACTAGTACATTTGGATCATTATTGTCAGCTAGTGGTGGTGAAGGTGGAGGTAGCGGTGGTGGAGACGGTGGAACAGGAGGTTCAGCACCAACATGGGGTTCTGGAAGAGGATATTACGGTGGTGGAGCTGGAGGTACATTTCCTGGAGATGGAGGAGAATATGGAGGTGGAGGTGGCGGCGGTAAGGCAACACGTCCATGGTCTGGATTTTTGCTATCTAATGGTGGCAATGGTGGTAAATATGGAGGTGGTGGAGGATGTGGACAATCTGACGGAAATAGCGCAAGATGGACAACAGATCCGACATATGGAGGGCATGGAGGATATTATGGAGGTGGAGGAGGAAGTTTAAATGGAGTTAATGGAGGAATAGGTGGTTGCATAAATGTTTTGAATACATCAGAAGGAAGATCGGGTTTGGCCGGTAATGGAGGAAAAGGTGGATATACATTGCGTCTAAAAGGAGGAAATTTTGAAACTAGGTATAATGCAGAACCTGGTGAAAAAGGAACAGATACATCTTCATGGATCAATGTAACAAAAGATGATAATGGGTATTTTCGAGGTAGTGGGCTTGGAGGTTCAATTACTATAGGAGCTCCTTTTAATGGGGTGTATCATAACGGTGGAGGTGGTGGAGGCGGTGGAGGATTTGGTGGAAATGGAGGAAGAGGATCGGGAATTGTATGGGATAATGAGTACTTATATGATAAAGAAGATGGATGGTATTGGGCTAACAGTTATCCGGCTGAGCGTGTAGCTGGTGGTGGAGGTGGAGGATATGGAAGCAATGGTGGAAATGCTGTAGGCGCACAAGGTGGAGGTGGTGGAGGATATGGCGGAGATGGAGGAGATAATGCTGGTGGAGGTGGAGGATATGGTAAATCTGCTAGAGGTGGTCACAATAGAGGTGGTGGAGGTGGATACTATGGTAGAGGTGGAGATGGATGTGGAGGTGGTGGAGGATATGGAATATATGGAAATGGTGGTGGAGATGGACAAGAAAATGGTGGAATTGCAGCTGGAGGAAGCCCTGTAGGATATGGTGGAGCTGGTATTTGTGTAATTCAGTACTATTACTGGCAGGTAATATAATTTTCTCACTCATAAAACAAAAAATAGAACGGGAGATAATTCTCCCGTTCTATTTATTCTTAATTCCAACCAGTCATAGCAGTGCAGCCGCAACCACATCCGGAATTACCGGTATTGCCATCGCCACCGCCTATCTGGCCAATCTTGCCATCGATAGCCCACTGAGTATAAGTACTCTCATACAAGGAATCGATAATACCAAGGACATAGGTCATAGCAAGCTCTTTAGGAACTTCAACCCAAAATGCAGGAAGATGAATAACTGCACCAGTATACTCACACTCAATATTAACAGGGTCTTCATAAGAGTGGCAGTTACAGTTAAACATCAAACAGGTTGTAAGCTTATTTGCATTGTCTCTCAATGCAAGAGGAATAAACTTTTCTCGATTGATATCTGTACAGGTTCTTCTTGCAAAGAACTGATCGAGTTCTCTCTCGAAATTATTAGGTCTTGTAAGCTTAGTAGCCATAAGTTTTCACCTCTTTTAAGGCCACTGCCTCTTGACTCCATCGATATTATCTGTACGATTAGAATCTCCAGCCATGAGCAGCGAGTTACCACCACTATCCTTACCTTCGATCGCAGTCGTATCGACATCAACGTAGTCATAAGCAAAGGGCCCAGTAGTATCAACGTTAGCAGCCATAATGAACTTCTCTCTAATAAGCTCGAGCATGACAGATCTAACGGGAACAGTATTATCATAAATACTGGGATCAGTATTCGTAATAGTGCCGCCAGTGAAGGACAAGATCTGTTCGATCTCCTCATCAGTAAGAGATGCCATGATCTGATCCCAAAGAGCAGTATTATTCTTGAATACATCAGTGAGTTCATCAATATCAGGCAGGAATTTGGTTACGCAAACCGTCTTTGTAGAACCAACGTCATGAATAATCTTAATGTGGGTAGAATCAATGTTGGCGATCCAAGAAGCAGGAATCTTTCTACCATTGACCCATACCATATAAAGATTCTTAGTGAGAGAATAAGTGATATTAGACTTATCCACTGTAATCTTGCCATCTTCACCAATCTCAGTCTGAAGAACTACATCCTTCAACAGAGAAGGCGTATAGATGACATCAACTCTATCTCCTTTTTCGACAAGCATCGTAAGATACAGTTCAAATTTGGAGAAAGGAGTACCACTACGCACAGGCAGACAGAGTCTGTACTGGTCAGTACTGAGTCGTCTACCATTAAAGAATACCATGTACTTAGAATAGTCATTGCAATACATGAACTTGGTTCCAAGATCAACACAATAACTATCAGTAGCCTGAGACTGAACGATATCAAACCAATAATGTCTAAACTGGTGCTTATAAGCAACCTTCAAAGGCTGATCATAATATCGATCATCTTCAAGTACAATCTTCACAAGTCCATCATCATTGTAGTCAAGATGATAAGGAACAGGGAAGTGCTGAAGTCCATCAGCAGGGAATTCATAATCATTAGTCGGAGGAATGGTAGAGAAGAGAACCATATCTGTATTGATATAATTCTCATCATACTTGATATATGCATCATCCTTACCAACTCTGATTTCAAATCTGTTGTTGTTAACTCCCTGGAATCTGAAGATGTCAATACGATCATCTTCATTAATTCCCTGAATGGGAATAATATAATAGTCAGGAGTATACTTAGCCATGTAATAGAACTGATAAAGAATTCCATTAACAAGCATCAGGATATACTCTTCTGTAAACAGACCATGTCTTCTAGGAATCTTAAGCTGATTTTGATCATCAAGATTACCAAGAGCCCATGCTCCATCATATTCTTCAACAATGAGATTTCTATCCTTCAAATAAGCTTCCTCAAAGAGAGATGCATTATAATTAATAATCTTCTCAATTGATTCAGTTACATTTGTAGAATAATCCTTCTTACGGCTCATCTCAAAGTCAAATTGTTCTTCAAGCTTCTCCATATACTCAGGAACTTCTTCACCAGCATTCTGTTTCTCAACAAAAGGCTTGATATAAGTTAGAGAAGCATGTTTAATATTATCCAAAGTCTCTCTAGTCCGTACATCTCTGAATACGCTAAAATCGAGCTTATCACCATTCTCATTCTTACCATCTGCTATGCTCAGAAGAGTGGACTCAAAGTTGATCTTGGATTCAGTATCCAACAGACCATTTCTAAAGAGAATTACATTGTCAGGATAATACTTGATAGTGGTGTCATTCGTTACAGCATAAGCATTCACTCCAGTAGAGGAAGTGAAGTTAGCAAAATGCATATAATAAGAATCATCCATAATGCTAATGGGACAATCCACATTATCAGTGAAATTGCCATCAGTATCAAAACCAAAGATTCTATTATCAGTTACCCCTGTTGGGAAGTCTACATAAGTGCAGCCATCACAAAGCTGAATAATATCAACAGACTCCACATTTTGGAATCTATCAATCCATTCCTGTGCTTCAGAGCGGCATACAATATGATATACCTCATGAGACATGATAATTCTAATCATACTCCAAGGTACCATCTTCTTATTAATGAAAACAAGGAAAGGAGTAATAACCTCTTCATCAACCAAATAAGCGATATTCGAATTGACTACAGAGTACTCGATATACTTCCTAGGCTCCATGCTCTTGAGAGGCAGATAATGGCATCTAAAACATGCCTCATGCAACTGATCGACCAGAGTACGATGAGCATTATATAAATACTCAGTAACCTGGCATTCGACCATATTCGGATCAAGATGAGGAGTTAATGCAATCTGCTGATCTCTAAGAGCTCTGATGTTTCTAGGCTTGTATGAAGTAATTACATCAGTTACAGCTCTATTCATACAGAGTCAGCTCCAATCGTCAGAATAGTTTTGGTAAACATTACCATACCAGTTCCAGCAACCTTCTCAATAGTCTTCTGATTGTTGATGTAAGCACCAACATAAGCATCAGTAATCATATTAGAGAAAGCCGGGAAGAGCTCCAGTGCAAAGACAGTACCAGTGCCATACACATACATCCACTTCTCTACGATAGTATCGAGAGTAAGCTTATTAAGATGCATGACATCAGCAACATTCTCTACAAAGAATTTGATATTGACAAAGCAATCAGGCTTCATCTGAATGGTAATAATCTCAGCCTCTCTCTCGGAGATACCAGAAACCTTACCAGCAATGCGCTTAGTAGAATCACTGTTAGGATCAGCACCAAGCAGATTGACGAGATAATACATTGCAGCCATATACTTGCACTTATTCTTAGAACCAGAGATAGTAGAAATCTTGCACAGATAGTCAACTACATGGCTAAAGAGGCTTGCAAAAACATCAGCACCATCTTCTCTGATACCAGAGTTATTCACAAGCCTATCAGTACCATTGGGAGTGTAGTAAATGAAAGTGGTCATAGCATCAATAAGATAAGAGATAAAAATATCAATCTCATTGCGACCACAAACATATTTGCCAGACTTCTCGTCTTTCTTGATAACTCCGGATACATCGATGAAGACTCTAAGAGCACTATCATTCTTAATATCCTTAGCACAAAAAACTTTGAAAGCCTTATCCAAAGGCTTTGGAGAAGACATAAGGATTACATTAGGAGACTTCAGAACTTTGATCAGGGCAGGAGTAGTCTGACGCTTCTTGACTTCGTAGATAATATCTTCAAATTCAGGAAGGTTCTGATCAATTCTATCTGCCTTCAGAAGAAAGTCGATTGTTCTTTTTTCATATTCGTTATACTTACCGTAAAGGTAAGTACTAGCATAAGTCTTGGCCATTTTAAACATGTACCTCCTTATTAGCGATTTTTATTGATATGTTCCCGAGGCGCTCTTTTGAATAGAATTACATAAGTTTAAACAGATAATTAAATAAATTTATTTACGGGAGCTGAGTTCGTATGGGGAAAGTTGAATTTGTACTTGTCACTAGTTGTTTTGCTATTGCTGCACTTATGATTTTATTGAATCAATCCAATCACGGAGCAATTCATCACCTGCCTAAATTTAGTCATGTAATCCATTACTGCTGTAATGATAACTGGCCTTCTACATTTGGATATGGTGATCTCGTTTTTAGAATGAATAAGAGTGGAATTGTAGATAAGGTCTACATTGTAGGACATATGACTTCTAAAATTGAGTTGAATGCAGATGAAATCCATGCTATGGAAAAGGTTTATGATATAAAAATCAATTAAGAGAGGGGCTTTTGCTCCTCTCTTTTTGTCTTTTATGATGCCTCAAACAGCTTAATAAATAGGAGGTAATAAGTATGATTACCACTGAATTAATGTCTTATATCGATTTCGATATAAATGACAAGACGAATAGATACTATAACTCTGAAGGAAAATCAGTACCTCGTGTAACTGAGATTCTTTCGGAAATGATACATAGTGATGCCTTGATGATCTGGTCTAATGTATTAGGTCTTAGAGGTAAACGCTATAAAGAAGAATTAGAAAGAGCTGCCACTTTAGGCACTCAATCTCATTTTGCTATAGAATGCTATTTGAGAGACAAGATAAAATCTGAGAATAATATTCCATTCTTAGGCTTTCTCTTATGGGAGAAAGTTCTTAATGAAAAAGGAATTTATCTCAGACCTTTATTTATTGAAGAAAAACTAATCTGTGATTGGTTTGGTGGAACAGCTGATGCTGTATTTGATATAAATGGAAGGATATTCTTGGTTGATTTCAAGACATCCAACCATGTGACTTATAAATACTTTCTTCAATTGGCTGCATATAAATATATGCTGGCTTTGAGAAATATAAAGATAGATGGAGTAATTGTCTTACAATTAGACAAACGAGCTCCTGGATTTAATGAATACCTGCTCGATTTCTCTATTCCTGATCATTTCAATTTTATGGCTCAGTGCGAGCAAGCATTCTTTTCTCTTGTATTTGCATACTACAATATCAAGAGAGTTGAGACTGGATTTAATAAAATATTTTAAAGGAGTGGTACTTAATGCCGTATTATGGACCTACTACCCAATTCCAGCATTTAACTAATTTTATGAAAAAGAAAGGAAGAACTAAAGGAGACTTTAAAGGACTCTTTGGATTCAATCCTTTAGAAGGAATCGAATATAAGATGATTCAAGCATCTTCTAGGATGCTTGCTGAAAATGATGTAAAGTTTAGATCTGAGACTATAGGAGATTATAATATTCTCTTTAATGTAGTAAATGGAAATACTGCTAATCTAACCTTTGTAAATGAAAAGACAAAAGAGCAGATTATAGTAGATTATATTTATTGCACTGAGAAATTTCCCTCTATTCAGATCATTACTGGGAAAAATAATCATCAATATGCCAAGAAACTCTCTATGGATTCTGGAGAGTTTATGGCTGATGTAATTCCTCTTACAGTCCTATTCTTATCAAATGCACTATGGGAAATCTATGAGGTTAAGCATGAAAATGATTGATAGAATCTTTGCAATATCTCAAGATGTAGAAAAATTAAAGAGTGAGAAATCATTCTTTAAGAAGCTCAAACTCAAGTCTAAGATAAAAAAGAATAAGAATGAGATAATAGAATTACTTCATAAGAAGGAATTCGATGTTCAGGATATATATAGTTTAGCTTGGATTGTAGAGTTTGGCAAAGTCAAATGGCATTATAATGATTTATTACTAGAAGGATCTGAAGTGAACTATTTTGATGGTCCATATACTACCATCAGATATAAATCTAAAGATCTTTCTATTGATATATCTACTGATGCTGATGCTTCTTTTGAGATTAATATCACCTCTAAGAAAGTTATTCAGCATAAGCACTCGATGCACATCAGTGAAGATACAGGAATTCTTGAATTGGTTCGAGAGATTCTTGCATATCCTGTCACTGAGATACTAAATTATCTTATCGAAGGAGAAAATGAAGATGACAAACATGTTCATGTCTCAAGTACAAGCAGCTAGAAAATTCTCTTTTTTGCATCCATTCAAGTATTGGAATTATAGAAAGAGTTATAAGAATTTTGTCAAGAAAATTGATAGGGGTTCTCCTAGCTTTGGAGTTCTTTGGCATTTTGCAGATTTCATCAAATATGCAGAGTTGATCTTCATGTATAATAACTGTAAAGACAGTACTCTGTATTCTTCTCAAGATTATGCTCCTACTCAGAATGGCTTTAAAATTACCTTTAAAGAGATGGTAATTACAATCAAGCTCTATTCTGATACTAAGAGGGTAGGCATTGACATTGTAAGATCTGTAGGTAATAAGATTAAGTCCAATTACACATTTGAAAATGAGCAATGGACTATTGAACCTGATGAGTATGATGAAATTCTTCTTGACAGAATTATTGGTCTCATCAATTCTTGTATGATTTTTCTCTTGAATTGGTGTATCACTATTAAGCTGAATAAGCTCGATGATTCTGACTTTGTTGATTTTGATGATTAATTACAGAATGCTTAACTAATTAATAATTTCGGATGCGAATCGTACACGATGTATAGCCTAGGGTCTCGTATCCTAGGCTATTTCATTTAAGAATAAAGGAGAAATTACATGGAACCCGTTAGATATTACACTAATACTAATCCTGATGGTTCTGTTACTCAAGTTCATATTGCTGATATTCATTTTGGAGCTATTGATCCTAGAGTTGAATATGAAATCCTTAGGGATCAATTCTTGATTCCTATCAGCAAGTTTAAGTTTGATATCTTGGCTATTGATGGAGATTTGTTTGATAAGAAATTCTTAGCAAATTCTCCTGTAGTCATGTATGCTATGACATTTGTAAGAAACTGTGTAGATCTCTGTATTGCTAATAATGCTACTTTAGTCATTTTAGCTGGTACAGAATCTCATGATGCTGGTCAGTTATCTCTGTTCTATGGAATGGAACAGTTTGGAGTTGATATTCGTATTGTAGAGCATCTTCAATTCGAATATATTAAAGGGCTCAAAGTACTCTGTATTCCTGAAGAATATGGAAAAGGTGCTGAGTATTATGCAGAATACATGTGCAATGTATATGACTGTGTATTTATGCATGGTACTGTAGTAGGCTCTGTCTATGGAGCTAATAGGTATGTCTTAGATACCAAAAAAGCTCCTGTATTTAGTATGGATGCATTCTGTGGTTGTAGAGGTCCTATTATTGCTGGGCATGTACATAAAGCAGCTTGCATTGACAAGTATATCTATTATACTTCTAATCCTATCAGATACAAGTTTGGTGAGGAAGAAGAAAAGGGATATGCTATCGTACTTATGAATCAGAATGGGCATTTCTATAAGTTTATGCCTATCAAATCTTTCAGATATGATACTATTAGGATTGAGGATATCCAATATGGTGATCCTAATGATATCATTAATTATCTTAATAATCTTTTGGCATGTGGTATTGATCACGTGAGAATTGACTTCTCAGGGAAGAATGATCAAACTGCTCAATCTCTTGTAGAGAAGTATTATGCCTCTAATCCTAACGTGGCAATTAAGAGGTATACTGAAACTACAAATCAAAAAGATATTATAAATGAAGAAGCATCCAATAAGTATTCTGAGATGGAGTTCTTATTAGATCCTTCTACTGATAGCTTCACAAAGTTTGTGAATTTTGTCAATCAAAGCGAAGGAAAGGTAATTCTGACTGTTCAGCAGTTGAAAGATATTTTGTCTGGAAAGCCTTTCTAATTATATCTGGAAGGAGATTATTTATGGATTATCTTATCTTTAAAGCTTCTAATAAGAAGACTGGAGATGAAGTTCTCTATCTCTATAATGAAGCTATAAATGGTAATACAGAATCTCAAAATACCAAGAGAGTTCATTACTGTCATGGTGTTATTGAGAGAAGTCTGAAGGCAGATGGTTTGCCTTCAGAAGATTATGAGATTTTCACAGCAATTGAGAGCTATAGAACTATTGGTACACATGTTGGTAACTTTAGATTCATTGAGCCGATTGCTGTAGATGAGAGCAATAAATTTATCTATCGAACCCCTACATATCCAGTTCTTGATAGGACTAGTTTCCAGCCTAATAGAGGATGGTTATTATCCAAAGTTTCAAGGCAAACCTATTCAAAAGAGAATTAAACTATGAGGTCAACATCTTAATACCTCATCAGTTTTAAGGGGTGACAACGAAGTGGATTATGATAGAAATTCTAAATATATGACTGACTTGACTGAAGCAAATGCTCAGAGAAAGTCTTCATATATTGATCTTGGCATAGATAAACAAACTTTAAATATCTTCGCAAAAATGGTTGTGTCTTCTAATAAGATGATTAGAAGATCCAATCTTTTGAATATACAAACGTTTTTAAGCCTTATCAATCCATCTACTTATATCAATGATCCTGATAAGAGTAAGATGGTAAGCTTTGTCAATAAAGGCATCGAGGCTCGTCTTATAATGAACCTCGATGATCCTTATATGATAATGCAGCATATCAATGGTGGTATCATCACTGGAGATATTATTGACTTAGACAAGTATAAAGAACTTAGTTCTGCAGAAGTTGACTTTGTCAATAATATGGTCTCTGAGAGTCTTAAGTATGCTGCAATCTATAAGTATGCAGATCAAATGATCGATGTATGTACTCGTTTTAAAACTCAAGATTATGGAACCAAAGGTGAAATAGTTAAAGAGTTTGAAAGCAGAGTAAATGAAGTACAGAATGAGTTTCGTAGAAGTCGGAATGAAGATCATACTGAAATGATGTTTTCACTTCAGCCTGGTCAATTCGATGATACTATTAAGGAAACTTATAAGAGAGCTGCTAATCCAAAGAAGAAGCTCTCAACTGGTATGCAAGGTATGAATGAAATGCTTGGTGGAGGATTTGAGTCTGGAAGAATCTATATTTATTTTGGTCTTCCTGGCGAAGGCAAATCAAGTGTTGTTCTGAACTTGATGTATCAGATTAAGAAATACAATAGAGATTTCCAATGTAAAGATCCTACAAAACGCCCATGTGTTGTACTTCTTACAATGGAAAATACAGTTGAAGAATCTATTGAGCGTTTGTTTGCAATGGCAACGGATAAAGAGTCTATGACAGACTTTGATGTCGATGCTGTCATTAAAATGCTTAAGGAAGTAGGCGAGCTTACAATTACTGATGATAACCCGATTGATATCATCATTAAGTATAAGCCAACTAATTCTGTCGATACAGGATATATGTATACACTTTGTGATGACCTTGAAGATCAGGGTTATGAAGTTATTGCATTCTTCCAGGATTATATCGGTAGAATTAGATCTTCTCAGCATCTTGCAGATACTCGTCTGGAATATGGTGCAGTTACTGATGACTTTAAGGTCTTTGCTCAGGTTAAAGATATTCCTGTCATCAGTGTCTCACAGTTGAACAGAGATGCAAGTAAAAGAATCGATGATGGCCGTCAATCTAATAAGATGGATCTTGTTAGAGCACTTGGCAGAAGTAATATCAGTGAGTCCATGTTGGTTTTGAATAATATTGACTGTGGATTTATGATTACTCCTGAGTATTCAAGTGCTGGTGAGAAATTCTTAGGAATTCAGAGAGTTAAAATCAGATATAAAGCAAGTGACTTGGATGTCATGTATCTACCGTTCTCTAATAATAGTACGATTAAACTACTTGAAGACTTCGGTAAGACTCCTATCTATAAGACTACTTTGAGAAATGGTCCTGCCATGATTGGCAGTGAGCCTAAGTTTGAAGATCTGCCGACTATTGAAGATCTTAAACATAATGATATCCATGGTTCTATTTTCAGCACAGCAGTTAATTCCAGTCCTGCAGAATCTATTGCAGATTTGGATGTTGCATTTAAACCTGTTGATTATAGAATGATGGTGTCTCATCTTGTTGATCCTTTGATTTATTTCGGTGATGATCATCCGACTTATATTGATCCTATAGTCATTTACCCAAATTAAAGAATTCTAGGAGAGGATAATTCCTCTCCTAGATTTTAGTCTGAATATTTGGTGTTATATGAGTCAATTGCGGCCTTTTCAGAATTGTAGATGTAACTAGTAAGAATACTCATATAGTTCTTAGGAAGCATATATGCAGTCTTCTTATTAAATTCCTTTACATCTGCCATATCATTCATAAGGAGGATGATAAAGTACAATTCCGGATTCCCATAGATATCATAGCAGAGCAGTTTAGGCTTGTAACAATACTTGCGATATTGATCGTCATCAAATTTTACAAGTACAGAAGCTGCTTTAAGCTCTGAGAGATAATCATTGATTGTATCAAATAATGAAACCTTGGTTCCATTAGACATAGTCTCAATGAAAGAGAAGGTTTGATATGTCAAAGAGTTATCTTTTCCAGATGCAATAAGTTCTTCAATTGTGGTTGTATTAATAGGTAACAATTTAATTACCTCCCCTATACAAAAATAAACTATTACAAACTTTATATTAATCTATTGTTTGGGCTTGCACTCCTTGATGGGGTGCAGGCAGATTTTAACAAAGGAGAAATAATTATGACTAAGCATGATCAGATTGCTAAAAGCTGGGTTAAAATCAATGCATCACAGCTCCAGCATATTCTTTACTTTTCTGGTCTTCAAATTAAGTCTGTTCGTACCGGTAATGGGTACAATTCTGCACGGAAGTATTCTATTGTAGATCATCTCAGAACCAGACACTACTGGGATGTAATAGCATATTCCTATTCCAAGGTTAATGACCCTTATGGCCATAATCCTGATGGAAGAGTTTTAAATGACGCAGAGATTTATCTCAATCCTAAATTTCTGCATTTAATTAATGGTATTTGAAAGGAGAATTTAAAATGGATCCCCTGAGTTTGAAATTTAATAAAATGATCATGGAGGAAATCGGTCTGGAGGTTGGTGCTAGACAGCGCCTCTATGATCAGGATACTGGCTGTCTTGTACAGCTTGAAGGCAAAGACCTTGTTGCTCCTGGTGCTTCTTCTGGTAAAGAAGCTCAGGAATTCGATCCTTATAACAGCACTAGAATGATGTCTCAGATCTTCGGCTATTATACTAGAAAGCTTGCTGAATCTGGTGAGGCACCTGAGTATGGTGTTGTTTACAATGTGGATTGTGGTAAGGGATTAAGTAGAGTAGAGATCAAAAATGATGAGGAAAAGCTCAGTTCCAAACCTTATATGAGAGATCAATGTAAGTATGCTGATTTGATTCTTCAGATTAATGGAGATGAAAATCCTGATCTCAAAGAATTTGATGTAAGAAAAGAACCTTTGAAGAAGTCTTCTGTTAAGGCTGCTCCAAGAAAAAAGAAATAAGGAGGAAAATTCTATGTTGTTCACTTACAAGAAACCATCAGATAGCATTATCAATGAGATCTATGATCTTGCAAAAGCAAGCTATCCCTCTTTGCCTCCTGCTACAGAGGTTAAGAGGCTTGCATTGGAAATCTGCAAGGAGAATGGTATTGATGATCCATGTCAGGGTGAGTTGAATCAGGCTCTGGTGGTAATCAATTATCACCTTAGCAAAAAAACTAGTGAAATCATTTCCAATAAGTACTGTGATATTGAGAAGGGATCTACTCTATGACTTTTCAATTTAATCAGGGCCAAGAAAGAGTTATTAATAATGCAGTAAATTGGTTCTTTAATAGCTCTGAACAGGTCTTTCAGTTTTCTGGAAGTCCTGGTACTGGTAAATCTGTAGTTCTCAATGAGATTGTAAATCTAATCTCTAAAAAGAGAAATATCCAAGTTGCTCCTATGGCATATACAGGCGCTGCAGCCATTGTTATGAGAATGAAAGGAATGCCTTTTGCTAAGACTATTCATTCATGGCTCTATAAATGTGTAGAAGAACCTGTGTTTGATAGCTATGGAAATCCTGTAATGGATAAGTACTTCAATGTCCCTATCACAACTTTGAAATTTGTTCCCAATATCGAGGAAATGAATCCTATCGATCTCATCATTATTGATGAGGGAGGCATGGTTCCTATGGAAATGAGAGATGATCTTCTAGCTACAGGAAAGAAGATTCTTGTAGCTGGAGATATCTATCAGATTCCTCCTATTACTGGAACTCCTGCATTCCTGACTACAGGACATGTAGAAATGCTTACCGAGATTATGAGACAGGCAGAAGGATCTGCTATTGTTTATCTGTCTCAGAGAGCTCTTCATGGACTTCCTATTCATTTGGGAGTTTATGGGGATTGTATGGTAATCCAGGAGCATGAACTTACTAAGGAAATGCTTGCTTACGCAAATATTATCCTTACTGGTACTAATAGAACTAGAGAGAAATTCAATAGATTCTTTAGAAACCAGATTCTTGGAGTAGATGGGCCTCTTCCTCATATGGGAGAGAAACTCATTTGCAAGAGAAATAACTGGGCACTTGAATCTGGTGGAGTAAATCTTACAAATGGTATGTCTGGTATTGTAATTAATCAGCCTGATGTCCGTTCTTATAAAGATAAACTCTTCCAGATTGATTTCAATCCTGTCTTGACTAACTGCCCGTTCTATGATATCTCTGTTGACTATGATTATTTTGTAGCTTCATTTGAGAGAAAGCAAGAACTGAGACAGATGAGAAGACCAAGACAGGCTAACCAATTTGATTTTGGATATGCTCAAACTGTTCATACTGCTCAGGGTTCTCAGTGGAGAACTGGAATCTACATGGAAGAACCTATGAAAGATATGAATCAGCTAAATTACACAGCTATCTCGAGATTCTCCAATAGCTGTATCATTGTCCAGAATAATGCGAAATATTACGTAGGAGGTAATTTAGTATGAGTGAAGAAATTAAGAAAAATAAAACTCCTATAGATCCTGTAATATTTGAACCTGGTGCTCCTTTGGCTCCTAAAGAAGAGCCTAAGAAGAAACCTATTAGACCTGCTATATTCGAAGCTCCTGTAAAGAGTTTTGAAGATAAGACTTATCTAGTTCTCATTGCTAATGATACAGATGACGATCTTAGCGATGGGAATTTCAAGATCTGCCATGGTCGTACCGATTGCTATAGATTTATTGAAACTCTTTTGGAGTCTTATGGAGACTCTATTGATATTCATAAGTCTATTGTAATGACTGAGACCAGACAGACTGAGACTGAGACTGGTGATATCAAGTATTATATGATCAATATTCCTGAGTGTGTTTCTATGTATTCATTCTGCAAATCTGTAGAAAGCTATTATGGCGAATATGGATTCGATATTGAAGGATACAATAAAGGATATTCTCAGGAAGAAATTGAAGAGAATAAGCTTGTTGATCCAGATCCTGATAAGGAAGCTTTGCATGGAACTTTCGCTGAGTTCTTGAAGCTTCGAGATCATAATATCAAAGAGACTTTCTCTGATACTCAGACTCCTTTTATAGAAGGACTTGATAATCAGAAGAAGTATGATTTCAATGATGGAAATGGTATAAATGTCTAATTGGATTATATACTATATCATTGAATTAATCAAGTAATTTGTAAAGGAGAATTAGAATATGGCAAACTTTAACAACAACAATCGCCCTAATAAGAAGAGGGCACCAAAGATCAATAATCCTGATCCCATGTCCAATGTAAGAGACATGGGAAGATATGGAATTAGAGTTATCAGGGAGATTGCAAAGGGAAAGTTCAACTTCTATAATGAAGGACATATTTTCCGTAATCCTGATTTCACTAATGCAACTTTGAAAGAAGTTGAGAAGAAAATTCAGGAAGCGCAGATTCATGTGACTGCTATGCAGTTTGCCTATCAGAACTCTCAAGATTATATGATCAACAAGGTTTTGATGGACGATATGAAGATGCTTGAAGGCTATCAGCTTGTCTATTCTGTGCTTAGAATGATCGCTGATAATGCTTATGACACTAGGTATTTACAGATCTTGCTGACGCAGTTGCCGAAGTACAAGTACAACATGTAAATAAAAGCATAAGCAATAGCGTGGTAGAGTGCGATATGCTCTACCACGCTTAGCTTTATCTCTGCGACTTCTTATTTTTTAAAGGAGGTATACAAAGTATGACCAAAGAACAGCTTAAGTTTCTTGAGTCGAAGCTTAATAAAGATAATGGAAAAGGCCGTACTTTAGCTCTGTCTACCCAGTATGATCTGGATAATAATGTCACTTTTAGAAATAACAATGACTTTGTTATTTTTGATGATGACCATGAGCTGATCTACTGCATTGCCGCAAATAGACAGTCTAACGTAAAAGATGAAGCTCCTTATACTGTGATTACTTCTCCTTATGAGTTCTTACAGTACACTGAGCACAATCTCGATCTTGATGGGCTCAAAGAGGCTCTCGATGATCTCTTTGCTCCTATGCTGAAGGGTGATCAGAAAAAGATCATCCTGAATTGGGCTGAAAACCTGCCTGTCCATCCCAAGAATCCTAACATTGGTATGGATTACTATAAGAAGAAAGCTCCTCAGATTTCCCAGAAACCTATTACTTCTGAGATTCTGAAGTCTGAGGCTGCTGCTCCTGAACTTGATCATAGTGCTAGCTATATCAAGAAGATTACCAAGAGTGTCAATAGCTTTATTGCTGGTATTCCTGCAAAGAATGCAGCTTATAGCTCTGTCTCTCTGGTAAATAACAATGTTTCTATCGTGATCAATTCCTCTGATAATTTGGAATTAGGCCTCACTGAATTCCTGGCTGGACTTGAGGGTCTTGACTCCGTTGAGTTCAAACCTGAGAAAGGTGAGACTGTCACTATGACTATCGAAGATAAAGATAGTTATAATACTTTCAAAGAAGGAGTGATTAAATTTATGCCTACAAATCAGAATGAGACTGCTTCTGGCACGTTCACTGGTGCTGTTGGTGAGAAGACTGTTGTCTATACTCTCAACGTTAAGTACTATAACAAGGAGCAGGACAAGGTTCGTGTAAATGGTACATCTTATCCTACCGTGCAGGCTGCATTGACTGACATTGGTGCTGGCACTGCTACTATTGCTCTGAATAGTGATATCTCTGAGAGCATTACTATTCCTGAGGGTGCTGATATCACCCTGGATCTGGCTGGTAAGGAATTCTCTAACAATGGAGAAGCTACAATCCTCAACAAGGGTAAGTTAACAATTACAGGTGCTGGTGTTATCGATAACACCACTCATGGCAAGGCTTGCCTGACAAATGCGATGGGCGGCGAGGTTACAATCCTTGGTGGTATCTTCACTCGTTCTCAGGAGTCTGGTAAGACCAATAGCTTCTATGCTATCCAGAATATGGGTACCATGGTTATCGGTGCCGAGGGTGCCGAGAACAATATCGGTGTTGCTCTGGAAGGCGATTATTCCAGCATGATCTGCAATGAGATCGATACAGATAAGTACACTGTTCCTGAAGGCACTCACTGCAAGCTTACCATCTATGGTGGTAACTTCGAGGGTGGCCTGAACACCATTAAGAATGGTGAATGCGGAATTCTCGATATCAAGGGTGGTACTTTCTCCAACTCTGTTCAGTGCGCTGTCCTGAACTGGAATGATTGTACTATTAATGGTGGTACTTTCGAGTGTGAGAATCTGCCTTGTGTATCCAATGGTAAGTACAACAATGTTGCTCAGGGTAAGCTTGTCATCAATGATGGTGAGTTTACTTCTGGCACTGCTAATTGCCTTGATACTGTTGAGAGCTATCCCTCTACCGATATCTCTGTCTATGGTGGCACTTATTCTTCCGATCCTGCAACTTATGTCGCTTCTGGATATAAGTCTGTCAAGGGTGATGATGGTAAGTATACCATTCAGGAAGCTACTCCTGAGGAGAAGATCGATGATGTTATCGAAGGGGTAACTGGTATCGAGGTTGAGAAGGATCCTTCTGCTGAGAATACTTTCAATATCACTACTGATGATGGTGCTATCTCCGATAGTGGTCTGTTCGACAAGGTTGCAGCTGTCAAAGGTGTAAAGACTATCGTTGTCTCTAATGGCACTGATTCTGTCACCTATACTGAGGGTGGGGATCTGGAAGCCTTTAAGACTTCTATCGATGGCCTGTGTCCCAAGGATAGTGCTTCTGGCACTGTAACTTTGACCATGACTGTGACTATTCAGTAATAAAATAATAAAGACATAACGATTAGGTACGTGGTTCTTACCACGTACCTAATTGCCCTTATTGCGTTCGATTATGTTTACTCAGAGTAGTAAATTATAACCGATTAAACTAAAAAATAAGTGCATATTATAGTGGTAAGACCTAGAGATAATTAGTTGGTTTCATACCTTTGCAAGACCCCTATAGTATGGCTCTGATTAATTATTTCGAAGCGAATTCAAAATTATTTATATGGAGGAACTAAGTATGAACTATCCCTATCAGAACCAGATGCCCACTAACCCGTATGTGAACAATGGTTATCCCACTTATGCTGGACCGCAGTATGGTGTCGGCATTAACCAGATTCCTAAGGCTCGCTACACTCAGCCTCTGACTCCTGAGCAGATCAATCAGCTCCGCTCTCGTGGTGGTGCTTTCAAGATCGAAGTCACCGAGGAAGATCTGCTGCGTGCAGCCTGCACTCATAAGGAAAATGGTCATCCGACCCTGGTCGTTGAGGGTCAGAATCCTGATACCGGTAATGACATCCTGCACTGCACTATTTGCGGTGAGACCTTCGAGATGGTTGACTACAACCGTGCCGAAGTTGAGAAGGCTGTTAAGCTGATCGAGGATCTGCTGCAGACTTCCAAGGCTCTGTATCTGGATATTCCTGAGCAGCTTGCTACTCAGTATTATCAGATGATCCCCCTGCTGAAGATGTTCCCTGAGCTGTATGAGCGTGCTCAGAAGAACTTTTCTATGTATGAGAATGCTCTGGGTTATCAGCCCAACAATGTGGTTGCTGGTACCAATGGCTTTGCTATGATGAATAGCATGCTGAGCAATCCTTATGCAGCCGCTGGCGGATACAATATGTATGCCCAGCAGCCCATGGGCTATCCTCAGCCCATGCCTCAGCAGCAGATGATGCAGCAGCCCATGGGTTATGCCCAGCCTCAGCCTGTTGTGATGCCTTATGCACAGCCGATGGGAAATCCTTATGGTAATCCCTTCATGACTGGTGCTCCTCAGCAGGTTGCCCCTCAGGCTCCTACTGCTGGTGTCGTTCCTCCTGCTCCTGCTGCTGATCAGTCTGCAGAAGTCACTCAGCAGAAGCAGTTCAACGTCTAATAATTCAGATCTGAATAGACGCAAGTTAAATAGAGATCTGGGTAGTCTTCGGACTACCCAGATCTTCTTTTATCCTATTCATAATTTTGTTTTTATTTATATACTATAATTGTGAAAGGAGTGAGATTAACTCATGAAAAAGAATACTCTTGAAACTTTAGAAGGAATTGTAAAGAATCTCGAAGAAGTCATTTCTCAGGATTATGATCCAAATAACTTTCAGGATGTAGATATTTATAAGTCTATTTCCATTCTGAAAAACAAAGTGAGTTATTATCGATCTAATTATGATGTCCTAGAGACATTGAGAAAGGCTACTTTAGAGAAGGAGAAATCCTGAAATCGTTCTAAAATAAAAATTATGGATGAGGATACTGTTATACCTCATCCATAACAAATAGTTAAGAGGTGATTTCTTAATTATGGCTAAGAAAATTGAAGCAAATAATGTAAATCCCGATCTGTCTAAATTTGAAGACAGCATCAAAAATTATGGTGATAAAATTAAGAAATTAGCATTCGCTGAGGCAGTACGACAAAGTCCTGGTTTCTATATTGGTAATATTGGAAATGATGGATGGAAAGGCTGTCTTAGAGAAATTATCCAGAATGCTTTCGATGAAGCAGTTCGGGTAGACTCTCCATGCAATTATGTCAGGATTGTTTTCGATGAGAGAAATCAATCTGCGATGGTAGAAGATACTGGTCGTGGTGTCCCTCATGGAAAGATGCAAATTATCTATTCTGAAGAACATTCGAGTTCTCATTATGAGAATACCAAGGGCAGTGGATATAGTAGTGGTACTCATGGTGTCGGTGCAGGTGTTGCAATGGCACTCTCTGAAAAGTTCATTTCTACATCCTTTGTTTTAGGTGTAGCTCACGAAGTGTCTTTCAGTAAAGGTAAGATTGTAAAGCCTGAGCATGAAGTAAAATGCCCGAAGAATAGACAGGGAACTACTGTTTATCTTGAACCCGATACAAGTGTATTGGGTGTTGTTTCTTTGTCTAGTCATGAAATGTATGCATTGATTGCCAATATTGTCCCTCTGTTGCCTCTCGGCACTAAGGTTGACTTTACTGGTATTGGTGCAAATGGAAACGTTCTGGTTAATGAGACTCTTATTAACCAGGATGGTATTTATGAGTATTTGAGAAGAAAGACTCAGACTCCATTAATCAATCCGATCACTTTTTCCTGTGATACGGGTGTAATGAGAGCTGAGGCAGTATTCACTTACGACTCTAGCGACTTAACGTCTGCAGAAGATATCATATCTTTTGCAAACTTCACGAATACTACTGGTGGTGGTACTCATGTAATGGGATTCTTGGATGGTGTTTGCAGTTATCTAAGAAATTACATGAACAAGATTTATCTTGGAGAAAAGTCTAAGCTGTCTGTAACAGCTAATGATATTAAGACTGGTCTCAAGGGAGCCATCAGTGTAGCCCATATTAATCCTATATTTATGGGCCAGTTTAAAGGCATCTTGTCCAATAAGGACATTTACGACTTCGTAAAGAAGTTGACTACAGATGCTTTGGATAACTGGAGTAAGACGAGTCCTGGTGAACTTACTAAGCTTTGTAAGTTTATCAAGGAGGTTGCAGAGATCAGAGCGAAATCTGAAACAGAAAAGATTAAGCTTTCTGATAAATATTCTCAAAGTAAAATTACAGGAAAACCTAAGGACTACGTACAACCCTCTGGAAATAAAAATCTTGAGTTGTTTATCGTAGAAGGAAAATCTGCTAAAGGCCCCGCAACAAGTGGACGTGACTTCCACTGTCAAGGAGTGTTTCCAATTAGGGGCAAACTGCCTAGAGTTATGGGCCTATAGATAGTAATGTCTATAGCAAACTTCTTTAATTGCTGGAAAGCTAAGTGAGAAATCATATGCTAATCAGCAGCCAAGTATAATTCACTAAAGAAAGGAAATGATACAAATGAAACTGTATAGATATTCAACAGTTGATGATGATATAGGGTTTCTTCAGGAAGCATACAATTATGATGATGAAAATGATTGTATTTCCGATAAATTATCTGATGACATATGGAAATTGACAGCTATCTTTGAAGATCAGCTTCAAGCTCCTGACGTAAGAATACCTGAAGGAACAAAATTCTATTTCACTGAAAAAGGAAATAGAAAGTTTCACAAAGCGATCAAAGCACTTTGTGATTTTCTTAGTGAGAATGAAATAGCAGACCTGGATTGCAAAGTTATTGATATGCCTGATGAAGGAGTAATTTATCAGGATACATACCAGGTGGCTATTTATAATAAAGGTTCAACGACTATCCCGCAAGGGAGTAGGGCTCAAGTGAGTTCGAAATGGGAGGCATCCAGAAAAAGGAGGTGAATAATTTGGATGGTGATATAGTCTGAGCTTCCATGGAAACATGGAGAAGTTCATAAGAGAACTGCATAGAGTAACGACCTATGTGAACAACAACTGAACGCGTTTAAGGAAAGTAGATCTAAATTCCTTAGTAATCCTGAAGTGGCTGCCATTATCTCTCTAGTAGGAGGAGGATATGGTAGAGATTTTGATATCAGCAAGGTCAAATGGGATAAAGTCATTGCCTTTGCTGATGCAGATGCGGATAAACAATGGGAGCTGTCCGCTGCAGTAGAAATACTGTAGAAATAAACTTCTTTAATTGCTGGGAAGTCTCAATGAGATAATCAGCAGCTAAGACTCATAAAATGAAAGGAGATGATAAAATATGAGTAAAGTTCAACGACTATCGAAAGGATAACTAGATGAAAAACTCTAGTGAATAACCGAGTAGAGTAGGAGAAATCCGAAATGGGAAGCATCTTAACAGGTAGAGCTGAAGATGATGATATAGTCTGGCTCTATGGTGACATAGAGGTACAAATGGGATCCCATATCGATTGCTTGCTTCTAAGATTTGTCCTGATGTATATGCCAGGACTTATTGAAGCAGGTAAGTTTTATAGAGCAGTACCGCCTCTGTATGGAGTAAAGATCAGTAAAAATAATACTAGATATTTTACTTCTACTCTTGACTTCACGAAATATCTTCAAAGTATTTTCTTGAAGTCTCATAGTCTCACAGATATCAAGAATAGAGCTATCTCTTATAAAGATTGCACTGGCATCTTTTATAGAAATAGAAACTATGTGAGAGATCTGGAGATTATTAGCGATACTTTTGCAATTGATGCAGATCTTCTGGAGAATGTCTTGTATGAATTGGCTCCGTATATTGAACTCGGTTCCGAAGAGCTGGTTTGCAATATGGCTGCTAAAAAGAAGGCTGCTCCTAAGAAGAAGAAAGCAGTTTCCAAGAAAACAAAGGAGACTGTTAAGAAGGCTAAGGCTACTAAGAAAGTAGCTATTGATGAGGATGAAATGGATGATGCTGAAGAAGAGATTCTTCCCATTACCAATGATTCCGTAATTAATAAGGTTAGCTATTTTATTAGACCTGAATTCAATGCTAAGAAGATGGCTAAGAATTTGAAGAAGAAATATCAGTTCCTTGAAGTGGAAACTATTAATGGAACTATTCTTCTCAAAGGTCTGGTAAATTCTAGATCTCAGTATGTATTCCTGAATGATAAATTTATTTCCAGTTGTATCGAGCTTATTAATATCATCAAAGGAAATGACGAATATTATAAGCTTGATGGGAATATTGTTTCTATCTATACTCTGATGAAAGCATTCGAATCTATGACTCCGTCCAATATCACTAGATACAAAGGTCTGGGCGAACAGAACGGCTATGAATTAGGTGAGAGTGCAATGAGACCTGATGGAGCTAGAACTCTTATCAGATATACAATCGAATCTGCTAAAGAAGAGATTGAGAGTATTAGAAATACTGAGTCCAATATGTATGCACTTCTGAGAGATCTGAAAGTTGATCGTTCTGAAGTTGAATAAAAAGATTGTGGTAGGGATTTATTATCCCTACCACACTTTTGATAAAATAATGTAAAGGAGTAAATTATTATGGAAGAAACCAAGGTTGGAGTAGAATTAGGAAAGCTTAAACTCACTTGGAATGTGGAGAATGTCGATAAATATAGGAGCTCAGCTCTTGAGACAAAGAAGATCACATTCAAAGAATATCCTGGATGCTATATGGTGATCACAATGGGAGATAGCTTCAAATCTAATGAAAGCTTTGGAGCTAATTTTATGATTGATGATATCATCGGAATGATGACTCTTTCCAATTGTGGGTATCATCTCTTTACTTTCATTGAAGATATCTATGTAGCTCCAGATCTGAGAGGCAAGGGAGTAGCTCGGAATATGATCGAAGAGCTGGTCGAATATGGATGCACAGATGATCGTATTCTGTTTGCCAGAGCTCATCATTTCGAATATGCAAAAGATATGTCCGAAGAAGAGAAAGCTACTCTTATGGGAACTATCTGTGGTTGGTTTGAGTACAATAATTTTGTATCTACTAATGCTTTTAGTCAGTTTGAGTATACAAGAGGATTTGTATTCAGAAATCATAAAGCCAGAGAGCTTATCAAGTGGCTCAATGAGTACGAATGGAAGAAGACTTTCAATGTAGAAGATGATGAGTAAATAATCAAATAGAGGGGCTATTTTGCCCCTCTATTATTTTTTCTATGAAACCGTAAAAGTCGCCTAAGATACTTGTATATTATAGTAGTAGAATAAAGAGATATACCACTATATCTCTTATAAAATACCTAGCTCCCAGGGAGAAGGGAAGGAGAATATATTATGAAGATCGAAGTTACTGTGTCTAAGGAAAACATTGAGCAGATCAGAAATTCTATCCGTGGCTTCGGGGAGATTATTATCCCTGATGAACCCTGGGATATCGATCGGCAGATCGATATCTTTGATCAGGGCCTCGAGCCTGCTGATGAAAAGCCTATCAGCAAGTTTGCCTCTAAAAAAGTAGAGGCAGTTCCCATTGGGAGCAGAAAGATCATCATCTCCGTAAACGACGAATTTGTCGGGGATGCCATCAAATTTGTTTTGAAGACAATGGAAATCTTTAAGCCTGCAATTAAGCTGTTTGCTGGATTAAAGGCCATGTTCAAAGCCATGATGGATGACCTGACCAAGGAGTCCAAGCTCTTTGGTGAGAAGTGGAAGAATGACTCCCATTTCGAAATTGGAGCATGGTACAGTGACAACAAAATGGTTCGTGGATACACGATCAAGGAGATCGATGATACCACGAAGCACATTAAATACCGCCATAAGATGGTCTGCGGTAGCAAGACCATGATGGCAATCCTTGAGGATGCCATCAATGGAATTGATAACGGCATTGTCAAACTTGACTATGTCGCTATCGGCAGTGCTGTTACTTATGAGGCAGCAAAAACAATCCTTCGGGAAACGGATAAGAAGGATTTCGAAGAGATCAACAAATCTAAGTCCAGCATCACGCTGGATAACGAGTAAGAAGATAATGGGCGGATTAATTTCCGCCCATTATTTTTTGTATATGAAAGGAGTATAGCAAAATGACACTAAATATTTATTTCAATTCAGAAGAGCAAATTAATTATTTTAAAGAAAAGTTCGATAAGCTCAATGAATTCCTAGACCTACCAGATGGATCTATTCCTATTGAAGTGGCTAGATCTGATAATGATCTTTATATCTACATAGCTGATTCCTTTGCCAAATATTGTACTGATTTCTTATTCTCATTACTCTCTATTAATCTATCTAGAGGAGAAACTTCTAAATATAGAATGGAGCAATTAGCTAAGAAATTTAGAAGAGCAGCAGAAGAATATTTAATGGCAGATATAGTTTGATGATTAAGAAGGGCTCTATACCAGGGCCCTTCTTTTAATTTTTACCTTTTACTAATAAATTAGCACAACTCAAAAATAATAGTGAATTCATAATTTAATTCACTAGTATTATTTATATTTATTTTTGGAGGATGTGCTTTATGAACGATCGCAGAAATAACAACAATAACCGTAGAGTTGGCTACAATAATAACTATAATGGCGGTTATAATAGAAACAATGATAAGGAGCCCAAGAAGGACTGGCGTAAGCGTACTACTCACCAGCCTAACGGCCTCCCTAAGAACCTTAGAGTAGAGATCCCTGTATCTTGCTATGGAATCACTAAGAATGGCAAAGAATATGATGGAACTTCTTTCATCGATCTGATGGAAGATCTTCAGAATAATAGCACATTCTCTAAGATTTCTATCCCTGTATATATGCCCGCTTCCTATGTCAATGATAATCCTGAAGCTAAGTGGAACACTATCATTGGCTACATCAAGGAATTCTCTGAGACTGGTGATGCTACTATCGTAGTGTATGCTAAGTCCATCAAGGTATTCCAGAAGATCGCTGATCCCATTATCGTTCCTCGTGTCGCTATCAAGGATGGTGTTTGCACTTGCATCATTGGCCTTGATATTATCGACCGTAACGACATCAAGAAGTAAAATGAGATACCGGAGAGGTAAATCCTCTCCGGTATTATTTATTCGAATTGTATATTATATTTTTAGTATATAAGAATTACATATACTATTTTATTTAAAAAGGAGAAATTAATTATGGAAGTGAAATATCTCGATAAGGTTTCTATAGCTCCAACTGATGTATTCTTTACGCGTAATAAATCAGGGAGAGAAAGAAAATATAAATCTTTTCAACATGCTTTAGAAAATGCATGCAGATTGCCAGATATGCAATATATAAGTATTACAATCTATAATAAATTTGGTACAGATAAAATACCAGATGATGAACCATTGCCCAGAATGAAACATGCAAAAGATGTTTATGGAAAATATGCATCTTATAGATTTATTACAATTGATGCAAATAAATCTAGAGTTCTTATGGAACATTTCATCATGGATGAGTTATATTTCTTTGATTATGATATCTTGTATAATGAAGACCATGAGCTCTTTAAAGAAGGAGATCAATTATTATCAAATCTTGATGGATACAGAGATAGGGTAATGGAGTATTGGCTTGGAATATTAGGAGATAATAAAGATGAAGTTCCAGAGTACAATAGGAAGAATATATTGAATGCTCATGTAAGAGATAACAACTCAGAGATTAGACTTGTATATGAGCACTATGATGATGATACTCCGGGTTTTTATATTTATCCTTCAGAAACAAGAATTGTAGATGTTTCATCTACTGAACTTAATGAGTTTGAATTCGATGATGATATTTTGGATAAAGATTTTGATTTCGTAGAATCCAATGGAGAAAAGTTCAAAAAAGGTAAATATCAGGGCGATAATACATTAGAATCTGATAAAACAAAAATCATCTTTTACTGGGAAGAATTTATCTGGGGTATTATCAAAATTCCAAATACTGAACTTTCTATGTCTGTAAGATATGTAATAAAACATGAGAATGGAAAGTTAATACTTACCCCACATCATTGGATGGATAAGAGCGTGAAGAAGTGGACTGAAGAATAATTATTATAGAGAGGGAGATTTCTTCTCCCTCTCTATTTCCTATCTTAATTATATATTATTTTTTTGTAAACCCTATATTAACCTTATAAGGAGTGATTAAGAATGGCTGAAACAATTTTGAATAAGTCATCTAATGAACAATTCAAGGATGACTATACTCGATATGCTTTATACACAACTTATAAACGAGTTCTCTCTGATATGAGAGACGGATTAAAGCCCGTCCAGAGAAGAATTCTCTGGGCTATGTTTCATGATACCAAAGCTGTTACTCATACTGTAAAGTCTGCAGCAGTTGTTGGTGATGTAATGAAACTGTACCACCCTCACGGAAACTGCCTCGGAGGGCTCACTCAGGTTTATTGTCTTAATAATACTTTTATGAGTATTGAAGATATTTATAAATCTGGTATTCAGAAACTTGATATTCTTGCTGTAGATCCTGCTACTGGAAAAGTAATTCCTGCTGTAGCAACTAATTTTAGAATTGGTACCTACACCAATAAAGAATATCTTGTTCATCTGTCTAATGGAGCAGTTCTTGAATTCACTGAAGAGCATCCTCTTATGCTTAATGATGGAAGATGGATATATGTAAAAGATCTAATCCCTGGAGCTAGATTGTATACTAAACATATTTCATATACAGTGAATCACAGGCCTATGATTGGTACTGATTATCTTCATTGCATTGTTCATGATTATTACCATGGACCTGCTCCTGCTGGATATGAAAGGCATCATAAAGACTGGAATTTCTGGAATAATCTTCCTGAAAATATTGTGTGCATTACAAAAGATGAACATGTCAGAATTCATAAAGGTACTAATACAGCTATCGAAGGATTAGATGCTGGCAGACTTGCTATGTTTTCTGAAAATGGAAAATATAGAGAGGCAACTAGGCAGAAGAATTCTATTCTTTTGAAGTCTTTTAATGAACTTCAGGGGCTGAGAAGATTTAAGTATATGATTGGTCTTCTTAGAGATCAAGGTCTTGAAATCACTGAAGAAAATTATGAATCTCTTAGAGGCAAAGTCTATAATCTTCCTATTGTCTCTAGACTTGCTCAGAGATATCCTGAATATGGTTCCACTTTCTATGATTTCGTAAATTGTGAGCTTCCTTCTATCAGTGATATGTATGCTCAGGCTACTGCAAATAGAGAAGTTCCTGAAAAGAAAATTGGGATTAGGCCTGCTATATTCTTCTATGATGGAAGAGCAAGAATCTATGAAGTATTTGATCAGATGCTTGAAGCAGGTGTTCCTCTTACTTCAGAAAATTATTACTCTTATAGATATAGATATTTCTGTAAGAGTAATGTAGATCCTGAGAAGATCGAATATTTGATCGGGCTCTATAGAATTGAATGCCCATATGTAGACTACATTGAAGAAATCAATGTGGACAATAAGCCTATGTATGACTTTACAGTGAATGGCATTGAGAACATGCTTATCCCTGTAAGAACTATTGCAAACCAGAATGTTGATGAAGCGATTGGATATAATATTCCATTCATCTGTGTTCATAATAGTGGCATTTATGGTACTATTAAACCTATGACAAACTGGTTTGAATCTAAGGTTCCTATGGTAGATAATCAGGGATCTTTCGGTAACTTGGAAGGCGATCCTGCATCTGCTGAACGTTATACTGAATGCAAGCTTTCTAAATTTGCTCTTGAATGTGTAATTGGAGAATTGGCTAATACAACTAAAGCAGTTGATTGGCTGGACAATTATTCCAATACATGTATGGAACCTGAGTATCTTCCTGTAAAGGTACCTTTGTTGCTTGTTGAAGGAAGCCTTGGTATCGGTGTCGGTCTTAGAGCTGATATTCCTGCTCATAATCTTGGAGAGGTTATTGATGCTACAATCTATCTGATGCATAATCCTGATGGAAATGTGGCATTGGTTCCTGATCATTGTATGGCCTGTGAAATCTATGATTGTGATTGGGAAAAGATTGCAAAGACTGGATTTGGTCATTACAAGATTAGGGGCAAGATCGATATTGAGACTTATAAAGGCAAGACTGCTTTGGTTATTAAGTCTCTTCCTGATATGACTTTCTTGGATACAATCAGAGAGAAACTCGAAGAACTTGTAGAAAAGAAAAAGATTATTCAGATTGAGAATATGTATGATGAATGTACTCCTGATACAATGAGATTTGTCATTGTTCTTAAGAATGGTGCTGATCCCAATTATGTCAGAGAAGTCATCTACAAGAATACAAAGGTTGAGCAGACTGTAAGAATCAATATGGAAACTCTATATAAGTTTAGACCTATGAGAATGTCTTATAAGTCTTATCTTTTGAGCTTCATTGATATGAGAAAGCTCACCAAGTTCAGAGTATATTCCAATGTCCTTCAGGATATTCAGACCAAGATTCATGAGAGAGATGCATATATCAAGGTTCTGGAATCTGGAGAGATTGATAATATCATTGCAATGATCAGAAAGCAGAAGAAGACAGATGACTCTATTTTGATTGATTACCTGATCAAGAAGTTGAAGATTACAGATCTTCAGGCAAGATATATTATCAATGCAGATCTTCGCAGACTCTCTATCGGTTATCTGAATAAGTATAAGGCTGAGGCTGTTGAACTCGAGAAACAGCGTAAGTATTATATGGATCTGATTGTTGATGAAAAGAGAATCGAAGCTGAGATTGAAGCAGAGTTGCTTGATATCAAAGCTAGATATGGAAAGCCTAGAATGTGCAAGCTCATCAAAGGTACTGATGATCTTGATATCCCTAAGGGCGAAATGACTATTGCTGTTACTGAAAAGAACTTTGTTCGTAAAGTTCCTGGAGGTACAGCTATTGGTAACTTTAGAAACGACTCTGTAAAGTCCATGATTAAGATCGATAATACAGATAGTATTATGATCTTTGATGAGCAGGGTCGTGTATTCAAGCTTCCTGTGCATAAGATTCCTTTCACCGATAGACAGTCTAATGGTACAGATATTAGATTCCTTGTAAAAGGACTTACTGCTAATATCAATTGTATTATTCCTGAGTCTGTGATTAAGGAACTTGCTAAGAAGGGCACTCATAATAATAAGCACTATCTGATTTCTATTACCAGAAGTGGCTTGTATAAGAGAATGGATCTTGATGACTTCATCAACGTTCCTCCTTCTGGCCTTCTGTATGCGAAGTTAGATCAGCCTGATTTTATCAAGGATATTATCATTGCTCATTCTAATTTCAATATCATTATCTATTCTGATAAGAAGGCTGTATCTGTCAATGTAAATGATATTCCTTATTTGAAGAGAAATACTAAGGGATCTAGATCCATTTATAATGCAGATGTGGTTGATGGTCTCTGTGTTATCGATCAGACTAAGAGTGATATCATTGTGATTACTGAATCTGGTAAACTTAATCGTATTCCGATTATGTCTCTTCCGATTAATCCTAATAAGAAGGGATTCAATGTAATCAAACTCAGCAGTGGTGATAAGATCAATAGTATTGTGAGTGGTAATGACAGCAATGTAATTTGCATTAAGACTCTTAAGAGCTATTATGAGATTCCTGTCGCTCAGCTTCATGTGGGAAGTTCCGTAAGTGGTGGTGAGAAACTCATTGCTATGAAGGCTGATCAGATGATTCGCTGCTGGATTAAGTAAATTGAAAAGGGTAGGAATAAACCTACCCTTTTCTTTTTTATTAATTCTTAAACCACTTATTAAAGAAGGTGGTAATTAATGCAAGATAAATTTATTTTCTTAGATGTGGATGGTGTCATCAATCCACTAATAAATATTAGAATTAAGAAGCAAAAAGGAGAGCCTACTAGTTCATATCATATACAGCTTCCTGGAGATAAACTTTATAGACTAAAGAGAATAGTTGATAGTACTGGAGCTAAGATTATTCTTTCCTCTAGTTGGAGAATTGGATTTGATAGAGGAACTATGACTCCTTCTCCATCAGTTATCAATCTCTCTAATCAACTTCAAAGATATGGTATGACTATTTCTGGATTTACACCACTTCAATATGATAGGCATAGAGGAACTGAAATATCTATTTGGCTTGCTAGATTTCAGAAGCAATTTGGATACATGCCTAAATATATTATCATTGATGATGAACTCTGTGATATTATTGACGATCATAGAGGGCATTGTGTTAAAACTACATCACTTCTAGGCCTACAAGATGAGCACGTCAACATTGCAATAAATCTACTTAATCATTGAGGTGACTTATATGACTAGAGCAGCAGCTATTGAAGGGTATAAAGAATATGTTGATCTGCATATTTCTAATGTAAAGAGAGCTTTTAAAGAGTTTGGAGAAGAGCTCTGTAAGAGACTTTCTATCGATATGAGAAAGCTTGAATGGCAGATTGAAGATCATGATAGATCTAAATATACAGAAGAAGAGTTTAATGGCTATAGACTCAATTTCTATAAATCAGATGAGGATCAGGAATCAGATGAAGAAATTGCGGGTCTATTTAATAAAGCTTGGCTTCATCATTGTCAGGTGAATTCTCATCATCCTGAATTCTGGTTATATGAAGATGAAAAAGGAAATATCCAAGCCTATCCTATGCCTAGATATGCTATTGCAGAGATGCTTTTAGATTGGCAGGCTATGGGATATACTCATAATGATAATGCTTATCTATACTGGAATAGCGATAAGTGTGAAAAGCCTTTGAATCCTGCAACTACAGAGATCGTAAACTCTGTGATTGATATATTTAAATGAGGAGGGAAATCCCTCCTCATTCTTCATTTGGCTATGAACCGTAAAAGTCTATGATTATACTTGTATATTATCATAGTAATAAAGCAGAATAATGTCATACCACAATGGCATTTTCTAAATATAAAAAAAAAAACAAAGGAGAAAGATTATGAAGAAGACAACTGAATTAAAGGTAAGAATTGCTGGCCGTTGGATTGCAACTACAATTGAATGGACTATAGCGACTATTATTGTTGCTGTACTATTGATGCACTCTGGTGCATCTTTAGGATGGGTATTGATCACGCCTGTACCGATCGGTCTGCTTATTGCTTCACCGTTTCTGGCTCGTAATGACGAAATTATTCGTCATTACGAAAAAATCTTAAAGAGAAAGGAGAGAAAGTAATGAAAAATACATCAAATTTTAAGCATATCAGAGTCAAAGAGCTTGATATCGATAAGGGTATTAAACTACTCAAGTCCCTTCGTAATTCAATAATCATTGACTGGATAACCAAATATCTAATGGCATTAACAGTATATCTAATATTGCAAATTGCAATAATGTATATAACGAATAGCTATATAGATAGGGGATTAATTATAATCGGAGTTATTATCACAATCTTGATTGTGTTTGTATGCTCATCTAAACCAAAAATGGAGTTATTCCTGGTTAAGGATAATATAACAATACTTAAGCAGTTTAAGAAATGTCACGAAACGAATAATATAATACTATGGCATATCTTAAAACTACATTCTGATTCATTTCGCATAATGTGCGAAATGAATGGGTTTCCTGGAATCGTTCCTGAAATCATAATCGGGGAAGATTCTGAGGAAGAAGAGAAAGAGGATGAATAATCCTCTTTCTTTTTTATCCTGAAACATAGCATTAAGAGGTGATTACGTATGGCTAGTAGAGATACTCATGCTATTAAAGACCTTGTCTTTCCTTTAGTTGATAAGGCTTTGAAGTCTTCTAAGATAAAAGCAAACTACAAGAAATATGTAAATGATTTCTTTTCGAAGAGATCTGATGATGTATATGATTCTCTTCCTTGTTCAAGAATTTTATGTAGCGAAACAGAGATGGATGAACTGTTTAAAGTTCTTGAAATTGAAAAGTCTGAAATTGAAGCTGCAATAGGTCAAACTTATTACTCTGCAATTTCGAACTTCAATCCTAAAGCTGCACTACATGCGTTCACAGTGACCCAATTGTGTGTAATTAGGAGCCTCGATTTTACAAATTCGCGCCAGGAGAGGGATGTAAGTATCCTCCTCCTTGCATTCTCTGGAAAGTTCTATCCTTCCCTACATTACCGTTCTTATCCCACTGTAGTGCCCGTTAGACATGTAATGGAATATGTAGTAAATAATAGTCTTTCTCAGAAATATGACCTTGCATCTAAGGGTTCTGTCATGGGTGCAGTTCAGTCAATTACTAATACTTGGTTTACCACTTATAAATCCAAGTTTAAGAGCTTTGATGATGAGGATGTTGTTTATCTTATTCAGCAGCTTCATTCTCGTATTGGTAGCTTTATGAAAAATATTGCTACTGAATATTACAAAGTTTATGATGATAAAGATATCTATATGACTTATTCTTCTGACTCTTTTGAGCAGGGCGACTATCATCTTGCTGATAATGATACTCTGAAGATTGAAAGACTCACTGAATCAGTCATGTCTGCTATTACTTCTAATGGAGTAGATTATAAACTTTGTAAAGCTTCTTCTGATGAGAATATTACTCCTAATGAAGCCAAGGCTGTCATTGAATCTATTGTCATGAACAAAGAGAATATTCTCCCCATGAAAGAATTGATTTCTCTCATGATTGGAACTTACTTTGTTTCTACAACAGATAAAGATGTAACCAATATTTCTTTTATCACGTTCTCGGTTGCTCCTAAGCCGAATGCAAAACAGAAAGAAGTTCTTAGACAGAAAGAACTTATTGAAAACTTCTTGACGGAATCTGGAACTGCATATATGAGACGTAAATCTCGTCTTGCAACCAAAAATTCCTATGAAAGATGTGTAAAAATGTATTTTGCCCTTTTGATACACAATGTTGCAAGAAAGGCCTAAATGCGTACGTTTAGGAACAAAATGCATTTTTCAAAAACTTCATCTATTATAATAGATATTTGACCATTTTTGCTCGTAGACGAAAAGGCGTCTACGAGCATTAATCGTACGTATTGAGTACAATTAGATGCGATAGTATTGTAGTACCTACTGTCTAATAGACAAAGTAATACTGATAATGATCGTAAGATCATTATATAATAAGCGAGAACCAAAACGCGAGAACCAAAACGCGATGGACAGAGGATATAATCCTCTGTCCTAATTTATTAGAAATAAATTATAAATATTTATTTCTAATATAATTTCTATAGAATTATAGATAAAAATATCTATAAA
>ERZ1034984.69-NODE-69-length-110945-cov-498.867256_pt1 | contig 110945 bp, 165 predicted proteins | sample MGYA00520589_ERZ1034984 | MGnify/ENA primary metagenome ERZ1034984 (study PRJEB33766, sample SAMN09781790) | gut metagenome | biome: gut microbiome | host: Homo sapiens | place: Madagascar | study: EMG produced TPA metagenomics assembly of the PRJNA485056 data... | reverse complement strand
TATTCCAAATCACTCACCAAATTTCACTTGTATTTTTCAACCCCGATATTCCAAACTACCCCTCCCCAAATTTCATTTATCAACCACCTTTGCTCCTTCCCAAATTCCAAATTTTCGTTTCTTCGTAAATTTGATTTTCCCCACAACTTATGATATAATATTTGTATAAGAAGAGAAGAAAGGAGGAAGGAAGAAAAATATGCCCAACGGCAAATGCCCTTTATGCGGAAAACTTGCTCCTCAGGTTCCTACCAATAATGTTCTTGTGGCTGCGCCTTGCGAGGGCTGCTTGAACCGCTTCTTTGATGCGTCGAAGCTTTCCCACGCAAATTTCTTCTGTCGCACAATGAATTTCCCGTTCGATCCCAACCGCTGGCAAGCACTCCACGAACAGGCTGGAACCCACGTGTGGTCCGCCTACGCCGAAGAAGTTCTTAATGAACCTGATACGTTGAAGTGGCAACCTGCTACCCCTGATAAATGGGCGCCAGTGGACGAAGAGTGGTCGAAGTTCAAGACCTACGAAGCGTTGCTTGCTAAGGTGGATAGGGTCCGCGATGCTTTTGTTGCACGTTGCGAAGTTAAGTGGGGCAGCGGCTATACGTTTGCGCAGCTGGTCCAACTCGAAGGTCTACTCACCTCCACGATGAAGGCTAACGATATTTCAAATCCGCTTCAGGTGGATGCGATTAAGAAGGCTTGTAAAATAAGCGTGGAACTTGATAAAGCGATTGAAGCTGGAGATGCCAAGTCAATTAAGGAGCTTAGCTCCGCTTACTCCGGTTTCACCAAAACCGCGCAAATTGATAATGTAATTGCGGCGACCAACGCTGATGTAATTGGCACGGTAGCCGATTTGGCAGATTATATTGAAAAGTGCGGCGGACGCTTCACGTTCTATGATGGGGTGTCCCGCGATGTGGTAGACAAGACGATAGCCGATCTTAAAGAGTATATTCGAGTGCTGGTAGCTGATAGCACCGGTTTGACTACTACCTTGGAACGTATAGCGGAGTCCTATCAAAAGCAGGTTGAAGAAAATGCAGATGCGGCAGCAACAGCAGATCTTGATATTAAGGAGCTGATTGAGAATAACGAAGCAGCTTCCAACGCACAGTTGGATGCGCAACTTCTTCAGCAAGAGGTAGATGTAGATGACCTCGAGGAGGAAGACGATGGTTATTTCTAAAGTGGAAGAACCGCGTCTCTCCGTGGTAGAACCGAGAGAGGCGGAAAAACCAGCTACTTCGATTTCTTCGGACGACACCTCCGACTATCTTGAACCTGAAATTGCGGAGCTACTTACTTTTCTTAACGCTTCCAACACCGAGCAGGTGCGGGTGCTCAAAAAGGAAAGAGTGCGGGAGCACCTTGATCTTTATACTCAAGCGTTAAATACGTTTCTGGTTTATCCAGATATTTTGAGCGATATTATGACCCCACGTGGTTCAAAGTTCTCGATGTTCTTTGCTCAACGTATTGTGTTGCGGTCGATGGCTCGTTCACGTCAGTCCTTTAGCACGTTCACTCGTGCATTTAGTAAGTCGTTTTTGGCTGACTACTATTCCTATGTAAGAAGTATGTGTATCCCGCGCTGTAATGGGTTTACAACTGCTGGAACAAAAAGTCAGGCAGCACAAATTGCAAAGGAGAAAATTATTCAAGATTTGTGGGTCAAATTTCCGCTACTTAAAAATGAGATGGTAAAGCGCGGTTCTAAAGCTCCTTATGTGGAGGGCACGGATTATGCGGAGTTCCGTTTCACAAGTGGTTCGATTTTTGACGTTGTTGGTGGTCATCCTCGTGGGATGAGAAGAAATTTTGGGGTTTTCGAGGAAGTTATTGAACTTGATCCTATAGTCATCAACGAGGAGATCATTCCTCTGATGAACTCTCCCAGAACAACTTCACTGGGAAAAATTAATCCTGATGAAATTCAGGCACAAAAAGTTTATATTACAACAGCCGGGTGAACCAAAAAGGTTGATGCCCGTATACACTTTACCCACTTGTCGGTGGGGGTAGCGGTTTAACCGCTGCTAACGAGGGTAAAATCTCGTGGGAAACAGTTGTTTCACAACTGAACCTGTAGAGACTATCGCCGAGTGAAGAGCCAGCGAGTAGGGCAACTATTGACACGTTGCGCGGATAGGAAACGAAACCGCCAGATTGATTATCTGCCGAAAAGGTGTAGCGGTTGGATTACTACCAATCGTTAAGAAATAGTCCAAGAGGCGGTTTTCCGCTTACTTAATCAACAAACCTTTGCTTACGACAAATGTATAGAAACACTTTGCTATACTGTGCTTGACCCCGATCACTATATGTGTTTGGGCGGCAGCTACGTAATTCCGCTAATGCACGGTCGTTTGGAAGAACAAACGATGCGCGAAATACTCTCCTCTCCGTCCTTTGATAAAGAGAGTGTTGACCGCGAATATATTAGTCGATGGAGTGGTGCTCGTTCCGGTTCAGTATTTGGTCAAAACACTATTAGCACGTTGCGTAAAGTCGTTCGTGCTGAAGAACACGGACAACAACTCGAAGATGGCGAGTTCTACGTCATATCAACAGATATGGCAAAAGATGGTAGCGCCGACACTGCGACAGTTGTGTATCGAGTTTCTCCGCGTGAGTATATGTTTGCCTATAAAGCAGTTAATGTGTTTACGATAAGTTCAACTGACTATGAAGTTGTGGCTAATGAGCTGAAAAAACTTGCACTTGATTATAATCCACGACTTTTAGTATGGGACGCTAACGGGGTAAAAGATGACCTGCCCCTATTTATTTTTCCGTTAATCAACGGGGTAGCGGTTCAACCGCTGCTAACGGTGAAGGCTAATCATTATGCCGCACAGGTCAAAGCGGCTTAGGTGAAGTTAATACCGTGGGAAGGGAGCCATTATGCAGGGTATATATTGCTTTACAAATTTATTAAATAATAAAAAGTATATAGGACAAAGTATTCATATAGAACAAAGACACGATGATCATCTTCGTTATTATAAGGATGATTTTCGACTTGAAGGTTGTCCTAAATTCTACTCTGCTTTAAGAAAATATGGAGAAAATAATTTTTCCTTTGAAGTTTTAGAAGAAGTTAAAAATCAAGAAGATTTAACAGATAGAGAAGAGTTTTGGATTAACTATTATGACTCTATTGATAATGGTTATAATTGTGTTCATGCCAAAGACTCTTACAGAGGTGAAAGTAATCCTCAAAATGTTTTATCTTTAGAACAGGTAAAAGAAATAAGAAACAAATTAGAAGCAACTAAACTTACTCCGCAAGAAATCGCAGATCAGTATGGAGTTCATTATTCTACTATTTATCGTATAAATCGTGGAGAAATTTGGTTTGATTCTAATATTGATTATCCAGTTAGAAAATGAAACACTCTTGGTCATTCTGGTGAAACAAATGGACGTAGTAAGTTCACAGATGAACAAGTTATGGAAATTAGAAAGAGATACGTTAATGAGTCTTTGTCAGAGATTTATAAAGATTATGCTGATAAATATTCAAAATCTGGTTTTCAAAAAGTTTTAATTGGAGCAACTTATAAACATTTACCTATTTACAACAAAACTTCTAAAACTTGAAATTGCTCCAACCTGTAGAGACTATCTCTTGTTGTGAGAGAGTAGGCGGCTATTGATACGCCGTCCAAAGAGTAAACGTGATGACGGCTCTGACCAAGCCTGAGCGAAAATATAGTCCGACACCAAATGAAAATTTGGAAAACCGAAAGAGGTGCGTCCTTGCGCGACTGGATGAACAAACCAACGCTCGACCGCGATAGCGGGATTGAGCTTCCCGGTTTTGGTATCATTAACCCGCCTACCAGCGCGAAAAATGACGTGATTACTTATCCTTCCGACCGCACGATTTGTTATGAAATAAAGAGTGGTGGGCAAGAGGCAGAACGTATTCACAAGGTTTTCTTCAGCCGTATCAGTAATGGCTCTATTCGCTTTCTTATCAAAATGAGTGAAGCGATTCAGCGGTTTCAGCAGAACAAAAATTTCTGTGCCGCGCCAGAGTGGAAGAAGCGCAAAAAGCTTCAACCTTACCGTTATATGGATATGATGGAAGAAGAACTTAAGAACCTTATTATCGTAAACACAGATAGTGCCAACTCGACTATGCGGGTTGACCGCCGCGATAAACGTATTCAAAAAGACTTTTTTTCCGCGGCAGAGTATGGTATCTATGCTACAGTTCAACAAATAGAACAAGACTACTACAACAAGAAGCGGCGTTCAAGCTTCAAGTGGAAAAACGCTGTATTCATAACTTAAGAGGTAGGAAATGGCGTTAGGTTTTAGTAGAAAGGCTAAGGAACCCGCTGATACTTCTAACAAAGAAGCAATTTCACCGCGCTTTGCAATTACAAAGAGCGCAATTCGTGAAATGTATAAGGATGACGAGTCGGTAGTAAGAAATGTAAACAAAACTACTAACTCTTCATCCTCTGTTTACAGCACAGACCTTAGCGTAATCAAAAATAATTATCATGCGGTTGGTAGTTTGGAGACAGTGCGTCGCTACTCACAAGAGTTGTTTGCTTACTCTCCGATTTATCAACGCTATATAGAGTATTTAAGTAATATGTTCCTCTGGCGGTATATGTATGTGCCGCGTCCAGTAAAAGAGAGAGCAGCAAGTGCCGATTATGGTGAAGTTTATGAGCAAATGGGAGAAGCGGTTGATGGTATGTCGATTGAAACTTCTTTTCCTGCAACGTTGTGTAAACTTTTCATTGAAGGCGCAGTGTTCATCTATACTTGGCGTAATACCGCTTCTCGGACACTTACGTCTCTTTTGCTTCCGAGCAAATATTGTCGAATAAATGCGCAAACCCAGTTTGGTTGTTATACTTATCAGTTCGACCTTAGTTATTTTGATAATTTGGGGCTTACAGCCGCACAGTTGGAAGAAATTTTCAACTATTATCCAAAAGAAATGAAGTCGATGTATGAAGCTTATAAGACTGATACAACCAATATGCGGTGGCAGCTTGCTAATCCAAAAGTTGCTGGCGCAATACTTATGAACAATAAAGGAACACCAACAATTTTTAACTCTATTTTCCCAATCCGTCAATATGACGAGTATATGGATAATGAGTTGGAGCGTAATGGTCAGCAACTTGACCGTATTATTACGCACGAAATGCCAACTTGGGAAGATAAACTTATCGTTGATATTCCTGAAATGAAAGAACTTCATGCGAGTATGTCAAAGGTTCTTTCTAAAAATAGCCACGTGCGACTTTTAACGTCTTTTGGTAAAATCGATGTGCGGCAACTTAGCCAAGATTCGACCAAAGAAAATAAGACGTTGGAAAACGCTTATAAAGCTATTTACGACAACTTGGGGTCGAATAACTATCTCTTTAATGGTAGTTCCGACGCCGCACTTAAATATAGTTTAACTGTTGAACAAAGTTTTGTTTGGAACTATGTTCAACAACTTGTGGCACTTTATAACGTATTTATTAATAATTCTTTCAACTTTAGTGGTTATCAGTGCGACCTTCAAATGTTGCCGCTGACTGGCTACAACGAGCAAGAAATGTTAACAAAATACAAGGAAGGCGCAACACTTGGTATTGCTAAACTTGAGTATGCTGTTGCTTTTGGCAACAAACAAGTAAATCTTGCAAGCAAGTTTGCTCTTGAAGATTACTTGAAACTTGATAAGTTAAAACCGCTTTCTACGAGTTATACGCAAAATGATAATTCTAAGCAGGACGGTTCTAACGATAAAAACAATAAAACGGAACAAGAGGTAAACAAAAAAGATGAAAGTTCTAACTAATGTTCCCGCTTTTATTGAAGTAAGTGAGAAGGAAGAAAGCAGATATACAAAAGCCAAGTTGAAAATCTTCTACAAAGGTTTAACGGGTGATAATCGTCTCTTTACTTCTGATTTTTCGGATGAACTGCTTAAAACCATTTCCTATACTCCTGTAGTGGGCTACTACGACGAGGAGGATGAAGATTTTAAGGGTCATAATAGTGTTCAGTTTGTTTACGGTGTCGTGCCCGACGATGCGGTTAACAACGTTCATTATGAAGAAGATGATGGAAAGACTTTTGCGGTTGTTGACGTTATTTTGTTTACCGAACGTGAAGATAATATTGGTAAAGTAGCACGTAAAATCGTTGGAAAACAACACTCACTCGAACTTAACCCTAATACGTTAAAGTATAAGGTTAATCGTGATGACCAGGGACGTTTCTTAAATATCGAGTTCTTACATGGCGAGTTCATCGGTTTAAGTGTTCTGGGTGATAATGAGCGACCGGCTTTTGCAGGTTCAGGTTTCTTCAGTGAGGAGAACTTCGATGCTACAAAGTGTGTTGAAACTTTCAAAAACTTCTTACAGTTTCTTAACCAAGATGGAGGTTCAATAGAAGTGTTTAACTTTGAAGATTATTTGGCTAAAACCGCCGATAGCTTCAAACTCGCACGCACTATGCAGGGATTTATTCAGAGTCTTTATGAAGCACTTGAAGCCAAAGAAGTCTATGGATATGTTGTTGAAAATACAACCGAGTATGCGGTTGTAAGCACTTGGGACGAAGAAAACAACAAGGCAGTTTATCGTAAATACTCTATTTTAGAGCAAGAAGATGGAAAAATCAGCGTGGGCGACTATGTTGAAGTTTTTCCGCGTTTTCTTACTGAGGAAGAGATTAATGCGGTAAGCACAGCTACAACTGAACCAACGTTCCAAAATGAGGATCCTGCGACTACAGAGGATCCGGCTGTGAACGAACCGGCAGCAACGTGCACCGAGCAACCTACAACCGAAGAAAGCGAGTTTACTAATGGCGAAGAAGACCAAACAAGTTCAACCCAAACGGACGAATCAGACCCTGAATCGCAAGTGGGACAAATGAGTGAACCAACCGCAAGTGTTAGTTCCCCCGCACTCACTGACAGTGAGAGATCTGAACTCGATTCTTTCCGAAGAGCGGCAAAAGAAGCAAAAGTAGCAGAGTATAGAGAGGATATTGGTGAGGAAGCGATTTCTCGCATCATGGCGTCCTTGGACAGCTACTCGATGGATGAACTCGAAGTTGAGTTGAACAAAGAATATAGAAAGGCGGTTAAAACCGCACAAGCGGAGTCTGCTAAAACTCCTACAATTTTTAGCGTGATTACAACTGCGCCAGACTATCATGAGGATAGACCTGAAGACGTAGTAAATAAATATAAAAATTAAAGAGGTATAACAATGTTTACTAAATATCTCCCTACTTTCAAGTATATGGAAGTTAATGACCTTGTTGGTCTGAGAAGTGGACATATGCTGTCGCAGGTTCCCGCTGATGCGGCTATCACAAAGGTTAGCAAGGGCGACGCTAAGTTCATTGAGAACGGTCTGATTGTTGGTTTGAGCGCAACTGGAACTGTTGAGAACTTTGATAAGTCTAAGCACCCGGTTATGTTCGTTCATTTCACCGAGGAACTGAACACTGTGGTTGATGAACTGAAGTATTTTGCGTTGGAAGCTCCTGATGGAGAAAAGGCTTATCCGCGTTGCGTAGCTCTGTATGTGGGTGATACGTTTACTTCCACGAACTATGATGGCACTCTGAGCACCGCGAAGTATGCTAAAGTTGTGGCTGGTGTTCCTACCCTCCAGACTGCGGCTGATGACGATACCGCGTTCATCGCAACTCCCTCTGATATGCCTAATGGTGATGAGGCTGTTGAGCTGACGTTCTATCGTATGCCTACTACAACTACTTCTGTTGGTCCGTAGTTCTAATAGGCAACGAAGAACCAAACAACAACAAATAAAAAACAAGAGGTATAATTAAATGGCAACAAAAGTTGAACTTTTAACTGCGTTTAAGAGCGCGATTAAGCCGGATGTGGCTAAGTTCTCACAGGCTGATGCTAATAGCGCAGCTATTAATGCTATTCTGGAGACTTATAATCTGAAGGATGCTTCGACTCGTGAGATTCTTGCGAGACAGCCTGAAGTGTTCGCGATTATCGAACAGGCTATCGAGGAACTGCTTCCTGCGGCTATCACCGATATTATGGGTGGATATGCTGAAGTTCAGACCTTCGCTCGTGATGCTGAACCGCTGTTCACGATTAAGAAAGTTGGTAAGGCACGTGCTCGTTTGAGTATCGTAGAAGGCGCTCGTGGTGGTATTTATCGCGCAAGACGTCTGGATAACAAGAACATGACTGTGCCGGTTAAGGTTATGACCGTTGGCACGTTTGTGACACTTGAAGAGATTCTGCTTGGTACTCTGTCTCTGGCAGAATTGATGGATAATATTGCTCAGGGTTTTGTTGAGCAAATTTATATTAAGACTGTGGAGGCTATGAGAACTGCGAAGACTCTGGCTCCTGCGGCAAATATTAAGAGCGGTAATGGTGTAGTTGCGGCTGATCTGGATGCGCTGATTCGTATTGCGGCGGCTTATGGTGATCCTATTATCATGGGCTTCCGTTCTGCGGTTGCAAAGATTAACAACCAGACTGGCTGGACTGGTGTTACTCCTAACGTCGCTCAGGCAGACGTTGATGAAATTCGTAAGCAGGGCTTCGTTGGTCTGTTCCACGGAACTCCTGTGGTTGAACTGCCGAACTACCTGATTGACGAGACTAATAGCAGTTTCGTGTTCAAGGAAGGCGATCTGTTCATCCTGCCGACCGCTGCTAAGCCGGTCAAGATTGCTATGAAGGGTGATCTTCATATTGAAGAAACTGCTCATCCGTCTGGTTCAAAAGAGCAGAATGCTCACCGTCTGGTTGGTGTTGGTCTGATGTTGGCGAACAACGTTTGTGTTTATACTGATACCAGTATCACTGGCGGTAAGTATTAATTTAGCAACAACAAATAAAAATAGAGGGGCGGGCAACCGCCTCTCGGATTGGAGATTATAATGGCTGAAAAAGCAGTTCAAAATTTTTATGATATTGTAAAGGTATGTCGTGGAGGTCTTTCATTGGATCTGCCTGCTTACGATTCGAGTGTTCAAAACCGCTTAGTGCGATTCGAGCCTAAAACGGAAAGGATGCGGGTTGCGCGTGTCTTCGCTCTTGGGATTTTTGTAGATCCTGTTTTGGAGCAGATGTATAAAGAAGGATATTTTAGAGTCGAACCAGAGAAAGTGTTTGAAACCGATGTGGAAAATGTTTTCTATCCAATCGAAGATAAAATTCCTACACACTCCGATGAAGAGTTGATGACTTATCTTACAAAGGGCAACAGACAAAAAATCCGTGAAATTATGGAAGAAAGTCCCGTTGCGCGCGAAGCGATTATTACTCTTGCGAGTGAAAATATAGATTCTCTTTCTCAATCTATGATTAAAGACCTTGAAAAAATGCTTCAGGTAGAGTTAATCGTTGATGAAGAGTAGTTATTGGAACGAAACGATCTATAAATTTTTCCTTAATTCATTAAGTAGTTGTACCTATGTTTCTTATACGGACAAAGAACTCCAAGACGAACTTGATGTGTTAGCTATGCGGGCTATTGCTCGTTTCAAATTTCCACAAGTTCCGTTGACCTATGACTACGATCCTCAACTTATTGAAGGCGAAGAAGTAGAAAAAGGCTATTATTTCACAAATAGCGGTGTTGGACCGCGTGAATGGGATGTAATAGTTGCTTGGATGAAAGTTCTTTGGGTTGAGTATCAGTTGTCTAAGGAGCGCAACTATGAAAATCTTTACGCTGATAAGGATGTTAAGGCTTTTTCAAGTGGCAATTTAATCTCCAGTATTGAAAAATCTTTTACTACTATTATGGACGCGGCTCGAAAGATAGAAGAAAACTACTATCGAGTAGCGGTTGACGGTTCTCCGTCTATTGGGGAAGTTAATGTATAATAGCTTTCGTCGGCGAATGAAAGTAGAAGATTGTTGCCGAATTAAGCATGAAGCAGGTTTTATTGTGGACGGCACTTCGGCAACAACTATTTATCATGTAAGATTAAATGAAGATAAGGAAGCTGGGTTAGTGATCAAAGAGAAAGAGGGTCCTGACCAAGTTGTTGTTTTCACTTACAAGAATGAAGATGATAAACTTAGGGATTTACAAAAAGGTGACTATTTCTTTTGAAATAAAGCTATTTATTTTCCCTTTGAAGATATAAAGTTGGTGCGGCAAGCCAACTATAAAAAACAGTGAGCCTATGAATGTAATGTTAGTGTTCAGCGGGAAACTAATGAAGCAGAAGATGTATTAGTAGAAGAACCTGTTATTGGTATTGTTGATGACTTCGGGCGTCTCATTGATGTCAGTGATGGGAATGCTACAAAATCATTAGTTCCTAAAGCGCATCACTCATTATATTTGAACAACTATGGTGATTATAGTTATTTGGATGTATCTAATCAGCAAGTTAAAGAAAATTTAATGAATGACGCAGATAAAAATGATTTATATTTTGGTTATTTTATTTCATCGTTATCTAAATACACCGATCAAGAGTTCTCTAAGAACCTGTTGCTTACTAATGCGGAAAAACCAATACTCATCCTTCCAAGTTTTGCGTGAGTAAGAGAGGGTGTGCGGATTTTGGCTGGTGGAAAACCGTGAAAGATAATCAGTATAGATAATATTACAAATCCAAATATTTGCTACTGTTCATTAGATTTTGATTTTGTTGATAAACAACCAAATATAGAAGAAGTTGCGGTCGAAGACGCTATGAGCGGTAATGATTCTGTTATTAACGGAGAAGACTCCGAAAAAGAACGTGTGCTTAAAGCTTCAGAGAAAATTATTATGCGGACAACAGATGCTTATTTTGTTGCTTCTGAACCCGTAAATATAGTCTCGAAAACCGCATCTTTGATTACTTTTATGATTCCTTACGGTATCAAAGAAATTACAATTACCACAAAGAATAAAAATAATGAAGAAGTAATAGAAAGGTATAAGGTGATATAATGTTGGAAAATATTCAAGAAACCTTATTTCAAATAAGAGATACGCTCATTAATGATGAGGAGTTGCGCAAATTAGTCTACAACGACAGTAATAATGCTCTTGAGTTAGATGCTCCTTCCAAAGAGGAAGTAAGTGATTATTTCTCTCTTGCACCTATCTTTGAGTTTAATACTGAAGCTGGATATGACCACAGTTGCGGGATTTCGCTTGTTTTCACTGAACTCGACGAGGACGAAGATATTGAAGAAATTAGTGCTACACTTGTTGTAAATGTAATAGTTAACAACGCAAAGTGGTTGCTTACAAACAAAAAGGTTCGTCCGCTTGCTATTATTGATCGTATTACTTCGCTTCTTCTTAATAAGAAATTTTCTGTTGCTGTTCCGTTAGAGTTTCGCGGCGCAAGCAACTTAATCTTAACCAAACAAATTAGCGGATACGCCCTTACGTTTGGCGTTTTGGACGGTTCTGCTGAAATTGAAAATTTTTAACAAGAGGTATAATTAAATGGCAACATTTGAGCAGTTAATGAACGGTTTCGGTGTTGTGACCGTTATGAACGCTTGTATCTATGAGCTTGCTCCTGATAAGCGTTATGCAGGTCGCTCTGCTTGCCAGCACAACAGCGCGCAAGGTGGTGCTCTTCTGCCGTCTGACTGGCTGTGCACTGGTGAGTATCTGGATACTTTAAAGATTGCTAACCTTAATCAAGAAGGTCCGACCAAGACGGTAACTGGTGGTCAGTATGCTAACCCGCTGATTAAGTATGGTAAGACCTGCACCGCTGAAATGCAGGATGCTCTGGGTCGCGCTTCTACGATGGTGCGGTTCTTCGGTGCTGACTATTGCACGAAGGTTAAGTATGAACAGGGTAAGTCTTATTCTCGTGATTATTATGGTGATGGCGAGACTACGGACTTTATTATGTTTGTTGGAGCAGCTGATTCTACAATGGCTACTAAGTCTGACTGGGCAGTTAAAGATCTTGATGCTGCCGCGACTGTTGATGCTGTAGCTTACGATGCTGATACCAAGGGTATTAAGATTACTTTAAGTGCGGCTCCTGCTGCTGGTGATCGTTTTGCTTTGATTTATACTCCTTCTGCAAACAAAGAGGTTGGTTGTGGACGTCTGTCTATCACTGACAAGTTCCCCGGCGCGTTTGCTATTGAAGGAGACAGCTTCTTCATCGATCAGAAGACTGGCGACAAGGTTGACGTTCATATCTTTATTCCGCAGTTCCTGCCGGATGCTATCTTCAACTTCTCTCAGGATGCTGAAGGTGATGCGACCGTCTTCGACCTGAACGGAACTCTGTGTATGACTAAGGTTGCTGACGCTAATGGTCTTGAGCCGCGTGATATTTTCTACGAAATTCGCGACACAAGATACTTCGAGGGTGTTGGCAAAACCGCAGAGCACGTCTAATATAGATTACCGAAATTTACGGCTCGGCAGAAAATCTGCCGGGTCGTTTTTTATGCGACTCATACGTTTGACAAAATTCCAAATTTGTGATATAATATAATTATAAAGAGAATGGAGGAAAAGTATCTATGGAACTTTATGAATATGGCGGGCAGTGTTCCGTATTGCTTACTGTAAAATCTCCTCGTGTTATTGGAAACCGCAAATACGCAGAGAACGAGCCTTATACATTATTGAAAGACGTTAACGTAGTTTTGGCTTATGAAGATATAACTACGGAGCAAAGCGCGGAAAAACCGCTTCTTGCTACAAGGTTTGGGCGACCTTCTCAAATTGGAGTTGGTAAACTTCCTTTTACACAGAAGATATGGGACTTAATGTTCACAAAGCAACAAACAGAATTACAAAGAACCTATTATGAAGGTAGAAAAGTTGATCAAGACTCGATTTTTTATACTGAGCACGATATAGTTGACGGAGTAATTTTTGTTTATGATGAAAGTTTTCAACTGCTTAATTTTGTAAAAGTTGATGAAAGTAGATTAAAGGTTGAGGTAGAACCGCAAACTTTAGTTTATGTGTTTTATCAAGGATTAATTGAGAAGGCGGTTTATGGCTTTGAAGTGCCGCATTTCGGTTATTTTGATTTACAAATTGCGGCTCTCGGTAACAAAGATAAGCGCACTTCAACCGCATTTTTACACTTCCCAGCAGTTTCGCTTATTTCTGTTCCGACAGTTGAATTATCAAATGGCGGAAGTATTGCTAACTCAAATTTGGTTTTTGATGTAATTTATAAAGGACAAGAGGAGCCTATTATCGCTCTCTAAGGGGTGTTATGGCTAAAAATAGACAAACTTTACAAATACACAAGAATACTGGGAGACTTCAAAAGCGAGAAAAAGCATTATCAAAACGTCCGTTATATAAGGCTTCCACAAATAAAAATGTTCAGCGCTATAATAATGTTTTGGACGATATAGCTCATAATTATCCAGTTTTTTATAATCAAAGTAATATTTACCTTCATAGTCATCTTAATTGATTTGAAGAAGGAGCTGCGATGGTTAATCAACAGATAGTTAATATGAGCGATCAAATTATTGAAGAGTTTAAGAAAGATACTGCGGCTTTAGTTGCTATTACACAAGCTAATAAAGCTACGTTCTTTGCGCAAACAAAAGATTTTGGTATTACAGATGATAAAAGTTTTGCTGCTTGATATAAGGGAGCACAAGCTGAAAAATTATCTTTGGTCAGTTCTTTTAATGAAAGATTAAAATTGCTTCCAACAGGAAAAAAGAATATCGATCAACTTAATGAACTTTTAGAGTTGATGACAGATATTTATAAGCAAATTAGATTGCGTGAGGGAAGCAACGGTTTTACTTTAGAGTATATAACAAATCTGAAAGAGAAAATTGACCGCTATAAGCAAATTATTAAAAAGAACCGTTCACTTTTTGGAACAGGTTCAACAGAATTAAAATTTACAGAGGGTATTGAAGGATTTTCTGTTAGTTCTCTTCAAAATAACTATTTGCCTCGACTGGTAGAAGTTATGATGTCAGAAGTATTTAACGATGGTATTTTTAACTTAACTGGAGAACTTGTGTCTGGTAATACTCAAAAAGGAACGTCTGCTGACTTGAAGGTTGGTGAAGGTTACTTTTCTATTAAGACAAATAAGCCACGTCAAACTAAGAGTAAAATACTTGAGACTTTTAATAATTGAAATGATTCACTTAATCAACCAGTATCTGTAAGTATTAATGGAACGCAGCAGGACGTAGTTATTAATCATGTTCATGATCTATTAGTTCAAAAAGATTTTTATAAGATGAGTGAGTATCTTATTTATAACTACGTTTATCTTGGAGCGTCTGGTAGCGGTTTACTTGATAGCGCTTTTGAACTTCTGGCGCTTTCTTCGTTATATGAAAAAATGTTTGGTTATAATAAATCTAAACAAGATCAGACACTGGAACAACTTGTTAAAGAAATGCCGATTGCTACTTTGGATGCCTCTGGAAATGTTTATTTTATGGACAAAATGATTGTGCGGATTCAGCGCGATATTGTTGGAAAGCTTGGTTCTTTATCAAATATTAATAATTATATGAAATATGACTTAGAGTCAAGTTATAATCCTCAAGGAAATGTTAGCCGCAAACAAACAACTCCTTTGTGGACTCATAAAAGAGCTATGATGAAGAAATTAAAAAAACGTAAAGAACCTATTACTTATAAATCTTTGAAGAGTATGATTGATAGTGATATTTCTTCTGTCTTGGTTAGTCTTGAAAAAGCTATTAAATTAACTATCGCTTATAATTTTGGAAAGGCGGTGAAAGATAATTAAAATACAAAATAATGCTTCAGAGCTTCATTTTATGTATAATCAACCTATTGATTATACTGTAATCGATGATGAAAATAATATATTTGAGTTTTCTATCAAATTAACCACTTATTATGATTGTTGCTTTAATCGTGCGATTCAAACACTTCTTAGTATACTTAAAAAACCCGTAAGTTCATTTGCGGAAAAAGATGATAAGTTTTCATTCTGTGATACAATTTGGGATGTAGTAAAGATGTATATCTACTTTATGGGAGATGCTTATATTCTATATTCCAAGAGTCTTCAGGAAGCGCTTCAACAACTTATTCCAGAAGTTAATTTTTCCGCTACTCCAACAGTAGCAGGTTGTATTATTACAGATGAACTTTTTCAATCATTTGTAGATATTTGGTTTGTTTCAGCGGGGATGAAGAAGCTTTCTGAACTTGATCAATATCTTACTCCAGAAATGCGGAAAGCGCAAGAGAAAATACGCAGACTGCGGCAGCAAGATATTCCGCAACAAAAGGGTGACAGTATGAAAACGTATTTGATACTTACCTATGAGTTCGGTTATACACAAGAACAAATTCTTGGGATGACAATGTATCAAATTAATAATATCTTACAATATCTTGGGAAGTCAATTCAATATAAAGTCTCTCTTATAGGGGCTGGAAACGGCTTATCAAAAAAAGTAAAATTTTTAACGGAGAAAGGAAAATAAATATGAACAATGAACAACTTTTAGCAGAGTTTAGGCGGATTTCGACACTTCCTAATGTTTTAGAAAAGCAACTTGCACTTAAAGAGTTTAAGAAGGAGTATCGTAAAAGTGATTATTTTCGCGCAACTCATATGCGGTTAAAGAAAGCTTTTGCTCTTTATGAACTTGATCGTATTCCCGCGTTCTTGAATCAAGCTTATATTTTATTGGATAGTGATTATTTGGCTACTAAGATTAATGAAGTGCTTGAAGGTGTAGACCTTAGTCTTGCGGTAAATAAGCTGTTGACACTTCTAAACTATGATAAACTTCAGGAAATCATGAATGAATTTACTGCTAATGATAACATTGACCTTAATGAAATGTTGAAGGAGTTGAAAATTGCGCAAGCAAATCTTGAAGCTTTGAGGTAATTAGCCGATGGATGAAAAAATTTTACGGTATAAAACCGTATGAACCAACTATAATGAAGCAGTAGAGCAAATTAAATCACTTGTATCAAGTAAGAACCTTGATATGAGTAAAGGTTTTGAGCAAAATCTACAAAAGGCTTCTTTGGTATTAAAGGATGCTTTTGAGCGTATTGAAAAAGCAAGTGAAGGAACTGTGCTTGATGAAAATACCTCAAAAGCACTCTATTCGCAGTTAAACGGACTTGGAAAGTTAGTTAAAAATATCGCTATCCAGTTCGGAACTATGCGATTGCCAGAAGACTTGTCTAAACAAATTAATGAACTTCAGCAAAAGATTTCGGAAGTTCAGTCCAAGATTACTAATGCTACTAATAAGTTGATGTCGGCAAGAACTTGGACGGCTAAGAACCAAACTACCGGAGAAATGATGCTTAGTAAAAAAGCAAGAGCGTCGATTTTCCGTAGCAATATTATGCCCGGTGAAACCAAGCCCGGTCAAGTTCATATTGATGGTCAACTTTTTACAAGTTATAAGGCACTTACTGATGCAGCAACAAACGGAACACAAGAACTTAAAGATAAAGTTTCTGAAGTATTCACTTATATTTCAACACTTAAAAATCCGCAAGGTGTTCCTTATTTAAATATTTATCTTGAAGATATTCAAAAACTTAAAGATGAAATTAATGATCTTCAAAAAGAGTTAAAACAGCTTAATGAGCAAAGTGAAAAGACAACTACTTCTAAAGGTTCAGAGTTTGTTGATGTTAATGAAGTTCTTGGAAAAGTTAACTCTGGTATTGATAACTTAACTAATTCCGAGAAAGAAGCAGAAACTCAAACTGAACAACTTGATGAAGCAGAGAAGAAAAGCACTCAAACACTTGACAAAAAGCAAAAAACTCTTATGGGAACTGCGGCGAAAACAGTTCTTTATCACAATGCAGTTAATATGCTGAAACGGATGTTGCGTACAACGATTAATGTTGTTCAAGATTTGGATAAGGCATTTACAGATATGGCTGTGGTGACAACTATGAGCCGTGAGCAAACTTGAGGTTTGCTTGAAAATTTCCAAGAATTAGCACAAGCAACTGGTAAAACAACAACTGAAATTGCTAATATGGCAACGATGTTTTATCAGCAAGGTAAAAATACAACAGATGTTCTTAAATTAACTGAAGCAGCAGCAAAAGCAGCTACGATTGCTGGTATTGATGGTTCAAGGTCTATTGACCTTTTAACGAACGCTTTGAATGGCTTCCAAATGAGTGCTAATGACGCTATGGAAGTTAGTGATAAGTTTGCAGCACTTGCGGCTTCTGCGGCTACAGATTATGAAGAACTTGCTGTGGCTCTTAGTAAAGTTGCGTCTCAGGCTAATATGGCTGGAATGAGTATGGACTTTACTTTGGGTATGTTGACCAAAGGACTTGAGGTGACCCGTAAAGCTTTTGCGGCTTAAGCGAGTAATCGCTTTTGAAAAACTCTCTTAATTTGGGGAAAAACCTAAGAAAAAATATTTTGACAGGATTTATTTATAAGATTTATTGTGATCAACACGACAGATTTTATATAGGAAAAACAAATAATCCAGAATCTCGCTGGAGTAAGCATTTAAGTAGTTTAAGAAAAAATGTTCATGAAAACAAAGAATTACAAAATTGTTATAATAAATATGGAGAACAAAGTTTTCATTTTGAAATTTTAGAAAAGCGAGAAAATATTACAAATAAGGAATTAAGTCTTTTAGAAATTGATTATATTAAAAGATTTGATACTTATTTTAATGGAATGAATGAAACAACTGGAGGCGATGGACGTGGAAGAATTGTTTCTGAAGAAGAAAGAAAGAAAATGTCCGAGCGTATTCTGGGTGAAAAGAATCCTATGTATGGTCGATGTGGAGCAACAAATCCAAACAGTAGACTAACAGATGAGGAAGTCAAAATGATTTATGTCTATCTAAACTCACAATATAACGGAGAATATACTCAACAAGGTATAGCTGATTATTTTGGAGTAAGCAGAGATACAATAAAACGGATAAGAAGTTTAGAGCAGCATAAATACTTAGAAGATTTTGACTTACAGTCTGAAGAAGCTAAATTATTATTAGATAATTTCTTAGAAATTTTTAAAGGTCAACCCCAAGCCAAGTCTAAGTGTAATAGGCTTAGGAAGGTTTAACGACTATCGAAAGGATAAATAAAGAGAAAAACTTTATTGAATAACCGAGTAGAGTAGAGCCAAGTGGCTCGAAATGGAGAGGTTCTATAAACGGCTAATGCGTTTATAGAGTGTGATATAGTCTGACCTCGTATAGTAATATACGGCTCTATGGTATAAGATTAACGACCTTATACAAACACAGGTGGAAGCACCGGAGACTATTGGTACTGCGCTTAAAACCGTTATTGCTCGTATGCGTGAGTTGAGTGATTATGGTAAAACGCTGGAAGATGATACCGATATTAACCAAGTTGACTCTGCGTTGAAAAATGTTGGAGTTAGTCTGCGAGATACCAAAGGCGAGTTCCGTGATTTGGATGACGTGTTGACAGACCTTGGTAAAAAATGGGATACGTTAAACAAGAACCAGCAAGCTAACGTTGCTGTGGCTTTAGCTGGCACACGTTATAGAAAGGGATTACGGCGTGTGCTTGGGGCAGCTTAAAACCCCTAATTAAACTCCTTGAATTGCGGGGAAGATTGCTAAATTATTATTACCAACCGTAAGCAGTGATGTGTTGCGGGGCAAGCGTAATGAACTTGATGGTAAAAAGATAATAATTTGATTAATCCGCAGCCAAGACACTTAATTTTCTTCTTAAAGGAGGAACTTGGAGAAGAAAATTGTAATTGATGGGTTTGAAACTCATTTTCTTATTACAGAAAATGGTGAGGTTATAAACTCTTTAACTGGTAAAATTTTAAAAGGAACGATTCGAGACGGTTATAGATATTATGATTTAAGATATAATGGTAAGAAAAAATCAAAATCTGCTCACAGATTGGTTGCTGAAGCTTTTATATCAAATCCTAATAATTACAGCTATGTTCATCATAAAGATAACAACAAATTAAATAATCAAGTTGAGAATTTAGCTTGAGTATCACCTTCTGAAAATAATTTAAAAGAAAATAAGAAGGAAAAAATTTGTAATAAAGGTTATCAAATACAAACAGATGATACTGAAAAATGAGTTCCTTTTGAAGAAAGCAATTATTTAATATCTTCTTTCGGTAGAGTTAAAAATAAAAAGACTGGATTAATTTTAAAAGGCAGAGTAAAATATAGTGGTTATATTGAATATTGTCTTACTTTAGATAATAAAAAGACTTCTATTTTAGCTCATCGTTTAGTCTATAAAGCTTTTAATCCGCAAGAAGAATTATTAACTATTAATCATAAAGATGGGAACAAAGAAAATAATTGCTTAAGTAATTTAGAAAATATTACCCAGCTAGAAAATAATATAAAATCTATATACGAAACACAGAGTAAAAAATTAAAAACTGTTGGTTGTTATGACAAAAATGGTCAGTTAATAAAAACTTATATTTCTTGTGCAGAAGCAGCAAGGGATATGGGTTGTGCGCCGCAGTCTATAAATTCAGCTATTCATAATAACTACTTTAGTAGTAATTTTTATTGAAAGTATATAGAAGAAAATTAAGTGTAAGGTTCATCGACTATCGAAAACGGCAGAAGCCAGTGAGTAGAGTAGGGAGGCGAAAGCCTCCCGAAGCGGGGAGCAAGTAGAAATACTTGAAGATATAGTCAGATTGCTAAAAACAAGCAACAATCCCGACTTATTGCTATGATGCAGGACTTCGATCGCACTTTGGAACTTGTAGATACTTCCGCAAGTTCTCATGGTGCAACTCTTGCTCAACAAGCAAAATATATGGATGGTATGGCTGCGAAGGTTACCTTACTTAAGAACGCTTATGAAGGTTTTGTTCAAAGTCTTACAAATAATAAATTAATTATTAACGGTATTGAAACTATTACAAAGTTTCTTGAATTTGCCGCTGATATTAGTGGAGTCTTAGTTCCGGTTGCTATTGCTCTGGTTGGCTATGGAGCAGTTCAGTTAGTTCAGAAGCAAAAGATAAAACAACTTGAGTTTGAGATAGCAAAATACGAAACTCAACAGAAACTTATTGAAGCCGAAGCAGCTCTTCAGTCTAAGAAAACTGCGGTTGAAAAAGGCGAAGCAATGGAACATGAAAAAGCTTTAAATAAAGTAGCTATTGCTCAAGGAGAAAAGAAAGTTGCTTTACAAGATGAACAAGTTAAACTTGGTAAGGTTCAGAACTTACAAGCTCAACAACTTGCTGCTATACAAAATGGTAATGAACGTAGAGCTGAAAATTTTGAAGCACAAATTTATGCTGCGCAGTTAGAGTATGAAACTGCTAAAGCTACAACTAAGCAGAAGGAAGAAGCTTTAATTATTGCTCAACAAGAAGAAAAGGCTTCAAAGGCAAAGCTTGATAATGCTACAAATGAGTTGCGGCAGCAAGAACTTTTAACGCGACAACTTCAAGTTCAGATGCAGTCTTATATGCTCAATATTAGAAATATTGGTTCTTTTATTTCTACTTTAAGCAAACTTGGACAAAGTGGTGGTTGGGCTGCGATTGGTAAAACGATAGGCGGTGTTGTAAAAAGTTTAGGCAAACTTCTTGTTCAAGCTGCTCCAGTTATTATTGCTATTGGTGGTTTAGTATTGGCAGTAAAAGGAATTGAAAAACTTATAAAAGTTTTTGATAATCTTCATAATCCTTTGAAAAAGGTAAATGAAGAACTTGAGCAACTTCAAGTTAATCTTTATAATGTATCACAAAAGAAAACAACAATTTCTGGTCTTGCTGATGACTTTGAAGATTTAGCAAATAAAATTTCTCTTACAAATGAAGAAGCAGAGAAACTTGAAGAAATTGTAAACTCTGTAAATGATACTGCTGGATTTAAAATTATTACTGCTTCTGATACGCAAGGTCAACTTAAACAAATTAAAGCTTATGAAACTTCATTAGCGCTTGAACAGCAAAGTCTCATTAATGAACAGAATGAAACTATAGGAAAAGCCTATAAAGACTTAAGTAAAAGTTCTACTATTGGTAAAACAACCGGCACTGGTGCCATGATTGGTGGTGGTGTTGGTATTGCTGGTGGAGCTGCAACTGGTGCTGCTATTGGTGCTGCTTGGGGTTCTATTATGCCAGGTATTGGTAATGCTATTGGTGCTGCTGTTGGTGCTCTTATTGGTGGTATTGCTGCTGGAGCTGCTGGAGGGGCAGCTGGTGCTGGTATTGGCGCCGGTGTTGGTGCTCTTCAAGATACAGAAACAGCACAACAAAAATACGCCAGAGAGTTTGCTAATTCCGCGACAGGTAAAGAAGCGCTTAACTCTATTGGTAAACAACAAATTGAAGGACTTGTAAAAGCTGGACAAGATACTCAAATCGCAGTTCTTCAGATGTTCCGTGATCAGTTTGGTAATTTGCTTACTGAAGATGGAGTTGATATTGATAAGTTTACCAAAGATATGGGTATTAATTCTGACTTTATTGCTAAGTTAGATAAGGTTCTCGGAGAAGAGTCAACACTTGTAGATAAGTGGCAGTATATTAATGATCTTCAAAAGTCTGGTATGAATGAAGATCTTATTAATAGCTTAAAATCCGCAAATGTTGAATTAGGCGTAATGAGCAAAGTTAGTAAACAAACAGCGGCTTATATGTCTAATGTTGAAGGTTCATCTGATCTTATTTCTGAAATGTGGCAAAAAGCTTCTAAGTTGCTTTCGTTAGCAGGAAAGTCTTCTGATGAAATTTCTACTTTACTGTCTGGTGCTCTTAATAAGGCTGCGCAAGACCCTGAAAACTTCAAGAAGATATTTGTTGAAGAAATGAGTAAAATTTACACCAACGAAGCTGTAATTAAGATGTCTCCAGAAGAAGTTGCGGCACTTGAAGAACAAGTTAAGGAAGCCTACGATAAAGTTCAAAAAGCTATTGATGAACGCAGTAAAATAGAAGATACCAACTCTGACGAGTATAAAGATAAAACAAAAGAAATTACGGAACTTTCTGCGGCTTATAATGAACTTAATGAAAAGCTTGATGGGTATAAAAATAACACTGAAAATATCACAGATGCGACAAATGATCTTTATTCTATTTTCGATGGGCAAGCGTTATCTGATTGGGGAGATGCTATTGACAAGTTAAGTAGTAAGATTGAACGTCTTACTAAAATTACAGATATTTCAGCACTTAGTGGCGCCGACTTGGTTCAGTTAATACGTGATTATCCAGAGTTAACTGACAAGATTATGTCTGGTAATATTAACCTCTCTGATTTGGTTGGGATGATTCAAAGTGGCACGGACACTATTATCAAAAAAGCACAAACGTCTTACAAGGATGCGCAAGATGCTATTGATACTGCGGCTATTACAGGCAAGATAACCGATAAGCAGAAAGCTTTTATGCTTTCTAAAGATGCTGTTCAGTTCTTTAATCAAAATGATAAAACTGAAAGAGAACTTATGAGCGCACTTGGTTTGGATTATCTTAATGAAGAAGATGTTAAGCAATTTAATCTTATGAGAAGCCTTGTAAGCAGTCTTAATAATGCTGAAATCACTGTTTCTCAAACGTTAGAGCGGCTTGGGACAAAAGAAACCGTTATTGAAAAATTGTTTGGTGAATCGGTTATTGGTTTAAGCGCACGTTATGATGTTGTAGCAGATAATATTGATAAAATCAAAAATGCTATGACACTTCTTGATGAAGAATCAGAAGAGTATTTGGAGCGTCAGAAACAGCTTATTGAAGGTTATGGTGATGAAGTTTCTTTAACGATGGATAAGATTAAGGAAGCGGAAGAAGCGGCTTTAAAGAAGGTTGATACTCCTGAAATTTGGAATTATGTAAAGCGTGGTGAACAAGGTTATGAGATAGACTATGAGAAGCTGAAAACTGCTTCGCAGAAAGTTATAAACGATGTTTATACCGCCTTTGCTAATACCGATGATACCAAAGGTGCTCTTACTACTTTAAATGAAACGCTTAAAGAGTATTACTCTGATTTGACTGCTGCGGCTAAAAATGCGGCTGATGTTTATGCTTCGATCCTCAAAACGGAAACCGAAAAAATTAATGAAGAACTTGAAAAGCGGAAAACCGCTTATGAGGATTACTTCGATGCGATTGATGATTTGGAAGATGAACAAGACACAGCACGTGATCGCGAGTCAATTATCAAACAACTTCAAGCGCTTAGTGGTGGTGCTGATGCGGCTTCCAAGAACAAAATTAAGGAGTTGCGGCAAGAACTTAACGATCTAAACAAGGAAGCACTTCAAACTGAACGAGAAAAGTTGAGAGATGCAGCGATTGAAGAAATAGATAAGCAAATTGACAAAAATACACAGAGTATTGATGAGACAACTCAAAAACTATATAAGTTGATGTATGGTCAAATAATGAGTGGTGGAAAAACACCTGATAATTGGTTTGAGTGGCTTCAAGAAAATGCTCCACAGTATAAGAGTGGTGGTATGGTTAATTCTACTGGACTTGCTATGCTTCATGGTTCTAAGCAAAATCCCGAAGCAGTATTAAGTGCAGAGCAAACCTCACTTATTCAAAACTTCTTGTCAGCACTTCAAGCGTCTCAAACAGTTTCAACCAAGGGTGGCTATAGTTTAGATGGAACTTCATCAAATGTGGTTATTGAAAACCTTGAGATTCGACCTAATCAGCTTAATAATAATCAAGATTGGCAAGAAGCTGCGGGCTTATTTGCTGAAACGTTTAATAATATAATTCGGCGTGGAGGATTAAATGTAAATGTCAAGAAATAATTTAAATAGCGGAAAAGAGCTTTATGAAGGATATTACTTCGAGGATGAGTTTCTTTATTTTACCTTTAATGACCGCTATTCTAAAATTTATAATCTGTTCATTGTAAATAGCGGCGATGATTTACAATTAACCTCTGATACTGGTGCTTCATCCAGTTATGAGTCGCCGCTTCTTGGTAATATGTCTTATTATCAAGGAACTTCAAATAATCAACGCACTTTTTCCTATACACTTGCTGCGGGAGGTTTAACCCTCCCGCGGTATAGGGAGTTAATGCTTTGGTTGGCTCCGGGTCAAAAAGGTTTTTTCCGTAAGGATTGCGATGGATATTGAGGTCATGAAGTTGTAGTTGATAGTATTGGGGCAGTTAAACGTTATGGAAATTCAGATGAGTTTAATGTAGAGTTTACGATAAACTTCAAGACTATTGGTATTCCTTATGCTCGACCTGATACTGACTTTGTGTCTGCGCGTTCATTGGTTGTTGAAAATGAGTTTTATCAAAATGGACGAGATTTATTTATTAATAAAGCTGGTTTTATAAGAGAAGTTGGAGATAATGGTTTAATTTTATATATTTTACCGACAATGGATATTTCTTGGGGTTCTGAAGCAGAGACTATTTTTAATGAGTATGGTATTCCAGAGATTATTCCGAGAGCGCTTAATACTGGATCAACAAGATTCATTTTGCCGCAAGTTAATAACAAATTTAGTTTTATAGACTTATCTTTTAATCGCAGAACTGAAGATAGTTTTAATATTTTGGTAAAAGCAAATAATACTGAAATTCTTAGTATTAAATTAAGTAGTGTTGATGAAAAAGATGTAGAAAAGCGCTGGATGTATTATGGAGATAGTGGTTTACTATTGGATGAAGATGGATTTTTGGATGAAGATGATGCGGTTATAAGTATAAATGAGATAAATGGTATTTTTCCGCTTCTTTGTAATAGTCCAGAAGAAGTAAATAATTTCAGTCTTACTCAAGATGCTAATTTTATTTATATTAAGATAGATGATGAAGTGTTATTTAATGATCTTAATAATAAATATGGAGAAAATAATTCTTTTGTAGTTATTAGTAATAAATACTATGACGGGGTAAATTATAATGATGTAATTGATTCTAAAGAATACTATGCTAATGCTCATTATGATTTTTCTTATGCGTTAAATGAAGGAACTACTTTCTTTAGAGAAAGTGATCAAACTATTATTGTTCCAAAAACAGCAGATTTTTCCAACTGTCAGCCTAAAGTATATTTAGGTTTGTATAATACCGTTGACGTAGATAGTAAAGATTCTGTGGATGGTATTTTTATTCACAAGTATAATAATATTTAAGGAGGCTAAAATGGCAAATAGAACAACTTTTTTAAGATTGGAGAAACCTAATTTGATGTCTACAAATTGAGGGGCTTCTTTAAATAATAACTTCGATAGACTTGATAAAAATGCTGAAAGTGTTAATAATAATTTGCGGCAAATTAGAAACACGATGGGTGAAAATAATATCATCGGGACGGATGAAAACTATCCTTATATTGGTATTAGTGTTTTAAATAATACTTATACTTTAACCCTTCAAGAGACAGCAACAGGTGGTAAGACTAATGTTGTTTATAGATTTTTAAATGGCAAAGAGGAAATAAATAATCTTGGAGATATAGGAGACTATACTGGTTTTTATATTGCTAAAGATTATGATGTACCAAATCAAGTTCCAGAAGATGTTCATCAAATTTTTAAACAGAAGTGAAGTGTTGGAGAAATCGCTACAAAGTATACTGGATGGGATTCAAACAATCTTATTTCAGAACCGCTTTTTGTTAAATATAAGCAAGCACTTGGTGGTTGGTATGTACCTACTAATGTTGGTGGTGATTCTTCTAAACTTACAAATAAAATTACTTGGGAAAAGCAGTTTGCGGAAAATGCTCCTAAAACTGCGGAGACGTTTATCCCGATTAGAGCACTTAATACAACCACTTTTGTTTATTTGCTTACTGGAGTACAAGATAACACATCTATACCAATTGATGGTGATTATGATACTTTTATTTCAACTTATATAAAAAATGATGATGATTTAAGAAATGCTCATTTTGATTTTTGTTCTACTGACGGTACAAATAAACAGACCTATGTCGATTTCTCTGTAAAACCTTACACAGGAGACGGACGGTATTCTGTTATTATTACTTTCTATCCAAAGGGAACAGTTTCTGAACCAGATTTTTATTTTCGTATTACGGTTGGGGTTCCAGATCCTAACAGTAATTAAGGAGGTAAAGCATGAAGAAATTTAAACTTTATCTTATTGGGAGGCACAACCTGTGCCTCTCATCCTTTGATATAGATAATACAACGCCGCAAAATGGATATGGTACTTATAATGAATCTTTATCTCAAAGTGAAAACGATCAGTATCAGTTAACTTTTTCGATGGCGCAGTATGTAGGATTTCAACAAAATTACAACTACTATCTTGATCTCTTGCCTATTGGAGCGCAACTTCGATTAGTAAGAGACGATAGCTCTTGGATAAATTTTATTATCACTGAACGCAGTCCACAGTTTTTAAGTGGTAATCTTATTTATGTCTTTACTGCGCAAGATGAGGTTTCCTTTTTATGAACTAAACGAGGGGTAGGATATAGTTATTCTTCTTTTGATGAAGATGGTGGAACACTTCATACGATAGATTTTTATGGTAACCGGATTTTACGTGATAATGGTTTGTCTGGTTGACGTTGTGTATCTAAATTAAGTGCTGTGACAGGTAAATCTATTAGTTTTGAAATTGAAAGTTCTAATGTTTATAATGCGCTTATTGAGTTAGCAAATACTGTTAATGCTAAAATTAAGATTAATTATTATACTCATATCATTTCTTTTTATGATAAACAAAGTAAGCGGTTTTCTGGTTATAGGCTTTATCCAGAAAAGAACCTTAAATCGCTTAGTATGACAAATTCTGGAAATGAGTTAACAACAGTACTCAAATGTAGTGGTGGTGAAGATGAGTATGGTGCTGCTATAAGTATTGTTCCCGCTATTCCGGATTGCGTGATGAATTGATTAAATAAGTATCGTAATCAAAGTTGTAAGATTGGTTCTCTTACTGTTTCAAATAGTTTGTTTGTTTCAGAAAGATTAATTCTTGGTGAAGCAAGTGATATTGGTAATTGAGAAAGTGCAGATAGCTTTAAAGATAATTGGTATATACTTATTCGAGATTATATTTTAAATCATGAAGAAGAAGGATTGTTTACAACGGAAAAAGATATAAAAGAACGAGAGCAGGAAATTAAAGAGTTAAATAATTTTACTGCTGTTGCTACAGAAGTTCCTTATTTAAACCAGTATTTAGTTGATTTTTCATATTTTAAAAATACTAATCAACTTACAGAAAGTGAGTTGGAAGATATTAAAAAAATCTTTAATGTTGAAATGCGGAAAAATAATATTGACTATAAAAATACTACTTCTCTTTATTATAGAACAGAGTATCAAATTTTATCTATTATGGAAGAAATTTGAGCAGTTGGAGAACAATATGAAGCTTTGTGGATGGAGTATAATAGTGATTATAAAAACAAGAATTTAAATGATTATAGCGTTCAAGCAAATGAATTAAAAAAGAAAATGAATGATATTTTTCTTCGTAATGATAAGGAGCTTATTAGGCTTTGTAATGTTATGTATGGGAATTTAAAAGATTTTGAACTTTTAAATAAATATTACAAAGCAGCTAAAGAAAATACAAATTTAGCTCTTCAAGCGCAAGAAAAAATGAAAAAATTACAGAAAAAGATACAAGACTTAAAAGATAAAGGAATAGAAGAAACAAGTTATGAAATAATGACATTAAAGAGTGAATACGCTCTGATAAAAAAACAATTTGCTACTTATTTGACTTTATCTCTTTCTTGAAGTCCAAATAAAGATCTTGATGAAAATTATACTTTTAGTGATTTTAGAGTAAGCGGATTAAATGATCTCATTTATAATACATTTAAAGAAGTTTTAAGAAAAACTACCAATACAATTTCATATGATAAAGGTTTGGAACAAAAACTTGCCGAATTTAAAGCTATCGATGATACACTTTGGGCAGAACTTTTAAATAAATACGGCAATTATTTTTATGAAAACTCATACGAGAACGCTGATGAACTTGACTCTGTAAGTTTATATAATCAAGCAGTTTCATACTTTTACGATATTAACAAACCAACAGCGAATTATAACCTTCAGGTTCTTGACCTTAGTGCTCTTGATCTTGTTGGTATGCCAGATCTTGATGTTGGTAATACAATTCAAGTTTGTGATAAGAGACTTCATTCTACCGCAGACTATACACTTATCAACGACAATCTTATTATTACGGGGCTGAAATTTGATTTGCGCAAACCGTCATCTGTATCTGTTGACGTTGAACATTACATTCCTTATCAGCGTATTTTATCTAAACTTATTAAAACTGTATCAACTAAATAAACAAAAAGAAGAGGTAGACAAGATCTACCTCTTTTATCTTTTTAGAATAAGCGCTTTGTTGTTTTATACTGTAAGCAATCAACCGCATACTTTCCAAGAAGAATAGCTTCTGAAGCATCATCGTTTGTAGAGATATTATACATTTCTTTAACTTTAGCTATTGACTGAAATTTTTGAGTCATACGATCTTTAGCATTAATCATAAAGTGCGCTCTTCAAACTTTACTAAGCACGATTTCAAATTTAATCCCCGCTTTATGAATAGAACAAAGTGTTGAACCCAGCAGCATAGCAAGAGTTTTAAAAATCCCAATATTATTTTGATACTGTATATCTTCTACAACAATGAAATCTGGTTGTCATTTTTTAATAATCACCTCTTCCAAGAAGTCGCGGTTTTTCTCAATACGGCTCATAGTATCTCCTTCTAAATGAAGAGGACGATAGTAAACTAACTTACCATCATCAAAAACTGCCAATCCTAAATTACAAGTTGCGTTGTCAATAGCTACAACTCTAAAACCGCTTTTCTCTGGTATAATAGAGCTGCTTGCCATAAGATCTAAACTTTCTTGACCTGCACATTGTGGACATTTAAAATTTTGATTTCTTATAGTTTTAAGTGGTGCTTCAATCGCGTGTCCTTTGTTGCACTTACATTTCAGCACAGTATTTAAGTTCTCATAATCATCAATATTTTCACACGTCAAATGCTTTTCTTCAAGTATTTTATCTATCTCGTTCCTTGTGAGTTTGCTCATAATAATCTGTGATAGAGATAATAGCCTCCATCAGTTCCCCCGTATAGCAATTACCGCGACTAAGCAATTCAATACAGCTGTCATAAGCGTCATCAAGGCTATCTAAGCTAAGATTTCCGATATGCTTTGCCGCTTCTTTAATTTCTTGTTTGTTCATATTAGAACCCCAAACTTTCTCTGCTGACCTTTTCGGAGGTCATAGCTTCATAAATTTTTATTAAAGCACCAACATCTTCAATAGCAGAGTGAGCTTCATAGTCAATGCCATAATACTCGGCAAGAGTTGGTTGGCGCAAATTACTTGTTCCAACAATTTTACCATCTTTTTTATACTGTTTTGCTAACTGGTAAGTGTCAATAATCTGTTTCCCCGCAATTACTTCTTCCCAAGGCAGATTATATACCTCTCCTTTAGTTTTCATAAATTGATTATCAAAAGCTTTACAGTTGTGCCCACAAATAGCGTCCCAATTAGTTCCCATAGCAAAAGCAAAGAAACTTCTGATAACTTCTGGTTCTGTCCTACAGTTTTCTACCATTTTATTGGTAATACCAGTAAGCTCTGTAATTTGAGCGGGGATAGGCTTTGTAGGTCTAATATATTCGTGGAACGTATCAAGGATTTTGTGTTCGTCCATATTATAGAGTATTGCGGCAACTTCGATAATTGAACACCACTTGCGGTCAAACCCAGTTGTTTCTAAATCATAAAATAAAATATTCATTAATCAGTCTCCTTATATAATAAGTTTACATTTTGTTCAATAATATTATAATTAACCAAGCGTTCATTAAGATTATCTATTCCTCACTGACAAAAGAAAAGCGGTCGAAAGCTTTCATAAGTTTTAGACCCCAAAAATCGTAATAGTTCATCCATTAAACTTGTTGTTCATTTTGACGAGTCATTAAGTATATTATGCCACACAGTGCCATGCTGTTTTACCAGATTATGTGTCATATACTCTATAAGACTTATTTTTGGTGAAAAAGTCATTCAGTTTTCAAGCAACTTAAATAATGCTCAATGAGGGATAGAAGTTGAGTCTTTTGGTGTTATAGGTCGGAAGATAATTTTTTGTTGTTTGCCAGTGCAAATAATTTTTAAGCACTCCAAAAAGCGGGAAAAGACTTCTTCATGAGAAGCAATAGGCGTCTCAACTGCTTTTAGTGGAATAAAACCAAGTTTACTTTTGGTGCGCTCTTGAAGTTTAGATAAAAATTCTAAAATACGTTTCCCCGCTTCTTCGTTGCTTCCCAGATCGTTTCTTCATTTAAAATCGGTTCCAGCACTAAAATTTAGGCTTAAAAATTTTTCTTGGGTATTTTTACTCTCAACTACTCTTTTAATTGAAATAGGATTTAAAAATACTATATTTTTTTCGCTTTTTAGCGTATCTAAGCAATAAATTATATTTTTTTCTGAAGCCTTTCAAAACTCATCACCATCTCATACGATTAAGCGCTTCATCTGCTTTTTGGCATTATGAAAATCTTGTCGTTGTTCAATAAGTTCTTTCTTCCAGTAAAAGCGTATGAAGTTGGCATTTGTATAAGAGGTTTCATTTTCTGCTTGTGGATAAAGTAAATAATCTGGGCGACAACAATAAATTACCTTCGGCAGCTCATATATTTTGAAATATTTGAAGCCAGAGCCTATCAACCGCGTTCTTGGGTCATCAATTAATTTTCTTGAAGGAGTTTTTGTTGCTTTTGAGTTTTTACAAATATAAATTATATCATATTTCAAACTCAAATCAAACTCATTTTCTGCCAAGCTAACCGAATCACCAAGTTGTTTATGATAAGAACTTACCTGCATACAGTCCATATTTGGAATTTGGCTAACTTGACAGAACCAGTCAATATCTCAAATCATCACATACATTTTAAGCACTTTTACGAATCAAACAAGCTACTTGCCCATTTTCATCTAACTCCACTTTTAAAATCGCATCAAATCCAGTATCTTTATATACTTTTGGATAAAACGTATCATCTTTTAAGATACCAGTAATCGCTAAGAACGTTCCTTTTTCAAAGAAACTATCTTCAAGAATATCTTTATTCCCGTCCTCATCGATCTCACTAATCTTATGAGAATAACGCGCAAACTCTTGCTTATAAACTTTAACATCAATAACTCCATCAGGAGTTGACAAAGTAATAATACCTTTAAGCTTATCCTTGTCAATAACTGAACCAAGAATCGTCCTTAATTTATATTTCGGAATAATTTTACCCTTAATCAGCCAAGAACCATCAAAATCATTTTCCCGCAAATCATTAATACTACTAACACCACACGGCAGATTAACTCCAGTAAGCGGATGACCGCTATAATAAATATTTAAGCTATCCAGTTCCCAACGATATAAATCGCCTTTAGCATACTTATCATACTCTTCCTGAAAAAGTTTGTTGTTAAGTTCTTCCAGCATTTCTGCTTCATGAGCTTTAATATACGCACGAGCAGGATCCATTTTTCTTGTATAAATACCATCCCAAGTGGTGATACTTACACCTCTAAACGTGCTACCACAAGCTTCCATCTCTTTAATATAACTATCATATCCGTTTTCCAACAGATATTGATAAGCAATATCATCAATTAAATAAAAGCCATTTAACTTTGTTTTTCTAATATACTTTGTAAAATTATAAATCTTCTTTTGCGTTTCAAGTTCTGGAGGAATCATATTATAGTTAATAAGCATTTGGAAGTTTTGAAGATTTAATTTTTGTTTTTGATCGGCAACGGTTTTAATAAAATTGCGAAGAATTTCTTCACGCGGTTTTTGTTCCAATACATCAAAACAACCTGCTTTAATAAGATTTACCACTTTATCCTTACTAATTACCTTCTTTGAACCGCCATTAAGTTTGTGCAAAAAGTCATCCAAACTCTTATAAGGTCTGTTCAGAATAATTTCTCGAATAATATTTTCACCAATTTTTGTAATACCACGAAGTCCAAAACAAATACTATTTCTTTCTACATCTGGTGTGAATCCCATACGAGCAACATTAATATCTGGCAGTTCGATATTAACTTCTTTGCGGAATTTCATAACTGCTTTTGCCATTTTACCATACTGAACTTTGTTCTGTTGCCGCTTATCTTCATCATCTGTCAGTTCAATAACACCAGTATCAACAAGATTATAATAATCTTCTTCGTTAATCGCGTTCGCATCCACAGATAAACAAGCGCACTTCCAATAAATCGAAGGATAAAAGTGGCAAAGGTTCATTTCTTGAAGAGCAATATAAGAATATCCTACAGCATGAATATCGGAAAACGCATATCCTGCTTCGCGCATAAACTGTTTGTTCCATACGTAATTTAAGAATACAAGACGAGTTCCTCTGTTCATCCCTTTCTCATAGAAAAGATCTTTTGCTTGTGCGAGGACATCTGCTTTTTTCTTTGCTACTGCTTTTCTCAAGACATTTGCTTCTTTGACAGAAAATCCACTGATCTTTTCATCCATAGCAAGTCGCATCATACACTCTTGTGAAATACAGACTCCATATACGGGGAGAAGATACGGTTCAAGAATTTTTTGTTCTTCCAGTGTTAAACCTTCTGCCTTCATTTCATCATACCATAAATTAATATTATTTTTGAACTTAACATACTCATCCATAGGGAGAATACCAGTTTGTTCATCTGGCATAAGTCTCATAACACCGTTTGCGGCTGAAATCTCCGCAAGTGAATGAGGATGAATAGCGGCAACTGCTTGTGAACCTTGCGGCGTATCAAATTGGAAGCATGAAGGAACTTTACCTTCACATAAATCATCCCACATTTTTTCATCTGTATAATTTATTACATCAGGATGAAGATATTTATCGTACGTATTTCTTAACGTTCCTTGCCAATCTATTATGTCATCTTCCATCATCAGATTAACACACGTATGAATTTTATCAAGTGCTTGAACAGTCAGTTCGTCGTATTTAGGTGTTCCAGTTGCTTCACTATCATGAAGTTCGTATCCTGTCACCAAAATACCTTTACTTGTTTTTAGAAAGCTATTAGTTTTCCAAATAGGGCTATTAAGCACCAACACTCCGCTCGCATGGCATCCCAATCGTGTGATAAGACCTTCAATTTTACTTGCCAATCTCCACAAATCAGGATATTTGTTCATTTGCTCTTTAAAAGATTTGATAGCTGGGTGATCCGCATCACCATAATAACACTGTTTTAACGTCCAATCAAAACCACGTTCATTAGGTATCATAGCATTTAAATACGCTACAACATCTTCATTAATATCAAGTCCACGTGCCGCAGTTTTAATCGCACTTTTACTACCTTCAGTTCCAAAAGTAGAAACATGAACAAGATCACCACCTATAGACTGAAAATACTCTTGTAGCTTATTGAACACTTTGTTCCGTTTACTTGCTTCAGAATCGACGTCGATATCTGCCAACTCAACTCTGTCTTTATGAAGAAAACGCCAGCTTGGCATTTCCAGTGGTTGTGTAAGAGGATCAATTTGTGTAATACCCAAAATATAGTTAATAATACTTGATCCTGCTGAACCTCTACTTGGACCAATCAACGTATCTGCTTCATCCCACATAATATCGATCATCTTTTTCATCGTGATAAAGTAGTTGCTCATACGCTGATTTAACTTTGCACTTAACTCCATAATCTGTTCTAACTCATAGTTCAACCGTGCCAAATAAACTGACTCGTCTTTTCCTGCGTCAATAATTCTTATTTTCCACTGTTCAACCATTAAGTTTAACATTTCTATATCATAAATATCGTTAAGCTCAATACATTTTGCTATCCAAGGATAATTTGTATAATCTTTGTTTTTCCAAAAATCATCAAGTGGTTTTGGATCAAATTTGATATGCGGGATAATAGAACTTTGCTTAAAACTATATCCTTCAATTTGTTCAGAAATATACTGTGTATTTGCACACATTTTATCAAAGAACTCTTCCGAACATCCAGTTCCTTTTGGTGAACAAAAATAATCTTTGAGTTCGTCATAACTCATCATATAGGTTGAAGCGTAAAAACTATCAACTTCACGTTCGCCTTCTTTGGACTGAAGGAACCATTTATGAAGTTGGCGATCTTCTGCTTTCAAATAATGAGAGTCTGTTGTAAGGATAAAAGGATATTTCCCCGCAAAATTATCAATCATATAACGGTTATAGTTAATTTGATCCTCGCCCCAAGACGGTTGAAGTTCAATAAAATAATTTCCTTCACCAAACAATTGTGTCATCGCTTGAATATGCGGTTCAATACGCTCAAAATCCGCGTTCTTGAAATAGGAAGCTAATGTTCCTGCTAAACAAGCAGATGAACAAACAAGATGACCGGGATTTTCTCCAACAATTTCAAATAAATCACTACTATACGTTGGAGTTCGCATAATAGCTTTCATATAGCTACGCTCCCAAGCACGAGAACTAAGTCTTCGCAGTTGCTCATGTCCGATATTATCTTTAGCAAGCAAGATTAGATGATAAAAAGGTTCACCTTTTTGATGATTTGTGGCATTTAATCCTTCTCTACAAAGATAAATTTCATTTCCCAAAATAAGCTTACACTTTTTCCGCTTTTCTTCATCCAAACTGTTCCAATAGTCAAGCGCTTTTAAGTGTCCACTTAAACAGTCATGATCGGTAATAGCTACGCCGCTAAGTCCAAGCTCAACGGCGTAGTCGATAAGTTCTTCTTCACGATTAATACTATCGATAAGTTTTAAATTAGAATATTGCGTATGATTGTGTAAGCTACTATAAGTTTTTTCTATCAAGAGGTTAATCCTCCCTTTTCTTTATTATACTTATATTATATCACAATTTTGGTTAAAACTCAAATTTAACCCCACAAAAATCTGCCATAGCGAAAATCAGGATAGCGTTTTCAATACAAGTATAATGATTTTGTGTTTCAGAAGCAGTAGCAATAGTGCCGCAAAGTGCGCCAACAGGATCATCCTTTTCACTCGCTTCTTTGATTACTCCTTGAACATCATTAATCATATCGTTCAAAATTTTCTCGGCAGCTTCAGCGTCTGTTGTATTTGCCTTAATCAGACGACAAATAACTTTTGCGAGATGACGAACGTTGCCTTCCTCGATCATGTTCTTAAACCACTTCTTATGGATGATATTAAACACTGAACAGTTGGCGTCGATAACCATTTCGGCAACATTCGTATTCTCGCCAACAACTACTCTATCAAAAATCTCTCTAATATTCATAATTAAAATAACCTCTCTCCTTTTTCTTCTTTTCTTAAAATCTCTGTCATCATATCGACAAAGCTTTCCCTGTTAAGTCTTTCGTAAATTTGTTCAAGCAGCTTAGAACCGCTTACTTCTCCTTCTGCCTCATAAAGTATGATATTATAGTCTAATAAAATTTTTGCCAATTCTCTTTTGAGTTCAACTCCCATTCCTTCTTCCTCCTAAAATAATGAACTTACTTGAACTGGTTCAAGTTCAATTTCATCAATTAGAAGTTGAGGTTTAGCTATCCCCATAAAATAATTCATTTGAACTCGACCAATAAGCTTATAATTACAAAGTAAACCTTGTGGTAAGTTATTACAAAGTTCTTCATCTTTAAACCGTACACCATCAATTCCAGTTAAACAAATACGGAAGCTATTATTCTTCATCAACTTAATATTTGAAGTCGCGGTTTTTCCACAAAACGCAAAACGCGGTTGAGGGATATTGTTTCCATAAAGCGCGGGAAGTGAAGCAAATTTTTCAAGTAAATTAATATTAATATCGCTATTATAAAACTCGCATTCAACTTCAGCTGTATTTGTAAAGTCAAGGTCTTTCAGCCGCTCATTTGCTTCTTCAATGAACTTATCCAACTCATCTGCTTTAATTGCGGCACCAAATGCACAAGCATGACCTTGCGCATACTCGGTTGAATTTGAATCTCTAACAAACTCGCGGAAGGAAGCTAATCCATCAAAAGTTTTGCTTCGACCACTACCAGCAAATACTTGTTCACCGCTTTCTTCTTTACGCGGATGAAGCACCAAACACGGTTTATTATAAGTATTAAGAAGTTCCATAGCAACAAGACCAGTAATAGTCGTTGGTACCTTAACTTCATCTGTTGGGTCGGTAGTAATACAAATGATAGCGTTTTTATCTAAGCCTTTTTCCGCAATCTTCTGTTTAAGAAAAGTAGCGCATTTCTTTTTTTCTACATCCTGACGATTTTTAGCATTAGCACAAATACGAGCAACATAATCATAAAAATCTTCTACTCTTGCTTCTCCACGATAAGTTGTCGTAATTTTAGCCTCTCTTGGCTCTTCAATAAAACCGCGGAACAAATCTTCTTTTTCGCTTTGCTCGCCAAAACGAATCGTTCCGTTAATAATAGGTGCAATATAAAAGCCAATATCAATTTTAGTTGGATGATAAATATCATTAATTTTGAAAGATTGTTTCTTTAAAAGTGCTTGAAGCATCTTATTTTCAATATGATTTAATCCATGCCAAACAATGAAATTATTATCCAGAGCGCGGCAATCCATCATATCACTCACAATACCAGTTGCCGCTAAATCATAAAATTTATAATCAATTTCCTCTGAAAAATGAGAGGAACGATAGGCTTCAATAAATTTTAACACAATTCCTGCACCACTTAAAGACTTATTAATAAAACGCGGCGAAAGTTGGTTATTTATGATAACCACATTAGGTATATCAAGAAGTTCTTCTGCTTCATGGTGGTCAAGCACAAGCACCTTAATTCCGTGGTTGGATAGTTCCATCAGTTCTTCTTTTTGATTGCTACCAGCATCAGGAATAACCACATAAGCTGTATCTTCATCAACCATAAACTTCTCCACTCCGTGTTCTTTACCTTTATGAAGCCTCCAACGGATTTCTCCTTTGGTATACGGTTTAAAGAAATTATAGAACATCGCCGCAGAAGTAAATCCATCAACATCGCAGTCAACAACAAGAGTAAGCGGTTTTCCGCTATTTATCATTTCATAAACAAGGTCTAATCCGGCGCTCATATTTTCCAGATGAAACGGATTTTCTCGTGTCATCTCACGCGGTTCATGAAGAAAATCCTCAACAAAATCTTTATTTATTCCAAAAGATTCTATATAATCCTCAAGGGGAGTTGAAGACCGCGGGTCAATAGCGTTCCATCTAACTTGCCATTTTACCATTTTAAACTATCAATCTCCTTTTTAACAATTCTTCAAAAGTCTCTTTTCCACAATCAATAGGTGAGTCTTTATAATGAAGTAAATCAAAATTCCAATCCATAATAATACTTACGTTGAAAAATTTCTTTAACTTATTAGCAATATTTATATACTTTTGTTTAATAATATTCATCTCGGAATAGTTGTTGTAATCAGCGTCATAAGCTAATACCACATTATTAACTCCAAGATAACGCAATAGACGTATTTGCTCCAAACTTACATTTTGTCCTAACGTTGCTACTGAAATATTTTTTATTCCATAAATCGTATCCATCTTTAATACAGACTTTTCGGATTCAAAAATAATCGCTTGACCGCCATATTTTATAGCTTGTTGGTTTATATTTAATCCATAAAGTATAGAAGAACTTGGATGACTTATTACTTTTCCACCATAAATAATAGGTCGATATTTAGCATAAGCATTATCATCCAAAAAACGTCCACGAATACTTATTAAGTTGTTGTTTAAATCATAGTTAGGGATGATAATACAGTTTTCTATAGGGTCATAAGCTATATGATACTTCCGCATTGTTGGATAGGAAATACCTTCTTCTGCCCAAATAGAAAGCGCTTTTTCATCCCAAATGAAGCGGTTGAGAATCTGTTTGCTATAGGTCGGAATCTTCTTAATTGGCTCATAGTGATAATTGTTTATCGCATAAAGCGCATTAATTTCATCTTCTGTTTGCTTTCTTTCGCTAAGTTCGTTTTCCGCTTCTTCGGTTCTACCAAAACCACAAATTGAAATCGCGTCCCAAAAACTAATTGTTGTTCCGCGAGTTGAATAAATTTTTACAAGTAAATTAAAAATACTATAATTACAACTACACTCTGTATAACAATGAAAACTTTTACTATCTTTGTAATAATATAATTTATGACTTCCGCCTTCTTTATTATGACAAAATGTAGGAAAAATAATATACTGCTCTGTTTCTTTAACTGCCGTTCCAAAAGGCTCTAAGATAGATTTAATATCTTCAGGAGATAGACTATCTTGTAGAGCCTTATAATCTATAATACTCATTTATATCAACCTGTTTTTCATCAACGACTAATTTGGTATAATCTGTAAGTTGATAATTACAATCAGTCGCAAACAAATCTACCGCGCGACAAGTGCCATAATCAAAAAAACGAAAAATCTTTACATCACACATTTTACCGCGACGATTTTTGTATACATCCATTACTATATTTGGTTTTGGAAGTTTCTTCGCTTCATAAATCGTTTTTACTGCTTCATCTTCATCTGGAGGAACACGAATACCTATGATACCAACGTCAATTTTATCAGCTAACGCTTTACTACCTCTTAAAAATGAAGCTGTTCTTTGACATTTTTTATTAAAATCACCCGATAACTGAGAAGCTGTAAAAATGAACACGTCATACTGCGCAGCTATTTCTTTCAAACTGTTAGAAAGCATCATCAAAACTACATCTTCGCGTAAATTACTTGTTCCAAACTCCTGTGTAAGTGCTGGAGAGTTAAAGATATAATCATAAAAAATATACTCTACATTTTCTCTAATAACAAAATTTGTAATCCGCGCACGCAGAGTTGTAATATCTGGATTAGCAATTTCTTCAATCCGAAAGTTCTTCTTATAATTATCCATAATCTTAAGAGCAACTTGTATTAATTTATCTTCATCTGCGGTTGTTTTACCAAGCAAAATATGCTCTTCATTAACCCCACTTATATGAGCTAAAACCAAAGTTTGAATTTCATCTGCTTTCATCTCTGTAGCAATAAAAAGAACAGGACGAAGATCTTCACGAATGATTACTTTTCCGTTTTCAATCCGCGGATACGCTAAATCACAAGCTGCACCAACCATCGTTCTTGTTTTACCGCCACCTTGTGAAGATGACAACATATACATTTTACCCTTTCGACAACCACGAACCGCATAGTTTAAAATTTCTCCAGTAATCGGGATACCAACTTCTGGATTTTGTTTGAAGTGTTCATACAGTTCTCTAATACCTTCTGAAGCATCAATGCCAGTTTCTTCTGCGACCGCGTAGTTTTTGTTCTCAATAATTTGAAGTTTTTCTTTAACTCGATGAAGAATTTTTGCTGCGGGAGTACGGTTTAGCTTATCTTTTTCATCTGCTTGTGCTAAGAAGTTTGTTCCATCATAAAACTCGGAAATATCAAAACCATTTAATTGAAGTTCACGAAGCAAACTCATTTTCTTGACTCGATCATAGTGGTTTTCAAACAAACCTTTATCGCCATCTTTTGCTAAACCATAAGCTTGTTCGCACAACTCTCTACACTTATTTCTTTCAAAAACAGACTTACTAAGTTCAGAGTTTTCTGCTTCAATTTCAACATCTTTTGGAGTAATAAACTGGACATTATCATGAATCATATTAAACAGAAGAGAAAAGATTAATCTATATCCTTCCCCAACAAAATCGTTTACGTTCAAGTTGTATACACAACTATCTTCGCAGAACAAATCTGGATGACCCATCATAAAACCAATTACATAACTTGCGGAGGTAGGCTCAAAAAGTCCTTCTTGCTTCTCCATCTTTTATTACTCACCTCCGCCAATCATCTTCTCAATATCTATATGCTTGCGTCCAGAACGCGGTTTTTCCGCCTTTGGAACTTTAATTTTTATTTCTTTAATTTGTTGTGTGGCAATCGCTTGCAGCTGCGATTCTTTAAGTTCTTTTGTCTGTCTGATATAGTCTTTTGCTTGTTTTACGTAATCTGGGACGTTCCAAATCCCGTATCTAATTAACTTATTCTTATCTTTCTCAATTTGATTTATTTGTTCCCAATAACAAAGAACGCAAGCTATGTCATAACAACTTAGCTTGCGTTCAATAATAAACTTATCAATTTGAGAGAGAAAGATACGTGGCACTTCATCCAGTTCAAACAGTTCCTTAATTAAATTATTAAGATCTGTTCGAGTGAAATTATTTTGTTCCAAACCTTTCTTTCAACTCCTCCAAAGTTGCGCTCGCTACTTGTAGTTTTTCAACTGTATCTTGAGACTCTACCAGTTCACTTAATTTAGCTCCCTTGAAAATATTTAACAGCGTTGTTTCAAGTTCTGGACAACCGCTATTCATCAGTTCCGTTGCTTGATTTACAACCTGTTGTCGCAAATTTTCAAAATTTACTTCTGTTTCGGCACTTGCGTAATAATTAATCCTGCCGCAATCTGTTGGTTTCTGTCGACCTTCAAACTCATACTGGCGGTCAACCGCTTTTGTCATTTCGTCCTGAAGATTTTCATAAGTGAACTCAAACTTAGGAGTAAAGAAACGACTTCTTGTTTTTGTATCAATACCGACTAAATTTGTATACGCATAGACTGTCGGGTTGCCATGTTCGTCCTCTTCTTTATGAAGGAAGAAAACAAAATCCGCAAGTCCTTTAATAATCAAATCAGGACGTTTATCAATATCAATTTTAATCGTGCTTACCTTCTGTTTGGTAACTTTATCTTCCTTTTCCACTTCATCGCTATGAGCCAACAGAATTAAGCCATAACCTTTTTGTGGAATCGAACGGACAGTTGTTTCAAACTCATTACGAATACGCTTCCAACCTGTGCCAAAAGCACCAGCTTGACCCGGTTCATCGACACCCATTTGAGTAAGCATATACATATAACACATTTGATAAAGCTGACCAATCGTATCAATGATGATTACATCAAACCGCTCACGGTTTTTCTTCTCGTTAAGCTGACGCACAATAGCTTTAAAATCCTGCCATGACGAAATCAAAGCCGGCATCGCGCCATTAATCATCTTATAACCAATATCGGTAGCTATCAAAAGGTGTCTGGGGAAAGAGCAGGCAACGGAAGTTTTTCTCGTTGCCATTTCCCCGTAAAACAACCAAATCTTGTTAGACAAATCAGCAGTTACCACATTAGGCTGAACATCATCAAGATTTATTGCCATAATTTACCTCGCTTATTTAAATGAGCGACTGCATTTTGGTCAGACGGTTCATAGCCGCCGCAGCCGGATTAGTAGGAGTTGTAGAAGCAGTTTCAGCAGCTGCCGCACCGTTCTGTGCCGCAAGCACACGAGCATCATTATCGTTCTTGTAGGCTTCGACAAGTGTCTTGATTTCCTCGGAAGTATAAGCGTTCGGATCTTCAGGATCGAAAGGCGGATTTCCGCTCTTAATGCGATAGAGCTTATCGGTATAAACCCGTGTCTTGGTAATCGGATCACCAAATGCTACTTCCTCTGTTCTTGTTTCAGAACGAGTTGTCTGCGACAGAACACCATAGAACACAACAGTTGTTCCTACTTGATAATAATCCTGAATAGCCTGCGCAACATTTACATCGTTCTTGTCAACATCAAAACGAATGACAGAGAGGTTTGTGTCGTTATAGTTACTCTGCGCAACTTCCAGACGATAACCGAACAGTTCATCATCCTTATTTCTGCGCTCTGCAATACCTTTTGTTACGAAACCAGAAAACTCAAAAGTAGCACAATCGCTATCGTCATTTCTGCCTTCATTAATAAACTTTGCAGAAATACTGTTAAATGCGCGAACAGTTCCAGTAGACTGATCAACCATCTTCTCCTCACGGAACTCGCCTTCTACACGAACACGACGATTAATCAATCCTTCCAGATTAGAGTAAGCGGTGAACAGTTTGCTTACAGCACCTGCCTTAGTCATCTTGTAGCTAAAAACCCGCATTTCGATCAGGTTTTCAACTCCTTCAAGAACGCACTTGACAATGATTTTGCCGCCAATATACTCTTTTCCGTTCTTATCGGTCTTAACTTCTGTATTAACTTCTGTAAGAACACCATTTACACTAACTTTATTCATCTTAAGTTTTGCCATAATCATTTACCTTTCTACATACACATAAAGTTCATAAAATATCAAAATTTCTTTTTGTTGCTAAATATTGCGGGATATTGTTGCCCATTACAATACCCCGCACAAGCAATCGTTTATTTAACTAATTAATTAAGCCTGAAACGCTCTACCAGCATCGGTCAGGAAGTAAACCGTATAGGACTTCATAACCTTCTCGCCAGCCTTATTAATGAACTCGCCCTCGCGAGCACCTGCGTTCTTGCCAACCAGCTCATACTTCACCAGAGAGTTGATAACTCCGTGAATACCCTTCGGGTTCAGCTCCAGAGCAGTAGCGATTTCCTCGCCAGTATAACCCTCGTCGCCGTTGTCGTGAGCCTTCATATACTCCAGCACCGCCGCACTCTTTTCAGTAAGTTTAATAACCTTCTCTTCCATAATTTGTAAATCTCCTTTTCGATTACATAAAAATTTTTGTTTGTTTTTTTGGCGGAAAGCAAAAGTATTTTGGGCATCAACCTTTATCTTTCCTTTGATATATATATTATATCATAGATTTTGAGAAAAATCAAATTTTTAGAAGCTTCTTCTTAAATTTGACTTGCGGATTTTAGCTTCAAATTTTTATTAGATGAAGTTTTTTTCCACTTCTCATTTTCTATAATTATTATATCATAACTTTTAGTTTTTGTCAAATTTATTTCTTAGCGCAATTTGCTTTTAGAAGCAAAATTTTCGTTATCTAATGTAATATACCATTTACCGGCGCAGAACTTTTCAGGATAGCGAATACGGTCATTACCAAGTTCAGTTTCCAAGTCATCGGTAAAGAAACAAACTTCTTCCTTACCAGTGAAAGTTGCCTCCCAAGTATAATATACTCCGCATTCACGAAGCATATCTAAGAAATGACTCATCTTGTAAGGAGAACCGACATAAATACAAATATTGCCTTTTTCGCGCTCTTCGATATAGTGGTTAACAAGCCACTCTGTTTTTCCGCTACCTCGATCGCTTGTATAGAAAATCTTTTGAATCATTATTTCTTCCTTTCATCTTTTCTATAATTATTATATCATAGATTTTGAAAAAAATCAAATTTTTGTTTAAGCTTAATCTACGTTTCGGTTTAAGCGATAATAACTTTCGCGCAAATAATTATCGTTCAAAATTGTAATAAACCAAGTCGCGTTTTCCGCGATTCCGAAGTGCTCAGGAACAAAATCACGGTTATTATAATAATCATCAGTAAGCAGAACATAAGTATTTTTGTCTACTAAATCATCATCATCCATAATTAGAAGAGGCGGAACAACGTCTCTTTCTGCACATTTTCTACATAAATCCTTATAGGTTTCTCTCGAACCGGCAAAGAACGCGGTTGGAGAGCCTTTAACAAGATCAAGCTCTTTAATGAGCCAATTGATTCTACAGTCATAATCAGGATTACAGTATATAATGCGTTTCATAACGTTTTTCCGCCTTTCTTTATTTTCTATAAATAGTATATCATAATTTTTGATTAAAGTCAAACTTATCGAAGAGCAGAAATTAAAAAGGCTATCTATTAAGATAGCCTAAAATTTTACTTCTGGATATTGTGAAAATAATCTCCAATTACATCTTTTTCGCCGCTTGATAGATTACTATTTGAGCCTACTTCATTTTGTGCATCAGAGAGACTGCTACCATACTCATCGCCATAGTAGGTTGAGCCATCAATTACTTGATTTGAAGCGCTATCTGAACCTGCGCCAGCGCCATCTCCTTGACCGTTTCCACCACCACCAGTTGGATTGCCTTGGTTATTAGGACTTGCGGGACTGTTGCCGCTACTTGGATTTCCTTCTTGTTGTTCTTCAAGAGTTTTATCTTGTTCTTCATTATCTTCGATAGCAACAAAAATCGCATTAACAGATATATCTTTTTTAACATCTTCGTCTATACGGGTTGCGCTTTCATAGCCATCTGACCAACTAATAAACACATAACCATCTGCAGCTACTGCTTGAACCATAGTGCCGTTTTCCGCATTTTTAATAGTTTGTTCAAGGTTTCCATCTACTCTGCCTTTACTGTTGTCATTAACACTATAGACCAAGTGGAAGAAATTTAACAAAATATTTTTTTGCTCATTACGCTCTTGTATAAGTCCAATAAGTGAACTATCAGACGTTAAAGAAGCGGCTGTTGCACCTACTCCAAAAATTAGTGCTACGCAACAAAGAATAATCATTAAAGTAGGTATAATAATTTTAATAGACGTCTTATTAAACTTCTGTAGAATATTTAATGTATCTTCTCTTTGACGACGAGCAATATAAGAATTATCTTGTTTAAACTGCATCATAGTCAAAACGCGCTCTTCTAATCCAAGATTATCAATACGTGAAGCTAATTGTGAACGAGAGGACTTAAAATTACAAAAATAATAAAATACTGTTGTAATAGCAGTCATCGCCGCAAAAATTAAAATATAAATCCACAAATATTTAATACCAAAAATCCAACAAATGAGTGCGCAAATTATCATAGCGCAAGCTCCAGTAGAAATGCCGTTAAGTATAGATTTAATCCATCCTTCTTTAGCAAGACGAATTTTATACTGCTGTAAAATATTATTTATATCCTGCATTTTAAGTCCTCCATTATAAAAAATTAAGATTTTATAGTTAACTCAATCGTTCCATCTGTAGAAATAGCACCATCATTTTGTCCAGTAATGAATGGAAGTATTTTAAAAGAACTAAATCTTTCACTGTTGAACATATTGGTAAGTCCGCTTGTTGGATTACTAAAACTTAAACTTAAAGTGGAATTTTTATTTCTCGTTCCGAGATATACAATACTTGTTTCTGATTCCATACTAAGAGTTATGCTATTTGATTCTGTAGCTACTATAACATCAGAATTACCAAATTTATTACAACAATATAAATATCCACCTGTACCAACACTTGTTTGAAGAATACCATCTACGATATTGTTCTCTGGGAATTGTCTATTAGTATTAAAAAGTTGTTGTGCATCGGTGTAAATATCAGATTCTAATACTGAACTATTCATTAATTCTCCGATTAAACCACCCATTGTATTATTTGACTCTAAAGTTGGTTGAGAATAAGGAAGTATCATAGTTACAGTTCCTTGAGGATTTGAAAAGTAATTATTTAATACTTCTGAAAGAGTACTATTTTGTAAAGAATGAATATCTGACAATATATCAACATCGTTATGGTCAAAAATCCAACCATCTTGGAATACAGGATTATTTTCGAATGAAGCAGTTCCTCCAAGATTATTGACACTTAAATCATATATACCCCAATGCCATACATCTCCATAAGTCAATGTAGAAGCATTAATTACATCATCAAGGAAAGTTTGACGTATTGTGCTGCCATCGGAAGAAAAGATTTCACGCAATTCATCATCTGACCATAACCATTGTCTATTATCTGCCCAACAACCCCAGCCATAATAATCTATTGAGGTTTTTTCTATGCCATTTGGATTTTCTTCAGCAGTAAAGCCCATTGCTTCTGCCGTGCTCTTTGGTAAATATCCAAAGTGGATAAAAGAAAGAGAATCAGAATAAGCACCAGAAACGTCTGGTAAATCTGTAAGTTCAAGTGAGACATATCCAAAACTTTCATGATTTGGGGCTGGTAATACTGCAATTCCAGCAACATTATATATTCCATATAAAAGAGAACCATCTCTGGCATAAACAGCAGCATTTTCAAAACCTCCATCCTTATAAAAAGCAGAGGTAGGAATTGATGAAAAGGAATAATCACTAAGTTCAATAGAGTAACAATTTGTGTCTATCCAGTCAGAAGAAGCATCAGGTGCTTTTAAAAGATAAATATTTATATTTGTTTTTGAACCGATTGTAGAAGGATTTAATTTAAATGTGGGTCTACTTCCTTTTGAACCAGAAAAATTAATAACTCCAGAACTATTTGGGCTTGAAACTTTTAAATTATTTGAGAAAGTTTGTTGCACTGTGATTGTTGTTGTACTTAGTTCAGATCTTTTTATGAATTGGGGAAGCGTATTAATACGCTCCCCCTCATAATAGACATGAACATCAACAAGAGGTGATTCAAAGGATGAGTCTTGTCCATAAAATTTTTTATTGCCACCTAAATAGCCGTATGAAACTCTATGAAGAAAGCCATCACTTCCTTTTTTTAACATTTCTTTTACTTTTTTATTGTTGATGTAATACATTAGCAGTACTCCTTATTATTCGAGAATCAGATAAGCTGTATTGGCGTCGGTTCCAATATCGGAAGTTGAATTAATAACTTGATATTTTAATAAATTAGATGGGAGATCAGATTTAGCCACATAATTGTCATTAAGACATTTTTGTGATGGAACAATAGTTGAAGAAGTGCCTTTTGAATCAGAGACACCGCTTAATGTTGAATGAAGCTCTAATTCTGAACCGACTTCTTTATAAAATTTTATTTCATTTGGAAGAATTGTTATATTAGTTGCATATCTAAAATCCATTACTTGGATTTTAGCATCTCCTATAGTTGAAACTAAAATTTCTCCCGGCTTTATTGAACTATAATTTCCGCTATCTTCCGTACCAATAACTCCACCACTTAATGGAAAGTAGTTATCTGCTACACCTTTCTCCGACATCGCGCGAGTAGTTGATGTGCCTTTACTACTTGAAATACCTGTAATTGTTCCTCCTACAGTAGCTCCACCATCGCTAAGAAATTGAATGTCTCCGTTAGTAAACTTAATGCCATATTGTCCAGTAGAACCCATGATAGTCGTGTCATTAGTGATTGTGCCACCACTAAGCGGTAAATAACTATTACCCAATTTCCCATTAATATAAGACCACAAGTATGACATCGGTCGTCTATAGTACGTTGTATCAGTCGTTCCGCCACCCACGGATTGACAAACATAGTAATCTCCATCCACTGGCGCAGAAGTACCAGCAGGTAGCAAGTTAATGGCGGCGCTAACGGCAGCTGAAGTTTTAGCGATGTAGTTGTCCGATAAGCACTTTTGAGAGACTATTACCGTTGAAGAATCACCAGTTGAGTCGGAGATACCCGTTAATTTTCAGATAGTCTGTTCAGAGCTATCATTTCTAAAGCTGATCTCACCATCTTTATTAAATTCAAAACATCCAACTCCACTAAGTCCACCTCAAATTTGAAGTGGAACTTGTTGTAAAGTAAGAGGATTATTATAAACTCCTAAACCCTTATCACAAGATAAAAAGCCAGTAAGCGTTCCGCCAGTAAGCGGTAAATATTTTCCTTCAACTCAATCCTTTCCAACCAAATCATTGCTGATCATCGTAGAGAAGTTTTGCGGATTAATAGCCGCGGTTGTGTTTGTTTGTGTTCTTAACGTATTAGCAATATCCGTTAAAAAATCTGTTAAATTATTTTCTTTTGACATTTTATACCTCCTAAACTGGAGTCTTTAATATCGTTTCGATATTAGCAAATGAAACTCAATTACTAACATCGTCAGCATTTTTTATCTTAACCGTATCAACACCATTAATACGTTCATCACCAATTAAAACATTTGGCATATTTTACCTCCACCTAAACCGAGGTATTTAACGCGGTAAAAATAGCAGCATTTATCGCGTCCGTAGTAGCTTTTTGGGACATAGCCACGTCTGTTGCTGTTCCAGTTGTTTGGGCTAAGTCTGGTTCATAAAACGGCAGACTTTCTGCTTTGGTAGCTGTTGCTCCCCCAAGTTTAAATTTCTTTTTGTCAGTGTAAAAAATTAACTCATAAGGTTCAATAAGAGGATCATATAACTTCCAACGTTCAGCTGTGTCTGCCTTTTGAGATATTCTTCCTTTAATTTCAGGCATTTTTATTTGTGGGAGGAAGAAAAATATCTTCCTCCCTTCCCCTTATTTATTAGATTACTTCAGTTGCAGAACCGCAGTTCCAAGTGAAAACATTTTCAGTAGAGAAGCTAATCGTTGGAGCAACAGCTTTATCTCCAGTAATAACAAGTCCTTCTCCAACGCTTACACTGGTGACTGTTCCTACTTTATCAATACCTTTATGAGCATTAATTCTTGCTTCAACCGCAGCCGTAGTAGGCAAGTTAGCAGAAGTAGAATTAGCAGTAATAGAAGTATCAACATCCTTCTTTGCCGCAGCACCAAGTCCGCTAAGAGTATCAGCGTAAGCATCGTAAGCATCTACTTTTGCTTTAGTAATACCAGAATTAGCGGCAGCAAGCTGTGCAGTTGTAAGAGCATCTTGCTTTTCGTTCCAAGTAGCCGCACTTGCGATACGAGCATCGGGAAGCGTGCCGCTGGTAATTTTAGAAGCAGCAAGATCTGGAATATCAGTGTCCTTAAGATCTTCACCCTTAATAACCAAACCCTTGGCGTCATAAGTAATCTTACACTTAGTAGCACCAGTAATTGCCGCATTTTTAGCTACATAATAACCATCAGCGGTTGCCTTTGTAAGGTGAGAACCTTCATCACCAAGTTCAATCCACTCTTTTGTTTCGCCACTCTCATAAAGAATATACTCTTTCTTATCAACGATAATTAAATCACCATTGCTATAACTTGTTGCAGCGGGGAGAGAAGCAACCTTACCCTTGAACGTAATACCAGATTTAACCGCAGTTTCCAATTTAGAAATGGCGGTTGCATTAGCAGTAGCTTTGCTTTCAACTCCAGAAATACGTATTTCGGTATCAGCTACATAAGTATCGTAATCAGTTTGAGCTACTTTTTCATTAGCTACATCTAACGCTCCATTAGCAGCAGTAAGTGCTTCAGCAGCCGCTTTCTTTGCACCGTAAACAGTATTTGCAGTAGAGACATCAGATGAAGTTCCGAGAACTTTCGCAGCCGCACCGGCTTTTTCAAAAGCATCTGCACTTTTTGTTGCCGCGGTTCCAAGCCCACTAATATACTCATGAGAAATCTTGTGGTCTGCACCAATCTTATCTTCCTTAGTTGTAGCATAACCATCATAAGCCGCAACCTTATCTGCTGTAATCCCAGAAGCAAGAGCTGCCTTTTCACCAGCGGTAAAGTCAAGTTTAAGAGTAATCTTCTGTCCATTTTTACCAACAGCAAGACGAGTCTCACCATCTGCTACTTCGAGTGTAATATCGCCTTTAAGGCTGTTAAGAGTTTTAACAACACTATTTGCGCTAATTAAACCTTCACGAGCCTTATCAATAATAGCTTGCGGAGTAGCGGCTTTAGCCCAACCGTAAACATCCGCTGCGAGAGCACTTGCTCAAGGCAGTTCTTTAAAAACAGTTGTTCCATCACCGACCTTAAACAATACTGCAGGTGGAGTAGTTTGCTCTGCCGCAGAGCCTTCAGGAACTGCAGTGAACGCAACTTCACCAGCATTAAGAACAAGATAAGCTCCTTTACCTTCTGCTTGCTTTGTCTCGTCTTGCCAAGCAGTCAGTGTATCATATCTTAATGAAATTCTACCTTTTAATTCAGGCATCTTTATCTACCTCTCTTATTAAGCGTTGCCGCCATTAAGAACGAACTCTTCGCCCTCGGCAACAAACAATTTACTCACATTAACAGCCTTGATACCAACAACTCCATTAGCTGCTTCAAGCGAGCTATTATCAACCTTAACAACACCAAATTTTTCAGCTGTAGCTGCAGGAATTTGAGCAATACCATCTGCTAAAACAACAGTTTCACCACCAGCAGTGATACCTTGAAGCGCACTATCCCATTTAGCAACCTTTTCTGCTGAAACACCAGCTGCCGCAATTTGGCTCTTAGACTCTGCTTCCGCGATTTCACGAATCGTTTTACCATTATCTTCGCCAATCAGTGCATCAACAGTGTTTTTAAGAGTTGTTGTTGCGCCAGCCGCATCCTGAACTTTGTTGTCAACATAGTCGACCAACGTAGCAGTTCCCTCAGGCAGAGTTCCCAATTTAGCGGAAACAGTATTTACCTGAGAAGTGGTAGCATAATCACCTTTAGGTTGATAACCCGCAAGTGTTGTATCCAGATCGGTAATATCTGCGACTACGTGCGTGTGTGCTTTTGCCGCATAAGTATTAGCCAGATCAAGTGCTGTAATTTTATCATCAACAGTCTTAGAAACTGAACCTGCTCCAGTGCCATTTAACGTTTCAATCGCTGTTTTATTAGCCGTAATTTGAGCGTTCATCGCAGAAGCACTATCTGCGTGATCAGTAATCCAAGTAGCGATTTCTACCAGTGTATCATAAGCTTCAGGAGCTTCACCAACAATCTTGGCAACTTCTTCACCAGCAATAGTACGAGCGGATTTACCAGCATCATCACCAATGAGAGTATTTACTTTGCCTTTGACTGTATCATAATCTGCGGGAGCAGCAGCCTTAACTGCGTCATCCACATATTTGTAAAGACCTGTAGCCGCTTCGTCTCCATTTGCTTGCTTACCAACCGCGGTTTCAAGGTTTCCAACGCGAGTAGTCAGTTTGTTCAGATCTTCAGTAATATCACCTGAAGAAGTGGTAGCTGCCAACTTTTGAAGTGTAGCACCTGCTCCCGCAACTGTAATTAAATAACCAACAACATTGTCAGTTCCAACTACAGCAATAAATTGACCGGGATAAGCCAGCACTCCTTGAGCGTATTCAAGCGCTTTATCGTAGCTCTCGAAAACTGCGTTCTTATCCAGAGGAAGCGGGTTAGTTCTGTTAATACTAACACCAACATCTCACAGAGCACCAGCGTTTTTTAAGTTAAAAAATTCTTCTCTTGTCATTATTTTCTACCTCGCCATTAGGACACAACGATTTTATAGGTATTAGCACCGCTGTCCGCAGAAGCAGAGTTTACATACCAAACGTCATAAGCAATAGCGGTGAAGCCATTTGCTCCTTCTACTTCAACTTCAGTTTTACCCATCGTGCAGGGTGCGCCATTAACGTTGTTAGAACACTTAACAGAAGTTTTCTTGCCCTTCGGAATAGCGAAGAACATTTGCTGCATCTGGTTAGTATCAATCGTTGCGGGGAACGAGCCATTACGCGCGGTCAAAGCACGGATTTGAGCAGAAGTAAGCGCCGAAACATCAAGTACTCCAGCTGCATTTTTATATCCGTAGAACCAGTTGCGGTAGCCAGTGATTGCAGCAGAAGTAGCCGCGGCAGTTGTTCCTGCTTTAATTTGAGCAGCGGGATAATCGTTCTCAAGGTTAGTTTTCGGAACAGCACCATCAGTATAAGTAGCCTTTGCGGTCAGCTTATAATTGGTGGTTTCAGTAACCGTGAATTCTGCAAAAGAACCAGTAGCAGTTGTTTTTTCTACGTTGTTGCTATCTTTAATTGACCAAGCGGAAACCGAAACTCCAGTATCCTTTGGCGGATAAGCATAACTCTTCTTATCGAACGTAGCCGTATAAGAAGGTGTAATTTTTGTTCCTACTTCCTTAGCGCCAGCACCAGTCAGTGTAATCGCGCACGTAGGAGTAGGTTTAGTCGGGAACAGCTCTTCGGTAGCAATCTTAGTAAGCAGAGCAGTTAAAGATTTACCTTTTGCTTCATACCTACCATCGCTTAACTTAAGGTTTCCGATATTTGTATAATTTCCTGCAAGGATAAGGTCTTGCGACAAAATAATATTATCTGCCGATACATTACCATCCATCGCACCTCAGTTTGCTCCATCATAAACATATCCCATGAAAGAATAAGTTTCAGGAGTTGTTCCCAGAGCAGTTTTAATGACGCAAATATCACCCTTTGCCGCTGCAGTCTCCCCAAGCGCACGAGCAATCGCATCATTATCTGTTTCGTTCGCGTTGCGAACTACTTGATAGAAGTTGTCTTCTGCTGCATCGATAAGTCCCTTAATTTGTTCTTCATCTGTTCCAGCATACTCAAGTTCGGTTCACTTAGAAGTGCCATCTCCGAACTTAAACTTCCGTGTGTCTGTCTCAATACCAAGTTCACGCTCCTTGAGGATAGGATCTTTTGCTTCCCAATTAGCTTTGGTATCGCCACGAAGTTGGAAACTTGTTTTAATAGTTACCATTAATCAGCATTTCCTCCGTCAAAACTGACATCAGTATAATTATATCCAACTGCTACATAATCCTCTCCGTCCCAAAGGTATATAGTTGAGCTGGCTTTATCCAAATAAATTTTACCTTCTTCTCCGACTTCAGGAAAATTTTCGACTCCTTCGGCTGGGATAACCCCACTTGTGTTCGTCTCAACAATTTTCCCAATATCACGAATGAGAGTTTTACCCGTTTTGTAGGTTCCATCCGCTTTTTGAAACATAATATAGTCTGTTTCATTAGGAGTAAGGGTATCTAAATCTTTAACTTCTTTAATACCTCTCATTATCTCACCTCAAATCGAAATAAGGGTCTTACTGCCGCTTTTCAACTACAATAAGACCCATAGCGGGACACACTCCCACCTTTCCTTATATTTATATTATATCATAGATTTTGTTATTTGTCAAATTTACAGAGAAGCAAAATTTTTAGTGGGACAAACAAACTAAACCTTTACTTGTTGCGCCTGTAGCTGTTCTACTTTTAAGCGGATAAGTGTTTAAGACTGCGGGAGAAAGCTTAGTTCCATTAGTCAGGAGAAAGAAGTTAGTGCTGCCAATCCAACATCCTGTTGTTCCTTCATTTACTGCTATTCCAGAACCACCTTTCACACCCTCGATATACTCGTCCATTGAAGTTGCTTTAAGTTTCTCACCACTAACGGACATTACCGTAGATATGCTTGAGCCGCAAACCGCGCAACGAACAGGACAACTCATAAAACGACTACCTTGAGTATTTTTACCAGTTGTAGAAAGTTTTTCAACCGCTACTTTAAGTGCCTTGTTATTATCTCCAAAAGCGAGTAAGAAATCATTATCGTTAGCGTAGCCGACCCAAACAATTTCATCATCATCCTTCAGCTTACATACATACGTTGTTCGTTTAAACGTATACTCTGCGGTTTCACTCTTTTTAACTACACCATTCTTGGTAAGTGAGATAAGAAACTTTTTGGGTTCTTCCACACACATCCCTGCGACTTCACCATCAATCGCAAGAGGTGTAATAGCTCCAATCTCAAGTTCCGCAAGATCAACAAGTGTCAGCTGACCTGTTTTAGTGTATACAAGTAAGCGGTTTTTGGTGCTACAACTTACCATATCATCAAACTTCATCTTTGCGGTTAAAGAGCCTTTTGCCGAGGTAGAAATCGAAGAGCGCGGTTTTTCCGCAACATAAAGTTGAGAATCACTACGTAAAACAACAATATCTTTTGGCGCAACATCATCCGCGGGAGTAGTGCCAATAGTTGACACTACTGTTCTCCGCGCATCTCCAAACTTCTTCTTAATATCCTGAAGCTGCTCGATCAGATATTTATCTCGCGCTCCATCAACATTACGAATCAGCTTATCATTATACTCAATAGTCTTTTTGAGTTCACCAAGTTCACTTCTTAAATCAACCTCTTCCAAACGAGTTAATCTACTCAACTTCATATCAAGAATAGCATTAACTTGTTCTTCGTTGAAGTTGTAAGCCGCAATTAACTTCTCCTTTGCTTCGCTTCTTGAACCGCTTACTTTGATTAGCCCAATCACATTATCAATATCGGCAATAGCAACTAATAGTCCTTCAATAACATTTGACCGCTGATAAGCTTTATTTCTATCAAACTCCGCAATTTTTCTAATCACTCCATGACGGAACTTCAAATACTCGTCCATCATTTCAATGAACGTAAGCTGTTTCGGAACTCCATCAATAAGCACCGTGTTGTTCATACTAATTGATGACTGGAATCCAGTTTTCTCGCACAGGTCTTTAATAACCTTATTTACATTAGCACCTCTACGACAAATTACACGGATTTCAAAGCCTTTATTACCAATATTATTTTGAACATTCTCAATATCGGTATATCCCTCATCAAGAACCATGCTCTTAATCCGCTCATAAATTTTATCTTCAATGTTTACAAGATAAGGAACTTCTGTAATTACAATATGAACTTTACCATTAACTGTTTCTGTATAATATTTAGAACGAACTTTTACACTTCCTCTACCAGAAGCATAAATCCCGCGCAGCTCATTACCATTAATGATTGTTCCACCTGTAGGAAAGTCCGGACCACTAACATACTTCATCAAATCATCAACTGTAAAGTTTCCATCCTGCTGGATATATGCTATCAATGCTCCACAAATTTCATTTACGTTGTGCGGTAAAGTTGTAGAACTCATGCTAACAGCAATACCTAAATTAGGATTACAAAGTAAATTAGGAAACTCACTTGTAAGAAGCGTTGGGATTTCTTCCTCTTCCGAGTAGTTCATTTCCATCGGAACGCATTTCTTCGCAATATTATTTGTCATCAACTCACCAAGAGGAGTTAAACGACACTCTGTATAACGACTTGCAGCTGCTTTGTCTCCTTGAATATTACCACCGTTTCCTTGAATCTCTACAAGAGGATACCGCATTTTCCACGGTTGCGCCAATCTGACCAAAGCATCATAAATACTTGAATCGCCGTGAGGATGAACACGCCCCATAACTTCACCAGTGATTTTTGCGCACTTTCGAGTAGGTTTAGATGAAATATTACCTACGTCTTTCATCACATACAAAATACGCCGGTGAATAGGCTTACAACCATCAATAGCGGGAATCGCGCGGTTCTTGATTACCTCCATCGAATAGTTCATAAAATTATCTCTTGCGAACTCGTTAATCTCCATCCTCTTCTCCTTCGTCCTTTTTTACATTTTCTCCAATAAAATCGCGGCGCAACTGAGCATCTTTGCCCATCAAAGTGTCGAACAAGCTGATCGTTTTTTCAAGATCGCTTATCGTAAGCTGTTCAAGTCTCCGGTGCTGTGGATCCATAGTTGTTCTCCAAAGTTCATCACTCCCCATTTCACCCAATCCTTTATAACGAGTAATATGAGAAACCGCGTTTTTCTTTTTATATTCATTAAGTTCTTCAGTTGAGTAGAAATAAAGCGTATCTTTTCCTTTTGTAATACGATAGAAAGGCGCGATACTACGATAAAGATGACCTGCTTTTACTATTTCTGGAAAATGATACAGGAACAACGTGCATAGTAGTAATGATATATGCGAACCATCTTCATCACTATCTGCGAAGATTACAATTTTATCATATCGCAAGTTGTTCAGGTTAAATTTCTCACCTATACCAGTTCCCAGTGCTGTTGCAATATCTCTAATTTCTTTGTTCTTCAGCATATCTGCCAAATCCTTAGAACAAGTGTTCAACACTTTACCTCGCAGCGGCATAATTGCCTGATAATGAGGATCACGTGCGGATTTCGCTGAACCACTGGCACTGTCTCCCTCTGTCAACCACAGCTCTCCACCTAACTGATTACAGTCTGCCAACTTACTTGGTAAATCTCTCAGCGTGTTAAGACTCTTTCCTCCACTTGCGATTTTATTTGCTGCTTCTCTTGCTCTTTGTGCCGCACTTTCTGCTTTCGCAATACGAGTCAACATAGCACAAACAGTTTCAAACTCTTTTTCGTATTTCTGTTTCATAAGTTTGATAGCTTCTGAAAAACAGTTAGAAGCTAAAGTCCGCAAAGACGGATTATTAATCTTAGATTTCGTCTGATTAGAAAATGATGGAGACGCCACCGAACAGTTAATCACATAGAACAAATTTCTTCTAATAACATCACCATCAAAGCTGCTTTCGTTCAGCGCGTTCAGTGTCTTTGTAATCGCGGTTCTTGCTCCAGTAATCGGAGAACCGCCTTCTGGACATCTTAATCCATTAACAAAGACATAAGAAGTTTCTCTTTCACTTCCCCACTGGAAAGCAATTTCCATCTTATCTTTACCATCTTCTGCCGCAAATGAAATAATATGAGGATGAACAGGATCGGGCAAATTATCTTTAACAAAGTCTACAATACCATTTTTTGCGCAATATCTTTCTACTTCACCTGTATCATAGTTTTGAAGAATAAACTCAACTCCATTATACAAATATGAAATACTCTTAATATCCTGACACAGCCGTTTGAATGAATACTGAATTTTTTCATCCTTAAAAACTGCGGGATCTGGAATAAAACGAACATAAGTTCCTGTTGCCGCACCACTATAAGGCTCTTCCTTATAATCTACCAGATTTCCTTCTTCAAACTGCGCGGTCGCACACTTTCCATCTCGATAGCTACTTACAACAAAAATCTTTGAACTCAAACAGACACAAGAACCGCCTACTCCGTTTAACCCACTCGCATTTTTGTATGAACTATCATCAAATTTACCACCCGTATGAGCTTTTGTGTAAATATCAACCAACACATTTGTTCCATCTTCTTTTACCAAAAACGGAACTCCACGACCAAAATCTTTTACAACAACTTCATTAGTCTTTTCACTAAGTCCAATTTTAATTTTTGAACCATAACCGCAAAGTGCTTCATCGGTTGCATTATTTACAATTTCCTTAATAGCTTGATAAGCGCCTTCATTATCAGCACTACCAAGATACATCTGAATACGTGTTCTGACACCATCTCTAAAAGATAAAGTTTTTATATCTTCTGCTGTATAACTCAATATATCTCCTCCAATCTTTCTACCTTATAATTATATCATAAAACGGGCTAAAAATCAAATTTTAGCCCTTAAGTTCCTCTAAGCACTTATACATACTATATTTATTTGTTTTCGTAATCATATTATCAATAGACCGCCGAATCCGCGTTTTCAACACTTTTTGGTTCGCATTTTTACTTGCGGTATAAAGTAAAGTAAGCGCATGACTTCTTTTATTGCTTTCTGGATGATCTGAAATACGAATACAAGGACTTGAGTGACGGTTTCCAACTTCTACATGAAAGTAAACAGAACCAGACGGAGCTTCATACTCCGCATACGAAAAACCGCGTTTTTTGAGATAATTACGAACAGTTGAAATGAAAAAATCTTTTCTGCCGCTTACTTCATTTACCACTTGTCGTCCTCCTCAATCGTTTTATAGAATATATAACAAACGTTATTTCCGCAGTTAAGCATCGTAGACCCCAAATAGGTATATGAATTATTACGCGAAGAAGTCATATCAAAATCATTTCTGCCACAAAAAGCTGTATAAAATTTATAATGAACTGGTGCTAACTTTTCATCATAAACCGCTTCTGCTACAACCGGAATATTATACTTGGTATTTACAGAAAGCGGGAAACCTCTCAACCACAGATCTGTTTCTCCACAGCAAGCAACCGAGTGTTCCAAAATAGTCATAACATAACTCCTTTGTTTCTTCGTTAGAAATATCGGGTGCCCAAACCCGTAAAGTAAACATGAATAGAAGCAAAAGCATCACAAGAATGAGAAAAGATAAAATAGATAACCAACTACGCATCAGTCCGCAGCCTCACCAACCGCGGATGACGAAGTGAACCATCTTCAGTGATTTCCATACAAGTAGCAACTGCAACCAATTGTCCTTGCTTAATCAAAGAAGCGGCTTCAGAGCTTGCTAACCACTCTCGATCATCATCAGTTAATCCGCTTGTAATACGAACTTTTGTTCCTTTATTATCTACTACGACTCCATTCTTCCATCCATTATAATAGGGCTTTGTGACAGGCTCCCAAGTAAGTCCTGCTTCCATATCAATATTACACGGAGAGTGCGGCAAAAATACTTTTTTCCCGTTGTCATACGTTCCCATCCAATAAGACCAATTTTCCGCATCCTTACCTTCATAAGAACGACTTGGTTCGATGACACTTACAACTGGTAGTTCAATTTCTTGAACAATTTTCTTAACTTTCAACGACGTCCAAGCAGGACGCTTGCCGGGTGTATATTTATAGCTACGTCGATGAATAACAATACCTTCTCCACCTTCTGCCAGAATATCTTGAAGAAAAGTTGGAAAATCTTCAAAGACATAATCAGTAAGTGAAATATACTTGAACGTTCCTTTAGCCATCGGAGTAGCGGTTAACTGAACAAAACGCTCTCCATAAGTTTTATCCATTAAACTTTCTCCATCCCAAGCCAGCACATCAAACACTTTGAAAATAAGTTTGGGATTTGAACCGCTTTGCCGCGCGATCGCTTTTGCGGGGAGACATCTCAAAATCGCACCTACATCTTTGCTTGTTTTACTTACATCCGCAAAACAAATTTCTCCAAGCACAACCGACTGCGGCGGAAGCAACTTCAGCTCTTCAACCAGTTGCGGCAACAGTTCTGTTTTATCACCATACGTGCCGCTAACTTTGCTAATCGTGCGACTTTGAATTTTTACGCTGCCATCCGTTCCAATAATAGCTCTACCCCACTCTCCATCGTTCTTCCGCGTAGCAATACAAGCAAAATCCGCGTTCTCGATCATATCCTGAGCTTTTTTGTTATTATAATCCAGCGGCTGATAATATTTCATAGGTTCCATCGAGTAGAACCTATCAAAAACTTCTTGCTCCATTAGTCCCTCCAAATATAAATAATATCTTTGCCTTCCTTAAGTTGCTCCCAGATATTATTAAGCGCGTGATTACATTTATCCAGTTCTCCAACAGCAACAATAACATCATGCTTTTCGTTGCCGTCAACCGCAGCTTTTACATTATACCAGTCCTTATATGCTGACTCGACTACATAAAAATAGTCAGGCGAAACCACATATCTGATATAATCATCATCAACAAAAGTAAAGACTTTCTTTGGATTTTTTGGTGTCTTTCGTTTAAAAAACATCTAAAATACCTCCTTTTTTCTCTTTCTATATATATTATATCATAAAATAAGAAAAAAGTCAAATTTACGCTGAAATTTGACTTCTAATCCGCCATTTTTGGCTATTAAAATAACCTGTTGTTGATAGGTTGAATATTTTCGTGGCAAATGAGGTTAAGCATGACATCAAACGGAGTTGTTGCAACTTTGTTTTTTGCTCTTGTAATCGCCACATAACAAATATTGAGTTCTTCAGTATTTCCAATAGGAAAATCTACTACAACAACATTATCATACTCAAGACCTTTTGCTTGGTGAACTGTGCTAACATTTGTAAAACCGTAAGTTTGAATCTTCTTCACTTGCTTATTTGAACGACAAAGAATTTGTGTTTTAGGATCAGTAAGCAATTTCTTCATCGTAAGCACTTCATTAACTGGACTGCCGTCAACACAATTAATACAACTGCCCCAACCACCAAAACTATATACTTCTCCACCAAGTCCTCTTTCACATTTAACTGTGGAAGGTTCAATTTCTACAATAACTGAAGCACCACACAACGTTGCTCCATCATCAATGAGTTCCAGAGCTTCTTTCCTTACTGTTTCGGCATAATCAAAAATTTCTTGCTTAGAGCGGTAGTTAATATCCAACTCGTAGAACGAGAAATCTGTTAACCGCTCAACTACATTATCAATTGAGGAACGAAACTGATAAATATTTTGCCGCGGGTCGCCGATATAGAATTTCTTTTTGGCATGAACTTCTTCAAAAAGTGCGAACTGAATTTCATCAACATCCTGAAACTCGTCTACAAATAATCCATCAACATCATTAATACTGACATCATACTCCTTCATCTTATCATAAAGATAAAGTGGCAAATCAGTAAAGTCATAAAGACTCTGTTTCCGCTTAAACTTTACATAATCCAAACGAATAGCTTCATAGGTGCGCTTCAGGGAATCATCAATATCAATATTATAGTTACCCATAACATAACTAAAAAGCATAAACTGGTTAATATAATACTGATTTCGCTGTTGGCAAAGTCTTTTCAGAATCACTTTAATTTGATCATCTTCAAGCAGCTGAACTACAAAACCAAACTCTGCTCCAATCGCGGCTAAACGCCTCCAAGCCCAAGCATGAATCGTAGAAATATCAATATTTGTTAACGCATCAATACGTTCTTTAAGTTCTGCTGCCGCTTTTCGAGTGAAAGTGATGACTGTAATATGAGAAAAAGGATTTTCTTTAGCATAACGTTCAACTGCGCCAACCAAGCAGTGCGTTTTACCAGAACCTGCGGGTGCAGTGATAAATACTTTTGCTTCCGTGCTTTCAATAGCTTCAAGTTGCCGCTCGTTATATACTTTACCCATTACGTTTATCTCCTTCCGTGAAACCATTCATCCGCAAGAATAGACGAAGGTGCTTCCAAGTTGGGAAGTAGAACTGGATATCTTCTTGTCCATAAAGAGACACAAGTTCTCCCGCATAATCCTTTTTCAACTGGGCGTCATAAAGCCAAGCGGAATTTTCCGCTTCTTCGTTATACTCATTAAGCGAAATAATATGATCGAACTTAGTAAGACTGTTCTTTGGATAGTTGCCATAGAACAGGTTATTTGTGTCTTTGTCCAACTTCTGACCGCTTTGGATTTTTAGGAAAAGCGTGTTCCAAAATCCATAAGGTTGGTTCATAAATACTTCTTTTTCATTTTCTTTTGCTTCGCCGCGATACGTTTCTTCAGCAAGCAACGCCATCATTTGAACTGATAAGACTGTATCTTTTGGATTATAAAAATCCTTTAATTCCATATTAGCGTTAACAATATCTACCGGATGCTGCGGCAAAACGACTAATACATTACTCATATTTGTTTTCTATCTTTTCCTTTCTTGCTTTTACTGCTAATTTATCACACATTTCATTATACGTATCACCATCATGACCTTTAACCTTAGCAATGATGACCATACGCGGTTTTAGACCTTCATAAAGACCGATGAGCTGTTCCCAAAGATCGCGGTTCTTGACTGGCTGCTTGGAAGCGTTTTTCCAACCATTTTTCTGCCAATTCATATACCACTTGTCTTTGAAGCAGTTAGAAATATAAGCACTATCGGTGTAGACCGTAGCACCAATTTCTTTTTGGGATGAAAAGTGCTGAAGTGCGGTAATTACACCAAGCAGTTCCATGCGGTTATTAGTTGTATTTTCTTCATAGCCGTAGTAGGTTGGTCCATCTACACAGATGCAAGACCAACCACCGCAGTTATCTTTGGAAGAACAAGCACCATCGGTATAGTAAATCATTTTTTATTTCCTTTCGTTAAGTTTTTTAAATATTAAACGGTCAAAACATACATAATGAAGTTCGATCAGAACCAACTTTAGCATAAGTAATAGTAATATTATACGTATTTCCTGATTGAACAGCTTTGACAGTGAAATTACCTTGTTTCCCAGAAAAAGCCAAACCATCTATTGCTGACACTTCTAAAGTTAAGTTATGATTATTTTCTATATCTTCGTCTTTATTATATTTTATAACTAAATAACAAATATTATCAGCAATTCAAAATCTTCCAGAAGTAGTTGAAAAAGTAAAACTTTTTTCTGAAGAACGTTGTAAAGTATCTATTTCCTTGCCTTGCTTTAAAATAACAGCTCCTAAATCGTCAAGCTCATCTTTTACGTTTGTATTTCCAATAAAAAGATCTCCTCTTATTTCGTCTCCAGTAATCTTTGTTGACTGAACTTCATCTGCTACAATCGTATCGTTAATTATAACTGTTTGATTAATATCTATAGGCACATCAAAAGTTATTTTATTAAGAGAAGTAGAATAAGTATTACTAAATAAAATGTTTCCACAAAATTTGGCGCCGCCAATAATATTTAAAGATTTATCACTATCTGGTTGTACAGCATAAGGATCAGTTCATGATCCAATTAAAGCTTTTTTAGAATTTAATTTTCCTTTTATTTCAACTTCTCCATCAGCCGTCAGTTTGCCTTTACTTTCAACTTCTCCATCTACTGTAGCTTTGCCTGTAATTTCCGCATCACCATAGTATTTCATCTACTCACCTCTAAAACTTATAAACCAGCTTTCCATTAACATAAACCTGTAAGCTGAATTTATTAATCTTTGTTTTCTTATTTATCATGTCGAGCATAATCACTCTGTTCGTTTTAACTGCAATCGGAGCACTAAGTCTTGCTTCACGCTCCCTATTTTCATCCAATATCAAACTTTGGAGAAACCAATTTACAAACAACTGAACAAAATGATCTGTCTCTTCCTTGCTCGTATCTGCGCAAACAACATGAAACTGATAAAGTGCGCCTTCAACCATCGGAGCGCTTTCAACCGCATCTTCAATCTTATCTACAACGGTATGATAATCAAAATCCGAATGAAAAACAAATCCCGTCCCAATTTCCCGACTTACAACACTTTGTGCTTGTTCACGCCGCAAGTCCATCTTATCCAAATCTAAAAATTTTGCTCGCATATTAATCTATCCTTTCTTCATTTTCCTTCAGCCAACAAAAAGCATGAAGTGTTCCCCACGCATCAGCATAAGCGTTGTGCTCGTTAAACATAAAAAATCCATCGTTTTGCGCAATATCCTTTAACGTCAAAAGTGAGCCGCGTTGTAATAACTCTTTAGCTTTTTTGTAAGTATCATATTTGTTAGGCAAAGTCTTCCAATCGATACCGTTTTTATACAAAATCTCTAAATCATTATCTAATCCGTGGCTCACTAAGAGAGTATTATTTGTTCCAACATCGAATACAACCTCATGAGCCAACGACCTCGCTCCGGCTAAATCAGTTCCATTATGGCGTAGGTAATCATTGGTAATATTTGTATAACCCATAAAGAAGCTACTTACAGACTGATTTGGGTCAATATAAGTGTTTGTGCTTCTTGTTAGCTGAAATACATCAGACTCAATCTTGCGGAGAGTGAGGGTGGCAAGTTGAATCAACACATTTTGGTCATATTCGATGTCAAAAATCAAAATATTATCTTGGGGAACGTTGTTAATATTTAATTTCATAACGACGCTCCTTTTTTCTTTCTTTATATATATTATATCACAGTTTTTGATAGAAATCAAATCTATCCTCTACCGTAAATTCCACAGATTACTGCTTATTGGAAAAATTTTCCTTAACTTTAGAAAGTGCGGTTTCGATAAGTTCTGTTAAGTTTTCGCTACCACTAATTTTCAGCAAAACTTTCATAATAAACGGTGCTTTTTCCTTAAACATAGCTTCAACTGCTTCAAGTTTTTCTTGTCCATGACCTGCTCCAATTTCGTCTTCGGCAGCAACAACAAGTCCAACGATGAAGTCGATCAAATAAGCTTTGCGCTCTTCAGGACTGCGGCGAAAGATTTCCCACAGAAAAACTCCAATAGCTACAACTGCAGCTCCAATGAGGATAATGAGTTCAATATTCATATTACTTTTCCTCCTTCAAGTATAATCCGCAATGACACATTTGTCCTGCGTCTACATTTTCAAGAAAGTCTTTACACATACATTTTGTATCTGCGGTTCGAGCCAAAGCGCAAGGACAGTATCCATCGTTTGCCCGCAGTTTGGAACGTATGAGTTCAACGTGCTTTTTATCTTTACTTACACTGACTTTCATCTTTTACTTCCTCCAATCTTTTGGCATACTGGTTAGGTGAAGCAAGTTCTACTCCAAGTAGCGGGTCAACATGATGAGGCTGGTCGGGTATAAATCTTCCAAATTTGATGATAATGTTTGAGAAAGCGGCTAAAACCGCAGTCTTTGACGCAACTTCATCTTCTGTATAACCAGTATAAATAATAATAGGATCATCACTTACCTCGCGAAAGCAACTAATGAGCGCAACTACTTCATCAAATTGATCGAGCGGTTCTAAGCCGCCAAAACAAAGAGCTTCTGTAATTGGATTATTAATATACATCGAAATAATACGTTCATCATCAATTAATAGTGTTGGTTGGTGTGCCAAACTTGAATTTTGACACACCGTTTTTCCGCTTTCTTTATCACACTTAAAAGAACAAAAAGCTGTGATAATGAACATACAAGCCTTATGATAATTAACAAAATCCTCTACAACTATATCTTTAATCCTCATTAACATTTTCCCACTGTCTCATTTGATACTCTGCTTTTCTTTCTTTACTCCAAGTTCTAATAGGCGTGTAGAAGCCTACGATCCTCGTGTATTCGGTAGCAACTGGTTTTCCGCAAATCGGACACACCTTACCAAAGAAAGCATGATTATTTTCACAAGCCTGAATCTTTACATTAAAAGCAAAATAAGTTAAACCTTGATCGGCAATATAATTTACCAATCTCCACATTTGATTAAAATCTTTAATCGTAGTTTCCAGATTAATATGAGCAATGCTACCGCCATTACAAAATGAATCAAACAATGAAGCAATACGAATACGCTCAACCATCGTGGTTTTAATCCCAAGAGGAATAAACTGATTACCATAAAGCGGCAAATCTCTAATTACTGTTTCAGGATAAAGCAGTTTATCAGCTTGAAGCATTTTAACCGCAGCAGTTTCACCCGGAATTTGTTCAAGGTTCATTTTGTAATCTTTATCTTTAACAAACTCATTTTTTACTGCGTGAATAGTGTCAAAAATCCGCTTACCAAAATTATCTGCTTGTTCGGTATAAAAACTATTTCCAAGTTCATCTACTTTAACATATCCAAAACTTTTAATCGCTTCATAACATCCAATAACACCAATCGTATTATACAAATGAGGAAAATCAATTAATCCTTTTGAAAAGTTAGGGAGTAAACCTTTTTCGACATTTCGTTCAATAATATGACGAACTACATCAAGCACTTTACAATCAAGTTCAACAATAGCTTTTAACTTTTCAAGATATTCTTCTTCTGTCTTTGTTTCAAGAGCAATTCGAGCAAGATTAACTGTAGAAACTTTAACAGAACCAACCTTTAATGCAGTTCCACCAACACTATTAAAATAGCCGAGGTCATTTATAGAAGATTTCAAACGGCAGCAATTACTTAAACTATTTACAGAGTCGTCAATAAATAAGTTGCTATCATTCCAAATCATATTATGCTTTACTGCCCAACGAGCAAAATCTTCATCTGCAAATTTACCATCTTTACGTAAAAGCGCAATCGTTAACACCGGAAAGGTAAACATATTATGCTTTCTAATTTCAGCAATTTCTTCTAAGAAAAGTTTCTGGAACTCTTTGATACCATCAAGTTCATCTACCATAAAACTTCCATCAGGAAAAACTGCTCCGCCGAACAACGCTTCCAAATAAGCTCCATCAAAAACAGAAACATTTGTAAAAGCTGACTGCATTCCATCTCTTGTATAAGGCTGATTTACTGCATATACAAAGCGTTGAATCTGTTGCCGTGCATAATAATCATCGCTTTTTGTAGCATATCCTGTTTTACAATCTTTCTTCCAAAAATAATACATATACGGAATGATATTAGGAAGTCCAACTGCGCCAGAAGATCTATTGCTTGTAAAACTAATATACTCTTTAACAAAATCCACAAAAGTAGACAAGTGCTTAGGAGGTTCAGCATTAAAATTATTAAGGAAGAAAAGTCCTTTTTCTGCAAGATCCTTTAAATCATAAGCAAAGCAATAAGAAATATAACTGGAAGTGTCAGCATCATGAAGATATAATGCTTTTGACCACTCTGCTTCAAGCCACTCATTTGCGGTTTTAAAGCCATACTTCTTATTAAGTTCATAGTAAATCTTATTAAAAGCCAATAATTTTCTATGAGCTTTAGGCATTTCGTTCATCATAGTCCGCATATCTTTATTACCAACATTTGCATTTCCATCAACAGAAACGTCAGCAACAGTAGCACTATCAATAAAGTTATCAATAAAATCTGTAAAGCTTAACTGACTATCAGAGAAGCCATTTAATTTAGCAAACTCTTCTCCGTATTTTTCTTGCAATCTGTTCCACTGCGTGGTAAAATTTTTACTTAATCTAATATTTACGTTCATTACTCACCTTACCTCTCATTAACCCATTTATTTGCTTCAGTAAAATTCATAAAAATTTCTCCTACTTTAAGCACTGGAGCAAACTGAAAGCCCCTATCAATAATTTCTTGAAAATTATTTGTAATCTTAAAAGGAATACCTTTTGCCATTAATTTACTTTCAAGAACTTGGCATTTCGGGCATCCACTACTATACAGAACTACTTCCATAATTTCTTAACTCCTATTTTATTAGATAAAACAAGGCGGATTTTTTCATCCGCCTTATCCTTTATTTACATATATCAAAATTTTCCGCTTACTGCTTCATTACCTCATTTGGTAGCTAATCCTTCAAAATAAACGCTATCATAATCAGGTAATGACTTATATTTTTCCTTATCAGTTCTTCATACTCACTCTCGATACCAATATCTAATTACACTTGGAAGTGCAAAAAAGAGTAAATAGCCTAAACCGCTAAACAGTAAGACTTGTCGTCCATGACCATACTCGTGCGGCAAAACACTTTCACAATTTTGCCCGTAAAATATCCACATCCCTAAACTAAAGCCACCAAAACTGCCCGGCAAAGCGGTTGCCAACGCATAGTGATAAGGTTTGGTTGAATACGCATTTCAATACGTAAAAATAAAAACCAATAACCCTATTAAATTAGCGGGAAGTCCTCAAGTTCACTGAACAACATAATAAAATAATCTACCCATCAATTTCACCTAACAATCTATCAACTTCAGCGCACCATTTGCTCCGCATACTTTTCTTAAGTTCTACATGAGCAAAGATTTCAAGCGGTTCCAGTTTCTCGATCACTTTCTCAAGATCGGTTTTCCGCCTACTCATCGCTTTATTATCAACCTGATTATATGAGCCAAGGAAAATAACCTTGGAAAAATCTCCCATACGTGTCAATACTGTTCTTAACGTATTAACATCACTATTTTGCGCTTCATCGAAGATAAGTATTTTACTATCAAAGCTTCGTCCGCGCAAACTGAACACTGGAACAACTTCAATCTTGCTGCGCATATCTTGAGCATTATACCCAGAATGACGCGCAATGACATCTAAGTTATCCCAGAGCGCTCCCATGAACGGATCAATCTTTTCATTTATATCACCGGGCAAAAATCCTACTGACTCGCCCACCTGATACACATCACGAGCATAAATAATTTTATCATATTTGCGGTCAACATAAACCTGTTGTAAAGCGCAAGCAAGACTAATGAGATTTTTGCCTGTGCCAGCAGCTCCAGTAACGGCTACAATAGGGTGCTGATTATCCATCAAAATCCTAATAAGTTCCGTTTGTTCAGGATTACCTTTTGCCGTAATACCACATACGCTCATATTAAATACCTCTCGGTAGATTTTTATTTAACAGATGCCGGTAGAACCAAATCCTCCAGTTCGTAAACCAGCCGCACAATCATCGGTGGTCAATATACAAGGACAAATAACTCCTTGCATAAAGCGGTCGCCTCGGTTGATCGGAACAGGAAACATCGAAGAAACTTTTGCGGCAATATGACCTTCATTTTCGGCGTTAGCATAATCACCGTCAATATTTCCAATCGTATTTACCAACCGAAATCCGTACTTAAAGCCCCAACCGCTGCGTGGCATAAGAAGTACCCACATCACAGCTTCGTCAACGACAAACCTTACCCCTGTATAGATGATAGGATTATCAAGACTATCCTGAATAACTCCTACATCATAAGGAGCATAGAAATCATATCCAGAGCTACCATAAGTTGCGCGAGTCGGCAACTTAATATTTTCCCACTCGTTGCGTAAGACAGACTCCCTAATAACTGGATAAATACTTCTTCTATCCTTACAATACTGCTCAAAACTTACTTTTTCAAATTTAATCAAAACTCCCACCCGCACCTTTCATAAACAATAATGTTGCTCGATGAAGCCGCATCATACTTAGATAGAACCTGAATAATCCACGGATAATCTTTTTCCGCGAATTTAATTTTTGTATACTTGGCTTCCAATTGATTTCTCAATACGTTCCAAATTTTGTCAAAAATTTCCATCCGCCATTTTTGTCGATAATCCTCACGAGCAACTATAAAGAGAGTGTGATTTTTGAGGAAACAACTCCCCAACTTGAGATTTGCGGTTTCAGCAAGCTGTTCCTTAAGAGCTTCAAGTGTTTGCGGGCAGCGGTATTGGTATTGTTTTAGCAGTTCACCTGTAATAGTTGCCCGCTTATCAATAAGCACAATATTAACCGCTTTTCCCGCATACTCTTCTCTGGAACACTCAAAGAAATTATTTTTGGAAAACTGAATCACTAACTATCCTTCCTTTCGTTCGTTCATCCTTGCTACTGCTAAATACTCTTTTTCACAATTAGCGATAAATGAGTATAGGCTATCACAGTAGGTATTTCCGTGAAGCGAGTGATACTTATCATAAACATAATGAATGTGCTGAAAATCTTCCATACTGACTTGCTGGTTATTACGCAACTTTGTAGCAAAATCAATAATTTCTGTTTTCAGACGGTCTTTCTCGTTTTTGTCCATATTATCAGACATTTCGAAAAGCTGACCTTCGATTTCATCGAATTTATCATCTTGTTTAGTATTAATATCTTTTTGCTCTTTAAGAATTTCTTCCACGCTGTCTAATCGTCCTTCAACACTACTTAATCTATTTTCTATACCACCAAGCGGTTCCATAATCTTGTTTCCGAGGTTTTCCAACCGCGCGTCAAGGTTTCTTTCCCGCTTTTTATCGTAGTATTTTATAATAGGTCAAATAGCACCAACGATAGAAACGATTGCTCCAATTATGGCTACCCAAACTGGCGTCATCATTCTTCCTCCGGTTTTCACCCTCATCCTTATATAAATATTATATCATAAAATTTGAGATTTGTCAAATTTTTGTTCGCAATGAAACTTAACAAAAAACCGTCCCAAAAATACGGGACGGTGGATTTTTGGCACGGGGTCAAGGACTCGAACCCTGACCTGCCGCTTTGGAGACGGCATTTTCTATGGTTTTGCTACCCAGTTGGGCTTGGAGTCCGTCTTTACCTTGGCTTATTGCTTTAGGTAGCGGGTGTATACTCTCTACACTTTTAGGTTTATCCACTTAGCTCGGCGTTCCTCAACCTTCGCCGAATTAGCCCGCATCCACACAGCCGTTTCCTAACTGTGCGCTCCATAAGTAGTTGATTACTGTTCTATTAAAGACCACTGTGCTACCATTACACTAACCCCGCATAAAGGGGAGAAAAATCTCCCCTATTTTTAATAGTCCAGATCGTCCTCTTCGTCCTCAAGCATTTCAAGAATAGCGTTGATTACTGCGCTAAAGTCTGCCGGAACACGTTTTTCTTCATCGCCGTTCTTAATAATCACTGCGGCACAATGGTAAGGACTTACATCCTCTTCTTCATCGTCCTCGTAGCAGGCTTCTTTGTCGGGGCAATCATCACAATCGCAATCCCACTCGCAGGAATCATCATCCTCGTCATCCTCATCATCCGTCAGTTCATCCATAAGATCTTCAAGTTCAGCTTCTTCAGCTTCCAGTTCCTCAATCCTATCATAAACTGCGGAGAGCTTACTCTCTACTTCCGCAATCTTTACTTCCAGTTCATCAATTTCGGCTTCCAGCTTATCCTGCTCGTCATAGTTCTTATCCAGTTCCATCAGAACATCATCCAGCGCACTTGCCAGAAAATCATCGTTCTCGTTGTCCTCTTCCTCCGCTTTAACTGCCGCTTCAAGCGTAAGAACCGCTTTTATCATTTCATCCGCATTCTTCGCATCACACGAAAAATCTCTTCCCAGAACTTTAGAAAAAATAATCATTTCTTTCTTTTCCTCTCTTATTAAGTGAATTAGCGGTTTTCCCGCTTCTTTTCGATATAATAACTTACAAAATCTCCTTTACCAAAACCGGGAGTAGAAGTATTTCTTTCTGCTAAAGCATTAAAATCCATAGCTTCTATAATTTGTTCTGCTTCTTTTGTTTTAGGTTTAATAAAAAAGAACTGTTGTTTTCCACCAGTTTCTTGTCCAGTCATACAACGTCTTATATAATCTCGTTGTTCTGGATAAAACCTTTTGTTGTAATCATGATACCCTTGACGGTAAACCGCGATTTTCCAATCTTCTTCAACAACACTCAAAGACTGAATAGTGGCATTATACTGCCAAATATCAAAATCTTCATGTTTTGTTGGAGGCATTTTTTGTAGTCTTGAATCGCCATAAGAACTATCAAGCATCCAAATTTGAAATACTGTCCTCACAGAAAACTCTTTATCCCTATCTAAAAAAGAATTTGGCTCTAAATAAAAGAAATCAACAAGATGAAATCTTTTATCTAACTCTTTTTGAACACTCCACTTCATAAAAGAAACAGGAACGATAAAGGCTATAATTTTAGCATATTTTGCTGCATGATTAAAAAAATCAATTGCGGTCTTAGAGCGCTTGCCAAAAGGTGGATTTCCAACAACAACATAATCTGTTTTTAATGAAGAAAAATCAAAAAAATCTAACTGATTAATTTTATCACTCTCTGGCAAAATATCATAAGCTTCGTATTTAGGAAGATAAGATAAAAAAGCTCCATTTCCTGCACTTGGCTCTAAGCAAATCTCTTGTTTAAGATCTACGAATTTTTCAAGCCGCTCAATACATTTTTGAGCAACTTCAACTTTTGTATAAAATTTATCGTTAAGCGCCATTTTTTACTTTAAAAATACTCTAAAAGTGGGGTTGTTAAGACCGTTTCCGTTTTGCCAACCAATAGCAACTCGAAAATTATCAAAAACTAATCCTAAATTTGTTTTTTTAATAGAAGTATTTTTTACTTTCCTTTCAATTTCTTCTTTTGAATACACTATAATCTTCTTGGTTTCATGATTAAAAATAAACAATACTTCAGGAGTATGTTTATTTCCAACATTTTTAGTAATACAATCATTTACAAAAGAAATCATTTTGTCAGGATTAGAGATAAGAAAATTATATAAATCGTTAACATAATCCTTACGTGTTTCTTTATCAATTTTTTGTATTTGTTTATATAAATCGGGTTGATTATGCCTAATTTCTTTGCTTTGTTCAATGCTTACAGGAGAAAGATTGTTATATACTTCATCTCCAAAATAATTCTTCAGAAACGGTAAAAGCTCTTTACTTGTATAGTCTTTAAAAGAAGTAAAACCAAGTCTATCTGAAAAATAACTTAAAGAAGAATTAAGATAAGTTCCAGAACCACAGGATACATATTTAAGTTCTACCTCATGACCATCTATTAAAATATCACATTTTTCATTTCCACAAGATCTTCCTACCCAAATAGCTGTTTTTCCACCAAGCGTTTTAGCAATCTTTTCAGCATCTTTGTTCATTTCTTCAAGATCTTCTGCAGGAAATGAAAAATTTTGTAAGCAGTCTGGAAGAATATAATCTTCCTTATTAATTAAACTTACTACTCTGCTTTCTATATACTCTGCGTAATATTGATTATTTTCTTTTTGTATTTTCATTTCTTTTACCTATGGATTAGCGGTTTTTCCGCTATTTATGTAAAACGGGTAGACTAAAGCATGGCTCTTTAACCTACCCTGTTCGGAGATGAAAGAAATTTTCATCCCACCGCTTATTTATTAAGCGCATTACGGCTTTGCTCTGTCCTTCTTTTAGAAGTATCAACCTCTTCCGCAATAACATAGCGTGTGTGCGACCCACCGGAAGTTCACAGCTCAGCGCACTGAGCCACCGCAACTCCTACGGTTGAACCTGTCTTGGAGAACAAGTAATCTCGTAAAAGTAATCCATACCAGTCCTTTTACTAACTGCTTCACTCTCTCGCGGTGAAGGGCGAAGGAAATGATTTTTCTTTGGGGAGACAAAGAGGACAACTTATTTCCTTTTACAACCTGCTGCTATTAACCATCAACTGCTTAGGGCGTCATATTCTATTAGGACTGCGCGTTCCATCCGCAACACGATGCGTTCGATTAAGCGTTATCGCCCTTAATTCGGCGCTGTTATAAGCCAACAGTGCTCATCATGCTACTCTTGATGAAGAGGCTACTTCTTTCTTTAGCGCTTGTGTAGTTATCCTTGCGCGGGCAAGTAGCCAACCCATCTATGCTTGGGTCGCAAAAGCGAGGAAGCTTAAGGGTTAAGATGAACCCTAAGCGGTAGAGCCGCTTACTCGGTCAAGAGAATTTTGTCGGCGTGAAGTTTGAACCGCAACTTCTGTGGAGCGACCACTTTACCGGACTTGTATGGTAAGTCATACCGCGCAAGAGGGAGTTTGCTGCGCCAAACGCTTATTCTGACCGAACAAGCACGGGTTGGTAAAAGCTCCAACTGCTATGAAGTTCATAACTCACCAAACTTCATTAAGCGGTTCTTAATACGCTTAGAACTCGCGGCACACTTTAAAGTAGCGGCTCGGGATGCCTCCCACTGGTTGTTTTAGGGGTTTCAACCTCCTCGCCAAGTCTCGTTTGGCAGACGAAGCAAAATGCGATCTCAAAAGCCTTTGTAGGTTCCGGTTGCCTTTTTGTTTACTTTTGACTGAAGACTACTTCCGCCTCATCCCCGAAGTATGATATATCAATTCATCGAGAGCACTTGCCATCCATCTTGCTTACGATTGAGATTTCTCTCAATTTAAATACTTATAGTGACCTTCGTCATACATCTGTTCTTTAGGGTTCCTGTTAACATACGTTTACGGGAGTCTGAGCAATAGGTTGCGATCCTACGCTTCTCCAATAGTTGGCGAACCAACGAACAACGCGCAAAGTTGATATTTGCGAACTTTCACCGAGCTTCAGAATTAATCTTTTTATTAATATCATAAAAGCTATTATTTGATATATTGTGATACGGCTACTCGCACCTCTTCGACAGTTATACACGCATCACTGCGCTTCAACACACCAGCTTCCTTTGAGAGCGGGGCAGATTAGTTTCTCACGCTAACTACCTCACGCGGGACGTATTACTACGTTGCCACTTGTCGCCGCTGTCGTTCGAGTTGTTTGGAACTTCCAAATTAGACGCACAAACTACTTCAAGGCTCTAAGCCCTTCCCACCGTTAGCGTTCCCGCTAATTGGTTTCATTGGATAAACAGTATCCCGCTTATCCAACTTTCAAAGTAGCTTTCCCGACCATCAAACAAGATGACTTCATCGGGGTCTATAAGTATTTAAATTGGAAGAAATCTCTTTCTTTATCTTACATATTTATTATATCACATTTTTGTTTTCCTTTCAAGTTTTAAGTTGAGCGGATTTTTGATTGAAAAAATTTTTTTCTTCTTTCCTTATCTTGTATATATATTATATCATAGATTTGAAAGAAAATCAAATTTTAGGTCGAGCATATTTTTCAATGGCTGCGGAGGTAGGATTTGAACCTACGTAATCACTGGGTCAAAGCCAGTCGCCTTAACCACTTGGCTACTCCGCAATACTTGGCGGGAAATGAGAGAATCGAACTCCCGTAGGGCGGTTAACAGCCGCCAGCTAAACCTCTTAGCGAATTTCCCTTTTCTTTTTCTATAATAATTATACCACGATTTTTACTTCTTTTCAACTTTTTCTTCAGGCGAAATTTTCACTAAAAGCTCTTGAAGCGCATTTTCCGCTTCTCGAAGTGTTGAAGCCAAATTGGGGAAGTCGATGTTCACATAATAATTTGCGAGATCATGAACTTTGGTTAAAACTTCTTGTGGTGTCGGCATACTTATCTTCCTTTCAAAACCTCCTCGGGGTCAATGAACCCCTTGGAGGAAAACGATTACGCCACTGTTGCTATGGCGTTGGAGCTGACGGAGGGACTTGAACCCACAACCTACTGATTACAAATCAGTTACGCTACCGTTGCGCCACACCAGCATAGAATGGTTTTACGGAACCAACGATTGGTTTTTCTTTGCTACCAATAAACAATGGTCGAGGTGGTGCGGCTCGAACACACAGTAATGTCTAAATCCCAAATTTAGCGGGGTTCCTCTTCCCCTACACCTCGTTAAGCGGCTTACAACCGCTCGAAGATTAACTTCTCTGGCAAAATCCCCTTACACACATAAATTGAAGCAAAAGCAACACCTTTAGCCATTTGAGTTTGCGCTTCATCAGTAAAGAAGTTAATACGTTTATCAAAAATAAGTGCTTCACTTCCTACTAAATCATCAAACCGCTTTTGTCCTTGAAGTGTTGGAAGCGGCAAAAGCATAGCATAAGGTTTGTTTAACTCGGTCAAACGCCGCAGAATATCATCTTTTATGCTAAAAGGAGGATTAGAAATGACAACATCATAAGGCTCTTCAGGCTCATAGAAGAAGAAATTTTTTCCTTCGTCAATATGAGAGTGCAAAACACGGTATCCTGCTTCCTCAAATACACGAACATAAGAACTGGTTGCCTTATCAAAAGGACACCAAAGAATCTTATTGGTTGGGATGAATCGAAGAAGCGGTTTTACTGCTTCAGGCGGAGTAAAATACTCATCACTTGCTTTGTCTGTTTTTGCCGTTAAATAGCCTTTATTAACACTCATTTCTAACTCCTTATTTGGTTGCGGGTTGGAGACTCGAACTCCATTTTCTGACTTATGAGGACAGTGAGATAACCATTACCTTCCACCCGCGATATAGCGCGAAAACCGCTTCTTGGAGTGAGCAAATCCAATAAGCAAATCTTCGCTTTCGGTTTAGTAAGCCAAATAAACATATTTTGGGAAAGCTCACTCCCCACTAATAGTTTTCAACCGCTTACTCTGGTTTAAAGATTCACCGATTTAAGGACGAACCGATAGCCGTAGCCTTGGTGAGTTCTGTTAAATAGGGAGATAAGGTTTTAGCAAATCTCCGGTTGGAGCAGTATACAAGATTCGAACTTGCGCGAAATGCTTGGAGGGCACTTATGCTACCATTACATCAATACTGCGGGCAACGGACGCACACCTCTATAAGGGACGTCCGCAGAAACTGTTTCTACACGTGGCAGATCAGCTGTAATAGACTATTGCGAACTTGCCGTCTATCAGGCGTCTCATTTAATTTCTCCTCCAACCAACAGGGATACGCCGCAATGACATAACTGCGGAGACTTCTTCTCTTTTTATCGAGTCTTGCGAAGCCACAACTTCTCCAATAAAAATACGGCTTATCTCTTATGATAATTTAACAACTGCTACAACTGCCGTTACTGGTGTTGGAATAGTATACTTTACCAACCTCGTTGAACCGTATTATCAGCGGGGAACATCCCACGCTACTCTTTTTTCATCCACTTCGGATGCCGCTCGCACGAGCAGTGCTACGGTTTTCGCCCGCTAAAATAGGGGCGGGCGGTTCATAATCCTCCCTTTTCCGCGTGTCCATTTCTGGGGTGTGATAGGTGGAGGAACACCTAATTAGTAAGGAGAATAGCTTATCACTCCTTTATACGCCTGCGTGCGATGCGCTTTGGCTAATCAATAAATCATTAGCGGGATTACACATCCAAAACTCTAACGCTTCTTCCGATATTTTTTTCCCTCGTAATAGCTTGTTTTGGCACGACTGTTAATTCCAATATCAGTCTCGGGGAAAGGCAAAAGCCTATTTCGTTATCATCACCGCTCGCGCTGGGTATTTACTCCCATATCTTTGTGGCGTCCCACACGTTCTTCAATTTGAACTACCGTAGCCTATGCGGATTTTGTTGGCGCTCCGTATGACCCCTACCTTTTTCAGGCAAAATGATAACTTGTAATTTTGACGAACTTTACCAAACGTATATTAGAGGACTCGAACACCTCTATGGCAGACTCCATTCCCACACTCTCTGCTTTGGGGACTATCTTACTCCCAAGTCCCAACGGTCTACTACACGAGACTACACGGATACCTAATTTTGTTAAGGCACAGAACTCCAGTTTATTCTACACACTGGCAGACTTTGCGCGTTATCCGACCTGCGCAACGGAACAAACAACGAAGGTTTGTTATCTTCGTCCCCGTTTGTGGGTTCGAACCACTCGGCTTACTACTGACGTCGGTAGAAATAGCCTACACCATTCGGGGATAGGAGGTGAGAAAGATTTTTTTTATTTTCTCTCTCACTTTCTATATATATTATATCATAAATTTCGTTTTTCGTCAAATTTTCGTAAGAGCTAAACTTCCTCTCCAAAACCCTTAAGCGCATTATCGATAGAGAGACGATAGTTAGCATCGTAATGAGCCAAAATACACTTAGGATATTTGGGATGAGCTGGGTCTTTCAAATACTCGCCTTCACCAATTTTAACTACTTTGTTGACATGAGTGAAGCCAAATCCTACTGGCGGAAGGTGAGATACCAAATCATTAAGATTTCGCACAGGATAAAAGTTTGCCCAACGCTCTTTGAGCTGCTTATTCATTGTCCAACCAAAATAGCACCGAGGACAACCGAAGCCATAACCTACCAAACCGCCATCTCGCAAGTCAGGACGATGAAACCACACATACTCATGAGCAAGTGTAGCAATAGCAGCTCCATGACTATAACCCACAACGACGATACGCTTGTAGGCAGGATTAGCCACTTCATCCGCAATATAGGGTTCAATAGATTTCCAAACTCGTAGGAAACCACGATGACAACGCCATGAGATCTCCATATCCTTGTAGGGTTTAGCTACAAAATCAATATTTGAAAACCAATCTATTTTACTATGCGACCACTGGAACAGGATATAAAGTGTTTCTCCTTCTACCTGAAGAGAGTAATCCCCGTCATTCTCAACGTGAACATAGGTTGCGTTCAAACAGCGGGAAAATGCGTTTTTAAGCGCGTAATAATCCTCTTTTGTTAAATTTTTTGTGTCCATTCTTTTACCTCATTAAATAAAAACTGGAGGAGGAAAGGAGGTTCGAACTCCTGTGCGGTTTTACCCGTCTAATTGTTTAGCAAACAATCCTCTTTACCGTTTGAGTATTCCTCCATTTGGTGCGCTCTAATAGATTTGAACTATCGACGCGTAGATTAAAGGTCTACTGTTCTACCAACTGAACTAAGAGCGCGTAGCGACCGTGGGAATCGAACCCACATAAGCCCACTTATGAGGTGGTGTCTTTGCCAATTAAGATAAGTCGCTTGGTAGTGGATACCGGACTCGAACCGATTTCTTAGCCTTGAAAGAGCTACGTCCTTACCGCTTAGACTAATCCACCGTGGCGGGAGAAGTAGGATTTGAACCCACGGATGATTCATCACCACCAACTGCTTTCAAGGCAGCCGCCTTAAGCCGCTCGACCATTCTCCCAAATTTAGTTGGTTGCTATTTATATGATGAAGGGCAACCACTCCTCCAAGTTATATGCGTTCGCGATCGCACCGTATAACCAACGGGTTCATAGACTTCACTTACCTCTTCGACTGGATGCGCTTTATTTTATGCCAGAACTTTAGAGGTCATGACTCCTCTGCGTTAATAGTAGATAAGGTTCTACAGGTCTACCTTGATAAGCAAAGAACTATGTATGGTCGCCCCAAAGAGATTCGAACTCTTATGCTAACTTAGCGTCAGATCTTAAATCTGATGTGTATACCATTTTCACCACGGGGCGAGGATGCAATTATTTACGATTTGCGAACGCTTGACGCTTTTGGAGAAAGGAGTAGCCAAAGCGCTTAACGAGAGGAACCACCACAAAACCTCAAGATAGTTTTTAGCACATAATTTGGTGGAAACGAAGAGATTCGAACTCTCAATCCTTACAGTCCACGTTGGGTTTAAGTAAGGACGCCACCCGGCACGTTCCCATTAGCGGGAAAAACCCGCTTAGTCAAACATATGAACGAAGAAATCAATTTTTCCCTTAATACGCTCAACAATCACGTCAACTGCATTAAAAGGCTTAGGAGAAATGATAAACGCTTCAGCGCAAGTAGTCCAGTTATCCTGTTTGCAATCAACAACCTTAAACAAGAACCAAACAATTCCATTTCCCGCAATCGCTCTATCCATTTGAGATACTACAAACCGCGGTTCAAGTTCTTTATTCAGTTTACGGATCGCTTTATTTACATCACGCTGAAAATCTTTTACCTTATGATTTCTCATTTTTTTAGCTCTCTTTCATCTTTTCTATATATATTATATCATAGATTTAGCTTTTAATCAAATTTACGCTTGACCTTGATTTACGCGTAATAAGCCTGTGCAATAGTCTTAGAATCAATGAAGTCAGCAAACCGCTTCTGGAGTTGTTCATACTCTGTGTAGTTGTTGTCATACATATCTACTACATCATCTGCTGTTTCACTTTCACAAAACTGTGTGAACGTAGGATAGCCATCTATCTTGCCGGCAATATTTTGATATTCCTCGTAGGCAAAAATTTGTGCCTGATCAAAAGCATCATCTAAGCTATCTGCCAACACTTCGGTAGTAAATTGATTAACTCCTCTCACTCCATAGACAATTTCAAACCACATACTTATACCCTCGCACTCCAGTAAGCATCGCGGCAATCTGCGCAACGATAGCTATCCCCAATATTACAATCTCCCTTGTAATTTTTATCCACAGTTTTAGGACAAATAGCGGGAATACCGCCATCCATCTTACAATCAGGAAACATTTTAAGAAGCTCGGTTTGCCGCGTTCTTTCAGGATTGTCTCTTACCCAGTGTTCAACTGTGGCTACCATTTCGTTCCAATAATGAGTTGAGAGATGATAATAATCAAAACATTCTGCTTTCAGTATACAAGTCTCGCACTCACTGTCTCCGCAAATACGATCTTTTGCTCTCAAGAACTCTATAGCATCCATCCTTATATACTCCTTTCCTCTCTAAATTTCTCAATCCTCTTTTCAAGCACTTCTTCTGCCTTGTCATGATCAAAGAAAACCGTTTTTCCAATTTTAGACTTAATATCTAAACGCTGCCAGTCTGTTTGAACAGTATCCTCATAAATTTCGCAGTCCATAATTTCAAAAGGACATTTGTAACAGTTATTTTGCGGGCAATTTACATTATCAGGACAGTCGCAATCGCTGGTATCAGAAATAACATAAATCTTTGTGCCAATAGGACAAGGAAACTCAACAATACAATCCGAAGCTCTATATTCTGCGCAGAAATTAAAGCCACCCCGTTCTCTGAAATCTACAAGACTACAAACGTTATAATGATAACACTTTTCGCAATCCATTAATCTACCTCCACATAAATCATTTCATCAATTTCAGCACCAAGTTTAATCAGCTTACTGTTCAAATCTCTGAACGTCTCGGCATAATAGCCATAAGAAAGAAACGGTTCACAACCATTGCAACACTCTGTAGGTTCTTTAACTTGAAAATAAAGATGATCTGGTGTATCTGTCCCAAACATATAATCTTTTAACCGATCTTCAAACTGCCACATAGAAGGCAAATTTTTATAATCGCGCAACTCTTCAAGTTTGATATGACGATAGGTAGTAAATTTATTCATCTTCCGCCTCTTCATAATACGAATATAAATCGGAGAACAAACGCGAACGCGCATCTGCAAGCTGATCAAAAATTTCCTCCGCCAGACCTTCAAGATTTTTTGCCGTAAGAATTTTATCTACAAGATCTTCATACGAAATTTCGTATTTCATTTCCATAATTAAATTTTTCTCGTCGATAAAATCAAAAGCATCGTTAAGTGCTTCATCCTCTGTCTTAAACTCTTTACCATCACAACGAATCCACATATTTTTTAACCTCTTTCTTTATCTTACATATATATTATACCATAAATTTGAGGCTAAATCAAATTTTAATCCCACAAATCACGATGCCAGCGCTTCAGTCCATCAAGACCTTCTTTATAGGCGTTCTCCCGCAGTTCTTCGATTTCTTTATCACGTTCCCAATACTTTTCACGAACGCGCTGAAATTCCTCATTATCCTCGTATCTGATTTTTAAAGAAACACCGGTATCCTCAATTTTACGTGTTTTATCAAGAAACTCATAATAAGTCTTAAGATACTCGTTCTGCCAATACATCCGCGGCTCATAAGCCTTGTGGAAATTAAGTGCCAAATTCTTCAAAGTGGTTTTCCATGCTTCAAGTTCTTCTTTATCATCCTCTTCGGCAATTTCTTTAATATCAATTCCTTGACAAGCAGTGGGAAAACCAGAGGGATTTTCTGCAAGCTGATCTAACATTTCACCAAGCAAAAAGACATGATAATCTGAAAAATTCCAGACATCAAAATCGCTATATCCGTAGCAAGCGCGTTGCCATACATATTTAAGGTTACGAAACCACTGTCCAATATTTTTGAACCAATTGCTTGGATACTTCCAAGGAGACATACCAAAACAAAATGCGCTCCAAGATTTATCCTTCTTCTGTTTTGTCGCCATATTCAAATACCTCAATATTCAAAAGTTTTTTCAAATTTTCTTTTTGTTCTGCAGTTGGCGGTATCCAACCCGCTGTATCTTCATTTATCTTAATATGAAGAGCACCGCAAATAACAATATCCGCAATTACCTTGGGGATTCTAACATTCGTAGGAGCAGGAACAGCAAGCATATTCATATTCATGATTAAACCTCCGCCTCCTTCTTCAACCACCAACCAACAAGTTCTTTATTGCTCGGAGCACCATCCGATTTTGGGAAATAATCACAATGTCCAAGAACCTCGCACCGTGAAGCATCAAAAGTATAACCTTCTTCGGTAGTCAACCTCATAGAGGGACATTCTCTACAACATTCTACATCAAATTCCCGTGCCCAAGGAGCGCAATCGAAACTTAGATCACTTAAAAACTGTTTAAGTTCTGCTTCATTCATGCTTTTAATTTTCTCATAGTTAGTCATCAAATCCTATCTCCTTATACAAAATATATGCAGTAATATATTCACCTTTTTCATAAGGTACAAACTTAATATCTATAATAATATAACGATCTTCGTTTCTTTGTATCCAATCGTTAATAAGCAAGACAATATCTTGGCTTCCAGATATAGACTCCACTCGCACGTTTCTACCTCCTTTTACCACACAAAATTTTTATGCTCTTTTACGAACGGTTCAATAACTTCTTTAATAGCGCGTTCTGTCGCACCATACGAAGAAAAATGAACACAAGGAGCACAAAGCCCACAGTCAATTAGAACCACATAAGACTTTGTTTTGGGAAAATAAGAAACATAATACTGATTTGGTTCATTTGTAGCTTCATATCCATTATCCCACGCAAACCGTAACAACTTACGTTGAAGAAGCTGACGAAGGTATACTTGTTCCGCGAAATTCTTATCGTTAAAATAATTAACAACTTCATAATTTCTGTCTGCCAGATTCTTACTTGATTCATTACAAGCAAGAACACCGTAGCCTTCAGTAAGACAATAATATTCCTGTCCAGACCTCACACGCTCAAAAGGATTATTTCGCGTAGGCGGCAATCCCAACATCCGCAACTGATCATCAGTAAGCGGTACTTCTTCTCCGTCAACGGTCAATTTAACTTCCTTCATATTTACTCCTTTTACCAAATAAATTCGGGGTGATCTTTCATAAACGGTTCAACTACTTCTTTGATGGCAGCTTTGGCTCCATCTTCGGACGAGAAGTATACACCACTTCTGTGAAATGTGCCCCAATTATCTGCTCCAAATTTGTGTCGATTATGATCATAGTAAATAGTCCAATGCTGATTTTTTTCGTTCCATTCTTGTGTATCCTCGAACCCGTTATCATACGTAAACTTCAACAGTTTACGATAGAGAAGTTGATGAAGTCCTACTTGGTTGGCGAACTGCTCATCATTAAAATAGTTGAAGTTGTTAAACAGCATATTATCTTCACAGTCATCTGCTTGTCTATACCCTTCTACATCACCAAAATGACTGATGAAATAATACATATCATCTATAGCAACTCTCTCAAACGGATTCTTTCTCTTTTCATCAGTTCCAATCCCCAATGCCTTTATCTGTTCGTTGGTTAACTGAACTTCTTTACCGTCAATTATCAATTTAATTTCTCTCATATTATTTTGCTCCTTACCAAACAAACTTCGGGTATTTCTTAATAAAGGGTTTAATTACCTTTTCAATCGCATACTCTGTGGCTTCTTCTGATGAAAAATATATACTATGAGCCTTGAACACAAAATCCTCACCAACAACAAAATCCTTAATATCAGTGGCATAAGTAATATACCAATGAGGGTTTCCACCGTTCCACTCTGCCGTATCTTCACATCCTTTATCGTAAGCAAACTCCAATAGCTTACGATAAAGTAACTGATGAAGTGCTACTTGCACCGCAAAATCTTTATCGTTAAAATAGTTGCTCGCATTTTTTAAATTATCATCTAACAGATCACCACTCTCACCAAAATTATCAACTTTTCCGTTCTTATCTACATAATAATACATTTTTCCTTCCGCAACTCTTTCAAACGGATTATTTCTGTTCTTAGCCAATCCGAGCGCATTTAGCTGTTCTGCGGTCAATACAACTTTCTTCCCATTTACAACAAGATAAGTATCCATATCATCCCATCCATTTCTTCGAATAATTTCCCACATCTCTTCAATCACTTCGCGGTCGCTTTGATAATCTTTTGTATGAATTTCTACCCGATAATTTCTATTGGTTGCTTCCAACCACTTCAGCAAATTAATATAGTCTCCACCTTGATCCTTCCAGCAACCGGCATCAGTATCTACACTAATCATTGTAAGAGGATCTCTATTTTCATCCTTTTTTTCATAAGTTCCAATAAAAACTTTTGCTCCACCAACGCTTCTACACCAAGCCCATCCTTCAGGTGCTTTAACAATATCATCAACCCAGAGTTTCATACTAAATCTCCTTTTCTTTTTTCTATAAATAGTATATCATAAATTAAGCTAATAATCAAATTTATGCTTCATCAAAAATAAAAGAAGGGGAGTAAAACCTCCCCTTTTATCCTCGGACAACTTTCGTCTCTGCTCGTCAGGTATTTTCTTTTTACACTTATATTATATCACAACTCGTGCTATTTTTCAAATTTATACTTTCGCACATTTCTGTGAAAATATCATAATCTTCTTGTTCAATACCTATTCGAGATGGGTTAAATTCGTTATAAAAGACTTTTTTATCCTTCATCGCATTCAAAACTTGATAGCGGGAAATATGACCATACATCTTAAAAATATCTTGTTTTGGCACCATACAAAAGCACATCAGCTTAATATAAGCCACATCACTGTTGTCAAAACTATTCCAAGTAAGCGGTTTTCGCGCCAAAAGAGTATCAAGCACAAGTTTGCGCCGCAACTGCTCCTGATTTGCGGTTTCATCTGTTGGATAAACTGCTTTAGGATTTTCTTTATTCTTAGAAATATAAGACTGCGGATATCCAGTTATAATTTGTATTTGCTTAACTGTATATCCTTGAAGTCAAAGATACTTAATAAAACTCACATTATACATATCTTAGCCCTCAATATCCTCGAAGAAAATGCCCAATCCCGCTTCTCGAAGTTGCCGCAAAAGCTCTTTTGCCAAAATAACAATATCAGGATGAGCTGCCGCAGAACTTCTCAACTTAATAAAATGCCGCAATTCCCGCAAATTCATGCTAACAACCATTTCGGTCTTAACACAGTTGGGCAGTACTGCTCGCGCGTTTTCAGCTTTCAGCCCCATATCAAGCAGCGCAAAATACGCTTTTTCCGCTTCTCCAACGCTTTCAGACAACTTCTCAAAACACTCTACACACATCTGATCGCCCATAGTAAGCGGTTCAAAGTTAGCAACAGCGTACCGCAGCCCTTTTCCATACCAGTGCGGATAAACACAAGTAATTTGGTTGCCAAACTTATCTTTGTTGTAAGCGCAATATCGTTGACTTTCTACACTATATGAAGCCAAACGATGTCTACTCCATTCAGCAAGAACTGCACGATCACAAATTACACGAAACGTAATTTTCTCATGCTCCAAAACGCTCTCATGTCCTCTTTTAATACAGGAACGGATAAGCTTTTCCCCACTATCTTCTGTCATCAAATCATGACTTTGATAACAAGTGCGGCAAGCGAACTCTACTGTTTTGATAATTTCTTTAGCGTCAATTTTGTCGAGCAATTCAATTTCAGGATCAACCCAAATCATAAATTAACCCTCCAAATTTTCCCACTCGTCGCAATACTTATACTCAATTGAAAGAAGAGTATGCTCACCAATGATTTCGCCTTTAGCCTTCTTCTCTTTATGAACAGTAGAAGTCTTACCAATCAGAAATCCTTCATCTTCAGCTCTCTTACGCTCTTCCGCAATCTTTGCGTCCGCTACACGTTCATCATCGCAAATAAACGTGCGCACTTCCTTAAAAATAGTCATTCTTTAAATCTCCTTTCTTTCCAAAATTAATTATCAGTGCTATTTTCAGCACCATCATTATCTCTATGCCAACGGAAGCTATCAACTGCCTCTGCCTCTTCGTCATCCAACCACTCCAGATGCCTATAAGCAATTTCATCATCATCGTAGTCGTATTCAATGATAAGAGAGTGCTCCTCGTTCCGAACCGCAGTTTTATAGCCATTCTTCAGCAAAATCTCAAGAACCTTAAAACCATCTTCCCAATGCTTGTCATCAAAATACAAATATCTTCTATCGTTTACCATTTTACATCATTTTCCTTTCTATATCTATTCAAATTATAATGAAAACTGTCAAGTTCAACTCCGGTAAAAAATTTACTATAGTTAAAAGACTCGCTACCATCTTCGTGTTGCGTGATACGATGCTGCGGTTCATTATAGGTGCGAAACTTCTCTGAACGCATCGCTCTGCCTACTTGAGAACTGCGTGTTTCCGCTTCTTGATTTCGCTGATCTTCAACTTGTTTCTGATAAATCTGTGCTTGAAGTTTTTCCTTACAAATATCAATATTTTGTTTTTGACTACGTTCCGCATCACTTTCTACCACCAAACCTGTTGGCACATGAAGCATCCGAATCGCGGAACTGTGTTTATTAACTGCCTGTCCTCCAGCCCCTCTTGCGTGCTTAACTTGAATAACTATATCTGCATCGTTGATAGGAATACATTTTACAGCTTCATTGATAGGAAGAACCGCAACACTTACTGTTGACGTATGAACTCGTCCTTTTTGTTCGGTTTCTGGCACTCGTTGAATACGATGAACTCCAGCTTCAAGTTCCATATGAGCTAAGCAACCAATTCCGCTAAATTTAAAGGTTGCGGATTTAAAGCCTATTTTGCCGCTATTATCACACTCAAAGTCATCGATTTTCCACTTTTTTAGTTTGGCATAATAGGAATACATATTTGCCAAATCCATACAAAAATCACAAGCTTCATCTCCACCTACACCGGGGCGTATTTCCACTAAACACTCTTCATAGTTAGCAAAATCTGCACCTTGGTAGTAAGCGTTCAACACTTCCTCGCCATCGTTGTAAGCCTTATCAAGCAATGTTCCATAAGTCGAATCCTGTTTTGCCAAATCTTCCAAAACTATAATTTCCTCGAACGCTTCATGAAGCGGTTCCAAGTCTGATACTTCTTTTGCAGTTTTAGCATACTCTTCATCGTAAACTTGAACCACTTCAATATACGTTTTTAAGTCATTATATCGCACATCAAGTCGTTTAAGAGAGTCTTTTACGGTTTGTTTATCCACCGTTATCTACTCCTTTCATCTTTTCTATATATATTATATCAAAATTTACGATAAAAATCAATTTTTGGAATGAGAAAAATTTTCTCAAAAAAACAGGAGGAGCCTTTTGGCTCCTCCCATCCTTTATTTTACATCATGAACAACGAAGTAGTAATATTTAAGCAATTTGTTGCCCGGTATATCCTCATCCACTAACCAATTCTTTGCTAACTCAATATAAGTTAAAGTATCAAATTTCGGATTATAGTAATCAGAGTATACCATATTTAACGCAACATAAAAATCTCACTTATCTAACTTAATACCACGTTCCCGCATAACTTGCTCTACTTGAGCAATAGTCCAGTGTTCTCCCTTTGTGCCATCGTTGTTTTCCATCTGCGAAACCCAACAATAAGCAATTTCTTCTCCTATAGAAGAGCCACAAGCAAGTTCGTGAAGCCGCATCGCCATATCCTGATAGAGAAGCGGCTCACAAGCCTCAAGGTGTTCCATCATTTTTTCAAACATACCCTTCAGCTCAACCATATCTGCGCTTTTACCACCTTCAACAATCTTATCTATCCACTTTCCGAGCATCTCTATCTCCTCCTCGTATACGTTCAACTGTGTCTAATACCTGACATAACGTGCCTACCGTAAGAACCATCTTATCCTGCACAACCAACTCATAAAGCAAGTCTACTCCCGCTTCTTCGATTTTGCGGAGTTTTTCATCCATCTTACTAATTACCCGAAGGTGTTGTTGGCGCATAAGTTGGGTAGGTATAGGTTGTTTCAGGCAAACAACTAAGCATCGTAAAGTTTGGTGTTTGCGCTCCAAGCTGAATCGTATACACTCTGCGGGCAACAAGCTGTTGATTTCGCACGTCGTTGCCTAATTTCGTTTTCAACGGAATAGTTTGACCGTTAATAATAATACTGACTGTGCCAAGTGGAGTAGTGCGATCAATCGTTCCCGCAATATAAAAGCGTATAATATCGCGATTAGACAGTAACGAAACATTGGGCAGCGTAATCGTAAGGTTGGTTGACGCTATAGCAGGAGTTCCCTGAAGAATTTTACATCTTTCACAATTATACATTTTTCTACCTCTCAAGGGGCAGGATTACCTGCCCCGAAACGTTAATGTGCTAAAAGTCTAATTTGCCCTTGTCAGTTGATAAGCTACTTCAACCTATTTAGCACACAAAATAATTAGGCTACTTTCCTATTAGATACCGCAGGTGCATCCATACCCATACGCACTGTTCAGTCCGCATCCATTAGGCGGATAGATAGAAGAATATGGGGATGAAACGATATATGACGGAACGGCACGAGGTGCGAGTTGTCCAACAATATTAGACGTTTGTGTCTGGAGAGTTGCGCTCAGTTGAAGTGCGTTCACTTGCTGACGAAGCGCTTCTTTCTCGTCCTCACACATCTTATCCAGAATACGCTGAATACCTGCATTATTAGCTTCCAGAATATCACGAGTGTTCAGGTTCATAGCAGTGATAGTATCACAGAAGCCCTTACCCATATCATATCTTACGCTATCAATATTACGGTTGGTCGTGTAGGTCGAGTCTTTAATATTTTGCTGGGTCTGGCAGCAACAATCCTTAATAGCACTTGTAAGCGCATAAGTAGAATCGCACAGACCGTTCTGAATAGCGCGAATACCATTATCCAGTTGGTTAAACTGGAAGCCTTCATTTACCGCGGCACGGGTAGCAATACCTTCTTCCGCGTTTCCTCTACCAAATCCATTTCCGCCCCAACCGAAGATAAGGAACAGGAAAATTACCCAAATCCAACAGCCATAACCGCCACCGAACATATCTCCATCACGTCTATCGTTCAACAGAGCGACATCAGCAGCACTAAGATTTCCTTCCATAATTTTTACCTCATTTGTGTTTTAAATTTGTTGGTTTTACTTGCCGGCAAAGCTACCAACATTAACAAAAAAAGGAGAGGTTAATTACTCCTCTCCATTATCTATTTAGTTGATTAAAAATTTGTTGCGCTTGTTGATAAACTTCATCATAATTTAAACCGCGCTTTTGACATAACGTGCGACAAAGGTTTGGCAAATCACCGCTCTTAACCTTTGATACATCTATACCCGCCAAACTTCCCAAAAAACTAAGCGGATTTCCGCCACTTCTCATAGCATTCATCAACATACTCATACCATTTGCTCCATTTGTTTGCGGCATTTGGTTTAAAAAGCCTAATAAAGGATTTCCCATGATAATTTATCCTCCTTCTACAATAATGACGCCGTTTTTGGCGTATTTTGAGCTGATTTTAGTGCTTCAATAGCTTCTTTAAACTCTTCACGAGTGATGAAATTAGAAGTGTCAATAGGCGGTTTTGGAGCTTCTTCAACGTGTTCAACGAAATCATACGACCGCATACTACAAATCCCGTTAGCATCAGCTGTTTTAATAAAGAACCGCTGTCCTGTGCTATCCATAAGGAGTGCATTAGTGTTGGGTGCTAAGTAATAAGCTTCAGCACCTTTTTGACCTTCAACGAACTGAATCCCGCTTTGCGGATTTCCATAGCGTGGTGCACCATAAGCGGGAAAGCCGCTATTTCCATAATAGCCTTGATTAAACATATCATCATCCTCCTACAAAAAAAGGAGAGGAAGAATATCTCCCTCTCCAAAATAGCAACTATTAAAACAAAAAAAGAAGGAGAGGAAAATTATTTTTCTCCCTCTCCATCTTTCTATTTATATTATATCATAATTTTCGTGAAAAGTCAAATCTTCCCACGAGCAGAATTTACGTTCTGCTTAGTCAAACAGACTCGGAGTCGGTTCCGGATCCTCCACCTTCTTCGGACGTCTCTCGAGCTTATAGTCAAGGCTCTTGTCGGTGAAAGTAGGCGTCAGACGGATATAAAACAGCGAACCGGTTGCCTCATCACGACAAGTCGGGATAGCAATATCACCATTTGCCGCAATCGTTGCGTCAAAACCTGCCTCAATCAGCACATCCTTTACCTTGTCAACCATCTGCTTACGAACAGCGTTGGCGTTGCGGACATTACGCTTGCCCTCTTCAGTAGTCAGCTTCACACTCTTAATCTCAAACATTTTTGTTTTCTCCTTTGTATATTTATATAAAAATTTTTTTTCTTTTCTTCTTTTACTCTTAATAGCTGTCTACAAACACAACCTCAAGTTCAGGATACTTAATCATAAGTTCCTTTAGTCGCTTAAGATTTTTGATAGCTTCTTTCAACCGCGGCTTCTGTTCCTGCCACGTCCAAATCGAAGACCCCATATCTTCCCAGTTATTTTTGTTGAATCCCTTGAGTGCTTCAATGATACGGTCAATATCAGAAACCGAAAGCGGCTCATTATAGTTGTCTACCGGATCTTCCAAGCAATTCAAGATAGCGGCTCGAACATTCCAACATTTGCGCCAATACGCAAACTCAAAATCGAATTCTCTCTTTTCATCCCAACTTAAAGTATAAGGTTGAAGTTCTTTCAGATTAGTCGAGAACGCGGTTCTTTTAACCTCAATACTATTATCCAATCCCATGATTCATCATTCCTTTCCTTTTTTCTATATATATTATATCATAATTTCTGTTGGGTAGCAAATTTATGATGAAGCTTAATTTTAGCTTCGACGCCCTACTTAAAGATGTGATCCAATAGTCTCAAAAACCGTTCCCAGCAGACAAAGCGCTTGTCCAACGAGAGGACTGCCTACTTCCGCCAAAGGATACAGTAAAAAAGTGCTTTTGCTCATACAGTCAGCCACTCTCCTAACAACTGCTCCGCAAAACCCTTTTACTATGGCAGATAGATTACGTATTTTACTTTTCATGATTTCTAATCTCCAATTTCTCAAATCCCATCTTAAGCAAAGCGTCGTCGGTATACACCTGCGAATTTTGTATATCGACAGAAAGATCGGGGCAGAAGTATACAAGACTTGCCGACTTGCTCAGTAGAACCATACTGTCGCAGTTAAAATACACATCTGCGCGATATAACCCCTCACCTGTTATAATCCACACATACGGACTCTTCGTAATAGTTCTCACCTTTTACTTCTCCCCTTTCTTTATATATATATTATATCATAAAACGTGTTCTACGTCAAATTTTCATTTTTGCGCCATTTGTGCCCAAATGGGTCGCGACGATTTGTATTAAGCGCATAACGCAGTTGATCATAAGACACTCCTAAAAGTTGCGCTGCCTGCCGCAAAGAAGTGAAACGATTAACCACTTCACCACTTTTTGGGTCATACTGCTCATAGCCAGACTTTAAACTATAATGATCCCAAGGCTCTGTTCCCGCATACTGGTAAAAACTACCATTTAACAATGAGCGGCGTTGAACCGCCAATTTCATATCTTTGGTACTAATACCAATATCAATTGCAGCGCTTCGTATATCGGGATAAGCCGCAATTAGCTGCCCTAATCCATCAAAACGTAAAACTGTTTTACTGCCATAAGTCATAATAAGCCTCCAAACAAGCGCGTTGCGCCTCGTTGATTTTGATAAAATAACCAAAAGCCTTACCCTCTTCTAATAAGGAACGTAAATCAGCTTTTCGCAAAGTGGCATAAATCGCATCCAAAAAAGTAAAAAGATTTCCATACTCAATAAAAGTATCTTCATCTTCTTTGCGTGCCAAAAACGTATATCCAAACCAAAGTTGGACATCATCAGCTACGGTTTTTCTGGTTGGGCGATTTTCCCGCTTTTGGTCAATAAGTTTGGTATCACGGAATAGTTCTTCGTTCAACCGCATATAGTTTTCCTTTCAAACTTCCATCGTTTGAGCAAGTTTACGGTCGATTAAGGCTCGATAATCCGCTATTTGGGCGTTTAAATCTGCTTGTCCATTATTAGCTTCTTGCGAACGTGAAGCAGGCGTTGAACCGCATCCTTCCATTAGGTGTCCTTCAAAAGGAAGCGGTAAATAATCTTTCTCTCAAATTTTGCCGCATACCTCGTTCTCATTAACCATACTGTCAACAATAGCGGCTGCGGCACCTTGAACTGTGTCATAAGCTTTGGGAAATATCCCCATTACTCACTCTGCAGCTTCCATCACCGTGGAAAACTCTTGTTCCCCATTACTACATCTATCTTGATAAGATACACTCATAAGTTTCTTTCCTCTTTTTATTTCATTTTGTTGCTGCCCCAATCAAGAAAGAAAGTTTTACCAAAAGTTGTATCTTTCAATCCGCGGGTGTTGTGGTTGTTAGCCAACCAAGTTGTATAATCCAAGCGACTGGTAAGTCCTGTTAAATTTTGCCAAGTTGAAAAAGCGGCTTCGGTAGACGGGAAAGACAAATATTTGTCAATCGTTCCCCGCATATCGATAAGAGCAAATGAACCGCCACTCCAATAAGCAGAACGATCCGTCTCAAACACTTCCTTTTGAGGAACCCAAGAAGCGGAAAAAGTGGTTAAAAGTTTTTCTTTCGAGCCGCCGTTAAGCCGCTTTTCCATCATCCTTGGAGTTTCAAAGTAGTGATAAAGTTGTTCGTTGCGAAACAAAGCATAAACCATAGGTTCAGTAAACTTGCCCATCACTTTTCCTTCTTCCCAAAGATGAAGCACATCAAGATAGGGAAGATTAAGACGCTTTGTGGTTTTTGCTGCATCGTTGGTAAACATAAGATCATCTGCTGCCGCAATAGCATCAAAAGTAGGCGAATCTGGCAAGTTGTATCCATAAAGAGGATTTAGTGTTTGCGCCTCCTCGATTTTATAATGAAGAAGTTCATTTGCTTCTTGTGGCTCAAGGTTCTTAGCAACTTCTGTAAAACGAAAGGCATCAAGCCCATAAAAACGTATATCAGCCGCTAAATCTCCATATCTTAGTTCTCCAAAATAATGAAGTATACCTTTTTTCGCAAGTTCATTTACCACATAATAACGTTTACCGTTGCGAGTGTTATAAAGTTCCCAAAGTCTAAGCATGTTCGTCGTTTACTCCTTCACCAACGATGAAAAAGAACTGCGACCAACTTCCATAATCAATGACCGCGACGTTTGGTTTATAAGAGATCCAACGCCAATAAAGACATCCATCATCTCCAATTTTTCCAACCATATTTGAGCGCTGATAGTCGCTAATCAATTTATTAGCTTCTTGAACCGTAGTAGCGGCTCCAAGCAAAACTCCTTTGGACGGATTCTCCCATTCGCTTCCCCAATATACCTTAAACATTTGTTTGTTCATTAGTTCCAACGCTCCTCTCGTGCCTCTTCGTGCTCATAGCGGGTTTTCCGCTTATTCCGACGTTCCGAAAAGCGTTCTGTCGCAACATCTTTCAGCACAATGAAATCATCCTTAGCAACTCGTTTTGCGGTTGAACGCGCACGAGGCTCATCATTCTCTTCTTCGTTAGGAAAACGTTCCCACTTGTTATCTTTCATATTTATTTACCTTAATCGCCTTATTTGTAATAATCCAATAGACCGTGGTTCCGCGGTCATTTTTAGAACTTCCTACCAAACCTGCCTTAATGAATTTACGAAGAACTGCACTGACAGAACTTGGTGAAATATCATAGTTAAATAAACGTTTGGCGTCCATCGAAAAACTTTTGCTCGACTGACAGTCATGATTTTTCATAACCATCCAAACCGCTTCTTCTTTGGTAGTAGGTTGTTTGTTCATGATTAATTTTCTCCTTCTTCATCATCCATCGATACGTTTACTGGCAATTTCCGCAATCCCTCATGATAACGGTCGATAAACATATTTCGGATAGCGCGCTCTCCATATTTAGTTGTGCGACCTACATATTCTGCCAGTACATCTGCGAACCGCTCACAGTTAATAGTTTCACACGAGCAATCTTCACAATCGCCGCAACAAGTAAATACATCACCAATTAGGGTCTGCGGTTTAATACCTGTTGTGCGACAAAATTCTTGGAGTGTCATCTTCTTACTATACATGAACCAATCTCCTTTCTTTCTTTATCTTACATATATATTATATCAAAAAACGCGGTAAAAATCAAATTTTTGTTTGATCTTCAACCGCGTTCGATATTAAATTTTAGGAGCGTGGTTCATCGTCATTTCCACCAATAACTTGGTTGAACAGATGACATAATTTAATATAGATGCTCACCGACAGTGGAAATGCGAGAAATCCAACTGCGGCTGCCGCAAACAAAATTAATGCGTTCATCTTAATTATTCTTCCTCCGTATAATGATACGTTGATATAGGCGTTTTCCCGCAAGTGTTGGTTTAATACTGTCAACTACTTCAAATTGCGCAGGATTCCATTTAGTTAGAAACGTAATAGGAACACCCATAAGCCCATCATAATCTACTGGTATTGCCGCAACTCGTCCTACTTCTATTGCGTTATAAGTATCATAAGACTTATTAATGAGTGGATCATAGTTAACCTTAAGAGGGATAAAAGGTTTGTCGTTGACATCAAGGTTGGTCAACCAACACATATTTCCCAATGAACACCAAACTCCTTCGCTATCTATACCGTAGCGTGTTTTCCGCGGTTCTGTGTTCTCTGGGACGTTAAAACGCGCATCTCCATAAGTATAACCTATTCGTAAATTATTTTCCTTAAGCGCTGAAAATGCTTCCTTATAGGTCAACATATTTTGGTTGCCCAACAATAAGAACCGCTTTTGCTTTTCCCAAAGAAGAGCCAAAACCTCTCGAAATGCGGAAAAAGGTGGATTAGTAATAATCACATCGTAGTACTTCAGTTCTGCCGCAACCGCCTGTCCAAATAATGAGCCATCATCGGAAAGAGATGCTTCAATCGGTATATGATTTAGCGGAAAACGATAGATTCTACCCGTTCCATTTGGTTCATACAAAATTCCCGCTATTTCTGGTATCTTCCATTCCTCCTGAACTGATTGAAGAACGCGGATGAAAGCGCTATTTGGAGTATCATTAGCGGGACAAAGTATTGTTTTGCCGCGTAGTTGCTCCTTATAATGGATTAGTTCGGCGCGAACTACGCTCTCTCGCGTATACCATTCGTCGTTGGGATTACCTTTGCGTTTATTTAGTGCTTCGTTCCCCATACTCTCCTCCCGCAATTTGGACAATAAGCTGGCTTAAACAGCAACCAAGCAGTTTCTTCGTCTCCTTCAATTACTTGGATCGTTGTAGTAAGGTGTATATCGCAGTTGGGGCAAATGAAAGCAACAGCTGGGTTAGCAGGCTTCTCTGTCATCCTCTTGAATTGTGCTTGCCGTCGCTTAGCAGGATAAAAAGAACAGTTCTCCTTTAATCCAAGACAATCACACAAATCTGTCTCCTTAGTGCCAATACAACGACCTCCATCAACATTAAGGTAGCAGTCGCACACGTTATTCTCGTCCGTCCAAATTATCTTCGTTGCTTCCATCTTCGTCCTCCCAATATTCCTCAATCATGTGGTAGGATCCACTCCACTGGTTGGCAGCATCCATGAAGCGGTTTTCCGCCTCCCAATCTTCTTCCCAATTATACTTCTTCATCATCACTGTTCCTCCAAGCTTCTCCTCGCGCAATGTTGAGTTGCGCGGCGATACGTTTTGCTGCCTTTTCGTTGCTCGTCCAGCAATACACTCCACCGCTGGTTAAACTTGTAATAGGGATAAGCGTCCAATCCTCATACACTCCATTATGATCGTCCCACTCCCAAACAAGAGGCATAGGCTTTCCATCGATAAGCTCTGTTCGCGCATAAGGAACGGTGAGAGTTGTAAATCCCGCATAACAAACAACTGCTGTAATAGTTGGGAGTTCACGCAGAGCATTTTGTACCTTAATTTCATTAGGCAAGGAAGTATAACACTTTACTTTTGTTAATTTTTTATTTTTCATCTTTGGTTTCCTTTCTACCTCAGTTTTCCCGCAACGGGGTGCCGCACCAAGGGCAATAGTTGAAATAGCGGGAAATAGGCTTAGAACAATAATCACATACAAGGCGTTCAACCGCCTTTTTGTTTTCTTCCATAAAACGGTTCCTCCTTTAAATTAGCACTTCCACTACATCTCCATGCTGATAGCCCATACTTCAAAGATCGAACACCAGTAAGCGCTCAAACCAGTAGGAACAATCCATATTTACTGTATAGGATCATGCTTGACCATAGACCAGCCCATATTTCTTCATTAGAGCGTCGTAAGCCGCTACTCCTTCGTTCCGCGAGAGATCAAAATGAGGAAGAGCAAACAAATATACACTATTCATCTTTTTCATCATTGTCATTACCATTGCGCGCCAATCCCTTAAGATCTATCCACACTTCTGAACCTTCCTCACAACCAGATGCTTTAAGCCGCTCATCCAATTCATCCGAAATTCCCCACGGGAACTTAAAAGCGCAAGCACCGCTTCCGTTCATAGCAATGACCAGCGCTAATTTTACGCAAACATCTTCTCCATCGAGAAGGGCACTTCCACTAACATGATCGGGATTAGTGCGAATAAGCGGTTGAACCGCCTTGTTTTGTTTATCCATCTTCCTTCTCCTTGCTGAAACATTATTGCTCTTTGCTTCTCGTCCTTACGCCCACTTCTACCAGCTAAGCGGCTACAAGCTATCGTTTCTTCATCTTTTCTACTATAATTATAACATAAATCGTGTTCTTTTTCAAGTTTTTGTTAAAGCTTTCGCAAATTACAAAAGCCGCCAGTCATGTTGGGCTTGGGTAGTTGACACATCGGCGCCAAGGTTTCTCATAAGTTGATCGGTGGAGTTCGTATAAATTTGATCAGTAATAATTTCATTTCCATTCCCATCCACTGTCATCGTTAAATACTTATTTAAGGAAGGTTGTATTTCAACTGCTTTTGTTCTCGTTCCCGCTCCTTCAAGGTGCTTAATTAAGTGCTGAATATACCAAACTGCCTTATTTAGATCCTCCACTCCGTTTTTGCGCTTCCACCGCCACAGATATTTCAGCGCATTTCCTGTATCAAACGCTTCTACTCCCTTCAGTTCAGCGGTTGCTGCCGCAATTGCGTCAATAGCTTCAATCGAGCCGCTGTAGTGGGAGGGATGATCTACCATAGAAGGTTTATCAAGTTTAACATCTAAGGTTGCCATATTTTTTCCTCCTTTCTTTCTTATATTATAATTATAACATAATTTGCAGTCAACGTCAAATTTTGTTCCTTCCGAAAGTTGGAAGAAGCAAAACCTTCTTCGTAGAACTCCAATAGCGGTTTAATATGTATACTCCTTCTTCCGCTTCTTGGAAGTTCCCATGAGCAACGTAGAGAGGAGGAAAAGGAAAAAAACTTTCTTATCCTTCTTGGCTTGGCTTCACACAATTTCGGCGGTATCCAAAATTTGATTTTCTTCTGGCATCCATCTGTAATTACTTATAGATCTTTAGCAAGCAACATTTGCCTGGGCACCGTGTTTTTTATGCGGAAGGAGCTTTAGCTCCTTCCAGCCCCCCGCTGGCGGGGGGGATGGGGGGGTGGTAGATTAGCTGAGCGTAGCGAAGCTAATCGTCCCCGCTGAGCGTAGCGAAGCATCCTTTTCTTCCTGAACGAAAATTGTGGTCGATTGGGCTTTTTGGAGCTTTTGAACCTTTTGCTATCCTCAAAATTACGTTGCTTGGGAAAATTACGGGGCTACGATGCTCATATGCTTAATCCATGCTGCGCTCCGCTTGCTTCGCAAGCGACGCTTAGCGTATTTTTGTTTTGGATCGAAAATTTCGTTCAACCGAGCTTTTCGATGTCAAGTTTTCGATCCACCGAAATTTTTGTTGCTTAAAGTAAGCTCTGTCAAGTTTTGGATGCTCGGGAAAGTTGTGTTGAGCTTTGGAAAATTGCGCGAAGCTAAACCTTTCGATGTCAAGTTTGCGATGAAGAGAAAATTATGCGAAGCTTAGCGTCCATGTTTTGGATGATAGGCTACTTTTCCGCGGTATATCTTACCAAAGTATATTTTTTTGTGGTATATTTTTCTACGGTATACCTTACCACGGTATACCTTACCACGGTAGCTTTCATAACTTTTGCGCTTTCGTAAATTTGACTTTTTACCAAAACTATGATATACTATAGGTAGAAAAAGGAAAAAGCTACTTTTCCACGGTATACCTTTGGAAAATATACTTTTCTATGGTAGCTTTTAAGCTACTTTTCTATGGTATACTTTGCCACGGTAGCCTCAAATTTACGCTCATTTTGAAGCTACTTTCTCATGGTATACTCTGCGAAAATATACTTTTCTACGGTATACTTTGTAAAGGTATACCTTGCTACGGTATACTTTATGGAAGTAGCTTTTTCCGCTTACTTTAAAACTTAGGAGGACAAAATTCATGTCTACAAATTTACAATCTATCCTCTGCTCTGTGCTTTCTTCTACCACTTATAACTGAACAGAGAAATGTTTGATCTTTGCTTGTTTGGCAGAAGGAATTAACGATCCTTCATCTCTTACACCTTCTTCTGTTCAACCCTTTAATTTTTCACGTTCTTTTATTACCTCGAAGCGTGGAAATTTACCTTGGGAGGAGATCAAAGGTTGGCTAAAAGAATTTGATAACGAAAAAAATCAATCTGTTGCTTTAGCTTCTCAACCGCTTTCGGTTGTTAATCCTTCCCTTTACCAAACTTGCTTGGACGAATTGGAGGGCGTTCTTTGTGATAAGGTTCGTGATGAAAAGATTACCAAGAAGGATTGTGATTTTCTCTTTGGAACTCCTTCAACGACGGAAAAGAAGAAAGCGGTTGCGGCTTATCGAGCTTGGGTTGAAAGTGTTATCCGTCCTATTGAGAACTTTGAAAAGATGAAAGAAGCATTTGCTAATCCTGCTTATAAACAAATCATTGTTCAGGGAATTTGGACAAAAGTTGAATGTCCGCTTTTCTGGAACGAAGAAGAGAACGTGCCGCAACCTAAACTTTCTCCTTTGCTTGAACGCGATCCTGCTTCTTGAATAAGTGCTTTAGAAGAACTTGAAAATTGTGCAGAAAGTAGTTTGTCGAGCGCAGAAGATTGCGGTTTTTCAAGTCCAAATCCCTCGATCAAAGAACTTACTGCGGCACGAAATGCTTACTTAAATTGGGTCAAGAAGAACCTTTATCCAGCAACAAGCAAAGAAGAAATGGATAAAAACGTTCGAGCCGCAGATATTAAGTTCGTTCAACGGGGTCTTTGGGGAGAAGTGAAAGGAATCCTTAAACCTGAACCTCGTTTAATTTAAGGCAAAATTTTCCAGCTTTTCCAATTTGCGGTTCCCTTTGCTTAATCAAAGAAGCGGGTTGTGGCACTTAATCCATTTCCCGCTTCCCGTTTTCTACCAAGGCAGTTCGTTCTCTTCCACTTCACCGTGGACAACTACTCTTTTTCTACCTTGTTCATCCATCCACCGCTCCCGCGCTTCCTTCCAACCTTCTTCGTTCTGCTCCACGTCGCCTATCCAACATCTTCCATGTTTATCGTTGAACGGACAATGATCACAACTCATCCTTCTGCGCAGTTCATCACACAGGTCGAAATCTCCCGCTTCTTTTGCTTCCTCCATGGCAACGTCAAGAGCCGCGATTCCAAGGATTTCATTGAGCACCTCGAGCGCTTCCTCGGTTCCTTCTTTTACTTCTTCGTTGGCAGTTGCGCCTTCCCAACGTAGCAGATCCTTCACCCACAACAACTGATCCTGTGCCGCAACGAGGGCAAGCAAAATATCCTTTTCCTTCGTTCTCATCTTTGTCCCGCTCCCTTAAAACACTGCTGTATCGTTGTGCGGCTCTTCCCAATCAATAATGGTCATTTTTTCACACGCCTTTACGCGATAACCCAACTGCTGCAACCACTTCTCAATTCGCTCCCGCAAACTTATACTTGCTCCTTCATCCCAGTAAGCGATGTAGCTGCTGTTGCCCAATTTGGAAGCGTGACGAATGCGCTTCATCAGGGTTTTCTTTGTCCACCGAAGATTTTCTTCCTCGCTTTTCTCCTCGACGCGGCGAACGCGCTTTCTTGCTTCCGTTGCTCTTATTTCTCTCATTTTTCTTCCCTCCAACTGATAGCTATAAATCCTGCTACCAAATCATCATCCACCGTAATCGTGAACCCGCGTTTTCTCATACGTTCAACGAAGTGGTCGCGCAGTTTCCTATCTACCAATGGCGTCCACCGAATAGCGGTTTGACAGGTTTTGGGTGTACCCACCACATAACGCCGCAAAACCTTAATTTTTGCCAGTGTGAATTTTTCCAACGTGCGCGCATAACGGTGGTCGATGATCCAGTTCTTCATCTTTTTGAACATTATCTCTGCTGCTCTCCTTTCCAATATACATACAGCGGGTCGCCAAATCTCCTTGCTCCCACGAAGAATCCCGCGTTCTTTAACTCTTTGACAACGTCTGCTTGCTGCTGCTCGGTCAGCACTTCCCACATCTCATCATTCTCATCGAAAGATACGGACATTCTGCCCGCGCTGGCGCAATCCCTAATCGTGTTCACAAGGTAAACATCGAATTTCGCTCTGTTATCTTCCTGCGCTTCCTTGGCAACATTATACATACTGGTAGCTTTGATAGTAATCATAGTTTTTGTTTTCTTTCCTTTTCTTTTTCTACTATAATTATAGCATAATTTGCGGAAAAAATCAAAATTTTGTGCGGGTTTGGATTAGTTTTTAAGGAAAATTTTGGAGTTTTTAGAAAATTTTGGCAGAAAACGCTGCTGATTGGAGTAGCTTTTAGGGAGCGGTTGATTGAGCTACGTTGCTTGCTAAAGTAGTCTGCTGCCCGCGGCGGTACCTCTTGTAATCTACCTTCCTGCTGCTGGAGGGGACATTAAGGGTAGTCTGTTCCTGCTGCTGCTTGAGTATGTAGTCTGGGAGGTGTTGCTTGCGGCGTTCATGTAGTCTCCTGCTGCTGCGTTTTTCGCTTCTCGATCATAGGCATCAGCGATGTAGGTAGTCTGGTTTGCTTCCTGCTGCTTTTGTCAAATCTTTACTTGGATGGTAAAATCTGGGAGCGGCGCGTGTTGTGTAGTCTGCAAGGCAAAATGTAGTCTGGTGAATATGTAGTCTGGCAAACTAAAATAAGGTAGAAAAATAAAATGTCAAGGGGTGTGTAGTCTGTATTCATGGGATTTGGATATGTAGTCTGGCGCACAAAAAAAGAAGCGGGAAATCCGCTTCTTCCTATTTTTCACTTATCACTCGTTATCCTCCGCTCCCACGATTTCCCGTAACTCGCGCTCTCTCTGGACACGCTCTTCCTCGGCTTTCTTCCGCTTCTCTTCTTCCTCGCGGAGGCGATAGCACCCCTTGATTACACCTTCAATGTAGGCAGGGTCAACACGGAAATAGCGCTCTTCCGTTCCATCCCACACATACAGACCGCGGTTATCACCGATACCGACCCACTTGCTGCCCGCTTCCTCGCACGCTTCCTTGAACATATCTGTCGCGATCTCGCTCTTCAACAGAACGATCGTTGCCATTTCAAGGTTAGTGGTGGGGTTGCCTTTGCCGTCCATCATTTCAACATGATTCATGAACATCTTTTCATGACGCTCGCAGGCAGTTTGATCATCGAACACAACTCCATCAACACTGATAAATCTCATAATTTTTTCTCCTTTGTAATTTTGTTTTCTTTGGGAACTTTATCTTACATACATATTATAGCATATTTTTGGGGGAGTGTCAATAGAAGTGTAGTCTGTATCAGACTACCTTAGGAAACTGTTGGAAAAGGCGGTTTCCCGCCTTTCCATTTTATCTTGTCAAAGTGATTTTTCCGTTCCGCTCGTATTTTTTTGTGTATCGGTAGGTTGTGAACTCCTCTCCTTTATATCCGATACTCAACTCTTTTTCAACAATCCTCGGCACGCTTCCCGTCTTATAGTTGGTTGCCCACTCTGCCCCGCTTTCAATACAAGCCCGCAAAATTTCTGTTTCAATACGGCTGTCAGAAAGTGCAGTGTGTTCTTCTGTAAAATCGTAGTCCTCGCTGATATAGCGGAACAGCACCTCGGCGGTAGTAGAATAGTTGCCCGCTTCGGTAAAATACTGATTATCCTCGCAAAATTTTTTGAAAGTATCGTCAATCATGAACGCTTGAACATAACCGCGAATATCAAAAATCGGAACATTATCAAAGGGGTTTTGCGTTCTGAACCAATCGCAATTATAATGGAAAACCCCATCGTCAAAAGGACTGTTGTAAGCATAGGCGGCAACCACTTCAAACGCGCGAAAATCGCGGATCATCTGTTGCATGATATATCCCCACTTTTCGAGAATGACCTCGCGCTTTCTCATACGCTCCACATAAAGCGGGCGCTTGTCAGCATAGTAAGCGCTTTGGAACAGTTGAAGGTTGTGCCAAGTCTGTTGGCAACAATACTCGCGTTCCAGAAGTGTTTCCCATGTATCGCCGTTTACTATACGATACCCAACATTATAGCAAAACGGCTTTTTCAGGTCTGTTGTTTCGGTGTCAAATACTACAAAATTCATTTTTCCCTCTTTCCCAACCGCGCTGTATAGTCGCGCCTCACTTGATGTATATAGTATAGCACATTTTTTCGTATTTGTCAAGAGGAAATTGCAATTTTATTTGTAAACGATTTATGAACGCGGGCGGGTGAAGGTAGTGTAGTCTGTACCAGACTACGCAGGAAAAGGAGAGGATTTAATCATCCTCTCCGTTCCAAAGGTCATTTTCTTGGTCGCTCCAGTCGGTATCTTCATCCGCTCCACCGACAGAATCGGAAATATCGACCCAATCGTTATAAATATGAATATCGTCAACTTCTTTTGGGTCTTTAGCGTTGAACTCTTTTCCGCAACACGCGCAAACAACTTTGTTATTGTCGGTGTTATAAAAGCCTTGAAGTCGCTGACCTTCAGGTTTCAAAAGGAAATTACACATTTTTAACATAATTCTTTCTCCTTAAGCAAGAAGCGCTTTCAACCGCTTCAAAATTTCTTTTTCGTCATAGGCAATGCCATTCCATGCTTTGCGGTGGCGCTCTTCATCATCAAACAGGATAGATGGCTCATTTACTACCGACACCTTGGGGGTATCATAGTCAATGATAAAAATTTCATCCCACTTTACCGAGGGCAGGTGCTGCTTTAACCATTTTTGCTTTGCAACCGCAATTCTCTTTTTGTAGGCTTCCGACCCTCCTTTGCTTGTGCAGGACACCACGGCAAGCCGATAACCGCGCGCCTGAAGTTTGTGAACGGTGCGGGCAAAGACAGAAAGATTAACAAGCGGCTTTGCGCGTTCATAGGGGTCAGTTTTTTCGGCAAGCAGGTCGGCAAGCCAACCCTTGACCCCGTAGAGGTCGGCAAGCGTGCCGTCCATATCAAAAGCAATTATCATTTTTGATTATTTCCTTTCTTTTTGGTATACCCTATTATACCATATCCTCCGAGATAAGTCAAGAGGTGTGTAGTCTGTATCAGACTACTGTGTTATAACAAAAGAGAGGGAGGTGCCCTCTCATTTTATTACTGAATAAATGCGCCTTTAATACGGAAGATTTGCGGCAATCGTAGCAATGGTGCAACGCGGAATCGGGTCTGACCAATATCCTTCGCGCTCGTTCCATATAGATACACCTTCATCGACATATCCATCTTTAGCGCTATTCATCCAACGGCGCCAGTCCTCGCGGAACTTATCGAAATCATCAATACCTTTTGAGTTTGTGATACATATAAAGCAACATTCATTCAAATCGGCAGTAATCTCTCCCGATTTGTCATACATAGTGAACGCGCCACTTTCCGCGTCGTTATAGAGCGCCTCGAGTGGATAAGTAAATATATCTCCGTGTCTTGACCGATAGATTGCTTCCATTTGCTATACCTTCTTTCTTCTTTTGGTAGTTATATTATATCACAGAACGCGGGAAAAAACAATAAGGGTGTAGTCTATATCAGACTACGCAGTTGGGAGATTATCTCTCCCTTTTACCCACGATACCAACAGACCATTTAGACATGATGTGTATTTGTTCGGGTTCATCAAACCAACGAACATACACAAGTTCTTTATCTTTGGGACTATCTTCGACAAGAACGCCGCGTTTCTTTAATCTCCCGTTAAATACTTCCATCCCTTTTTTCATATCTAATGCCCAAAAAGTTTCTTTTGGCGGTTGATAAATATAGTTTTCCATGATTTTAGTCCTTTCTATCATATAAGAATCCGTAAATCCACAAACCTATATATATAATAACAAACAGTCCAAACAGAATCCCTTTAACTATATTTGGCATAGTGTTTACCTCTCTTTCTGATACTATTATACTACAAAACCCATTCAAAATCAATAGACACGTAGTCTGTATCAGACTACATAGACAAGAGGGTTGGGAGGGCTTAGCCCTCCGTCTCCTTTTCCAGTTCTTCCGCACGGGCTTTCTTTGCTTCAAGCAAAGCGGCTTTCCGTTTGTCGGCTTCGGCTTTCTTCCGCTTCCGTTCGGCTTCATCCCGCGCGATTTTCGCGGCTTTTTTGGCTTCCTTTTCGCGCTTCTCGCGTTCGGCGATAACGAGGTTTTCCTGATACATTTCCTCGGCAAGCTCTGCATTGTTTTCAAGTCCGAGGATTTTTACATCCAGCGAAACAGTGATTGCCCCGCTCCCTTCTTCGTTGGTGACCTGATTGGCAATTGTCGGGTTTGCAATTTCAATCAAAACCCCTGTCGTGCGATCGCCGTCCGAATGGTAAATGTAGGGATAGGCTTCCTTAAGGTCGGCAAACAGTGCCGCGAGGATTTCCTGTTTCAGCGCGTTCCGTTGGGTTTGCTGAACCTGTTCGCCCTTCCCGCCGTTGGTGACGAGGAATTTCCGCTCCTCGACTTCTTTCATGAGTTTGGTAAAGTTTTCCATGATTAACTTCTTCCTTTCTTCTTTGGTAGTTATATTATATCACATTTCCAACCGAATTTCAAGGGGTGTGTAGTCTACATCAGACTACACGGTGGGGGTTGGTGGGGAGATTTCTCTCCCCACTTTTTTATCAACCGAAAATCTGCGGGACAACCTCGTCCTCGACTGCTTCGGCTTTCTTCTCTGCCTTCTTCCGCTCGCGCTTAATCATCGGGTCGGTGATGTTCAGCGTGAGGTCAAGGTGAGCATAGACCGTTTCATTGGTCTTTTTGTCGATTGCAACAGGGAACGAGATACCGCCGTTTGCGTTCTTCTCCGCGGACAGGTCAGCCTCGTTCAGCGCGGCAAGCACCTTGTCCAGAATCTGCGGCTTGATACCATTCCGAATTTTGACCGATACATTGTCCTTTTCGTTGATGAAAGAAATGGTGTTGAGTGTCATGGTAAATACCTCCAAAAAAAATTTTTTATAGTCAGTGGGTTCTTCCCTACTGCTCTTATATTATACCACATTTTCAGTGGTTTGTCAAGGGGTTTTGAAAAAGTTTTTCAAAAAATTTTTCGGTTCGTGGGCTTCAACCTATCTGTTTTCCGTGCGCAATCGGTTTCTGTTGGTTGTTTGCTGTCTCCGCCCCTTGACGATGTTCTCAAGAGAAGCCCGACCGCGCTCTGTTTGTTATCCGTTCGCGCGTTTGGTATCCTCGGTTGCGGTGTTCGTTCTCTTGATTACAGATATATTATATCATATTTCCTGCAAGAAGTCAACAGTGGTGTAGTCTGTATCAGACTACTTATCTGCTTAGGTTGGAGAAGCGGATAAACCGCTTCTCCGTACTTTTGTTTAATCTTCCTGTTCGGGCAACTCTCCATCATCATCCAGATCCGCGAGACTGTTTTCGCAAGTATCGCGGTCGGCACATTCATCGCAGAAGAAATCGCAGTCATCATTTCCATCATCCTGAACCTCATCCTCATCGAACAGATTCCAGTCATCGTTTACATAGTCGTTAGAGGAGCAGTCGTTGTGGTGATACTCATAGCGGGAACTGGAGTGCCGTGCGGCAAGGTAGTGGATGACTGCCTTGTTCTTGGAGTGGTCGGCGGGAACAAAAACATCAATGTGCCGTGTCCAGACTTTTCCGGTTTCGGTGAAAGCCTTTACATCATATCCACCCGGCACTTTGATAACAAGAGGATTGGTCAACCGCGACCCATAAACCCCTGCCTGATAGGTCATTGTCCGAAATGCGTCTCCTGCTGCTGCTTCGAGATTGTTGTAGCACACACCGTTGGACACAACTTTGTAAACATAGTTCTTCTTCTTCATGATAAATCCTTTCTGTAGGGCTTTGCCCTCTGTAAAGTTTTTATTCAGTCGGTTGCTTTCGCTCCGTTTCTGTATATATATTATATCACATTTTCTTCTGTTTGTCAAGGGGTTTGAGAAAATTTTTTTGAAGTTTTTTTCGGTAGGGTCGGTGAACTTCTAACGCCCTTGTCCGATTCTCTCCCCTCTTGACAATATTATTATACCACAGAACGCGGCGAAAAGCAATAGGCAAGTAGTCTGTATCAGACTACATCTTATCCAAGGGGAGGAAATCTCCTCCCCAACACATAATCTTAATGTTTAATGCGGTCAACCAAATCCTCTCCGCAATATTTCAGAACCGCGGCAATATCAACACAATTTTCACTTTCCTGTGCCTTACGGATTTTTTCTTCCAACGGATGATTTTTCCGCCACTCTTTGGCAATATCATTTTGTTCAAGTTCGGACTGTTCCCAAACCAAATTTTCCGTATAAAACCCCGAACTTTTCGCCACCTCAAACAATGATGAAATATCAAGCGCCGCATTTCCTCCGAATGTCCACGCAAACGCGCAAAAAATAATCAGACCGAATCCGAACAGGATATAATACCATCTGTTATTTGAAGCGGCAAGCACAACAATCCCGCCTATGGCAAAGAGAATGCCAAGGATAAGACCGAATGTTTCTTTTAATCGAAAAGTTCTATACTTTTTCCGTTCATCTTCTGTCATAGAACGCTTTGCGGTTTCTGTCCTTTCAACTTCAAAAGCATTTTTGGAATCGTTAAAAACATGATATTCAAAGCTTCTTGTAATTTTGGGGTATTTCATTTTTCTTTACCTCTCTTTCATTTGTATCTATATTATATCATATTATCGTCTGTTTGTCAATAAACAAGTAGTCTGATTCAGACTACCATATGGGAGTGGTGATTACCACCACTCTTTGAGTGATATGCACATAAGTACGATTATTGTAATGAAGATTGCTAACAGTACAATACCTACAGTTATCATTTTATGATTTCTCTCTTTCTTATACTTACTGACGGCAAACCTCCAATACCCATGCATCATCGGCTATTTTTCCATGGTTGATTATCATATACCCCAAAAAGGATAACTCTTTGAGAACACTCTTGAAATTTGTTTCATCACAAACAACTTCTTTTTCACCAAAGAAAATGTAATTCATTTTATCTAACCTCTTTTCTTATTTCTGTAAAATAAGTATAACATAAATTTTGGTAAAAGTCAAATTTATGCTCAACTTTATTTTACGATATTATTATATCATACTTTGAAACAAAAATCAATAGTAAAGTAGTCTGCATCAGACTACCTAAGGGAGCGGTTGATGATTAGTCCATCAACCCAAGAGAGAGTTTTACAGCCAGATCTATTTTATCCCGCAAAACCGCTGACTGAATTTTCCCATACTTTTTCTTTGCTCTGCGTTTGTCCAGTGTCATAATTTGTTCACAAAGGACTGTGCTTGAATCTCGAAGTCCAGCTGCTGCTGCTTCATCTTTGCCTACTACAATATGTGTAGGGACAGAGTGTTTTGTGGTTGCGGTTGTCATAGGAATCGCAATCACTGTTGGCGCGTAGTAGTTTCCTACATCGTTTTGCACGATATAGCAGGGTCGCAATCCTTTTTGTTCGCTTCCAATAGCGGGCGAAAGGTCAAACAACCAGACATCCCCACGGTTAAAAAGTTGTTCATTCTTTTTCATTTTTATGTATCCTTCCTTTCGTTTGTTTCTGTATATATTATAGCACAAAAACCGCAGTCTGTCAATCCTCAAGTAGTCTGTGTCAGACTACACAATGAAGAGGAAGCGGTCAAACCGCTTCTTCCTGCTGCTTCTTTTTAACCTCGAATGCGGCGGCATCACAGAACAACGCGCCCCGATAGGTAATTGTATAACCTTCTTCTTTCAGTTGATCAAGCACCTGTTGGAACAGAAGATCATCACCGCACACCGCCTCATAGTCCCCAAAAAATATGTAAAGCATTTTGTTTACCTCTCTTTCTTCTTTCTGTATATATTATACCATAAAATTATTTGTTTGTCAACTTTCAAGTAGTCTGTATCAGACTACATCATCACATACCAAAAAAGAGGAGATAAACTCCTCTCTTTTATTCCTCATAATACGATATCCGGTCGGCGTAAAATTGAGTATCGAAAAGGTCATTGAAATCCTTGTAATTAGAAGCAATCAGCATGGACTGCTAATCATCGCCATACATATCCTTGAGTGACCGCCATGCGTTGAGGACTTCATCAAATACCGGAGTTACATCCCCCGTTACGCGCCATCTGTCAATCCACCCATGAATCGCGGCTTCCCATGTTGGGGCAGTGATTGCGTCGCTGTCGTCATCGTAGATAATCCAAATTTGTTTTACTTTCATTTGTTTCTACCACCTTTTCTTTATCTTACATACACATTATATCATAGAACTTTTTATTTGTCAATCCTTGTGTAGTCTACATCAGACTACATCCAACCCCTTTCGGGGTCAGAACTCATCAAGTCCACTATCTTCAGCGGCTTGCTCGTCCAGAATACCCATAAACTGGCAGTGCTTGCCGAACTCACGGGTCGCAATTTTTCTTGCTTCTATGAGGTTGTTTGCACCTACAAGGAAGGTTTCGCCTTCAGTCATTTCAACAAACAAATAATGTTTCATCATCTTGCCTCCTTAACATATACATCAGCATCTTTATAAAAATAGTGCGTGCTGCTGTCGCGCAGGGCGATAGAGTGAACAAAACTGGTATAGGGCAGGTTGGTTCTGACATAAACCTCGCCGTATTTATCAGCGAAAATTTCTCCATCCTTCAGGTCGCAAGCGCGGATTTTATGAGCAAACTTTTCTTTCATGGTATGTAATACCTTCCTTTCGTTTCTTTCTGTATATATTATACCACACAGAGGAACAAAAGTCAATACTTATGTAGTCTGTATCAGACTACACGCTGGAAGGTTTGGTGCTTAACACCAAACCAATCCTTTGTCTCTCCATCGCAGTATGCTTTGTTGTGCGTGCTCCCTTCCTACTTCAAGTGCACGCTTCAAAGTAGATTCGCGATGGCTTTTGTCGATATAATAGATGCCGTTGCTGAACCATACACCGCAATTTCCACCGTAGCGTTTTACCGCTTTTCTTGCTTCTTCAGGGGTTGTTGTTTCTACCCCTTCGGTTGCTACATGATAGCCTGTGCAGAATTCTACCCGTTTGCCGTTTTTGAGGGTCAAGCCGTCATTGTCTTTGAGGTTGCGAAGGGTGCGAACATTGATCATATTATGTATACCTCACTTTCTTTTTGTATCTATATTATACCATACTTTAACCAAGAAGTCAATACTTGTGTAGTCTGTATCAGACTACCTAATCAAAAAGGCGGTTTCCCGCCTTATCCGTCAACCTTCACTTCATCAATCCAGAATTTGAAGTTATTATTTTCCAACAACGCGCGGGATTCTTCTTCACTTTTCGCAACAAAAACTTCCTTCCAGTTTTTACCAAAAATATCCTCAATATTTTTCGTTTTGGAAAGGAAGAAATTTTGGTTGTTTACTACAAGCATACGGGAAGGAAAGCGTTCATCCCTAATCAAAGAGCGCACCGCGCATTTATAGGAAGTATACACTCCAAAAATTTCATCCGATAAAGCATCACGAACAACAATAACTTTCATTTTATGTATCCTCTCTTTCTTTCTGTATCTATATTATATCACAAAATCTTTATACTGTCAACTGCGAGGTAGTCTGTATCAGACTACATAAGGCGTGGAACTTACTTCCCCTTGCTGCTGCTTTTATATTTTCTTTCCAAAAAGTTCATCACCTTCCGCGACGCGGAAACCAATACCAGATCGTTGCCTTTTCTTGCTGCTGCGTAATAGTGTTCCAAGAAGGGCTTTTCCTCCTCAAATACTAACACTTCGCGCGTGTCCTCTACTTCTATTATGTAGCCCATGCTTTACCTCCTCCGCGGTTTCCCGCTTTCTGTATATATTATACCACTTTTTGTCCCAAATATCAAGGGTCAGGTAGTCTGAACCAGACTACATAATCTATCACATCCGCACCAGACTACACATTTTTACACGCACAAAAAAAGAGGGGCTTAGCCCCTCCAGTTGGTTTGTTTTGTTCCTTCGGTTTCCATGATACCCATTTCACAGGTTGTCACGCTCATGATTTTGAAGGTTGCGCCCTCTGCAAACCTTTTGTTTACATACAACATTAAATCCCGTTCGTTGTTGTAGGTTGTAAATTCAAATTTGCCCGTTTTGTTTTGTTTGCCGATAGTAAAAATCATTTTTTCCACCCTCCTTCCAGTCTATCCATTTCTTCTTTTGTCAGTTTTTTCCAGTCGGTCGGTCGGTTGCCGTCCGCTGTAAACCAGTGTTTGCGTATACTGTTCATGCTCCAATTGTGACAGATAAAACACTCTCCGGTGCGTGTGTTGTAGTAGCCTTTGCGGTTATCCATGTTCTTTTTTCCTTTCTTTTGTGTGGGAGCGGTTGCCCGCTCCCTGGTTTGTTGTTCACCCTAACAATTCAATGTAAAGGTCTTTTCCGTCAACCCATACGCGGTTAAGTCTAAAACCCGCCGCTTTACATTTCAGGTCATTTTGTGCGGCGTCAAAGACTTTTTCAGGGTTGCCGTAGTAGGTGCGGGAAATGAAGAAAACCTCTCCCGTTTCCCTGTCTGATACATCATACCCTGCAAGGTGTAAACCCTCGCTTAATTCGTCATCGTATGCGCGGGTTGAAAAGTGAAAAATAGGCTTATTCATAAAATTTTACCTCCTCGATAATGAAAAATAGGTTTTCGGTTGTAGGGGTCATAAGGCTACCCCATTTTAACTTTTCCGCGCGGTTTGTTGCTATTGTTTGTATGCGTTTTACCGCGCTTTTGTAGGTTTTGGTAGCGAAGGGCGCTATTTCACGCCCCTGCTTGTCATGCGCTTTTACTATGTAAATCATTCTTCCCTCCGTTCGGGGAGCGGTTGCCCGCTCCCCTTGCTTATTTTACATACCCAACAAGTCCATAATTTTGTAGCAGTCCTCCACATATTCGTCAGGCACATAATCAATATACGATTCGTTATACTTGAAACGCCCCTGACTGTTTACAAGGTTTACCGCCTCCTCCTTCGGTATAAAGTAGATTCCCTGCCCGTTGATAAGGAGGACATCGGCTTTTCCCGTGTATGGAGTGTTGCAGGAGGTCGGACTCAGGCAGGCTTTATATTCAGCCTTTACACCCCTGAACAGGTGATCATACTGTTTACCTGCTCTTGCTTTTCTCAGGTTTATCCGCCCCGTGCGGATATGGAAAATAATTTGCTCCGCAACAGTGCCGATATTGACAAACTCAAAATCACGATCCTTCGTGTATGCCTCGCTGTCAAAAGTGCAGGAATCCGCGCAAAGGTCAACAAGTTTTTTCAGGTTTTCGACCCCGACAAGTGCCTTTTTTGCGTTTTGCTTTGCGTTGTTGTTTTTCATAGCCTGCGCGCGGTTGATAACATCCCCAAGGCGGACAGCCTCGGCAACGCAGGCACGGTCAATATAGCCCTTGCTATAGTTTTTCATGGTAAAATTTTCCTTTCAAATATGTATAAAATGTTAAGAGTTTGCGGCTCTTCCGTTAACCCTTTAGCGGTCGCGTGTTCAAGTCAAACGCGGTGCAGGGTAGCCCTTCCTCAGGGCGTGCGCGGTCTACCTATTCAATTATCAAAGAACGCGACCCGTTAGGGGTCGACCCGCGCCCGTTGGGGTTTTGGGGTGTTCGGTTTTCTCCCTTCAACTGATACCATTATACACCCAAACCTCCGAAAAGTCAACCCCTTTTTCGAAAAAAAATGTAGTTTGTATACATTCACAGACAACACTATTTTTTCGTGGTTGTTTTTGTGGAAAGTGAACAAGGGCGGGAGGGGATGGGATAAACTGGAAGGGCTGGACAGGGGGGGTTGTTTCTGGAAAAAGTTGGGAAAAATTCCCGCCTATGCGACACGGGGACAAAAGATCGTATATGTATTTTTTTCAACCCCGATATTCCAAATCACTCACCAAATTTCACTTGTATTTTTCAAC